>JACDJA010000923.1_pt1 | contig 28213 bp, 26 predicted proteins | sample 7449241 | NCBI WGS metagenome assembly JACDJA01 (sample SAMN14253289, study PRJNA609438) | sludge metagenome | isolation source: initial anaerobic sludge | collected 2018-12-20 | reverse complement strand
AGTTCCTCCACCATCAGTTTAAGGGTTAGAGAGGCCATAAGCATATCTGCCGCAAAGGAGAATTTATAGTGTTGATTTTCCGTCAATAATGCTGAACTGTTGTCGATGAATTGGTTAAAAGCCACATAGCGGGAAATATCATTACCATCTATAGCGCAGGCCAGTTCATACTCAAGATAGAGATAATACTCCACCGGGTGTAAAGGAGACTTTCGGTTTGGGAAAAAATCATTTATCGAGCGCTGCTTTTGTTCCGTTGTTCCTTCCAGTACCGCTTCGGTTTGCATCATCACACCGATGAGGGAATTGTTTGGATATAATTCATGGTATTGTCTCAGCCGGTGAGGGTACTTTTTGCTTTGCAAATGATGGATAACAAACAATTCAAGGACAGCATAAAGAGGAATACCGGAAAATCTTTTTTTATGTTTCCGCAGCATCTTGTATGCTGCTTTGGGGTCTTCAAATGAAAGCTCACTGATATCCTCAAAAAGTTCCGTTAATTGCTCTTCATTTTCTATGGAATCGGGGTTTATTCCCCATAACTCTTCGGGGATATCAAACATTTCAGTGATTTCAAGGATGCCTGCCCGTTCAAATAACTCCTTATAATACCGAATCACATCCTCTTTTACAGCCAGATCATCCGTTATGGAGCGCATCAGCATGAATATTTCCTGAATGGCCCCGGGACCATCCTCCAAAAAAGCAGGATACAACTCTTTAAAGATGGCTTTCTTCTCCTCCAGTGACTTATTATCGTATTTGTGAAGGAGAGGATACGTTTCGTCATCGTCATCATCATCATCGTCATCGAAGTCCTCATCATCGAAGTCCTCATCATCGAAGTGCTGGTCTCCAGAATAGTCGTCCCCAAAATCGTTGTCATTGCCGAACAGGTCGTGCCCCATAATAATATAGTTCCCGGGGCCAACGGCCTTCTCCAGCTTTTTTATGATGGTCTGCGCTTGCACCGGAGTATCGTCAATGCTCTGCATGTAGGCCGGCTTACCATTCCAGCCGCACTCTATATCAATCAATTCCACCTCGTCGTTATCTTCCTGCAACATAAAACGTGTAGTAGTTGTAAACTCTTTATGCGGCATAAAGCCCAAATCTTCGGCATATTCCACCCCGGCGTAAACAATATTGTGCACCAGGGCGTAATCCACCTCTTTAAATTCTATCTCATGATTCTCCACAAAGGAGGTTAAAATTGCATCAAAATTACTTTGCGGCTCATTGAAAAAGTAGATGCTATCGGTAACACCCTGACTCAATAAATCTACCAGATATACACACATAGTTATATTCCCGTTGGAGTGTTGTCTGGAGAGCATCACGTGGGCAATATTATCTTCAGCCCAATCTTTGTTAACCATGCATTTGTAAATGGGCAGAGAGCGTGCGCGGGTGCGAATGTAGGCAGCCGGCGACAGGGGTTGGCTTTTTCCTTTTTTCGATTTTTTGCTCATGGTTCTGAAAATAGATTTTCTCAAAAATAATATTTTCCTTTCAGGAAATTAAGGGATATGGTGCTTTTTTACTTTCAGATTTTCGATGCATGGGAGGTTGACACTCTTCCCTCCAGTACTCATCGGATGAGAGAAGGTGCCCGCCAAACTCATTTTCCCCAGCACCAAAGCTCCTCATTATGAGAGAAATATAGAGATATTCACATAACCAGGTAAAGATAAAAAAAAGAATAGAAGTTTAGTTTATTTCACCACAACCGTCTTCACATTCACAAACTCCCGGATTCCATGCCGCGACAGCTCCCGCCCAAAGCCGCTCTCCTTGATGCCGCCAAAAGGCAGCCGCGGGTCGGACTTCACAAAGTCGTTCACAAAACAACAGCCGGCCTGCAGTTGTGTCTCGGCAATATGCCGTCCACGTTTTACATCGCTGGTAAACACCGCTGATCCCAGGCCAAACACTGTATCGTTGGCCACCCGGACAGCCTCCGCCTCATCTTTCACGCGAATGATGGATGCCACCGGCCCAAACAGCTCTTCATCGTAAGCCGGCATGCCGGATTTCACATTTTCGAGAATGGTTGGCGGGTAAAAAGACCCTTCGCCTTTGGGTATCTCACCTCCAAGAATGATTTTTGCTCCTTTTTTTACCGAATCGGTTACCTGCCGGTGCAAGTCGTCACGCAAATCGGTGCGGGCCAATGGGCCCATGGTGCTTTCAGGGTTAAGGGGATCGCCATAACGGGCGTTGTTCATTTCGCGGGTAAAACGTTTCATAAATCCATCATACACTTTTTCGACCACCACGAAGCGTTTGGCCCCGATGCAACTCTGGCCCGCGTTGAGGAGTCGCCCGGCGGCGCAGGTTTTGGCGGCGGTTTCCAGTTCCGCATCTTCCAGAATCAGGTAGGGGTCGCTGCCACCTAACTCCAGCACACATTTTTTTAGTTCACTACCGGCTATTGAAGCCACGCTCTTTCCGGCGGGTGTGCTCCCTGTGAGACTCACCGCTTTTACTGCAGGGTGCCTGATAACCGCCTCTACCTGCTTGCTACCAATGAGCAGGGTTCGGAACACATTATCGGGAAAGCCGGCATCGCGAAACAGCCCTTCAATGGCCAGGGCACAACCAGGCACATTGCTTGCATGCTTTAAAACAGCCGCATTGCCTGCCATGAGCGTGGGCGCCGCGAACCGGAACAGTTGCCAGAAAGGAAAATTCCAGGGCATGACGGCTAAAATTACCCCTAAGGGGCGGTAGCTCACGTACGACTGCGAAAAGTCGGAGTTAATGGGTTCGTTTTTTAAAAATTCAGCCGCATTTTCGGCGTAATATTCGCATACCCAGGCACACTTCTCTATTTCAGAAATCCCTTCGTGCAATACTTTTCCCATTTCTGTGGCCATCAGGCGGGCCAGCTCTTCCTTTTTTTGTCTAAGCAAACCTGCCAGCTTCTGCATTAATTCGGCACGCTCTTCAAAGGAGGTTGGCTCCCATTGATGCCAGCGCTTATCCACCGACTGAATGATTTGCTCCACCTCATCGGCAGAGTGGCTTTGATAGCTTGTAATGGTTTGACCCGTTGCGGGGTTTATGGATTGTATCATAGCAGTATTATTTTACTTAGAAACTTTCATCATTCACTTGGCTCTTACCCCGGAATCTCCTGCGTAATTACTGTATAATTACCCTTACCAAGCCTGCTTTCAAGGTGAGATATGGTTCTTTGAATCTTCCCGGGGGAATCATCAACACCCTGCACATAAGCCGGCTTACCATCCATGCCACACTCTATTTCAATAAATTCAACCTCATCGTTATCCTCATCAAGCATATAGCGGGTAGTAGAAATAAAATCTTTACAGGATTCAAAGCCCAGATCGTCAGCATATTCATCGGCAGCATATATTATATTGTGAGCCAGCGCATAGCTAATCTCTTTAAAACCCGAAACATTGCCCTCAGAAATTGAGTTCGCCATTTCCCGGTAATCCGATTCAGTGATGTTAAATTTGAAAAAAGTATCCTTTACGCCCTGGCTGAGCAAATCGACCAGGTAAAAGCAGGAGGTGATATTGCCATTGGTGTGTTTACGGGAAACAATAATCTGGGCAATTTTCGTTTCCTCCCAGTTGTCGTTTATCAAACATTCGTAAATGGGCAGATTTCGTGCTCGTTTGCGGATGTATGCAGCCGGAGAGAGGGGCGGTGCGGCGGCTTTTTTGGTTTTTTTAGGCATATTGATGAATGATTGATTAGATATATCCACAAAGATAACATGGATATTTTAAAAAAAGAGACTTCCCGGAGAATGTAAAATTGATTTCAGTGAAAAATGAAATCCAACTTTGAGTTACTCACAAATGCTATCTGCCGCCCATCGGGGGACCAGGAGGGAACGTTGATAGTGCCCTGGCCTCCAAAAAGATACGCGATTACTTTGGGCACACCTCCTTCGACAGGCATCATCCGGAGATAGACCTGTTTGTAAAAAGGATGGTCGCCGGCATCCACCTCGGGCAGGAAGGAGAGAAAAACCATATTTTTCCCGTCGGGAGAGATGTGTGGGAACCAATCGTTGAGGTCATCAAAGGTAAGTTGCTCCTGCTCGCTGCCATCGGGGCGCATACGCCATATCTGCATGGTGCCTGTGCGTGCCGAATTAAAATAAATAAACTGCCCATCAGGCGAATATTCCGGGCCGTCGTCGAGGGATTCGGTAAAAGTAAGCTGTGTCTCTTCTTTGGTTGTCCGCGATATTTTATAAACATCCAGATGTGGGGCATTGTCCCGCCCCCCGGTAAAAACCATGTACTCACCGTCGGGCGACCAGCCATGCAGGTAGGAGGGACCCGTGGCGGTAATTCTCTCAGGCGTTCCGCCTGTGGCGGGCACTACATAAATGTTGGAGCGGTTGTTGTCGTCGGCTGCATGGTGGCTGATGCCCAGTAGCGAGCCGTCGAACGACAGCACATGGTCGTTGTTGTTGCTGGTGGCAAAACCTGTGGGCAGCTCTTCTACCCGCGAGGTGGCCATATCGAAAGTGTAGAGCTTACCTTCACTGTTATAGATCAACTTTTTACCATCTACGGTCCAGTTAGGGGCCTGAAGCGACAATGGAGAAGTGTGAACAATGCGGCGATGGCCGGTTTCCACATCCATTATTTCGATGCGGCTGCCGAGATAATCGCGGTAGGTTTCAAAACCTTCATCGGGCAGGCCCACGAAACGTACGTTGCTGAAGATCGCTTTCTCCGTTACGTTATCATCATGTGAACTTATGAATAGGCCGGCATAAATATGATTATTTAAATTTATGGTGTCGATTTTCACCCTGGTAAATTCCTGTCCGTAAACCGCGGTGGACATAGTAATGCTATCCCCTTGTCGCTCAATCTGTATCACATCGGGCGCCACGTCGGTTGATCGTATCTCCCGCGTGTTTTTGCCTTGTTCCGTACGAAACTGCAATGCCGTAAGACCATCGCCGTGCACAACCGCTGACACGTGCCGGGAACCAGTGGAGAGATCATCGCGCAACATCAAACCTATTTTACGGTGTTCGTTATGGCCTTCGCCCTCGAACTTCACGTGGGCACGCAGAATAAAATCGCCCGATATCTTTTTCCAGGCAAAGTGAAACTGGTCTTTGTTGAACCAGATATTCTCACCCCCGCCTGTAAGCTGATAGGCTTGACTGATGGAGTCGTATGTGGTGCTGCCGGCTTTCCCGGGCTCGCCAATATCGGTGGCATGGTCGAAAACCCCCAAATCTTTAGAATTCGATTGCGAAGCATTGGGTTGACATCCTGTTATCATATACATGAAAATAAAAACAGGATATACTGCGATGGTTTTATGTATCTTCATATAGAGGATTTAGGATATTACGAATTAAACCTTAAAAGTAAAAAAAAATATCTCAAAATTCAACCTTTTGCCTGGTCATCGGTCTAATGTAATTCAATCATAAAAAAGTATCTTTGAATTTTGCATTTTAAACGAAATTGAAAAGTGGCTAATAAAAAGTTTTTTAGAATATCCATTACTGTCGTTCTGATAATTGTTTTGGCAGGTATCATACTCTATCCCAAGCTTAAACCTCTGTTTAACTCCGGTGATGGTGACAGTATGCAGTCAATGCGTCGCGGCATGGGTGGCAATCAACCCTTGTTTTCCAGCGGTTACATTGTGGTTCCCGTCAGGATGAACGAGATGATTTACAGCACCGCCTCCCTGCTGCCCGATGAGGAGGTTGACCTCTCTTTTGAAACCTCAGGTAAGGTGGTGGCCATTCATTTTAAAGAGGGCACCCGGGTTAAAAAGGGTGAATTGTTAGCCAAAATTAACGACAGGCCCCTGCAGGCGCAGTTGCTTAAATTGCAGGCGCAACGGAAACTCATCAGCGAACGTGAATTCAGGCAGCGTCAGTTATTAGACCGCGATGCCATCAGCCGGGAGAGCTACGATCAGGTGTCCACTGAGCTTCAGGCACTGGAGGCCGACATTATGCTGATTGAGGCGCGCATTGACGAAACCGAGCTGCGGGCTCCCTTCGATGGTATGGTGGGTTTGCGCATGATAAGCGAAGGCGCTTATGCCACCACCCAAACTAAAATTGTTCGCCTGGTAAAGATCAGCCCCCTCAAGGTTGAGTTCTCTATCCCCGAACGCTATTCAGGCGAAGTGGTACCGGGCTTTCCCATCAGTTTTCACGTCGACGGAGAGTCCAAAGAGTTTGATGCCAAAGTGTATGCCATCGATCCCAAAGTGGATATCAGCACCCGTACCATTATGGTGCGGGCCCTTTACCCTAACAAAAACGAAGAACTTAAACCCGGCCGGTTTGCCAGCGTGCGGGCTCTGCTGTCGCAAATAGAACAAGCCGTCTCCATACCTACTGAAGCACTGATACCTGAAATGGAAGGGGAGAAGGTTTTTATTTTAAACAACGGAACGGCCAAAGCCGTTAGGGTTACTACCGGGCTTCGCACCGAATCGCACATTCAAATCACCTCGGGGCTTAACTTTGGCGACACGCTTTTAACCACTGCCACGCTTCAGCTCCGCGACGATCTTCCGGTTCAGTTAGATACGCTGGTTACCAATCAGGCGAAGGGGGATTAAAGGTAAACCGTAATCGGTAAACAGTAATCGGTTGGAGGGTAGAAGTTAGTCCCGATAGCTATCGGGATTAGAGGTTAGAGGTTGGAAGTAGAGTAATAAAAGTTTTTAGAGTTTAGATAAAAAAATGAGTCTATCATCCATAAGTATAAAACGCCCTGTACTGGCGACTGTGTTTTCCCTGGTAATTTTACTTTTTGGGGGAATCGGTTTGACCTTTTTGGGCGTGCGGGAGTTTCCCAGCGTCGATCCACCCATCATTTCGGTGAGTACCTCTTATCCCGGCGCGAACTCCGACGTCATTGAATCCCAAATTACCGAACCGCTGGAGCAATCCATTAATGGTATTCCCGGCATCCGCACCCTCACCAGCAGCAGCAGCCAGGGGTATAGCCGTATAACGGTAGAGTTTGAGCTAAGTGTGGATTTGGAAACTGCCGCCAACGATGTGCGCGACAAGGTTTCGCAGGCACAGCGCTACTTGCCGCGCGATGTGGACCCGCCCACGGTTACCAAGGCCGATGCCGATGCCAGTCCCATAATGATGGTGGCGGTGCGAAGTCCCAAACGTTCACTTCTCGAGCTGTCGGAAATAGCCGAATTGACTTTCAAAGAACAATTGCAAACGGTTTCGGGGGTGAGCTCCGTGGCCATTTGGGGGGAAAAGCGCTATGCCATGCGTATTTGGCTCGACCCGGCAAAACTGGCAGGTTACCAAATGACACCCCTGGATGTGCGCAACGCCCTGCAGCGCGAAAATGTGGAACTCCCCGCCGGAAGTATCGAGGGAAATACCACCGAACTGACCATCCGCACGCTGGGGTTGATGACCACCGCCGAAGAGTTTAACAGCCTCATATTGAAACAAGAGGGCAGCCAGCTCATCAGGGTGCGCGACATAGGCCGCGCCGAACTGGGTCCCGAAGACCTGCGCGGTATCATGAAAATGAATGGCATTCCCATGGTCGCAACGGTTATCATCCCGCAACCCGGTGCCAACCACATCGAAATAGTGGACAATGTCTACGAACGCCTGGAATTCATCAAAAAAGATTTACCCGACGATGTCGATATAGAAATCGGGTTTGACAATACCGACTATATCCGCTCTTCTATCCGCGAGGTGGAGACAACCATTTATGTGGCGTTTTTTCTGGTGGTGATCATCATCTTTTTCTTTTTGCGCGATTGGCGTACTACCATTATTCCCATCCTGGTTATTCCGGTTTCACTGGTGGGGTCGTTCTTTATCATGTACATCGCCGGGTTTACCATCAATGTGCTCACCCTGCTGGCCATTGTGCTTTCCATCGGGCTGGTGGTGGACGATGCCATTGTGATGATGGAAAATATTTATGTGAAAGTGGAACGGGGTATGTCTCCGCGGCAAGCAGGACTGGAAGGGGCTGAAGAAATATTTTTCGCCATTATTGCCACCACCATTACCCTGGTAGCGGTATTTATCCCCATTGTTTTTTTAGAAGGGATGACCGGGAGGCTTTTCCGTGAATTCAGTATTGTGATTGCCGGCGCCGTCGCCATTTCGTCGTTTGTGGCGCTTACCTTCACGCCCATGCTTTCCACCAAACTGCTCAAATCGAGACAAAAGCACAACCGTTTTTACAACTGGTCCGAAAAATATTTTGTCCGCCTGAACAACGCTTACAAAAATTCATTAGAAAGATTTCTGAAATTCAAATACATATCCGTTGCCATTCTAATCGTTTCAGGGGTGCTTATTTTTGTTCTGTGGAAGGTTATTCCGGCCGAAATGGCCCCTCTGGAAGACCGTTCGCAGTTTAATGTGGGTATCTCCCCGCCTGAAGGTGCAACATATGAGTTCAACTTCGATTATGTGGAAGATGTGGGTCAACTGGTTGAAAATGAGGTGCCCGAAGCCAGAAATATCGTTACGCTCGTTAGGGGAAGCTGGGCATTTGTGCGTACTGCACTTGTAAAACCTTCGGAGCGGGAGAGGTCGCAACAGGAAATCGCAGCCCGGTTGACAACCGAACTCCGCAAAAAAACAAAAGCACGTGCCAATATTGTTCAGCGCTCTACCTTTGGTGGAAGGCGTGCCCGACAGCCGATTCAATATGTGTTGCAAGCACCTACCATCAATAAACTCAGGGAGATATTGCCGCAATTTATGGCCGAAGTTTACGACAACCCCATATTTGTTCAAGCCGACGTGAACCTAAAATTCACCAAGCCGGAGTTGCAGATCGAAATCAACCGCGACAAGGCGAACCTGCTGGGCGTTTCCACCCAAAACATTGGGCAAACCCTGCAACTGGCGCTCAGCGGACAACGTTTCGGCTATTTTATCATGAACGGCAAACAATACGAAATTTTGGGAGAATTACCCCGGCAGGAACGCAACAAACCGCTCGATTTGAAATCGTTGTATGTGCGCAACGACAAGGGCGAAATGATGCAGCTCGATAATTTTGTTACCCTGAAGGAAACCACGGCACCGCCACAGCTTTATCGTTACAACCGCTTTGTTTCGGCCACCGTTTCGTCGAACCTGGCCGAAGGTTACGCGATAAGCGAAGGTATTGCCGAGATGGACAGGATAGCAAAAAAAGTGCTCGACGACTCATTCCGCACCGCGTTAGATGGCGACTCCAAAGATTTTATGGAAAGCTCGTCGAGCCTGATGTTTGCTTTTATTCTCGCCATTGTGCTCATTTTTCTGGTACTTTCGGCCCAGTTCGAGAGCTTTAAAGACCCCATTATTGTGATGATGACCGTTCCGCTGGCATTGACCGGGGCACTTATTTTTATGTGGTATTTCAACATCACCATGAATATTTTTAGCCAAATCGGAATCATCATGTTGATAGGGCTGGTATCAAAAAACGGGATTTTGATTGTTGAATTTGCCAACCAGCGAAAAGGTGCCGGCATGAATAAATTCGAGGCCATTAAGTTTGCCTCGGCTGCCCGTTTCCGTCCCATCCTTATGACCAGCTTATCGACCATTTTGGGTATTCTGCCGCTTGCCCTCGGCCTGGGGGAAGGTGCACAAAGTCGTGTGGCTATGGGTACTGCCGTGGTGGGCGGGCTTTTAATCGCTACTTTTTTGACTCTATACGTTGTACCCGGCATTTACCTGTTGATTTCAAGTGAACAAAAAAATACAAATAATGATGCGGTTAATGAAACTGAAATCCCTGGTTAATATTAAATTTTTCGTGGCCTCCATATGGGCAATTTTGTGGGCAGCCAACCTTGGCGCACAAGAGATATACGATGTGCAGCGGTGCGTAGTAACCGGTCTGGAGCAAAATTTCTCGGTAAAAGTAGCCCGCAACAACTCCGAAATTGCCGACAACAATGTGACCCGGGGGAATGCTGGGTTCCTGCCCACGGTGACGACCACCAACCGTTTTGGCGGTAACCTGGCGTCTACTACTCAAAAAATGAACGATGGCTCCAAAAAAGAATCAAATGGAATCCACAACACCACCGGCTCGGCAGCCATTAATTTTAACATGACGCTGTTCAACGGGTTTAACGTACAAACCACCTGGCAAAAGCTCAATGAATTACAGAAGATGGGCGAATTGAATGCCCAAATGGCCATGGAAAATTTGGTTGCCCGGATTGTGTCCGAATATTATTACTATATCCAGCAGTTGAATTACCAAAACAACATGAAGTATGCTGTTTCGCTTTCGCGCGAAAGGGTGCGGATTGATGAGGAGCGATATCTGCTCGGGGCCTCTTCAAAACTGGAGCTTTTGCAGTCGATGGTTTACCTGAACGCAGACAGTTCGCGACTGGCACGCCAAAATGAAGCCATTCTCGAGTCGGAGGTGCGGCTGAAGAAACTGATGGCGCTTGAAAACCTGGAGGAAAATATCCAGTTAGCCGATACCTCCATTTCTGTTAACCCCGGATTATTGTATCCCCAATTGTTGACAAACACTCTGGAACTGAATACCGGGCTGCAATTGGCACAAAAAAACCGGGATATTTCCCAGCTCGATTATAAAATTATTGCATCACGGGTTTACCCTTACCTGAGCCTGAATTCGGGCTACAATTATTCTTACCGCGGCTATGGAACCGGTACCATCAGCGATTACGGCGAACTGGCATTGCAGAATCAACAAACCGGTACCTTCACGTATGGACTCACCCTGGGGATGGATATTTTTGACGGCTTTAACCGCCAGCGTGAAAAATCCAATGCCGCCATTAAAATTGAAAACCAAACCTGGCAATATCAGGAAATTGAGCTGGAGATTAAAGCCGATTTGCTCACGGTGTTTTATGCCTACGAAAATAACCTGGGTTTGCTTAGGCTGGAAGAACAAAATCTGGATGTGGCGCGGGAGAACCTGGAGATTGCCCTGGAGCGTTACCGGCTCGGAAGCCTGTCGGGGCTGGAGTTGCGCGAAGTTCAAAAGAGTCTTCTCGATGCCGAGGAACGCCTCATCAGTGTTAAGTTTCAGACCAAGCTGGCAGAAATCTCACTCCTTCAAATTTCAGGAAGGATCATGGATTACGCAGGTTAATATCCACCTTTATTCATCGGTGTTGTGGGGAATGAGAAAAAAGAAGCGGGCGCCGCGCCCGGGTTCCGACTCTAACCATATTTTACCACCCATAAGCTCAACCAGACTCTTGCAGATGGGGAGCCCGAGTCCGGTGCCGCCCAGGTCCCCATGATCGGATTTGGAGACTTGCATAAACCGGTCGAACACTTTCGGCTGATTTTCAGCATCAATGCCTATGCCGGTATCTTTCACAAAGAAAAGCACTAAATAATCCTTCTCTTCAAAACCAAAGGTTACGGTGCCACCTTCGGGGGTAAATTTAAGGGCATTGTGAATCAAATTTGTAAACACCTGAATAAGTTTGGCGCCATCTGCCTTGAAAAAAACAGCTTCGGCAGGCGTTTCTATTTTAAGGTGGATACCCTTTTTTACGGTTTGGAGGCTGAATATCCTGTAAAGATCGTTGATCAAATCATTGAGTTTAACCTGTGTAGGTGTCACCTCCACAAGTCCGGTTTCCAGGCGCGATATCTCCAATACATCATTTATAATGCGCAGCAATTGTTGACCGCTTCGCATGATGAGGCCGGTGAACTCTTGCTGTTCGTCGGGCGACAGCCCGGGGGTGCTCAGTAATTCGGCAAAACCCAGGATGCTGTTCATGGGGGTCCGTATCTCATGGCTCATGTTGGCCACGAAGGCCGTTTTGAGCCGGTCACTCTCTTCGGCTTTTTCTTTGGCGGCAATCAATTCCCTTTCCACCGCCAGTGCCCGGGTAACATCACGAACAATAGCGAGTACATGCTCATCATCCATGAAAACCATGCGCGACTCATAATCATACGCCCTGCCGTCTGTTTCGAGCGAATAGGTATAGGTTTCGATACCTTTACTTGCTAAAACAGCAGCTGTTTTTTGACGATTTAAGGCAGCCACGTGAGGGGGCAAAACATCATCTATCAGCCGGTTAATAAAAGGTGAAGAAGTATAAAGCTTTTCGCCAGGTTTGGTATGATAATCGCGTATGTAACCATCCTTATCCATTACGAACATCATATCGGGAATGGCAGCCAGCAAACTTTTTACCCGGGCATGGTTTTTCCCGGCCAACTCTATGGCTTCCTGCAGATTCTGAACCAGCAGTTTTTCGTTCGACACATTGGTGAGTGTACCATAAGCTTTTAATGGTACTTCCTTGTTGAACAACACGATGCCACTGCCTTTGAAGTGCCTCTCCTCACCCTTTTCCAAAACCATCCTAAACTCCTCATGCCAATGTTTTCCTTCCTTGAAGTCTGTCTCCCAGGCATCTGCGATCCTGGATCGGTCTGCGGGATGAATCATCTCCATAAACTCATTGAATGTACGCGGATTTTCTACGCCTCCGGCCACAGCTCCGAGATTGCCGTACCAATGAATGAAATCTGTTTTTGGGTCCCACTCATAAATCACATCGTTAGAGTGCATAGCTACCAGCCGGAAGCGCTCCTCGCTCTGGCTCAATGCCCTGATGGTTTCTATTCGTTCGGTGTTATCCTGAATAATGCCAATCACGCCCACCACCTGATTACGATCGTCCAATACCGGGGCCGTTTTTAATAACACATTGATGGTTATCTTGCTGGCCAGCGTATCATAAGGACCTTCGTAATAACCCTCTTCGCCTTTTAAAGGAGCCTCGAGGGCCGGCATTATTCGTTTGTCCCTAATGGCATGAAGATTGAGGTTCCGTAATTGCAGGGAGCTGGTCTTAAGGGTATCGATAAACCGGTTGTTGAAGGCAGTAATTTGCATTGAGGTGTCGTAAAAGAAGATGCCCACCGGCGAAAACTCGAAAAGGAGACTGAACCTGTCGCTCCCGGAGGTATTGCCTGATGATTCCTTCCCATAAAAGAACCGGCTGTACTGCTTTTCTATGGTCTGGCGGGTCTGTTCCATCAAAAGCAGGCAATTTTCATCTGCAAAACCGGCGTGGTCACTAAAAAGCCATAAAAAGGAGGTGCCCACAAGGGGCCCGGCATCCACCCGTGCAAAATGGCCTCCCACAAAGCTTGTAGCCAGGTTAGACTTGGGGAATGTTGTCCATTGAGAACCGGTGGCATTGGTATGTGCCACCTGTCGAACCATCCCTTCAAGCGCTTCTTTATCAGCCGCCGATAAAGCTCTGTGCGGCGCCGCCATTATATAGTCAATATTTGACGATATGCCTGTTGAAAGCACCACGAAGGCCCTGCTAAAAGCAGCCAGCATCCGGATGCTTTCGAGGGCCAATGGGGGAAATCCCTGCAATTGATACATAGGTGCTATTTTGCTTAAGAGGTGCTTTTCGATCTGTTACTCAGGTTGAACCATCGTGTTCAACTTAAGTTTTAGAAAGTAAAAATAGATAAAAAAAGCTCTCAATGCAATAGCCTCTGATAAAAAGACCGGGACTATCTCTCCTGCCGAAATGGCACCGGCGGATGCCTCTTTTTATCGTGTCGCCGGTTTAAACCAATCATCAACTGCCGGTATTTCTTCTGCTGAGAGGGGGTGCAAACTTCATAAACAGACCTGAATAAATGCCAGGTTTTCTTTTGCATTTGCGCGTTAACAGCGGCCATTTGGTCGATGAGAGAGTCGCCACGGGCTGTGTTGTAATCCGGGCTTAGCGCGTTTTCCAGATAAGTTCTCCGAAGTTTGAGATGACGGTGTTGCAGCTCTTTCATCCCTGCGATGTGGTTGCGTTGAATGGTGGCTACCCGTTTTTTTTGATCGTCGGAAAAGTCCAGATCTTTGTAGAGGAATCGCGATCCGCGGGTAAATGCAGATACCTCACGGTCGGGCATCTTCGTGGTAGTCACATGGCGTGTTCGCCAAAGCATGCCCAGGGAGAAGAGGTTAAGCACCACTAAAATGATGATGGAAAAGATGAGGATTTTGTTGTTTTTCATTTTAAAAATATTTTTGGGGTAGAGACGCCATACATGGCGCCTCTAATCCACCAGATAATTTTCCCAATCAACAGCGGGCACCAGCGTGTAGGATTCCAGCAACAGGTCGATGCCCTCGGTGCGGGACAGTGTTTCATTGACCCCGGAATGGGTAAAAAATGCCACGTTCAGCAGCACCAATGCCACGGCAGCCACCCCTGCCAGGCTGGTCAAAGCCGGGATGCGCTCAGGCTCATTCGCTTTGCCAATTTCGGCCTTTAACCGGAACTCAAAAAAAGGTGAGCCCTCATATCTTTCCGGATGTTGCAAAGCACTGAATACCTTTTCTACCTTACGTTCTATTTTCTTTTTCCTGTTCATAACCTATGGTTATAATAGGTTTGCAATAACTTTCTAAGATGACGGTTGGCCCGGGTGATCAACGACTCCACCGCCCCTTCGGATATGTGCATCACCTCTGCAATTTGTGCGTTGGGCAGCTCGTCGTTGCGCGAAAGAACAAAGGCTGTTTTCTGGCGGCGGGGCAACCGGTCAATGACCAGGGTGAGCACCTTTCTCAACTCTTCATTTTCCAAATCCTCAATAGTGCTCCCGGTATCGGGTATTTCCAACTCGTTGCCATCCTCCTTAAAAAGGCTTTTTAGATGTGCAAAGCGCTTTTTCCTTGTTTTGGCCCTTATAAAATCAATACTTTTATTGGTGGCCAGGCGGTAAAGCCATACCCAAAGCGCCACCTTACCATCGAACCTCTGGATGCTGCGGAAAACTTCCAGAAAAACCTCCTGAGCCACATCTTCGGCGTCCTGCTTTTGCCGGGTATAACCATAGCAGATATTGATAACCCTGGCCCGGTATTGATCCATGAGCGCCTGAAATGCAGATTCACGCTTCTCCTGCAAACCTGATAATATCTCCTGATCGGTCAAATCATATTCTTTGGCTGATTGTTTCTAAAGGTAATAAAAACAGCCGGACTTTATGGAACCGCTGTTCTCAAAGCTCCCTTTTATCTTATCTGCGCCGGGGCATGCGTGGACGCTTCATAGCCGGCCTGCGTCGATGGCTTCTCCACTCTTCCCGTTTCTTCTGCAGGTACTGGTCATACTTTTCGGCTTGTTCCTCGCTGAGCAAGGCCTTAATCTCCTGGTTATAAGCCTCATTTTTCTCTTTCATGGCCTCCATTTTCAATCTTCTCTCTTCCCTTAGGGCCTCCATTCTTTCCATTCTCTCCTCTTTGGTTGCTTCAAACTCTTTTTTAGCTTCATCCCTGCGCCGCTCCATTATGGCTTCTATCTTCCCGGCCTGAACGTCTGTCAGGGCCAGCTCTTCTTTCATCGTATTAAGCATCTGCTCCTGACGCTCTTTGGGATCAGGTGCCTGCCGGGTTTGACGCTGAGACTTTTCTCCCTGTGCAAATACTCCCGTGCTGAATAACAGCGACATACCAATTAACATTACTCGTTTCATAATCGTTCAATTTTAAATTATTAGTCGAATCAATATAGGTTTATAGTGTAGGTTTCGACGAAAAGAGGGTTTCCCTGCGAAAAAAATTTCTGCAATATTGACGCAACCTTTTTAGATTATCTACATCTCCTGTATATCGGCACGGAAATTGCTAAAAATAGCTGCCGAATAAATGTGACTTATTTTTTTATTTAAAACCAATTTAATTGATTTAACGATGAAGTATTTGAAAATTTTGATGTGGCCTCTGTTGGGATTGCCGTTTTTTACGGCTTGCAATGACGACGATCCGGTTTTTGATGCCAACGCGGATGCGTTTGTAATGGTCAGAGGATCAGAAGATAATGGGTCTCCTGAATTTGCACCTGCCTATTATGTGTTTGCCAATTCGGGCATGAAGAGCGTGGACGTTACCATACCTGGCAGCCCCGATCCCATTGAACTGGAGGCCTACAGTGGACTTACCTCTACTTTCGCGCTGGAGCCGGAGGATGCCGATTATCAACCAATGCCTCCTGCCTCAGGAACATATATATTTGATATTATTACCAATAAGAACGAGGAGAAGCAGTTGACCGATAATCTTGAGTCTAATTTTATAATGCCCACCGCCAGCCTTACCGCTACGGTTGAAGAAAATAAGCTTACGGTGGATTGGGAAAAGGTAGCTAATGCAAAAGCCTATATTGTACGCATGTTCAACGATGAAGATGGGAAGCTGATGTTTGGCACCAATTTTTTGGTCGATACCACTAAAATGGAGGTGCCTGTTTACAGTATTGGCCAGCAGGGGGGCATGACACCTCAGCCCGGTAAAACCTACAGGTTTGAATTGCAGGCTTACCTGTTTGAAGAGGGTACTACCCAAAACCACGGCGTTAATATTCAGTGCGTGAGTACCAGGCAAGAATCTATAGTTTGGGAATCGGAGAATTAAAATGCTATTCGTAGGTTTTCAACGCATATGGAAGAGCGGGTAAGACCTGTCTGTCGATTGGCAGGTAGTCTTACCCGCTCTTCTGGCTTCCATAATGCCCCACCTCTGGTGCTGTTTCTACATTTCCCGCTTCGTGCTTCCCGCTTCGTGCTTCCCGCTTCGTGCTTCCTGCTTCCCCCTTCCCGCTTCCTCCTTCCCTCTTTTTTTATTAGTTTTGCCTCCAAATTAACCGCATGGCTTACATCCTTTGCATAGAGACCTCCACTACGGTTTGTTCGGCAGCGCTGACGTACGATGGCGTTGTTCTGTCGGGTCGCCGCGAAGACGAGGGGAACTCACACGCCACCCGTCTCACGGTGCTGATACAACAGTTGTTTGACGATCCGGTGGTGGATATCTCCATAAGCGACATCGATGCGGTGGCCGTGAGCAGTGGGCCCGGGTCTTACACCGGGTTGCGAATAGGAGTTTCTACCGCCAAGGGATTGTGCTTCGCGCTCGACAAACCACTCATCGCTTTGCCCTCTCTGTTGGTTTTAGCATGGCCGGTTGTTACCGAAAAGAGCCAGATGGAATCGGAGACCGGGAGCTGGTTTTGTCCTATGATAGATGCCCGACGCATGGAGGTGTATACCGCGTTTTTCGACGGTAACATGCGGCAACAGCGCCGTACCACTGCCGACATTGTGGAAGCCAACAGTTTTCGTGACATTTTGGAGAGCCGTAAAGTCTGGTTTTTTGGCAATGGCGCACTCAAATGCCGCACAGAAATAGATCATCCCAATGCTCATTTCCTTCCCCATCGCGTTCCGCTGGCGCAAAATATGGCAGCCCCGGCTTTTGAAGCCTGGCAAAAGGGAGATTTCGAAAATGTGGCTTATTTTGAGCCTTTTTATCTGAAAGATTTTGTAGCCTCTCTTCCCAGGAATAAAATTATTAACCCGGGGAGGCCATCCCACGAAACCAAAAAGGCCCGATAATTGTATAAGTGATACTGCCCTCCCGTATCACAAAGAGAGGTGCGTAAAATGCAGGTATTAACTTATAGTACTCAATATGAAAATGTTAGGATTGTTTACAGCCATTTTAATTGCTTTATTTAGCACCCTTTTTTCGCCTGTCGGCATGGCAAAAGGGGTGCCTGATAACGATTATCAGAAACCGGTTGTTTATGCTCCCGGCGAGGAGCTGGTATATTCTCTTAATTATGGAATTTTCAGGGGTGGTGAAGGCAGATTGCTCGTTAAAGATACCGTATTGTTTGGCAATAAAGTGCACCATATTGTAGCTACCGGCAATACAGTGGGTTTGGCAGATGCGTTGTTCAGGGTTCGTGACCGTTACGAAAGTTTTGTTAATCCACAGACCGATTTGCCGGTTAAGTCCATCCGAAACATTCGTGAAGGGCGTTACCGCTATTACAACGAGGTGGTGTTTGAACATCAGGAGGATTCGGCAAAGGTGTTTAGCCAGAAATCGGGTAAACACTGGGTGCCGGCCAACATACAGGATATTGTATCGGCTTTTTATTTCGCGCGTAAGTATAAGTTCAACGACCAGATGCGACAGGGAGAGGTTATGGAGATATTGACCTATTTCTCCGACGAACTCTATCCCTTGCGCATTCGTTACCGCGGTACCGAAGTTATTCAAACTGCCTTTGGTAAGATGGAGTGCTATCTGTTTTCGCCCGTAACCGAAGTGGGGCGTGCCTTTAAAACCGAAGACGACATGCAGGTGTGGATAACCCGCGACGATAACCGGTTGCCGGTGCGAATACGCTTTAATCTTAAGGTGGGCTCTTTTATCTGCAACCTGGAGCAATTCAGGGGGCTCAAAAATCCATTCTCAAGTGTGGTTACTCCCTAACCTGGATAAACCAGAAACCTGCCTGCCGGTAGGCAAGTAACAAATGACAAAAAACAAATTGCAATCCCGAGGCATCGGGATCAAAACTCAATAAAGTAATATTCAAACGTACTTACGCAGTTTCGTCCCGATCCATCGGGATCGTTTTTGCCAAATTGGTCCCGACGCTTCGGGATGTGTTTTGCGATTTGTTATTTGATACCTGCCGGCAGGAAGGGTTTGTCAAAAAATACATAACCTGTCCCGATTCTTCATCGGGATCCTGTCCCGAACTGGATTCGGGAGCCTGCCCCGTTCTACGGGGGGTATAACCGTTAAGACACTGACGTGGATTATAGATTATCACAATGTTTCATTCCCGGGTCCTGTTTTGCTGGCAGACAACACTTTTTTGTGAAAATCCGTCGATTTGAACTACTTTTGTAGCCCGGAAAAAGAACTGAAAAAAAATAAATGATTTATGGCAACAACAGCAGATTTTAGAAACGGGATGTGCATCGAGTACAATGGCGAACTCTTTACCATTGTTCAATTTCAACATGTAAAACCCGGCAAAGGCCCGGCATTTGTGCGAACAAAGCTTAAGAATGTGGCCACCGGCAAAGTTTTGGACAATACATTTTCCTCCGGTCACAAGGTGAATGAAGCCCGCATTGAGCGACGGGCCTATCAGTATCTTTATAAGGATGATATGGGCTACCATCTGATGAATAGTGAGACGTTTGAGCAAATTAACGTGAGTGAAAGCCTCATCGAAAACTCTGAATTATTAAAGGAGGGGCTGGAGTTGGAAGTGGTTTATCATGCGGATACCGAAACCCCTTTGCTGGTAAACCTGCCCCAGTTTATCAGTTATGAAATTACCTACACCGAACCGGGTGTGCGTGGAGATACTTCCTCCACCTCATCGCAAAAGCCTGCTACCATCGATACCGGTGCTACCATTATGGTACCACTGTTCGTGAATCCTGGTGATAAAATTAAAGTGGATACGCGCGACAAATCTTACGTAGAACGGGTAAAAGAGTAGTATATTTTATGCACAAATCACCTCCTTAATACTTTTGTTAAGTAGACTTCATTTTTTTCAACCTTCTGAATCCCTTTTGCGCTGCTGCGCTCGAGTTCGACTTTTTTACAATGCTTTTTTAATTTTAAAATGGTATTGGCATTACCGCAATTTTTTTCGTAGCTTAGTGTGATTAAAAAATGGGTCGCTCTCCATGATTACTCAGGTTAAGAAAAAAAGATTGCGGTTGTATAAAGACCGTCTGAATATACTTTTGGACATTGCCCAAACCATCAATCAGGATCATACCATTGATGATTTGCTGGCAGAGTTTGAAATACTATTGCGTGAAGAGCTGGAGGTAGGCAAAATATTAGTTTTCACCAACTCGCAGGGAGAGTGGAAAAATCTTTTGAGCTCGGGGGTCACCTCCGACGAGGTTCGAAAGATTGACGTGGAGCGCGACTTGTTGCCCTACAAAACGATTGAAAACATCACCGTGGCACCGCCGCTTCCTCTGATTGGGTTCGATGCGGTTATCCCTCTTTTTCACCGCTTCAGGGCCATAGGGTACGTGCTTATAGGCGATATTGAAGAGGAGCAGCAAGGCATCAGCCCTACCATTAAGCACCTTAAACTCATACAAATAATCTCCAACCTGATTATTGTGTTTATTGAAAATAAACGCATGCAGGAGGCGGTGCTGGAGCAGGAAGCACTCAAGAAAGAGATGGAGGTGGCATCGCGTATTCAAAGCCAGTTGATCCCCGGGCCCGATCAACTGCCCCGCCATAAAAAAATAGCTATTCAAACCTTTTACCAGCCCCATCTTGGAGTGGGTGGCGATTATTACGATTTTATTCATCTGTCGCGCAATACCATAGGCTTCTGTGTAGCCGATGTATCGGGAAAGGGAATTCCTGCTGCATTGTTGATGTCTAATTTTCAGGCGGTTATAAGAGTGCTTTTTACTTCGGGCGTTAATTTTAAAAAGCTCATTCACATGCTCAACCGCAAGGTAAACAGCAGCGCCAACAGCGAAAAGTTTATTACCATGTTTATTGGTAAATACAATGTGCACTCGCGGCGTCTTACCTATGTCAATGCAGGGCACCTGCCTCCGCTCATTTTCGACCCCCGTAAATCGTCTCTTATTTCATTAGATAAAGGCTGCATTGGTCTGGGGATGCTCGATATCATTCCTTCGATAGAAGTGGGAAGGGTTACCATTCCCAAAAATGGTAAGCTAATGGCTTTTACCGATGGCCTGGTAGAGCTTGAGGAGGACAACCGGATCTATTCGGGACAGATGAATCTGGAAAAAATACTTTCCAGCGGGCACTCCATCGAAGAAAACATGCAGGAAGTTGAAAAACTCGTTGCCAGGCATCTCGAAACAGGAGCCGTTTTTGATGATATTTCGGTGATTGGGATGGGGTTTAAGTAATAGAGCTGAAAGCTCAAAGCTCTTCCCTCCTTACTTTACTCCACATCTGTTTAAGGCTTACCGAATAGGGTCTCAGATTTTTGATGGTTTGTTCGGTCACTTTCTCACCCAGTTCTTCTTTCGATAACCCCAGTTCACCAATGAGTAACCTGATGTTGATACGCTTTTGATCGTCGGTGAGATAGGGGTTTTGAGTGATCTGCTCGCTGAATGAGTCAATGAACTGCAGGCGCTCGCTGTTGAGACTGTCGTAATTCATCAAAAACCAGGCACGCATCAGATGCAACAGTCCCTCGCGTTTAAGGGTTGTGAAACCGTTTTTTTCGAGAAGTGCAAGTGCTTTGGGATGTAACGCGGCTTCAGCGGGCCAAATGTAATTGGCCGGGGATATTTCTATGCCCAGGGCCACTAATTCCTGGGCCATATCGGGGAGTGTATTTAAAACCTGCTCAACCAGTTGAGAATCGTCGTACTGACGAGGTTCCTGCACCGTTTGGTATGAAAAAAGTGTCAGAGAACCCAATGCCAAAACAAATATTGCTTTCTTGCTCATGATTAGCGGCATTAAACTTTTCTGGACAAGTTAATGAAAATAAATTAAATAATCATTTCAAATCCCTGGCTTTGCGTTTTATCTGGTCTACATCTTCAACTTTAAACTCACCAAAAAACGACAGCATTACCAGGGTTTTGTCGCCTTGAAACAGTACGTGACAGGCTTCTATTTTTTTTCCTTTCCGGTTTACAAAAATGCGGCAATCGTCCTCCTCATCTTCCGTTTCCACTTCTCTGAACGGTTTGCGCTGCATATACTCTTCAATTTTCCTGCCCCACCCGGGTGCCTCCTCCTCATTGCAGATGGTCATTTTTATCTCTTGCAAAGGGCCGGTCACCTTTTGGCTTTCGGAGTCATCATCACTGATGTCCATATCTATCATATCAATAAAATTTTGAGAGAAGCTCATGGTGGTGATGCCTTTTTGAGCTGCCAGTTGGTTAAACAAAGCATCCGACGGGCGACTTTGAGCCAGGCCGGCAGAGGCTGTTATAAAAAAAACAACTAACAAAATGGAGCCCACGTGAAGCGGCCCACGAGCCACAGTTTTTCCTCTTGAGGCAAGGCTCAAGGCCGTCGTTGTCCGAACTGAAGGAGCTGTAATTGCAAAGTTTATTGGATTCATGGCAGTTGATTTTGGGTTTAATAAAATGGATTTAAAAAAATGTACACTCCTCCGGCTAATTCACCAATTGCTCTAATTCAGGCGCTACTATCACTTCCTTGTCCGGCGGCACCTCTATGTGTACGGTTATTTGCTGCTGACGAATCATGGCCTTATCCCGCAGCGTAAAGTAGCGGTCGAGAAGCAGCACCGAGTCGTTTTGAAGGAAGAAATATTCAATCATTTGGGCGTTTCGCCTGGCTTCGTCGGGGTGACTGCCTCTGGCTTTTTTTTCGAGTGTGATTTTTAAACGCTCTCCTCCTTTGGTTATTCTGAGACGGGGATCGCCCAGCACCAGCAATTCATCATCTTTAAGCTTTACTTCCAGCTTATCGGTGTTGATGATGTAGCGACCTCGGTTAAGCATCAGGGAAGCACTGCTGGCCTCAAGATAAAGCGTGTCGGCAGAAGGATTTGCCAGCTCATGGGTTTCGGTGGTGGATGCCGTTTTAGTAAAAGAGCGCAATACATTTATGGAGCTGTAACCCACCAGACCAAAGCCGGCTAACCACAGCACCAGCGCAGTGATTATCAGGGCGCTTCCGCCACGCTTAAACCGGAATACCAAATGCATCCCCAAATAAAAGAGCATAAGGAGCGGCAGGCCAATGATCAGGCCCACGCCCGCCACTCCCAGCCTGGTTTGTTGTGGGGTTAGCAACAGCCCGGGCAGTTCCGGGATCCAGGCGCCATCGCTTACAATGGTGCCAAACAGAAGGTCGGAGACAGAGACCGCCATGGCGGCGGCAATGAGGGTGAAGAAGCTGACCACCATGAGTAATATGCCCACAAATACTGCAAAAGTGCGCAATGCACCGTTGGTGAAATTTTTACGTTCAACAACTGTCGTCTGCCGCTTGCGCCACTGCTCATAACCCGGCTCACCACCCATCATCATAATGCGTTGTTGTACCGTAACTGCTTTGGGAATGGCTATCCAAAGAATTATGTAGGGGATGATGGAGATGCCATAGAAAAGCCCCACGATAAAGAGCAGCCGGAAAACGATGGGGTCGGTATTAAAATAGTTGCCCAGTCCGCTACAAACGCCTGCCAGTACACGGTTGTCGTTGTCGCGATAGAGGCGTTTTCCAATGGGAGGTTGCCAATCTTTGCTTTTTTCTGTGGAGGCTTCCGGGTCGTCTCCAATCTCATAATCTTCAGGCGCACCAAGCGTTTTTATCACCTCCTCCACATCGTCCACAGTAATGGCCGAGCCGGTCTCGGCGTGTGCTCCTTTAAATATTTCGCCTATGCGGAGGGTGATGTCGTCGATGGTCTCCAGGGCCTCATCGTCCGCTCCCAGTTTGGCTTTAACCGCTTTCAGATAATCATCTAACCGGGTATAGGCATCTTCCTCTATTTTGAAGGCCAGCCCCGAAAGGTTTATGTGGATTGTTTTTTTCATATGTTTATAATTTGATTTTTTGTCACATGCCTGCCCCGATTTTTCATCGGGGGAACTCGCCAGTCCCGATAGCTATCGGGATTATGGCTCGTTTCATAGCATTAAAGGATAAAAGGCAACAGGGATTATAAAGCCAAAAAGTTTTATTAAAGCGGCGCCAACCAGAAGGATGACAATGAGCCACAGGAACCCCTTCATGGCGGTTTTAAATATCAGCCCCATCACCAGTAATAGTATTACAATGGTAAACAAACCCGGAAAATGCCACGAGAAAAACGGGAAGTGCAGATTCATGGGTGGGATGGAAACATAATTAAACGGCAGATGAAGGCCACGCCCAAGCAACAGAACGAATACCACTACACCTACTATAATCAATACCGTGCGGTCGCGTTTGCGAAGGTTGCGAATATAACTCTCCCCCTTTTTGTAGGTGGGCGACTCTTTAAAGCGGCCAAACTTTTTCTTTACCTCTTCGTACTCCTCTTTAATGGTTTTCTCGATGTTGGAAATGGTGATGTTCTCGCCTCTCATCTCCAGCTTTTGAGCGGTGGTAACAGCCGGTGGAATGGCTATCCACAATACAATGTAAATGGGTATGATAACTCCAAAACTCAGGAATGGCAGAATGGCAAAGATGATGCGAACCAACACCGGGTCCAGATTGAAATAGGCCGCTATGCCCGAACAAACACCCCCCAGCACGCTGTTCTCCACATCGCGGTAGAGCCTGCGACGTGGCGGGGTGAATAAGGGAGGGCTGCCCGGGGCGGTTCTCGTCTGCTCTTCTGCATCTGCATCCTCTTCAAAATCCTCGGGTTGCCCCATGATACCTATCACCTCCTCCACCATGGGCAGGGTGATAACACCGGTGGATGGTTCGATTTTTTGCTCAAACAGCTCCCTGATGCGGCTTTCAATGTCGGCAATAATCTCTTTACCGCCCTCTTTAGGGCGAAACCAGTCGCCCAGCTTTTTCAAATAACCGTCCAGGCGGTCGAAGGCATCCTCATCGATAAAAAACGATTGAGAGGAGATATTAATGGTGGCTACTTTCTTCATCGTCGTGGTTTTTTGAGTGTATAAAGTTAACGGAATCAACCAATTCTTTCCAGGAGGTGTTCAGCTCGTTCAGGAACTCTTTTCCTCTGGGGGTAAGTTCGTAATATTTTCGCGGAGGTCCCTGGGTGGACTCTTCCCATCGATAGCTCAGGAGCCCCGAGTTTTTGAGGCGCGTGAGCAACGGATAGAGCGTTCCCTCCACCACGATCATCCGTGCTTCCTTCATGTCGTGAATAATGTCGGAAGCATAGGCATCACCGCGCGAAAGGACCGAGAGTATACAATACTCCAGTACGCCTTTCCTCATCTGTGCCTTGGCATTTTCTATTTTCATACTCTTACTTTTTTAAAATTACCATTGTAGAGGCAGCCCTATACTCAGACCCGACCGGGGCCATGAAAGCAGACTTCCTTTTTCCCCTGACCCGGAAGTTGAGCAACGTTCTACTGTTCTCCTCTCCGGAGCAGGCGCTGCTTCCTCAATCTTACTTACCAGTACCGTCTCTGCCTTTCCTTTCCGGGGAGAGGGTGTATTGCCGGTACCTGTACCCATAAAAATGAAGAAGAGTGCTGTAAACACCCATGCGATGATTATCGCGGGAATGCCTGTTTTCAAAAGCTTTGCCTTCATCTTTAATCTGTTTAATGTCCTGTAATCAATAATCTCAACCTATGAGGTTGGTGGCCCTTTTTCTTGTTTCGGTACAACTAAAATATTAGTACCTGCCTTTGCACTGTTTTAGGTTATGCAAATATACGGACAAAATAAGGTACTATGCAATACAAAGTACTATAAATTTTTAAAATATTTTTGGGGGGGAGGGATAAAAGGGAGTTATACCGCTGATAATTAGATGAATGTAGGAGCAATTTTTTTTGATTTTTTTTTGGGGATAACCAATAAGATTTGAAAATCCTGACTTTTAATCCGGCCCGGAGTCATTCATATTTGCCCCCGGCAACTGCCGGGGACAATTATCAGTTACTTGTTTACACGAAGGGAAAAAGCTGTTGTCTTATCTCCCCGGCGTTAGCCAGGGATCAACTTTAATATTTATAACTGGGCTCACTCCAAAAAGGCTAAAAAAGAAAATTTGCCACGAAGTCACAAGGATACCAGGGATTACAAAACAATGAAACTCAGCAATCTATGGTTTGTGAAATCTTTGTGTCTTAGAGCCTTGGTGGCAAGAATATATTTTTCGGAGTGGAGCCAGTCGGGAAAATTTTAAATCAATTTTTCTCTTTGTTGGCTCTGCAAGCTCTTTGACAAAGTTTTGGTTATAGGGTTGTCTTGCCGCCTTTGTCAATGTGCTTACAAAATGCCCAGGCATTTCAAATAAGTGGCAACCCCAACTCTTTCAAAAATTCGTTGTGTTCCCTGGTCTTCGTTTCAATGCGTTTATTTATTGAAGTCAAGGTTTCATGAATGATGTTTAAGTCAATTTGCACTTCATCCTCAGCCGTACTCACATATCTGGAAATGTTCAGGTTATAACCATTCTTTTCAATCTCTTCCATGGAGACTTTGCGAGAATACCGGTCTTTATCTTTGCGGAATTGATAGGTTTCCACAATGTTTTCTATGTGTTTTTCATCCAAGGTGTTTTGTCTTTTCCCCTTGACAAAACACTCACTTGCATTGATGAACAATACATCATCTTCCTTTTTACATTTCTTCAATATCAAAATACATACTGGAATCCCTGTAGAATAAAATAAAGAGGACGGCAAACCAATAACGGTGTCGATGTTATTGTCTTTTAAGAGTTTGGTGCGGATTCTCTCCTCTGCGCCACCACGGAATAAAACCCCGTGAGGCAATATGATGGCCATGGTTCCTTCTTTTCCTAAGAAGTGAAAACCGTGCAGCAGGAAAGCAAAGTCGGCTGCCGATTTAGGTGCCAAACCATAGCTTTTGAAACGAAAATCATCGGCTAATGTATCGTTTGGTTCCCAACGTAAACTGAATGGCGGATTTGCCACAACCGCATCAAATTCAAGCTTTTTAGCGGGATTCATCTCATTCAATACATCCCATTGGTTGAGCAGGGTGTCGCCGTGAAATATCTCAAACTCGGTATCTTTCATGCCGTGCAACAGCATATTCATCCGGGCCAGGTTGTAGGTGGTGATGTTACTTTCCTGACCAAATATTTTGCCGACACTCCCGCCATTTTCCTTTATGCGCTTTCGCACGTTCAACAACAAAGAGCCCGACCCACATGCAAAATCCAGTACATTGTTCAACTTCTTTTTCTTGCCAGTGGTAGGGTCCTGGCTATCCAGCGTAACAATTTCTGATAGAATAGTAGATATTTGCTGAGGCGTATAAAACTCGCCCGCTTTTTTACCCGAACCTGCAGCAAACTGACCAATCAAATACTCATAGGCATCTCCAAGCGTGTCGGAGTCGGTTGAAAAATCGGCAATACCTTCTGCAATTTTTTGGATGATGGTGCAGAGTTTTTTATTTCTATCGGTACTGGTTTTACCCAGTTTGTCAGAGTTCAAATTGATTTCAGAAAACAAACCCTGAAAGGCACTTTCAAACGATTCGTTTTCAATGTATCGAAAACCTGCTTCCAGGGTGACCAGCAACTCATCGTTTTGGGTGCGGGCCATTTCGCTGATGTTGCTCCAAAGATGCTGGGGCCGAATTACATAATGCACCTTTCTGCGCATTTGCTTTTCAAACTCGGGTATATCTGGTTTGTTTTGGGCATACCAAACGCCTAAAGCGGTGCGACCGTCATTTTCTTTCAGTTGCGGATAGTCTGAACCCAGTTCTCTCCTGGCAGACGCTTCAAAATTAAAAGATAAATACCGAAGAAAGAGAAACGATAGCATATAATCACGGAAATCATCCGCATTCATTGATCCTCTTAGGTCATCGGCTATATTCCAAAGGGTTTTACCCAGTTGCTGTTGGTCTTTATGTGTCATTTAACTATTGCTTTTATTATTCTTCTTCCTAATCATTGGGGCCTTGACCCTTGGTCATTGCGGGCATGACCCTCGTCATTGCGGGCATGACCCGCGTCATTGCGGGCCTGACCCGCAATCATAATGCTCTTTTACCGCTTTTATCCATTCATCATCCACCCCTATTTCTTCGCTCAAATCTCTCCAGGAAGGATTCATCCCGTTTATCAACTCATTTTTCCATGCTCTTTTCCAATTTTTCAACTGCTTTTCTCTGCTGATTGCTTCAGTTATAAGTAGTAAGCGTTTCGAAGTACACCAATTTTTCGCAGTTGTATTTGTAGGTAAAACCTTTATTTATTTTTGCCTTATGCTCGGCTATTCTACGGACAAGACTATTCGTTACACCAAGGTATAACACATTATTGTGTTGATTTGCCATAAAATAAATGTAGCCTTCCTTGTTCATCTCTTTTGTTCTTTTTGGGGGATTGCGGATCAAGTCCGCAATGACTGCGTTTTTGGAAACAATCCCTGCATCAATCCCTTTTTATGCAACTGCAATTGCTCTATTTTCTCTGCCTGTGCTGCGATCAAATCATCTAAAGAGGAAAGACAAGATGCGATTTTTTGTTGTTCTTTTGGGTTGGGAATTAAAACTTCAAATTTTGAAATACTATCTTGTGATAAAGTAGGAATAGCACCGCCAACAACTGTTGCATTTATTTTTCTTTGAACGGATGAATTGGAGATAATTAAATAAAGAAAGAAGCTATCAATTTTAGTTGGTTTTAAAACTATTAATTGTGGGTTTATAGTTGTTTT
>JACDJA010000922.1_pt1 | contig 28251 bp, 29 predicted proteins | sample 7449241 | NCBI WGS metagenome assembly JACDJA01 (sample SAMN14253289, study PRJNA609438) | sludge metagenome | isolation source: initial anaerobic sludge | collected 2018-12-20 | reverse complement strand
GGCAGGGATTTCTGTTTGGAGTGCCGCACGCTGAATATGTTTTCAAATCTGCAGTGCACGACATCCCGGTATTCTGGACTGTTCTGGCCGCGTTGCTGGCCGTGGCCGTGATTGTGGCCGCTTCTCTTTGGAGCATGACATGGTTGATGCATTGAACTTAGGCAAGATCTTGCGCGTGCATGCCACGGTCTATGTGGCTGCCGAGCCTGTACCGTTGTTCTGGCCGATGCGCACATTTATTTACAATAATCCCCTGCATGGGCTGGAAGGCTTGCCGTTCACAGAGGCGGTTCAGGCTGCGCGCGGGCTTTTCCATGCCCGCGTGTACCTTCCACGCACTACCTATCAGCATTATCTGCGCGAAGGCAAGGGCGATGTGCGCATGCTCGACGCGATTACCGCGCAGTTCGCGCAGACCGCACCCAGTATCGATGGCATCGACTGGCAGCGCTGGCTGAGCGCGGTGCGCAAAGCGCCGACCGACGCCTCGCCCTATGTGCCGCATGCCTCAGCCGAAGACGTCGCTGCAGTGCTGGCTGGCCAGGCTATCCCAAATGACGGCGCCATCGCAGCCGGTCTGGATGCTGCGATGCTTGCCGATCTGCCTCCTTGGCGGCCGCTGACCGAGTGTATCGATTCGCTGTGGGGAACCAATCTTGCTGCTGAGCTTGACGAGCTGGTGGTCAAAAGCTGTTTGGATTTTTTCGACGAAGATCAGTCATCGTGGCGCATGCCCGGTCGGAAGCAGGGTTTTTACGCTGCCTGGGCTGATGTTGCTCGGCGCAACGGCCGCATGTTTTTGCGCGGGTTGGCGATCAAGCGTATCCTCGATCAGGCGCCACGTGCAGATGCCGCGATTGTTCACGTCATGCAATCGTTAGGCATTGCCGAAGAGCATTGGCAAGCGTATTTTTCGCGCGAACTGTTACGGCTGCATGGTTGGGCCGGCTTTATCCGCTGGCGCTCGGGAGCCGAGCATTATCATTGGGGACGCAAGCACCCGGCCGATCTGGTCGATTTCCTTGCCGTGCGCTTGGTATTCGCGCTGGCGCTGATCGAGGAAAGCGCGCGGCATCGCAAAACACCCGCGAACCGACCTGCGTTCGACGCCTTTTTGCGCGAGCAGCGCGACTGTGCCCTATTGCGCTACGCGTTGCACGCAGGAGAGCTTTTACCTGGGTGGGCCCAACGTATCGATGATGCGCTGGAGCGATCCAGCGGGAATCGCATAGCTCGACTGGCCGAGGACTACGCGAAAGAATGGCGACGCGTACATGCGCAGCGGCAGGGCCAGATACTGCAAAAAATCGCGATGGAGGCTGGAACACCGGTGCAGACGCTGGCCGCGCTCGGAGCGCAGGGCGCCGCCGAAGTCCTTGAGGTGCTGCAGCGCTTTGCCGTGCAGGAAGGGTCGATGTGGCTGCGTGCACTTGAAGCGCGCGCCATCGACCATCTGCTGAGCCAGATCGTGACCCCGGACGAGCCGGCGGTGCCGAAGCGCGCTTTTGCACAGGCGCTGTTTTGCATTGATGCGCGTTCTGAGCGACTGCGGCGCAATCTGGAGAACGTCGGAGATTTCCTGACGTTCGGCATTGTTGGGTTCTTTGGCGTTCCCGTGGGCTTTTTGGGTTACGGCAAAGGAAGTGAAACCCATTTGTGTCCGGCGATAGTCACGCCAAAAAATCTCGTGCTCGAGATTTCCGCTGCAATCGACTTCGACGAAGAGGATTTTGTCTCGACCCTTGGCCATGTGCTGCACGATCTGAAGAGTTCGGTGATCTCTCCCTTTGTCACGGTTGAGGCCATTGGCGCGCTGTTCGGCTTCGATTTGATTGGCAAGACCATGGCGCCGTTGGCCTATCACCGTTGGCGCAGCCGGCTGGATGCACCGCATCCGTTCACCCATTTGCTGCTGGACAAGCTCAGCCGCGAACAAGCGGACTCCATTGTGCGTGCTCTGCAGAGAGCGATGATCGTCAATGCTTTGCGTATTGAGCTGGGCATCGAGCGGGAGCGCGTCAACGACGACATGATTCGCGAGCTGCGCGAAACGGCGCTGGGCCATTGCAGCGGCACCACGATACTGGTGCGCGAGTTTGGTCTTTCCTTGGAACGCGAAGCGCGATTCATCGAGCAAGTGCGCGAGGTTTACCGTGTCAATTCGTCATATGCGAATTACCAGATGCTGCGTTTGGGGCGGATTGGTTTTTCGCTCGACGAGCAGGTCAACTATGTCTGGACTGCGCTGACTTCGATTGGCCTGACCCGCAATTTCTCGCGTTTCGTGTTGCTCATCGGACACGGCAGCCATTCGGAAAACAATCCCTACGAATCGGCGCTCGATTGCGGCGCCTGCGGCGGCAGCAACGGGCTGGTCAGCGCCAGGGTGCTGGCGCAAATGGCCAATAAAGCCGAAGTACGGGCGAAACTTCGGACCATTGGGGTAGATATTCCCGCCGACACCTGGTTCGTTCCCGGGCTGCACACGACTACCACCGATACCGTTGAGTTATACAATCTGGATTTTTTGCCGCCGCGGTTACTGGTGTATCTGGAGCGTTTGCGGAACGGTCTGTATGCAGCGTCGCGGCTTTCTGCAGCCGAACGCGTTCCGACGCTGCTGCCGCAAGCAAAAACCTTGAAACCGGCTCAGGCTCATCGCATAGTACGTGTCATGTCGCACGACTGGTCGCAGGTGCGACCTGAGTGGGGATTGTCGGGCAATCTGTATTTCGTCGTGGGACGACGCGGTTTAACGCAGAAGGCCAATTTGCATGGACGTTCCTTTCTGCAATCCTATGACTGGCAGCTCGATCCCAAGGGACGCCTGCTGGAAAATATTCTTGCCGGCCCGGTGGTAGTGGGGCAGTGGATCAATATGGAGCACTACTTCTCCACCGTCGACAACACTCATTTTGGCAGCGGCAGCAAGGTTTATCACAACGTTGCCGGGCGCTTTGGCGTGATGACCGGCAATCTGTCCGATCTGCGCACCGGGCTGCCGGCGCAGACTGTGATGCGCCATGGTCAGCCTTATCACGAGCCCCTGCGCCTGATCGTGATGATTGAAGCGCCGCTGGACTTCGCGCGCCGCGCCATCGAGGCCGTAGCCAAGGTCAAGAGTCTGGTGCAGGGGCAATGGGTCCGTACCATTATCCTCGATCCGACGCAGGATATGCAGGCCTATGTTTTCGACGATGGCGAGTGGCAAGTACATTTCGTATCCGCATCCCAATCGACATACACCGAGGAGGTCGTCACAGCATGAGCACGTTCAAACTCTCTCCCCTGAAAAAACTAGAAATCATCCTCGCAGGCGAGCATCGCGAATTCGCTACCAGCTTGCTTGATCGCGCTGACGTAAAAGGTTACACCATTGTTGGCAATCTTTCGGGCAAGGGTAGCCAAGGTTTTTACGGAGGACACTTGATGTTCAACGAGGACGATGCGCTGATCATGATCATCGTCGCGGTGTCACCGAATCTTGTCGATGCATTGCTCGAAGGCTTTCAGCCGTTTTTCGAGGCTCATTCCGGAGTGATTTTCGTAAGCGATATCCAGGTTGGCCGTCCGGTCAAGTTCATGGCCTGAATTAGGTGGTAGCAGGATCCTGGAGCGAAGCCAGATGTCTTGCCTCTCGAATCAGAAAGTCAAGAAAGGCTTGCGCTACGGTCGACAGCCGCTTGCCTTTGCGATGCACGATGAACCACTGCCGCATAATCGGAAAGCGTTCGACGTTGAGCATGGCCAGTCGCTGCATCGCCAGTTCGAGTTCGAGTGTATGCAAGGATAGGATGCCCAGGCCTAATTCGGCTTGCACCGCCTGCTTGATCGCCTCGTTGCTACTCATTTCCATTACCGAATGAAACTCTACTCCGTACCGGGAGAAATGCCGCTCAGCCGCTTTGCGCGTTCCTGAGCCAGGCTCGCGGGTGATGAAGGTTTCGCGCTCCAGGTGTTTGAGTGCGACCCGACTCTTGGCAGCTAGCGGATGGGTCGGTGCGGCAATTATGACCAGTGGATTGTCAAGAAAGGCTTGAGCGACTAATTCTGAGTTCTTCGGTGGCTGTCCCATGATCGCCAGATCCATGTTCGACGTGGTCAGCATGTCCAGAATCTGTTCCTGGTTCGACACTCGCAGTCGCACCTGCACTTTAGCGTGCTGTCTGCAGAATGCGGCAATCAACTTGGGCGCGAAGTAATTCGCGGTACTCGCCACCACTAGATCCAATTCGCCTCGGCGCAGGCCACTGAATTCTTCCATTGCGGCGCTGAGGTCCTGCATTTTCGCCGCAATGATAATCGCGTGGCGGTGCAGCTCGCGTCCGGCGTCGGTGGGTTGGATTTGTTTGCCGACCTGGTCGAACAAGGGTACACCGACTTGCTCTTCGAGCTGCCGCATCTGCATTGATACGGCAGGTTGCGTCAGATGTAGCACGTCAGCCGCGCGCGTGAAGCTCTGGCGACGCATGACAGCGTCGAAAATTTGTAGTTGGCGAAAAGTCAGATACATAATTTTCACATAAGTTTATCTAATGCATTCTATCAGAAGATTGAGTTGTATTTTATGATTACATTCGATACTATGTTTGCAAGCAAATCGATGAATCCATCCCTAAGACCAGGATTGATGCCTTGGTCGATTGTGCTGAACAAATTTTCCTTCGTCGTTTAGTTCTCGCGAGCAGCGAGCTTTAAGGAGTCGTCAAAACATGGCAATCAAAACCTATCAGGCCGGTGTCAAGGAGTACCGACAAACTTACTGGCAACCGGATTACGTGCCGCTAGACACTGACATTCTAGCGTGTTTTAAAATTACCCCACAGTCTGGCGTCGATCGCGAGGAGGCGGCGGCGGCGGTAGCCGCAGAGTCGTCCTGCGGTACTTGGACCACAGTGTGGACCGACCTGCTGACCGATCTCGATTACTACAAGGGTCGCGCCTATCGCATCGAGGATGTTCCCGGTGACGATGCTCGCTTCTATGCTTTCGTCGCGTACCCCATCGACTTGTTCGAAGAGGGTTCTGTGGTCAACGTGTTCACCTCTCTGGTGGGCAATGTATTCGGTTTCAAGGCGATTCGCGCCTTGCGTCTGGAAGACGTGCGTTTCCCGATCGCATACGTGAAGACCTGCGGCGGCCCTCCGAGCGGCATCCAGGTGGAGCGTGACAAGATGAACAAGTATGGTCGGCCGCTGCTGGGCTGCACCATCAAACCTAAGCTGGGCCTGTCGGCCAAGAACTACGGTCGTGCGGTGTATGAGTGTTTGCGCGGCAGCTTGGACTTCACCAAAGACGACGAGAACATTAATTCTCAGCCGTTCATGCGCTGGCGCGATCGTTTCGAGTTCGTGCAGGAGGCCACTCTGAAGGCTGAGGCCGAGACCGGCGAGCGTAAGGGTCACTATCTGAACGTCACCGCGCCAACGCCTGAAGAAATGTACAAGCGCGCAGAATTCGCCAAAGAGATCGGTGCGCCGATCATCATGCACGATTACCTCGCCGGTGGCCTTTGCGCTAACGCAGGTCTGGCGAACTGGTGCCGTAACAACGGGATGTTGCTGCACGTTCACCGCGCCATGCACGCCGTGCTCGACCGCAACCCGCATCACGGTATCCACTTCCGCGTGCTAACCAAGATTCTGCGCCTGTCCGGCGGAGATCACTTGCATACCGGTACCGTGGTGGGCAAGCTGGAAGGTGATCGCGCCTCCACTCTTGGTTGGATCGATCTGCTGCGCGAATCCTTCGTACCGGAAGACCGTTCGCGCGGTATCTTCTTTGATCAGGATTGGGGTTCGATGCCCGGCGCTTTCGCCGTCGCGTCCGGCGGTATCCACGTGTGGCACATGCCTGCGCTGGTTGCCATTTTCGGTGACGATTCGGTGTTGCAGTTCGGCGGCGGCACGCTCGGTCATCCTTGGGGCAACGCTGCAGGTGCACACGCTAACCGCGTTGCGCTCGAAGCCTGCGTACAGGCGCGTAATGAAGGCCGTCAGATCGAGAAAGAAGGTCGCGAGATCCTTACCGCCGCGGCTCAGCATTCGCCCGAACTGAAGATCGCCATGGAAACGTGGAAAGAGATCAAGTTCGAGTTTGACACGGTTGACAAGCTCGACATTGCCCACAAGTAATGTTTCAAACCAAATTCGATCGATCTGCGTTCCAGTGAGACTGCGGCGATCGGATTCGATTCCTAATTTTGAAAGGATATAGCTATGGCCATTCAAGCCTATCACTTAACAAAAAAATACGAAACCTTTTCGTATCTTCCCCAGATGACGCCCGAGCAGGTGCGCCGTCAGATCGCCTATGCCCTTGCTCAAGGCTGGAATCCTGCGGTTGAGCACGCTGTCAAAGGAACGTCTGCCAAGGAGAGTTTTTGGCATATGTGGAAGCTGCCGATGTTCGGCGAGCAATCGGTCGATGCTGTGCTGGCCGAGATTGAGGCCTGCCATCGCGAATTTCCTGATCAAATGGTACGTTTCATCGCTTATGATAACTACTCGCAAAGTCAGGGCGTGGCTTTTGTTGTTTACCGCTAAAACGAGCGGATCCATCCCAGGGGCGGGTTCTGGTTGCATGAAATCAAACTACTCAGTGCGACCAGCGGCCGCCTAAAATGAACTCAAGTGCTGAGGTTCTTATGACAATCGCTGAATCAAGTTATGCCAATGCGAACATGTCCGGGCGCGCACTGGCGCTCCAGCGTCGCCAGGCGATGGCCCGTCAAGGCAAAACCGCCATTACCAAAACGTCTGTGCTGCGCAGCAGGGCAGACGTCGCCATGAATGCAGATAAGGTTGCTACTGCCTGGCACGGTTCGCAGGCTCCTGTTGCTGCGGCAGTATCGGCTGCGCAGGTCTTGACGCGCACTGAGCCTTTGTCGGCAGCAGTCGTATCGGCTGCGCGAGCGCGGCGACAAGCGCTTGCCAGCGTTGGCAAGGCAGCGTTGCAAACTGCTTCAAAAAATTATACTCGTCCGAGTGCACATTTGCGTCCAGCTGTACAGCCGTTTGCCACAATCAGGTGCGATTGCGATGCGCAGTGCGAATGCCAGACTCGGCACAGGGCAGTCGCCGAAATGCCGGTGGCCGGGGTTGCGGTGCAAGAAAGCGTTCAGCGTGCGACAATCGTCGCCGAGCAGGCGACCGGGCGCGCGCTGGCCAAGATGCGTCGCGCAGCGTTGACACAAGATGGCAAAGCCGGGCTCAAGCGGGTTGCCCAGGCGACCAAGATTGCTGCTGCGATGCCGGGGCAGGATTGGCAAGCTGCGATGGTCAAAGGCGCTACCGGAAGACAGATCGCGGAGCAGCATCGTCGCGTGCAGTCACTCGCGGGGCGCGCCGGTCTGTCGAACAGCGCTGCTTCTGCTTCCAGGCCAAGCGGACGGGTCAAGACGCGCGATGCCAAGCAAGTGCCGATGAAGGTCGAGGAAGGGCATACTTTGTCCGGTCAAGCCGTGACTGGTACCATGGTCGAGCGCAGCATCAAAGTCACCGGCAACGAATCGGGATCCTGCCGCAGTATCACCGGCACCGAATATATTGGCGCGGAACAGTTTCAAACTATCTGCGGTGTACGCGCCGAACCAGGCGTGTCCAAGGTTGAGATGAGCCACACCTTGCGCGAGCAAAAGATCACAGGCATAGCGCTCGGTCGCTCGACCAAGGCCACGGGTGACGAAGCGGGTGTTTGTCATCCCGTGACCGGCACCGAATATCTGTCCGCCGAGCGCTTCCAGCAGTTTTGCGGCACACGCCCGGCGCCCTCGCCGGAGAAAGTCGCACTGGCTTTCACCAACAAGGACATGGCCGTGTCTGGCTCCCTGGTCGATCGGCCGCGCAAAATCACCGGCGCAGAGTACGGTGCTGATCGATCGATCACCGGTACCTGCTACGGCCGTCCGCCAGAAAACGACAATGCACCGGACAAGGTTGCAATTACGCACACCGGTTCGGGCAAGACTATCACGGGCACCCTGGTAGGCCGTAGCGAACACCTCACTGGCGACGAAGCCGGTAGCTGCCGTGCGATCACAGGCACCGAATATCTCTCCGCCGAACAGTTTCGCGACTTGTGCCATACCAATGCGCCGGCAGCGCCGCGCAAGGTCAGCGTGATGTCAACACGCGGTGCGCAAGCCATCTCGGGTGCTGCCGTCGACCGTTCGTCCAAGGTAACCGGCAACGAGACAGGTTCCTGCCGAGCGATCACCGGAAGCCAGTATTACACTACGGCCGATTTTGCGGGGCTTTGCGATGCGTCCGGGCCGAACAAAGTCAATACGATGCATACCCTCGCTGGTCATACCATTACTGGTTCGGAGGTTGCTCCCGGCCCAAAGTTGACGGGTGACGAATCTTACGGGTGCAAATCCGTCACCGGCACCGACTATATCGGCACCCAACAACTTGCAGCTGTTTGCCCGCCAGGGCAATCATCTACAGTACAACCCGTGAATAAGGTCGTCTTCGACAGTACATTGCAAGGCCAACCAGTTTCCGGCAGCTATCCGGGCCGTGCTGCCAACGTCACCGGCAACGAAGCCGGCACCTGCGCCCCCATCAGCGGCGTACAGTATGCAGGAATGTCGCAAATTCAGGAATTTTGCCCGGCTCCGAGCCTCGATGCTCAGGCGGCGCGCGTACGCGACAGCGCCGTGATTCCAGCCAGCGTCGTGACCGGTGACCGTCCAGGTGCAGGCGGGTCGCGCATGACCGGCGATGAGCGCGGCGCTTGCGAGCCGATTTCGGGCACACCATATCTTGGGCTGGATAATATGCCTGACCAATGCGCAACTAGCAGTCGTTTCGTTGCGCGCGGACGCACTTTTGATGTCGCGCCACGGCCGCCTGCACCGAAGGATTTCAGCATTGTGCCGCCGTCGCGTCAGCGCCAGATCCAGAGTCCGGGGCGTGAGTGCCAGGGAGATAATCTCACCGGCAGTGTGCTGAGCAATTTACGCATAACCGGGACGATCAACAAGGCCGATGGTCTGATTACCGGAACGCCGGAGTTCCGGCATAGCGACACGTCTCGTAGCCAGGTGCAACTGGATGAAGTCGTCGCTGCTGCGCAGCGACTGAGCGGTGAAGGTAGTCAGCAGGGAGTGCGTATTTCGGGTGATGCTTGGAATGCAAACCCTCGAGTTACCGGTACCGAGGGCTCGTCCAGTCTGGTACGCAACCCTTCGATGCGCGGCCAACCGCGTGGCGTCGGTGTCAACGCAGTGAAATTCCGCGAGCTCGAGCGTCTTGAAGTGCCTGAATCGGTCATTACTGGTTCGTCCGGCAATACCGATAGAGGCGCAACCATTACCATTTCGGGCGGAGCGCGCGGCTGAGGATACGAAGATGAATACACGACAACGTATGCAGGCATTGCGACGCAGTAGCGTTGGGCCGATCGATGTGGCCAATGAGAGCGGTATCGCAGAGGTGCTCGAACATCCTGCTTGCGTGATCAGTAGCGGGCAGATCTGCGAACACTCGCTTGTCGACCGCGACCTTAATCGCCTATTGTTCGACTATGAGCGGACGGTACGCTCGCGCTTCACCCGTATCGTCGAGGTGCTCAAACGCATCTCCATGCATCAGCACGACGAGGATTTCACCGAGCGCGCGCAGCAGCTCGCCCACGAACAACTCGGTTTTGATCTGCCGTCGAAGATGTTTGAGGATGCTTGGGTGTGCGGGTTGGATTTATCGGCCCTGCATTCGCACTGCATATTCAGCGTCCTGAAGTCGTGCGTCGATAATGCGCGAACCGAGCAGGCTGGCTGGCGTCAGCGCATACCGCTCGATGAAAACTTCTTGCGATCCTGCGGTTATCACACAGTGGATATCAGCCCCTGTTCGGATGGTCGGTTGCAGGGTATGAGCCCTTATGTGTTGCGCATTTTACCTGGGCCTAATGTGCAGGTGAAGGCTTATGCGGGCGCGCTGTTCGACATTGAAGCCGATGTATGCGATTGGGCGCAGCGCGAAGTCGAGCGACTGTCAGGCGCGATGGTCGATGGCGAGCGTCTGGACTATCTCAAGATCGCCGTCTACCACTTCAGCAGCTCCTCGCATAACGGTGACGGTTGCGCCGCGCATGGCAGCAACGATCGCCAAGCCACCGAGGCGGCACTCGGCCGCCTGGATGAACTACGTGAGGCGATCGATCGCAGTTTCGGCATCGGCGCCGCGCCCGACGTGCTGTTGATCGGAGTCGATACCGATCTAGACGCTTTGCGCATTCATCTTCCCGATGCGTACGGCGACGTCAATTCGCATCGCTACATCGAAACCGTGAAGATCTACCGCGAGACGCTTGGGCTATCCGCCGAGGTGGCGCGCGCGCGCGTCGCCGAGATAATCGCCGACGTCGAGAATACCGGCGGTTGGGGCCAAGGCCAAGGGCGGATGAATGATGGCATGCGCCGTTTGGTGTCTGCGCTGGCCGAAGCTAATCTGTCGCAGATCGAATACGTCATCAAGCATCATACCGGTCGCTACGCGACTATCGGGCACGACGAGGAGTGCATCGTCGCTGGCGACGCGGTTCGGTCGTTAAAATTGCGCAACCTGTTTTATTTCGCCCATCTCGACACCATCGAGGAAGGGGCGCCCGATATGGATGTCGGGATCGATATCTTCGCCAAGCTCAATGTCGCACACGGTCTGCCGGTCCCAGTGCTGGTGCATTTCGAATATGATGCCCGGATTCCCGAATCGCGCGCGCGCGCGGTTGAGCGCGGTCGGCGGGTGCGTGATGCGATCGAGGCGCGCTATCCCGATCTGGTTGCCAAGGGTCTACTTAATTGCGCGATCGCGGTGAGTGAGCGCGCTGGCGACGAGCGCTGCGACTTTGTGGCTGACGAAGTTGCAGCGAACCATTGAGTATTGAGGACTAAAACGCTATGCGAATCATGCGAGTCGAAAAAACCCTGGTGTCGACCAACCGCATCGACGGCTTTGGACATCGCCCGTTGCTGGTCGTGCAGGACAAACCCGGCGGAACGCGCAGTGTAGCCGTCGATGCGGTGGGCTGCATCCCGGGAGACTGGGTAATCTGTGTCGGTTCTTCAGCAGCTAGAGATGCGGCTGGTGCCAAGGATTTTCCCTCCGATCTAACGATCGTTGGCATCATCGACCACTGGAATCCGGAGGCGATCTGATGGAGATCTGGCGCGTCGTCGGTGAACTGGTTTGCACTCGGCGTGTTCCGGGACTCGGTTCGACATCGCTGCGCGTACTAAAAGGGCAGAAGGGTGAAATCATGGTGGCGTCCGACGCGGTCGGCGCCCCACCGGGAAAATGGGTGTATACAACGCTGGGCAGCGCCGCTAGGTATGCGATGCCAGACCAGAGGACGACGACTGATCTCACGATCTGCGGCATCATCGAAGGCTGGGACGAAGCGTGAACAGACGTGTATATATTACGCGTATAGAGCAAAAGGCGCACGCATGGCGGGCGCTTGAGTGCAGAGAAGTGGCAGTTTAACCAATTTTTTGACTAAAGGAGTAAGAAAATGGCAGAAATAATGGGCATTGCCCTGGGAATGATTGAAACCCGCGGTCTGGTTCCCGCGATTGAAGCGGCCGATGCGATGACCAAGGCTGCTGAAGTACGTCTGATCTCGCGTCAGTTCGTCGGCGGCGGCTACGTTACCGTGATGGTGCGTGGCGAAACCGGCGCGGTCAACGCCGCAGTTCGTGCAGGCGCTGATGCTTGCGAGCGTGTGGGTGACGGCTTAGTGGCTGCGCACATTATTGCTCGCGTGCACAGTGAAGTTGAGGGCATATTGCCCAGGACTCCGAGTGCCTAAGAACCCCCTACCTTTTTTGAAACAACTACGAGGACAGTAACATGGCTAACGTAAACGGCATTGCCCTGGGAATGATTGAAACCCGCGGTTTGGTTCCCGCGATCGAAGCGGCCGATGCGATGACCAAGGCAGCGGAGGTGCGTCTGATTGGCCGGCAGTTCGTCGGCGGCGGCTACGTCACTGTGCTGGTGCGTGGCGAAACCGGCGCGGTCAACGCCGCAGTTCGTGCAGGCGCTGATGCTTGCGAACGTGTGGGTGACGGCTTGGTGGCTGCGCACATTATTGCTCGCGTGCACAGTGAAGTTGAAGGCATACTGCCGACCAAGCCAGACGTCAGCGGTGGCGGTGGCGGCGGCCGCGATGCCGAGATCACTTCCACGCTTAGTTGATCGACGAATCGTTTCCTGCCATGGCTGTCGATCCGAGAACCTTAGGGTGGCTGGCACGCGCTCTCAACCACGAGATGGGAGCAGTCCAGCAATACCTCGCACAAAGCGTGCTCGCGCGTCTTTGGGGAGATGTGGAACTTGCAGCACACCTGCGCGCCGAAGCCATGGAAGAGCTGGAACACGCTGAACTTTTGATTGAGCGTCAGATCCTACTTGGCGTGGCTCCTTGTGGTGGACAGTTACCCGTTGTGCGCTTGGGCCACAATGCACAGGAACTATTCGCTCACGATCAACAAATGGAAGTGCAGGCCGTCCAACTCTATGTCAATGCGCTAATGCATGCACAGCGCTTGCGTGATCAGGATTCGATAGCACTGTTCCAATCGTTGTTAGCGCAGGAGCAGGAGCATCTAGAACACATTACGCATACTAAATCCGGATGAACTTCGACATGAGTGACGAATTGCAAGGCTGGGAGCGGCGCGACAAGCCGCCGACGTTGTATAGGCGCTTTTCCTTCGAGCGTTATGCCCAGACGCGCGCATTTCTCGATGCCTTGTCGGTTCTGTGCGATGAGTTCAAGCGACATCCACAGAATATCAGTTTCGGTACCACCTACGTTAACGTCACGCTCGAACCAACCGACGACAAGGTCTTCGCGTCGCAGGATGAAACTTTTGCCGCACGCATCTCAGCGCTGGCTGAACAGGGGAAGTGATCGTGGTTGACATGCGTGTCATCGCGATCACCAACCAAAAGGGTGGTGTCGGTAAGACTACGGTGGCGATGAACCTCGCCGCTGGGCTGGCGCGGCGGGCATCAGTAGTAGTGGTCGATCTTGACCCGCAGTCCTCGGCCACGCAATGGGCGACGGCCGGCACTAAGGCCTTTCCTGCTACGGTCAAGCAGCTTCGGCTAGGCGTTGTCCTGCCTGATTTGCGCAAGGAATTCCGCGCCTTCGACTATATCGTGCTTGACTGCCCGCCATCGGTCGACACCCGCGCCGCTATGTTTGCGCTCCTGACTTGTGATATCGCGCTGATTCCGATCCTGCCTTCGCCTGTGGACCTGTGGGCCAGCTTGCGCTTGCCGCAGGAGATCGACGAGGTGCGCAAACGCTGTTCAAATCTGCGAGCCTTTCTGCTACTCAATCAAATTGAAGCGCGCAGCGCGCTATCGGCGGCGATGCAAGAAGCTCTGGCTGAGTTCGGACTGCCAGTGCTGCAAACCTCGGTACGTCGGCGTAGCATCTACAAAACGGCTGCGCTCGAAGGCGTATCTGTGTTTCAAATGGGTGCGCGCGGGCAGGCTGCCGCCGCAGAAATTGAAGCCATCATTCAGGAGATTGTTACATCATGACCAACATAAAAGACAAGCTTACCAGCAGTGTGCGCCAGGCAAAGTCTACCACGCCTACCAAGGCTGTTGCGCCGCGTGTGGCAGCTGAAGACACCAAGCAAACAAATATACAAGCCAAGCCGGTTCGCCAAACTGCTGAGCCGGTTTCGAGCGCTCAGGCGCTTTTTCCCGATCGCGTGTGGCCGGACTAAACCCGGTCGAACCGAAGAATTCTGGATATCATTATGAGTAACGAAAACCTGACGCGAACCTATATGCCCCGGTGGAATGCATCCTACCGTTCCACGACTTCAACCCAGGAGGCGCAAGCGATGTCGTTGCCGGCAACGGCCGTCGTTGCGCCGACATCGAGTTCACTCGACAGCTATCGTGTGACCCGCGAACCGTACTATCGCGCCACCGGCGATGAAGTTGCGCTGTACGAGGCAGCGTACTCGGTGCGTATGCCCATGATGCTCAAAGGACCCACCGGCTGCGGCAAGACCCGTTTTGTCGAATACATGGCGTGGAAGCTCGGCAAACCGTTGATCACTGTGGCATGCAACGAAGACATGACTGCCTCCGACTTGGTCGGCCGCTTCTTGCTCGACACCAGCGGTACGCGCTGGCAGGACGGACCGCTGGCGCTGGCGGCGCGTTATGGTGCGATCTGCTATCTAGACGAGGTGGTCGAGGCACGGCAAGATACCACGGTTGTGATTCATCCACTGACCGATACGCGGCGCATTCTGCCATTGGAGAAAAAAGGTGAGATCATCGAGGCGCACCCCGATTTCCAAGTCGTTATCTCGTACAACCCGGGTTACCAGTCCCTGATGAAAGATCTCAAACAATCAACCAAGCAGCGTTTCGGCGCCTTAGATTTTAACTATCCGGAACATGAAGTTGAGGCCGAGATCATCGCACATGAAAGCGGCGTGAGTATGGACGTGGCGAAAAACCTGGTGCATATTGCTGAGCGTGCGCGCAACCTGAAAGGACACGGGCTCGACGAAGGCATTTCTACCCGCATGCTGATCTATGCCGGCCGTTTGATCGCGCAGGGCGTGGCGCCGCTGGCGGCGTGCCGCGTCGCCCTGGTGCGACCGATCACCGACGACCCTGACATGCGCGATGCGCTTGATGCGGCTGTAACCACCTACTTCTGATGGGCGATATGGGTCTCGCATTATGGCTATTCATCTTGAAGAATTCCAGAGTTTGCTCGACGAGCTGCCCGGCAGTGCGCAGGAACTGTTGCGCGCGTCTTGGAACGAGGCGGCGCGCGCACTCACGCCGCGTGGCTTAGATAACTACCTCAAAGGAGCGGTCGCGTTGCATCACCTCGGCCGCGGGGAGGACCTTGTGGTTGGTTTCATCCAATCCATGCCCGAGTTGGCGCGCGGAGTAGGTGAGGAAGTACTGCCTGACCTAGTCAACTTCCTCCTTGGCATGGCATCCAAGACCTCGGGCCATGTGCTTGCGTTGATCGTCGGCACTGCGCCGTTAGCGGCACAGCGCTTGAGCGATGCCGGCCTATTCGTCAGTTATCTGAAGGTGCTCGAGATCATGCTGGTCCAGGCGCCTCGCGGCCTGCGACCGATGCTGGAAAACTTGGACCGTCTGCTTACCCAGCTCACTCTGGGCGGCTTGCGGCGCTGGGTGCAGTGGGGCGCACAGGCGTATCGCAGCGATTTAGACGGTCAGGTCGCGTACTTTTCTCTGCAAAGCGCCGACGCGCTGGCTGTGCTGCAGCAGGAGCGCAAGGGCACGCTGTTCGTCGACATTCAGCGTCGTTTGAACATCTATCAGCGCGCAATGTGGGGACGTGATTTTTTCCTGCGCCCTACTTCCGGCGATTACGAAAGCCGTGAAGAGTTGAAGCCCTACATTGAGCATTATGTCATTCATATTGCCGATGCCTACGACGATTACAAGCCACTGGGCCCCGATACGCCGCCCGAGCAATGCGTGCCGGCACTAGAGATCTACCGCGCCGCAGTTAACCATTGTGCTGCGCATCTGGTGTTCACTCAACAGCCGCTGTCCATGCAGATGTTGCATCCAGCGCAAATGGCGGTGATTGAGGTATTCGAAGATGCGCGGGTCGAGGAGCTGTCAATCCGGCAGTTTCCGAACATGCGCGAAGCTTGGCTGATGCTGCATCCGGTGTTCGATTACTCTCGTGAGCCGCAGAGCATCGGCGAACTGCTCGACCGCCTGGGCCGCGCCCTGCTTGAAGAGCAGAGCCACGATCCTCATCCGTGGGTGCGTAAGGCCGTGGTGGCGTTTCGCGCGCAGGCCGATCTTTCGACCAATCAGACAAGCTGGAACCTCGGCATAGACTTGTCGCACAAGCTGTTCGAGTTGCCGCTGCCCGAGTTCAACAACCGTACCGACCACCGCTTGAGCGCGATCTACCGAGACGACAACCGAGCGGTATGGCAGCTTGAAGAGTACGATGAGGCACAGGCATTGGAAGCTACTTGGCAGACGCGGCAGCAGGTACGCAAAAAAGTCAACCTGATGGAAATGGTCAACGAGGTGGATAACGAGTTTGCCGGTGATGACGCGCAGGAAGTCTGGGAACTGCCGACCGAATATCTGTTCGATGACGGCGTCAGCATCAACGAACTCGAAGGTCGACCGCCGATTTCCGAGCCTTTCCATTATCCCGAGTGGGACTATAAAATTCAGCTCAAACGCCCGAACTGGGTCACCGTGCTCGAACACCATCCACCCGTGGGCGAACTCGCAATTATCGAGAACATCATCATCGAAAATAAGCCAGTGATCTCACGGCTGAAATTCCTGATCGAATCGATGGTGCCACAAGGCATGCAGCGCATCAGGCACGTCGAGGATGGCGACGATCTCGATATCAACGCCGCGGTGCGTGCGATGATCGACATCCGCATGGGCCAACCACCGGACCCGCGTATCATGATGCGGTACAAGCGCACGCTGCGCGAGCTTGCAGTGATGGTACTGCTGGATATGTCCGAATCGTCCAACGACAAGGTGCGCGGACACGACTACACGATAATGGACCTCACCCGCGCAGCCACAGTGTTATTCGCCGACGCGCTCGATCGCATCGGCGACCCATTTGCGGTCCATGGCTTTTGCTCTGATGGACGGCACGACGTGCATTATCATCGTTTCAAAGATTTCGACCAGCCGTATGGTGACATCGCCAAGGCTCGCTTAGCCGGCATGAAGGGCCATTTTTCTACACGCATGGGCGCAGCGCTGCGTCACGCCGGATATTATCTGGCGCAGCAACCCAAATCCAAGCGGGTGATTTTTGTCATCACCGACGGCGAACCGGCCGATAACGACGTGCACGACCCGCAATATCTGCGCTATGATACTAAACATGCGGTCGAAGAACTCGCGCGCAAGGGCATTACGGTGTATGCGTTATCCCTCGATCCGCATGCTGACCAATATGTGTCGCGTATTTTTGGAGCTAAGAACTTCACCGTCATTGACGAGGTCGAGCGCCTGCCGGAGAAATTGCCGATGCTCTACATGAGCCTTACACGTTAAGGGCGCTATGCAATGAAAATCAGCTTGCGTACCTTCGTATTTCTCGACGCACTGCAACCGCAGCTCGCATCTTATCTTGCTACCTCGTCGCAAGGCTTTCTGCCGGTGTCGGGCGACGCTTGCATGTGGATCGAAGTTGCTCCCGGCATGGCGGTCCATCACCTTTCAGATATCGCGCTGAAAAAAACCAATGTGCGCATGGGCGAGCAGGTGGTGGAGCGCGCGTTCGGATCGATGGAACTCCATTACCGTAATCAAAGCGAAGTACTTGCCGCCGGAGATGCGGTCCTGCAGCAACTTGGCGTTACGATGGAATCGCGGCTGCGCTGCAAAATCGCCTGGAACGAGATCATCCGCGCCATCACTCCTGATCACGCTACGCTGATCAATCGTCAGCTGCGCAAGGGTTCGATGCTGTTACCGGGAAAGAGCATGTTCATCCTCGAAGTAGAGCCAGCCGGATACATCATTTATGCCGCAAATGAAGCTGAAAAAGCTGCGCATGTCACACTGGTGGATGTCAAACCCTTCGGCAGCTTCGGCCGACTGACCATGATGGGATCTGAGGCTGAGGCCGAGGCTGCGCAGCATGCCGCAGTAGCGGCGATAGAGCAACTGAACCAGCGCGCCGCCGCCCATCCATGAGTTGGCGCGGCGCTACCGAACCACCTATATAGTGTATATATATTATGGAAATCGACTCAATCGCCAAGCGTCTGCTGTTTTGCACAGTGCGCGTGGACTCCGAACTCGAAGACGGCAGCGCTGGCTCGGGAACCGCGTTCATTATCACCCACAGTCATGCCAATGGCACGACGCCGTTCATCGTTACCAACCGGCATCTTGTCGAGGGAGTGCGCCGGGGTGGGCTGGTGTTCACGCAGGCGCGTGACGGCAAACCTGCGTTCGGCGAGCGTTTTCAACTCAACATCGACGACTTTACAGCGGCCTGGTTTTTCCACCCCGAGGTCGACCTGGCCATCGTACCGTTGCGCCCATTAGAGCGCGCTGCGCGGGAGCTGGGCATAGAGCTGTACTACCACGCCATCGACAGCGCCAGCATTCCCGATGCCGCCGCCACACGTGGCTTCGACGCACTTGAGGAAGTGCTATTCGTCGGCTATCCTAGCGGCATGTGGGATGTGGTCAACCTGATGCCTATTTTGCGCAGAGGTACCACTGCTACGCCGCTGGAACTCAATTTTGAGGGCCAGAAACAATTTTTGATCGATGCCGCAGTGTACCCGGGATCGAGCGGCAGTCCGGTATTTGTGGTGCGCGACGATCCGTTGCGCCCGCGCGGAGACGGCGCACGCTCGATTTGGTTTGCAGGCGTCGTCGCTGCAGTGTTTTTCCACGAAGAAACCAACCAGATCATCCCTGGCCCGGTGCCGGCGCACAATACGGGGCAATCGGTAGCTTCCGAGATGATCGACTTGGGCTTGGTGGTCAAGTCCGAGTCAGTGCGCGAAGTCATCGACGCTTTTGTGCAGCGCTGGCTTAGCTGATTAGAACTCGTTTCACCAATAGCAGCGTGTGCGAAAGATCTCATTAGGATGCAGCCAAGGTATCGTCGCGCCGCACAGCCGCATTACTGGAGCAAGTATGGAAAAGATTATCTATTCCGGATCAAACCGGATTCGCATGGCATCACTCAGCTCGATCCCACACAGGTCCCGATGCTGATCAATGTAGGCGTTTTTTTCTTCAGTTCGTGGTCGAGCGGCGCCGCCTGGGCGAAAAAAGCATTGGCTGTCTTTAGAATCTCGTTGGCACGGCGCAGCTCCTTGATCTCACGCTCTCCATGGCTTTGATACGTTCACGTTCACCGGATGTTACACCGTCACGCTACATCACTACGCTTGACCCAATCCAGCAATGTAGATGGCACACAGCCAATCCTGGGTGGAATCGATTCAACCGCTGCCTACAGTGAGGAATATTCCTGACGATGCTCCTGCACCAACCGGACTGCTCGTTCTTTTACTTCCAGGGAAAGCTGATTTTGTTTATTCATGGCTCTATTCTCTCAAAGGTTAGAGCATCCTCAAAACCCGAGGTGATTCAGGATGATAACCAGATATACCAGTATCTTGGTGTAGTTTGCTCATGAAATCATGGCCAAGAAGATACCGTTCAATCAGAACGGATGTGCTGACAGCTTCTTATCGTGACGATAGAGTGGGATTACAAGATTCGGTTAGAACGACTTGAATGGTCAACGATTCAGGAAAAACGTCCAAAGCCAGGAGATATTCAGGTTATTGACGACATTGCTACTCGGTATAAAAAGGAAATTCATCGCATGAAATTCTTGCTTGATGCGATGCAGCCTCAAGGTGTACAACGTATTTGCAAGCTGGAGGATGGGGATGAAATCGATATTAATGCAGCGATTTCTTTGTTCACCGATATACGTATGGGACAGCATCCAGATCCGTGCGTCATGATGCGTGCCGTGGTAAAGTGCGTGATATATCAGTATTAGTATTGCTAGATTTGTCGGAATCCACTAACAACAAGGTGAATGGTCATGAATATTCCGTACTGGATTTGACTAGACAGGCAACCGTGCTATTGGCAGGTGCCATTAACCGGGCGGGGGATCCTTTCGCAATCCATGGTTTTTGTTTGGATGGCCGACATGATGTTCAGTATTACCGTTTCAAGGATTTTGATCAGCCATACGATCAAATTCCCAAGATGCGGATTGCCGGCATGACCGGCCAGCTATCTACCCGTATGGGAGCGGCTATACACCACGCGAGCTATTTCTTAAAAATGCAGCACTCTGCCAAGAAGTTACTGCTCGTTATTACTGATGGTGAACTGGCGGACGTCGATGTGCGTGACCCGCAATATCTGCGGTTCGATACCAAAAAGGCAGTAGAGGAAGCAGGGCATTCTGGGATATTAACCTTTTGCATGAGCCTTGATTCGCATGCTGATCAATATGTATCCAGAATATTTGGGATGCGCAACTATATGGTGGTGGATCATGTTATGCGGTTGCCGGAGAGACTGCCGTTGTATGCGGGATTGACTCGTTAATCTGACTGAGGATAGTTTATGAGAGAGAAAGGTTACTCGGGAGTGGATCAGGATGCAGCTGGAGGACTGACTCCCTTGGGGCGTATCGTAATTGATGCGTGGGTTTTTGGTATATTGCCCGAGAGTGAAACCTGTACGGGATGGAATATGTCTCGGATGCAGGTTCTTTCTGAAGAAGTTTACGCCGCATGGGAGCCTTACTCACATCTTCCCAGCCTCTTGCCGCCAGAATTGCAGCAGCGACATTCTGTTTTATATGAACAGAGAATAGCTATTGCAAGGAATAGCGGATGGGATACGGATCTTAGTGATGAATCTTGATCGGGTTATTGGGTATGTTCTGCGGGAGGAAGGCATTGGAGTTTTTCTGAAACCGAGCCCTTTTACTCGTGATGTCTGCTAGAAATATTCCAGGGATACACTGTTTTTTATCTCTTTGTATCTATCAAGTATTGATTTTGAATAGATACCGTGAGTGTTGTATAACCTTTATCGTTTGGAAACGATTCAGTAAATGGCCAAATTGTGCAATTTTTTGTTCGATTTGGGCGACTGAAATTTCAGGGAAACGATGGTTGTGATAAGAAAGCCGGTTTGGTCCCGGGCGGCGCATATATAACTGGGTTAATGTTGTTTTCAGATTGGCAAGCGCCCAACCCACCATGTATTTTGCAATAGAGCTTGCTGCTGGCTGAGATCGAGCATAGCCACTGTCCTCCAGTACATCCACGATACGCTCGCATGCCAGGCGATCTTGTTGTGCTGTCAAATAATAATCAATAAGTTTCTTGCGTTCTTCTCCATCTGCAACACCCAATTCACCACGCAAAATCCGGGATAAGGTCTCTTCAAGTTCGTCGAAGTTAAACGACGGATAACTAAGTTTGGTAGGCAATCCCTGGAAATCATAGTCGTAGTATTATTCATTGAAAGCAGCCAGATAAGAAATGGCAGGTACACCTAGGGCATAAGCTTCTAGTCCGGTTGTACAGCCATTGTGTATCATTGTTTTCGAAGCCAGAAGCCAGGGGATGACATTACCTTTATTTGCAACCTTTACCCGGCGACATTGGGCAGCAATATTGTGATAAACCTGTAAATTTTCACTTGGGTGAGGGCGGACAACAATAGTTACATCAGGAAAAGCGCGCTCCAATGCTGGGATAAGCTGCTTGAAACTCTCCAGTATGGCTTTCTTGTGGTGCCACAACCCTTCGGCAAATTCGTCACTTAAGCCGATCCCACCCTGTCCGCGCCGGGATGTTTTTTCTCCATTTTTACCCGAAATGAACATTCCGATACTGGGGATAAAAGGATTAACACTGGAAAAATTGGTATTGATCAGGATAAAGTTGCCATAAGTTTCACGTAAGTGCTCTACCTTTGCTGAAAAATAGGCGCGTATTTCTGGTCGCAAGATGTCGCCTCGCGGATTCCCGGTTATGTGAATGGGTAAATTTTCCGGAAGTTGCGGATATTGTTTGATGAGATCAGAATTCTCCTGACCCCAGGCAAAGAAATGAGAAACATTTTTCATCGTAACGGGAGATAACCGTAGCGAGAAATAGGTATCTGCCGGAGGATGAACCAGTGCTTCCTCTTCCCAAGCAACAATTTCGTGGCCAAGCATGCGAAGGATCCGGAATATGGAATTACTCAACCTGCGCATACTTTTTGCAAGATATATGCCGCGTGGTAGCGAAGCAACTTCAAAATGAATGTAGGCACGAGAACCGATAACAACCGGGAATCCGCGTTCGGCAGCCACGCAAGATAACAGGAGTTTTGCATCCAGTTCACGAACCTGGTTCTCAACAGGTATGATCAGTGTCGACGCGGTAGTAGCCATGTTCCGAAGTTTCTATTAAAAAACCATTATTTAATAATCATACATTAGTCGCGCGCCTAATGTTTTTATGTCATCTGCCTTTTGTTCAAGCACATGCCAGGGATGATGCAGCAACCGCTGCGGCACATAGTAAAATACGCAACTGACAAGTTGTAGTTTTATATGCTTGACGGCATGAATATATATTTTAGGAATACTTTCTCACTGTAAATATTCCCTGCTTTTATCACTAAGCGTTATCTGTAGAAACTTTGGGTCGGAACTTGATTATTTTTGCCGGGTTGTGAGGGGTTTGTTTTGCCATCATTGCATACAAAGCAAGTGGAAATTCTCTTTGCAGGCGGCGCATAACCGCTGTTTGATCTTCCTGATAATAAACTGCTTCATATTCAATGGGTTGATCAAGTGATTCACGTTCATGTGAATGGAAATTTTGCCAAGCAATATCTACCCAGCATTTGCGCTGGCCATCAATAAATACAAATTCCTCACGATCAATAATAGCTAAATATTGCATACTTCGGATAGGTATGAATAGATTTTTTGCTCCGCAGCGAGCAAATAACTGGATAGCCAGGTTATAGGTGGTTGCTGGTAACGTCCTTTTTTCCCGTTTGATTTCAGGATCGCGATAACAAGTGATTTCCATTTCCAATATCCTCAATTAAATAGTTAATCGTCACCTAATTAATTTAGGGATGGTGACAATTCTTCAGCGGATATCGTGGAATTCCTAAATATGCCGGACAAAAATCCGCGTTTACTTTTTGAGTTTTAACCCCTTATCTGTTTGTTTTGCAGAAGATAATCAGGTGGGAGATTCTTCTACTAAAACCTTAATAGTCAATGTCAATGCCTTTAACAATTATCAGATCTTCAAAAAATTGTATCGCGATTTCAGATTGTTTTGGCAGAGACTTGTTTTGGCAGAGACTTGTTTTGGAAGGAATCATTTAAACGCAAGCGCCAAACCTTATATTGTGCAAATCACGTATGAAAGATTTGGCGTGCTGTGGCGTTGACGACATTTTTGCTGCTTTCACGACTTGCAAGGCATATTTGATTTACTCAGGAACCTGATAACGATACTGTGGATCATGTCAACATTGCGTCTGGTAGTAAACTGTGATTTTCGGGTCGAGTTGCAAGCTTATTTGGTCGGGGTGAGAGGATTTGAACCTCCGGCTCCTGCGTCCCGAACGCAGTACTCTACCAGGCTGAGCTACACCCCGAATGAAATAGTTTATCGAAAACAGCACTAGCAAGGAAATATTTAGGATTTCCAGTGATAATTGCTGAAGCTGGCAATTCTGGTAAAAATTAGTAATTTCTCGAAACAGCGAACTCCGCCAATTCTAGCAAACATTGTTTATAGATAGAATCACGGAGCGTAGAGATTACGGAAGTGGCCATGTTGGCTTCTTTCTGCGCGCATTGCTTTGCGTAATCCAGCGCACCAGTTTTCTGGATGATTTCGAGTACTGGTCCAAACCCGTCTTTTCCACCAGATTCAATAGCATGACGGACCGTATTTGCTTGGTCGGTCGTGCCAGCCCGCATGGCGAAGATCAGTGGCAGAGTCGGCTTTCCTTCTGCCAGATCGTCACCCAGATTTTTACCAGTGTCATGATCATTACCCGAATAATCCAGCAAATCATCCACCAGCTGGAATGCTGTGCCCAGATGCATGCCATAAGCAGCCAGTGCTTCTTCTTCAGCCGGAGTGGCTCCGCCCAGTATCGCTCCCAGCCGGCCAGCAGCTTCAAAAAGCTTGGCGGTTTTGAAACGGATAACCTGCAGGTAATTTTCCTCTTCAACGTCTGGGTCACGGCAGTTAAGTAATTGCAGTACCTCACCCTCGGCAATGGTGTTGGTTGCGTCGGCCAGCACCTCCATAACTCGCATGTTATCGACTTCCACCATCATCTGGAAAGCACGCGAGTACAGAAAATCACCCACCAACACACTGGCAGCGTTGCCAAATAAAGCATTGGCTGTGGCCTGATTGCGGCGCAGTTGGGATTCATCCACTACGTCATCGTGTAATAGTGTTGCGGTATGGATAAATTCGACAACAGCAGCGAGATTATAGTGATGCGTACCCTTGTAATCGTATAACCCTGCGGCAAGGATGACTAATGCTGGCCGTAACCTTTTTCCGCCGCTATGGATGATGTATTCGCTGACCTGTCGAACAAGAACAACTTGAGAATGAAGCTTTTGCTGGATAACGTTATCCACCTCGCCCATATCTTTGGCGATAACGTTTCTGATTGACTCGATTGACACAATGACTCCCTGAAGAAACCGCTATGGTAGAAATGTCCCTGCCCGGGTGTCAAGGATTCCTGCAGGCAAAACAGCCGAGATACATATTGTGCGGCGTATCGCCATGGAACTTCCATTGATTGGGGCGGTATAACTTCCGTTATAATTAGCCAATTTTGAATTGGCGTCATCAGGATATTTTTCATGCAACTTTTTGCCTTTGGTGTTAACCATCATACTGCACCTTTAGATATACGCGAACATGTGGCTTTTACGGAAGAGTCGATGCAACATGCGCTTCATGATCTGGTGGGTCACCAGCTGGTTAAAGAAGCGGCTATAATCTCAACGTGCAATCGTACTGAAATATACTGCAATACTGATACACCCGATAAAGCTGTCGGGTGGCTAGCTGATTTTCATCATCTCCATTCTGGAGATCTTGAGCCCTACCTTTACAAATTGTTGCGGGAGCAGGCTGTAAAGCATGCATTTCGCGTTGCCAGCGGACTGGATTCCATGGTGTTGGGTGAGGCACAGATACTGGGGCAGATGAAGAACGCAGTGAAATCAGCTGAACAAGCGGGAACGCTGGGATTGTTATTACATAAAATGTTTCAGCATACATTTTTTGTAGCGAAGGAAGTGCGTACCTCTACAGAAATAGGTGCCTGTTCAGTTTCAATGGCTGCTGCTGCTGCACGTCTTGCCGAAAGAATTTTTGGCAATATTAGTGAACAAAAAGTGCTGTTTATCGGTGCCGGCGAAATGATTGAGTTGTGCGCTGCTCATTTCGTTGCCAAACGCCCCGTGCATGTAACGGTTGCAAATCGTACTGTAGAGCGAGCGGAAGCGCTGTCGCGACGTTTTAATGCGCACCCCATCTCTTTGGGTGAATTGCCGGATCAACTGGCATTGCATGACATTGTTGTCACCTCAACGGCAAGCCCGCTGCCGATACTTGGCAAAGGAATGCTGGAACGAGCCATCAAGTTGCGCAAGCATCGCCCGATTTTCATTGTTGATCTGGCTGTGCCACGAGATGTTGAGCCGGAAGTAGCTGAGCTGGATGATGTATTTCTATATTATGTGGATGATTTGGCTGATATTGTCAGGGAAGGACTGGATAGTCGTCAGGGGGCAGTAACTCAGGCAGAAACAATTATTGATTCAAATGTTATGGACTTTATGCATTGGGTCGCCACACGGCGGTCTGTTCCAACTATTCGCGCACTGCGCGACCAGGCCGAGCAATTTCGTCAGCATGAGCTGAGCCGCGCCCATAAATTACTGGCGAAGGGGGAAGATCCTGTAAAAGTGCTGGAATCACTTAGTAGTGGATTGACCAATAAATTTCTCCATTCTCCTTCTTCCGCTCTCAACCAGGTATCCAATGATGAGCGTGAGCAACTTGTTGAGCTTGTCAATCGGTTGTATCAGTTGCGTTATCCACGATGAATAAGGGAATTGTGGATCAGCTTACCCGGCTGAGTATACGACTGGAGGAATTGGACAAGCTGTTGAGCAATGAAAAGATCACGGCTGATCTGGATAATTATCGGAAACTTTCTCGTGAACGATCTGAAATTGAGCCGGTAACCAGGTTTTATCATACTTACCAGCAGGTTGAGCAAGATTTGGCTACCGCTATGGAAATGAGTGTGGATCCGCAATTCCGGGATTTTGCTGAAGCCGAGATTGATGCAGATAAGCAGAAGCTGGCGGATATTGAAACCGAGATACTCAAGCAGCTGTTGCCCAGGGATCCGAATGATGAGCGCAACATTTTCCTGGAAATACGGGCCGGTACGGGAGGGGATGAATCTGCTCTGTTTGCAGGTGACTTGTTTCGCATGTATAGCCGCTATGCGGAGCGTGAGGGATGGCAAGTAGAAATTGTTTCCCAGAATTCTTCTGAAGTGGGCGGATACAAGGAGATTATTGCCCGGATTATTGGCCACGGTGCCTATTCTAGACTTAAATTTGAATCGGGTGCGCATCGGGTGCAGCGTGTTCCGGCGACTGAAACACAGGGGCGTGTGCATACTTCAACCTGTACTGTTGCTGTGCTCCCGGAAGCAGATGAAATTTCTGGCGTAACTCTGAATCCGGCTGATTTAAGAATCGATACATTCCGCGCTTCCGGGGCGGGCGGGCAGCATATTAATAAAACGGATTCGGCTGTACGGATTACCCATTTGCCGACAGGAATTGTGGCTGAGTGTCAGGAAGGGCGTTCCCAGCATAAGAATAAGGCACAGGCAATGAGTGTGTTGATTTCCCGTATTCTCGACAAGCAGGTGCGTGCGCAACAGGCTGAACAGGCAGCTGCCAGGAAATCGCTGGTTGGCAGCGGTGAACGTTCAGAGCGGATCCGGACCTATAATTTTCCACAAGGGAGAATTACTGATCACAGAATTAACCTGACACTCTATAAAATAGAGCAGATTATGGACGGTGAGTTAGATGAATTATGCTCTGCTTTGGCAGCCGAACATCAGGCCGCACAGCTGGCTGCCATGATCGAAAGATGATAGGAAATATGCTTTCCTCGGAACAGCAGCAAGGTATAAACACGCCCGCTACAATTAGTGAACTCTTGCAGAATGCAGCAAGTGTTGTAGATCGGGTTGATGCGCGTTGGCTATTGCAAAGTGTACTGAACGTGGATGCGGCTTTTCTGATTACACATGCAGAATTGTTACTCGGTATGGAGCAGATTGTACATTTCCAGCAATTGCTTGCGAGGCGCATGGCGGGGGAACCTGTTGCATATCTGACGGGTGAAAGAGGGTTTTACGATCTGGTTTTTGACGTGACGCCAGATGTTTTGATTCCTCGCCCCGAAACGGAACTACTGGTGGAAATGGCATTGTCTAAAATTCCGTCAGATCGGTGCTGTAACATTCTTGATTTGGGAACTGGAAGCGGTGCTATTGCCATTACAATCGCCAGACATCGTCCTGATGTTTATGTGACAGCAGTTGATCTTTCTCCTCTGGCACTGGCAGTGGCGCGCAGAAATGCTAAAAGATGTTCCGTAGAAAATGTGGTATTTATTGAAGCAGACTGGTTTTCGGGTTTTATCAGTGAAAAGTTTGATGTGATTGTGGCTAATCCGCCTTATGTAGTTGAGGGAGATCCGCATCTTGAAGCCGATGGCCTGCGTTTTGAACCCTCTATCGCACTGGTGGCTCAGAATAACGGCCTGGATTGTATTCGTAGAATAGTTGCTCAGGCTCCGGATTATCTGGAACATTCCGGATGGTTAATGCTTGAACATGGATACGACCAGGCTGATGTCTGCCGCAGATTGCTGGATAAAACCGGTTTTTCCCATATATTCACCAGATCAGATCTTGCTGGGATAGATAGGGTAACGGGGGGACAGTATGGATTGGTTCCGGCATAGAAGTTTATATCACCATCTGGAAATTATTCTGGATATAAAGATTTAAACAGGATGAGTAGTATTAACCAAGTTTTTGTATAAATTTGTTCCAGTTGAAGTGTTTGCTGTTCAGGAAACAAGTAGCTGCTTTATAAATTTAAAGAGGAAATTAAATATGGATATCGCTGATTCTATTGAGCAACAGGTATCAACGCACCCGGTGGTTTTATATATGAAAGGTACTCCACAGCAGCCACAATGCGGTTTTTCTGCTAATGCTGTACAAATATTGAGTGCTTGTGGCGTTGAGGATTTTTTCGCTGTAAATGTATTGGCTGATCCGGAAATACGACAGGGTATCAAGGATTATTCCAGCTGGCCCACCATCCCTCAACTGTATGTCAACGGGGAGTTTGTTGGTGGATCGGATATCATGGCTGAGATGTTTCAGAATGGTGAACTGAAAAAATTGCTGGAAAAGTAAATTCGATTGCTTGTGAATTTCTAACTGATTGCTGCAGCGATTACCCAGTAGCGTGCAAATTTTCCGATAGCAATAAAAAATGCTGCGGAGGCCCAGTTGATCCGCAGCCATC
>JACDJA010000920.1_pt1 | contig 28303 bp, 31 predicted proteins | sample 7449241 | NCBI WGS metagenome assembly JACDJA01 (sample SAMN14253289, study PRJNA609438) | sludge metagenome | isolation source: initial anaerobic sludge | collected 2018-12-20 | reverse complement strand
CGATATACGCAGCATGTGTTGATCTGGGAGTGCCATTTTGCACACAGATCGGACACACAGGCCCCCTCATGCGTTCTGAAACCGGAAGGCCAATCCCCTACCTTGAAGATGTTCTGCTAGATTTCCCCGAGCTTGTTGTTGTCGGCGGGCACGTAGGGTTTCCGTGGATCGATGAGCTCATATCGCTGACCGTAAAATTTCCGAATTTTTACGTCGATACATCAGCCTATGCAGTGCACCGTCTCCCGCTAAATTTCATAGAGTATATGAAGAGTGTTGGCTCCAAACGCGTCATGTTCGGAACAAACTGGCCTATGCTCTCACCTTCCCAATGCCTAAAACATCTGGAAAGTTTGGAGCTATCGGAACATCAAAAAAATGCTTTTTTGTATGAAAATGCTCACCGGATTTTCAACCTCTAACCAAGCGGCGCTCAGACTGAAGAAGCCTGACCACTTGCTAAATATTGGGGAGAAGTTGAGTGAGTAATGCCCGATTATCGGGAGTGGCGGTGGCTTAAGACCAATTCTTTAGCAACTGACTTGGGCAACTCATCAGCGTGTTGGACGACCAATTTAGTACTTTGTGTGGAATTTTGAACTGGCGATCTATTTGAGAATTCACTTTAAGCTTGTTTAGCACTTTGTGTGGTCGTCCAACCTTGGCTTAAGACACCTGCGGGCGAAAATTCAGACAAGATTATGAACATGAATCAAAAACTCAGTACCCTCGTTATCGGATTGCGCAATCTCCAGATCCCAGCCCAGCCGTTCGCAAACCAACCGGACGATCAGCAACCCAAAGGTGGTGTTGTTAAACTTACTCTGTTGGGAGGTGATGGCGCTTGGCTCCTGAAAGGCACTCAGGTGCTCGGTTATGGCCCTGGGCAACCCGGACCCGAAGTCTCGTACAGAGATCCTGTTTTCTATGACGCTAACTTTCACACCTGCATGGGTGTGGCGCAGGGCATTCTGTAATAAGTTGCGCAGTAACATACGTACCAGAGCAGGATGGGTTTTGACTCTCAGCTCCGGGTTGTTGTTGTCGACACTGATCCGGCCTGCATGATCCGGGTGGCCATGTTCCAGGTCGTCGATGGTATTCTGAAGCACCTCTTTCAGCACGATGATTCTGGCATCGCCTTCGGATGCTTCGCGGCGGGCAAGTTCAAGGAGTACTTCTGTATCGTCGCGCATGGTTTGCATGGCCCGGCGGATACGGGCGAGGGTTTTCTGATCTGCCGCTGTGAGATTTTGCCTTTGTTCCAGCACATTCAGGGCGCCGCTCATCACGGCCAACGGTGTGCGAAGCTCATGGCTGGCAAGCTTCACAAACGATTTTTCCCGCTCGACATGGTGTTCAAGCTCTGACAGGAAACGGTTAAACGCCTTGGCAATGTCGCAAAACTCCTGGTCACGGTAGTCTGTGGTGATTTGTGGCATTGAGATTCCGGGTGCTGTGTTGAGGACTTCACGGGTTAATTTGTTGAAGGGGCGCACCAGGTATCGTGCGCCTGTGCGGGCAACAATAAAACCAACCAGCAGCATGAAGCCAGCAACACTAACCAGCGCAAGCTGAACCAGGGCCTCACGATTTTCCATAATCGTAATATCCTGGGCCAGAAAGAGTTTGCCATCGGGGGCTTCCAGCCGCTCTCCGACTATCAGCAGCGTTGTATGCCCTGTTTCTACCTCCTGGGAAAACGGTAAACGGCGGTTGCGGAAATATTCCGGCAGCAACGTCTCCGCCTCTCCTTCAGGCAGAAAAACCGCTTCCAGTTGTGCCGTCTTTATGGGTTGAAAGCGCCCTTCCCTGAGTTGCTCCGTGAAGTACTCAGCCTCTGCCTTGAGCTCCAGGTCCAGAATGGTGTCTTCAACGTCATAAACAAACACCTCAACAATAAACATCGAGGTTGCGGTTGTGGCGGCAATCAGGAAAAATAGGGTTCGGGTCAAACGCCTGGTCAAGGATGACTTCATGGCTTGTCAGCGTTCTCTTTCTCAGGGACTTCCAGGCGGTACCCTCGCCCATGAATCGTTTTTACCAGCCCGCTGCCCAGGCCTGCCTGCAGGGATTTCCGAAGTGTGTAAATATGGGTCCGGAGGCTGTTGCCTTCGGTTTCTCCATAGCGTGCTCCCCACAGGGCGTCACTCAGTGCCTCATGGCTGAGAAAGCTCGGGTAGGCTCGTACCAGCAATTCAAACAGACGAGCTGGTATGCCGGACAACGCAGTTTTTAACCCGCGCAGTTCCACTTCCAGCGTGCCTGGATCGAAGCGAACATCACCAGCCGCCAGGATCGGTCTCCGGGGTGAATAGCGCCTGTGCAGAGCTTCGATCCGTAGCTGTAGCTCACGCAATTCAAACGGCTTTACGAGATAATCATCCGCACCGCAATCAAACCCTTTCTCTTTATCGGTCAGGGCGCTCAGGGCCGTCATCAGAATAACGGGGGTCTGGCATTGCAGATCCTGGCGGATACGCCGGCAAATATCATAGCCGTTGACGCCAGGCAGCATAAGGTCGAGCACGATAACGTCGTAGCTTTGTGTGGCCAACAAATGCAATGCGGTCAAGCCATCAGCGGCGAAGTCCAGTGTGTAGCGATCTTCGCCCAGGAACTCGAACAGGTTTTCCGCAAGATCCACCTGGTCTTCAACAATCAGTAGTCTTAGAGGTGGTTGATTAGATGTCATTCGAACGAACTCCATTGGCGCCAGACACCGATTGCTGGTCCCTCGACAACCCCTCAATGACCAACAATTGATAGCGCCTGTTTTCCATAATCTTTCGAGCGGAAGAGGCTAAGCCTGCTACTTCTTCGCCTGACCAGGTTCTGGGGACCGCGACGTACAAGCGCTGAAATACGTTGGTTGTCTGCAAGTCACTCAAACCTTCACCAGTTACCCCAAGAGCGGTTCCGCCTGAGTAGAATCTGGCTGAAAATGGCAGGTCTCCCAGATAGATCAACGGGCTGTCACCGGCGTTACTGATTTGCTGATAATAGCTTACCAGTTCTTTCTCTGTCTTGACTGGCTGCCAGCCAGTTGCGGCCAGCCCCACGAAAACAGTCAGTAAAGCCGGTACCAGAGCCACCAGACCACCCCGCAACCGGGCCAGCCAGAAAGACTGGCATTCAGACACCCAACGGCCGATCAGAAGGGCCGTAAATGGTAAGGAGGGCAGTATATAGGTCCAGAGGGTGTTGCCTGCGAGCGTGAAAAAGAGCATTGGTGCCAATGCGCTTGCCACCAGAAAGCTGACGCCCGGATTCGATATTGTCCTGCTTACGAAGCCGTTTCTTTTGCCCCGGAACCATGCCAGTATCAGGCTCACCAGTGCAACAATGCCCCAGGGAAAGGAGGCCCACAACCAGAACACCCAGATCATGCCTTTGGGCTGGTTGTGGGCGCTTCCATACAGGTCGCCCGTCCACCCGGGATCCAGAAAGCGGCGGATATGCTCGCCCACAATAAAATAATCCAGAAATCCGGGAGTCTTGAGTTCAGCCAGTATATACCAGGGGCAAACCAGCACGGCCGTCATCAGGCTTCCCCGCCACCAGGGCAGCCGCCGCAGGTTGCTGGCCGCTTCCTGCCATGAGAGCAGCAACCACAACACAATGGGCATCCCGCTCAAAACCAGGGCTAAAGGCCCTTTGGACAAGAGCCCTATCACCAACCCAAGAAAGAAAGACCACCGCCACAGACCGCCCTTTCCTGCCATCACCAGGTAAAAGCTTACCAGAGTCAGCGTAGTGCCCAGCGCGAGGAAAGCGTCTGTCATCACGGCGCCGGCACTGATATAAGTGAGGGCCATGGTGGCGAAAACCAGGCTGCTCCACTGAGCCACCCCAACATTCCACAACTGCCGCGCCAATCGCCAGACCAGCCACACCATCCCAAGCGTGGCGAGCCAGGAAGGAAAACGCAGCGAAAACTCCGAGATACCAAACACGTTTATGGCCGCCGCCTGGGCCCAGAACGACAAGGGCGGTTTGCCCCAGAAGGGAACACCCGGCTCAAACCAGGGCGTAATCCAGTCGCCGGTGTCCACCATCAAGCGCGCAATTTCCGCGTAACGAGGTTCCGTGGTATCGGCAAAGGGGAAAAATGCCATACCGATAAAACGGCTGACCAGCACAGCAACCAGTATCAGCAACCAGACATTAAACCGCTTTGACATGACGCGCCCCCGCGGTTGTGTGACTGGCCTGCTGGCGTGTGGCATCGCGGTTTTCGATCACTTCATCTGTTACGTACACGGGCCTCTGTTTCGATTCCATGTAGGTTTTGCCCACGTATTCACCCACAATGCCCACACTCATCAGTTGAATGCCGCCCAAAAAACTGATGATGGCAACAAGCGAGGGATAACCGCTGGTGGCATCGCCCAGCATGAGTGCCTTGACCACAATCCACAGGCCAAATACCGCGCCCATACTGGCGGCGATCAGCCCGATCAAAGTTGCCCAGCGCAGTGGCGATACAGAAAACGAAGTCAGCCCTTCCAGCGCCAGCCCGACCAGCCCGGGGTAATCCCATTTTGTTTCGCCCGCTGCTCTGGGCTCGCGATCGTACTGAATGACCTGAGTAGGCATGCCGATCCAGGCGAACAGGCCTTTCATGTACCGGTTGCGCTCCTTCAGCACCAACAGTGCGTTAACCGCTTTTCGACTCATCAGACGAAAGTCTCCGGTATCCACCGGGATATTTGTCCGGCTGGTTCGATTCAGCAATCTATAGAACAGATGCGCGCTCCAGCGTTTGAATGCGGTTTCGCCAGCCCGTGAGCGCCGCTGCATCAGGACAACGTCAACGCCCGACTGCCAGCACTCAACCATAGCCGGAATCTGCTCCGGTGGATCTTGCAGGTCTGCATCCAATACGATCACCGCATCGCCCCTGGCGTGTTCAAGCCCCGCAGTCATTGCGGCCTCTTTACCGAAATTCCGACTCAGCTTGATCAGCCGTATGCCGGGCGTTCGCTCGATAACACTGCGGATGAACTGGGCGCTGCCATCTTCACTGCCATCATCAACCAGCACGATTTCCCAGTGCAGATCCAGGGTGGCAAGCACCGGTAGAATACGCTCGAAGAAAAGAGGCAGCATGGGCCGTTCGTTGTAGAGCGGCACCACCAGTGACAACAGCGGCTTATCAAAAGTTACGGCGGGAAATTCAAAGCGTTTGTTCATGGAAAACCAGCCTCTGGTAAACAAGGTAATTCAATGCGGCGACAAGCCCGGTGGTCACGACTTGTGACAGCGTTACAGGAAGAGCAAAAAGGTTATTGAGCAGGAAAAAGAAGACGAGATTGCAGAACCAGGCGCCAAAACAGGAGCCGATATAACGCCACACCGTAACCCTGTGAGGGCCAGCATTGCGAAATGCCAGGCGCCGTTGGAGGACGTAATTTAGCACCGCGCCAGACACGCTTCCGCTAGCTGTTGCCAGCACCGGTTCAAGCCCGGCTGCGATCAATGCGGCCATTACAAGCCAGTGGAACAGCGTGGCAAGACCGCCGGCCGCCACAAATCCCCGTAATTGGCGAGGTAATAGTGTGTTCATGACAATAACCACCACATTGGCGACTGATGAAGTCGCCCTGACATTGAGTGGGTATGATGCCCGACCTCGTGTCACGGCTTTGTGGAGGTTTTATCAGGGAAATGTCAAAACGTGAGATGATCCGCGCCTGAATCCGGCTTGCGGATTAATTATGGACAGGAAAGTTAAAGCAGACCTGATTTATAAGTGGCGAGTAAAAATCTCTTACGCAACCACGCCAAATATTCGCCCTACCCCTGCCGTAATTGCCATTGCGAGCGCACCCCAAAATGTAACACGGATTGCGCCGATAGCAATCGAGGCCCCACCTGCTCTCGCAGCAATGCCGCCTAAAAGCGCGAGAAAAACCAGTGAAGATACCGCAACCACGGAAATAAGCTGGCTACCCGGTACAACCCACGCCGCCGCCAACGGAAGTGCGGCACCAATGGTAAAGGTGCCTGCCGATGAGAACGCTGCTTGAACAGGCTGGGCGCTAACCGTTTCCGAAATGCCTATTTCATCTCTGGCGTGTGCACCAAGTGCATCGTGAGCCATTAACTGCTCAGCAACTTGCTTCGCAAGAGCCGACTCAAGCCCTCTGCGCTTGTATATTAAAGCGAGCTCCTCTTTTTCAAACTCAAAATTTTGTTCCAATGATCGTTTTTCAATAGCCAAGTCTGCTTTTTCAGTATCGGACTGCGAGCTAACGGACACGTACTCCCCAGCAGCCATAGACATAGCGCCCGCTACCAGACCAGCAAGCCCTGCCAGAAGAATGCCTTCATGAGCACTGCTAGCAGCAGCTACACCAATAATCAGGCTTGCCGTAGAAACTATTCCGTCGTTTGCACCTAATACAGCTGCACGTAACCAACCCACGCGATGTGAGCGATGGACTTCACTATGAATCATATGCTTTACCAATAAATCAAATTGAAAACGATGCTGTAGAAAACCCCTCGCCGCACGCTCACTTCCTGATGATCAACTCATTATGGATGGTGTGGAAACCGTCCGCTCTCTGAGCGAGCTTTATGGCGGTATCAATTTGCCTCTGCGTGTCGACTGCGCCAACCAGGCGCACATCACCTTTTCGCGTGGTCACGGTGATCTCAAAGCCATTCAGGACAGGGTCTCCCTGCAGAGCCTTCTTGACGTTTTCCGTTACATCGGCATCGGTCACGTTGGCGGCGTTCGAGGTGGCTCGCTGTATCCCTTCGAAATTCCCAGGGGATTTGTTGCAGGCCGTCAACAACGCAACGGTAATCAAAGTGATGCTTAAGAACTGTGTTCCACGATATTTTTTCATTGGATTCTACTCATTGTTGGCAGGACTGAAAGACGAGCCCGGTTTCAGCGAAACTTGAAACTTTCCTGGTGAAAACGTAACGAAATGGGCTGTTGCTTAAGCCCGCTTCGCAAGGCATTTGCCAGGCTCTGCGGCCCGCAAAACCAGACATCTACCCTGGAGTCATGGATTTGCAGTTGATTCACGGCCAACCGCTGCCCCTGCGAACTGTCGTGGATGTGCAGTGATATCTCCGGAAGTTGCTCCGTCAACTCTCGTAAGCGGGTCACCATTGTGTCGCTTGTAGCCACTGCAGTGCAGTAATGCAGCGTGATAGCCGGCTGTTTTCGTTCGGCATTGGTCAGGCGCTTTTCCAGAGCAGCCAGAAACGGCGTGATACCAATACCGCCGGCCACCCAGATTTGTTGAGCGTTTTTTCTGCCGCTGTCGGGGTCAAAGCGTCCATAAGGGCCTTCGAGCGTAACTGCCTGGCCACTGCGCAGCTTACGGGGGAGCTTGCGGGTATAGTCTCCCAGTGCCTTGATGTGAAAACTGAGCTGCCCGCTGTCATTGTCAGCACTGGAGAGGCTGAAAGGATGCGCCCCTTCAATCCGGTCGAAGGTCACCAGGGCGAATTGTCCGGCTTGATGCCCTGGCCACCGCTTGCCCATGTCACAGACGACTTCCGTGATGTTGGCTGATGTCTGCCTGACGGCCTGAACCAGCCCCCTGTAGCGGCGACTCCTTCCGATTTGCCCGGTCAGCGATTGCAGGCTTGCCACGGCACCAGCTGCGATCAACAGCGCCATGAGCAAACCGATAGGTTGTTGCCACCATTTCAGCGGGGCCAGCAACAGTGCGTGGGTGGCCAGAACCAGATAAATCACGGGCATCACCCGATGCAGGTAGCGCCAGTAATAATAGGGCACCCACCGGGTCAGGGTAATGGCAACCAGAAACAGCAACAGATACAGACCGGGCTCGCCCAGGTCTTCAGCGCCATCCTGAAGGTTGTCCAGCAGGCCCGAAAAATCAGCTTCCTTCAGGCTGCGATCCGAGCCAAACAGTGTTTCGAGGGCATCATCTGCCATTTCGGTCAACCAGTGTGTCAACGCGAAAACAACGGCCAGAATACCGGTCCATTTATGCAGCTTATACATACTGTCGAGGCCACCTAAAGGGGATTCCAGCCATGCAGGCCGGGTAGCCAGCACCATGGTGATGGACATGAAATTGATGGCAAGGTAGCCACTGAGTGTCAGGAAATGCTCATAGCTCACTCCCGGGGTCCAGAAGCTGATCTGAGCCGCCAAAAGCAGAAAGAGCGTGACACTGGTACGTAGGTTAGGCACAAACAAACTCCGGTTTGGGTTTGTCTGAATTCTGCATGGTTAAGCTGACACCAGCCTTAAAAGATCAGCAATTCCATCTTTAGGAGTCCTGCTCCACTAAGTTGGGTCAAGGTTGCGAGCATTAAGGTTGCTGTCAGGTTGGTGTGCTTTTATCCCCGATATGCCGACTCGGCATGCCAATCAATCTACACAGGGAGATCTATCATGAAGATTCGTCATATTGCCACTGCTACCGCTGCGCTGATATTCACGGGCGCCGCCGTCGCCGGCCCGCAGTGCACCGACGCTCCGCAGTCGGAATGGAAGTCTCAGGAAGCCATGAAGCAGGAACTGGCCGATAAAGGCTACAAAATCGACAGATTCAAGGTCACCGATGGCAACTGTTACGAGATCTACGGTGAGGATAAGAAAGGCGTTAAGGTCGAAATCTACTTTAACCCGGTCAGTGGTGAGCCCGTCGAGGAGCGGCGCAATGACTGATACGTCGGAAGCGAATACCGTGATGCAGGATGACCAGGTAAAGGTCTGGGATCCGGCGGTTCGCATTTTTCACTGGAGCCTGGTGACGGCTTATGTCGTCGCCTACTTCACCGCCGACGATTATCGTGATCTGCACGAGTGGGCCGGCTACGCTGCCTTGGGATTAGTCGCTTTTCGTATAATTTGGGGTTTTGTGGGCAGTGTTCATGCCCGCTTCAGCGATTTTGTGCCTGGCCCGGAGCGCCTAGGTGAATACGTGCGGCTTGCGTTGAGAGGGCGTGAGCCACGCCACCTTGGTCATAACCCGGCCGCGGCGCTCATGATTCTGTTTTTGTTGCTGGCGACGGTTGTCATTGGCGTTAGCGGCTGGCTGCTGACGACCGATTGGGGCTGGGGCAGTGAATTGCTGGAAGAAGTGCACGAAGTATCGGTGAATGTCACCCTCGTGGCCATAGGGCTGCACGTGGTTGCAGCGATATACGAGAGCATCCACCAACGGGAAAATCTTATCCGTGCAATGTTTACGGGCAATAAACGACGCTGATGCGGAATCCCTTAAGGTATTACGCACATAACTTAACGGTCTCTGTGGACCACCACAATATTAAGCTCGGCCTCAAAGCCGTCGTTCTGGCCGGGGGCTGGTGACCGGAGCTTAAGGTCCTTACCGGCGCCGCTGGCAATGGCTTCCACAATCGCAAGCCCGATACCAGAGCCCAGTGTTTTCTTATCGGAGCGTACAAAGCGGTTGCGCAGCATGGCGAGCTTCTCTGGCGGTACAATCTCACCTGCATTGGCCACTCGTAAGGTGCCCTCACCTGTCAGGCTGATACTTACTGGCCGGTTGGCTGCGCCGTGTCTGAGAGCATTCTCTATAAGATTTCTTGCCAGAATGGCAAAGGCATCAGGATCGAGTAATGACATTACGCTGCTGTCTGTCAAATCCAGTCTGAGGCGACCGGGTGCCTCACGCTCGTAATCCTTGACGATCATTTGCAGGATGGGCGTAAGGTCGTTGTAGTTTTCAGACAGCGCACTGGCACCTTCGGCCTTCGCCAGTTCCAGCAGCTTTTCCGACAACCTGGACAAGGTGCGAAGCGATTCTTCTATTTCGCCGGCTCGTGCTTTAACTCCGGCATCCCGGGTTTCAGTTTTTAACCGCTGGAGCTTGGCCAACGCCGTTGCCAGCGGGGTTCGCAATTCATGGGCGCTGTTTGCAGTAAAACTTCGCTCTGTTTCAAGCGCCCTGCGCAACCGTTCCAGTAAACGATTAACCGCGACCATGGTGGGCTCAAACTCTTTTGGCAGGCGGTCCACAGCCACCAGAGAAAGGTCACTGCCACCACGGGATTCTATCGATTGCTGCAATCGGACGACTGGCCTGAGTGACCGTTTTATCACCCACCAAACCCCGATCAGGCTGATGGGAATCAGAAATATTAATGGCGTGAGCAAGGCAAGGCTTGTGTCCAGTACGGCTTCGCGACGGTGGGCCAAAGGTTCGGCAACCTCAATGTACAGGGTATCGCTGATGGCGCCCTCTCCGTATATCCGGTGAGTTGACGTTTCAGAGAACCCCTGTTGCGGTTTGGCACCGAAAATTCGGGGGTCTGCGTCGTGGGATTGCAGCAGCAGCGTGCCTGATGCATCACGAACCAGATAGGTGAGGTACTCGTCGTGCTCTTTCAGGGCCAATGCCCGCTGATTGCCTGTGTCATTTTCCCTGTTCAGAATATCGGTCACCGCTAATGGCAGGATGCGCTGCGCGGTCTCCTCCAGGGCGCTGTCGAAAACTTCATTCATTTCATGCCGGGCAATCACCCCGGAAGCAATAACACCCACCAGCCAGAGCAAGGTCACGCCGAGGGTGAGCCAGATACCAAGGGTTTTCTGTAAGCTGGTTTTAGTGATCATAAGAGTTTAACCGGTACCCCATACCTCGGACCGTCACTATGGCATCGCGCCCCAGTTTTTTGCGTAAACGGCTGATGTAGACCTCAATCGTATTACTCTCGATTTCGGCACCGAATTCGTACAACCGGTCCTCAAGCTGTGAGCGGGACAGGAGTATTCCCGGGCGCTGCAAGAAGCCCTCAAACAGCGCCCACTCCCGGGCAGTAAGTTCCACTGGCTGGCCGTTGCGGCTGATGCGGTGGTCACCAAGATCCACTTCAAGATCGCCGATACGCACCAGAGGGTTTGGATTGCCGCGATAGCGTCTTGCCACGGCGGCTACCCGGGCAGACAGTTCTGATAGATCAAAAGGCTTCACCAGATAATCGTCGGCACCGGCATTCAGCCCTGCAATCCGGTCTGAAACCTGATCCCTGGCGGTCAGAATGATAACGGGGGTTGCATCTCCGGTTGCTCGCAGTTTTTTAAGAAAATCGAAGCCGTGTCCATCCGGCAGCATCAAATCGAGCAGAATCAGGTTGTATGTGGTGGTTTTCACGCTGGTTTCGGCAAAACCAAGACTTTGTACCCAGTCCACAGCATGGCCATCTTCACTGATCTGATCCCGCACGGCCTCACCCAGCCCGGTTGTATCCTCAACCAACAGTACCCGCATGTTTCACCTTTTGCCTGATCACAACCAGACGATACTACAACCCTCACCTGACAGCAGCCTGAACCGCTTACCTGCCTGCTGGCCATCCTGTTGTTCGCTGTTATTAGGCGGCCCGTTCAGGCCATTGTCAGGTAAGAACCTTAAGGTTGATTAAACCGAATCAACGGGAGACATGCCATGAAACTCAAACCCATTGTTATCAGCCTTTCGTTATTGCTGGTCAGCGCCAGCACCCTAGCAGACGACGACTGCGATGATCCGGTTGCCCAATGGCAACCCCGGGAACACCTCCGGCAAAAACTGGAAGCCGAAGGATGGACCGTGTTCCGTATCAAGGTTGACGACGGTTGTTACGAGGTTAAAGGACGGGACCCGGATGGTTATCGCGTGGAAGCCGAGTACTCTCCGGCGACCTTTGAGCTTATGGAAATGGAGCGAGAGGACGACGATGACGGTGACGATGATGAGCATCGTGACAAGTCCAGCCGTTACGGCGAACCGACCAATGAAGACCGGGTTCCACGCAAGGGCATTGTTAAAGGCCGCCCCAGCGTAACGGTTGAATAATTAAAGGAGATTACATCATGAAAAAGATTCTGTTTGCTCTCGGGCTTGCAACTGTAATGGCTTTGCCGGCTTATGCACAGGCCCGGGAAGTCACGTTTACCACGCAGCTGAAAAACTATGGCGGTGACGGGGCTTACCTGGCGCTCTACCTCACCGATGCCGATGGCCAGTACCAGGGAACTCTCTGGATTGCTGGTGAGAAGAGTAAATATTACAAGCACCTGCGCGACTGGGCACGGGGTAGCGGTCTGAAGCAGGCTGAATACGATGGCCTGACCGGCGCGAGTGTCACCAGTGGCCGTGCCCTGAAAGTGACCCTGGAACTTGAAGACGCATTGATCGATTCCGGTTACCAGGTTCGTGTTGATACTGCCGTTGAGGACATGCGTGACAACCGCGCGGATGTGGTCGTGCCGCTGACCACTGAAGGCTCCGGAAAAACGGTTTCAGGCCGCGGCTATGTCCAGTCCTTTGTCTATGACCTCAAGTAAACAACGGGAGATACATTAATGTTGCGCAAGCTCCATGGTTTACCCGGACTGGTCGCCGCATTGTTGTTGGTGGTGCTTGCGACCTCCGGGGTTGTTTTGTCCGTAGTACCGGCACTTGAGCGGTCGGGCGCTGTTGTGCCCGCTGCCGGCGAACTGAGCGTAGCCGGTCTGGCCGAGCGCGTGATAACGAATTATCCGGGCACTGAACAGATCGCGCGCTCTCTCTCGGGCGAAGTCGTCGTTTATTACAGCCAGGATGGCCAGCCGGGTGCCGACCTGGTTAACCCTCTGACCGGTGAAGGTATTGCCCCCTACCAGCCATCGGCATTTGTGCGCTGGGTAAAAAACTTGCACAGATCCTTTCTCATGGACGATGTCGGGCGAATGCTGGCCGGGGTGTGGGCGGCGCTGATGGTATTGATCTGCCTGTCCGGAGCCTTTCTGCTGGCGCGACGCCTGGGGGGCTGGAAGGCGATGTTACAGCCCATCCCAGGTTCCGGTAGCCCCCGGATTCATGCCGAACTGGCACGGTTTGCCGTGATTGGCTTGTTATTGTCGGCACTGACCGGCAGCTATATGTCTGCGGTAAGGTTTGGCCTTTTACCGGAGGGGGCGAGTACAGAGCCTACCTTTCCGGCGGAGGTTTCAGGCGGTGTGCCGGCGCCGGCAGGTTCTTTAAAGGCGTTAAAGAATGTTGACGTTAACGAACTGCGTGAACTGGTGTTTCCCTTCCCGGATGACCCCACGGATGTCTATTCCCTGAGCACCACTCAAGGTTCCGGGTTCGTGGATCAGGCAACCGGTGAACTGCTGCAGTATCAGGCGCGCTCTACCGGCAGCCAGTTCCATCACTGGATGGTTCGCCTGCATACGGGTGAAGGCTTATGGTGGTTAGGTCTGATTCTCGGGCTAGCCGCACTGACCGTGCCGGTACTGTCATTTACCGGCCTGCAGATCTGGTGGCAACGGCGCTCATCCGCCATAAGCCTGGGTGAAAACGCGAGCATCGAAGCCGCTGACACCGTCATTCTGGTGGGTTCGGAAGGCAATACCACCTGGGGTTTTGCCAAGGACCTTCAGAACAAGCTCAATCAGGCCGGAAAGAAAGTGCACTGCGCGCCCATGAATGATCTGGCGGTGCACTACCCAAAGGCCTCTGTACTTTTTATTCTGACATCAACCTATGGTGACGGTGACGCGCCCTCTTCCGCCAGCCAGTTTCTGACTCGACTTGAACACTTTCAGCCAGATGACGGATTGGAGTTTGTGGTTCTCGGTTTTGGTGACCAACAGTTCCCGAAATTCTGCCAGTATGCGCTGGATGTGGACACAGCTCTCAGCAACAAAGGCCTGCAACACATGCATCCGCTTACCCGAATTGATCGCGGCTCCGCCACACAGTTCCGGGAATGGGGCGAGGCTATCAGCGAGCGCATGGGCATTCCGCTGGTACTGACCCATAATCCCGCGCCCGCTGTCACTTCAGAGTTCGAGCTTGTAGAGCGCGTGGACTACGGCGTTGCGGTGAATGCGCCTACCAGCATATTGCGCTTCAAGCCGTTAAAAAATAGCAGAAATCTGTGGCAGAGACTGCCCTTCCAAAACCGGAAACAGCTGCCGGACTTTGAGGCTGGCGATCTGCTCGGGGTTGCGCCACCCGGAGATGAGGCCGCCCGATTCTATTCGCTGGCCTCCTCTGCGTCGGATGGGATACTGGAAATCTGTGTGCGCAAACAGACTAATGGTCTTTGCTCAGGATATCTGCACAGCCTCAAGCCGGGCGATCGGATTGCCGGGTTTATCCAGAAAAACCCCGGCTTTCGTCCTGCGGGAGGTACTACACCCATTATTCTCGTTGGCGCTGGCGCGGGAATCGGACCGCTTGCCGGTTTTATCCGGAAAAATACCGAGCGCAACCCTATGTACCTGTACTGGGGCGGCCGTAACCCGGACTCAGATTTTCTCTACCAGCCGGAGCTTGGTCGTTATCTGGATGATCAGCGGCTTACCAGGCTGAACACCGCGTTTTCAAGGTCGGCAGAGAACGCCTACGTTCAGGATGCCATCGTTGCCGATGAAACCGCGTTGCGACATCAGATTGAGATAGGTGCACAGATATTGGTATGCGGAGGGCGGGAGATGGCCGCAGGTGTGCGCCAGGTGTTTGACTCGATTCTCAAACCGCTGCATATGGATGTCGAGGAGTTGAGAACCGAGGGGCGTTATCTGGAAGATGTTTATTAAGAACTGATGACTACGACGAACAACTGTAATGTGATGCACCGCCAACGCCAAAGAGTTCCAGCGGCTTCAGCTGGTAGTATTTATCTTCAATGCGCCACGACTGCTCGGCGTATGGCTGTGTCATCACTTCCTGCAGTTCTCGTAACAACCCATAATTTGCTCTCGCAGCTTGTTGATATGCCGGCACCACAAGCCATTCCCGCAGGCTGTATTTAGGGTTAACCCGCTTCATCCGCATGGAGACCTCCTCACCGGAGCGCCCAGAGGTTCCCGTGGCTGAGCTTTCGATACCCACCAGCGCTCTCCAGCGGGTAAGCCAGGCAGACCAGCGCTCGTCGAGGTCTTCCCGGTTCGCGGCGTAAGCCGCGCTTTTGTAAAAGCTCTTTTGCAGCGGGCCGATATCACCCGGCAGTGCTGAAAGCTCACGGAAAAACATCGTGTAGTCCACCGGCGTTTGCATCATCAGCACGGCCAGTTCGCGAAACAGCGCTGGATCGAAACTGTTCAGCCCCAGCTTTTCCGTCCACATTTTCTCCATCTCGGCCTGCATAACGCCGGCAAAGCCCTCATTGATTTCGTCGAGTGCCTGCAAGCAATCCGGGTGGTCAGCCAATAAGGGCTTAAGCGCGACACAGAACATGTGAAAATTGGCTTCTGCGGCGACGGGCTGATTCAGGAATGAATAGTGATCTCCCCCACCCGTCCAGGGCTGGAAGCGCGGATTAAACGCATCACAAAATCCAAAAGGTCCGTAATCCAATGTGAAACCGCCTGCTGCGCAGTTGTCGCTGTTGAAGTTTCCCTGGCAGTAGCCGACGCGAATCCAGTTTGCCACCAGCGATGTTAACCGGGTGCGAAATTCCTGCGCCAGCACCAACACTTTCTGGTGCATCGGCAGGCTGTGATCAATGTCCGCAGCGTATTCGCGATCAATCAGGTGCTGCACAATCTGTTCAAGTTCGTCCAACGCTTGCGGGTGTTCGTTCTTGCGTGCGCGACGGCCAAAGAGTTCCAGTTGGCCGACGCGGATAAACGAAGGCGCCACCCGGGTTGTTATCGCTACGGGCTCGGCGACCATGGTATCCGGGTCCCGCGCTCGAGAACCCTCTGAATACCAGGGCCGGCTGACTTTCTCCGTTTTCGACACGTACAAGCTTAAAGATCGGGAGGTGGGCACGCCCAGGGCATGCATGTGTTCCTGGGCAAGAAACTCCCGCACGCTGGAACGCAACACCGCCCGACCGTCGCCTCCGCGGCAATATGGCGTTCGGCCGCCGCCTTTTAACTGCATTTCCCAGCGCTGACCGTTGATGAGTGCTTCCAGGACGGAAACCGCCCGGCCATCACCATAGCCATTGCCCGTCTGGAACGGGCATTGCTGAACGTATTCGGTGCCCATAATGGACAAGGCATAGCCACAGGCCCAACCCACCGGCCGTATGGGAGCCGGTGCCAATGACAGATCGCCGGAGAAGATACGCACGAAGTCGTCAGACTGCGCCAGGTTGTCGGCAAAGCCCAGCTCTCGAAACAGACTGAAGCTGTGGGCCACGTATTCCGGGTTTTCTATGGGCGTAGGAGTAACCGGTACATAATGGCCACTGAAGACTTGTCGCGGGGCGTGGTCCCGTCCGCTCGGCCTCGCATCGGGATCGCAACTGAGCGAATCCATCAGAGAATAGTCGGCCAGTTTCGCCAGATCGTCGAGGCTCATGATTCGGGTGGCTGTGGTATTTTGCGGTCGTTTTATCATCGGGTTTCTCATAAGGGATGGTAAAGACGCGGCTTGCACATGTTACTCGTCAATTGAGCAAAATAGTCACTCAGGCAGGAATAACATCGCACTCTGTGCCAAATTGATCAACCCGTTAGCCCAGAGTCCCAGCCCCAGGATCATCCCTCCGGTTACTGTCATTGTGAGGCCAGCCGGCCAGCCCATATCGGCCGCTCCCTGATCTTGCCGGGGCAATACCAACGCTGCGATCACCCGCAGATAGTAAAACAGCGACACTACTGTATTGACTACCGCAACCACCGCAAGCCAGGCATAGCCACCCTCAATAACAACGCTGAACAACAGCAATTTGCCAAAAAAGCCCACCAGAGGTGGTAATCCCAAAAACGACAGTAACGCCAGAATGATCACAGCAGCCGTCCAGGGGCGCTCACGGGCCAACCCGCGATAATCGTCCAGTTCGGTGCGCCCGCGCAAATACACCACCGCGGAAAACGCCGCCAGGTTGGCCACGGCGTAACCTGCAAGAAACACCAGCAACGCCGCCAGAGCCTGATCTACCGCGCCGATAACCACAATGGCCATGAGCGCATAACCCGACTGGGAAACAGCCGACCAGCCCAGAAGCCGGCGCAGATTGGTTTGCCACAACGCGGCCAGATTCCCCCAGGTCATGGTCAGGGTTGCCATAAGAGCTATCACCCACGGCCAGGCCAGGTTTCCGGGTAATAGCATCGCGAACCGCGCCAGTGCGATAGCGGCTCCAACTTTACTGATAACCGTGACCAGGGCTGCCACCGGCGCCGGCGCAGCCTGGGCCACGTCGGGCATCCACATGTGCACGGGGGTAGCGCCCAGTTTGAAAGCCAGGCCGATCAGTATTAACACGAACGCCACCGTCATCACCCAGGGGTCAGGGTCAGCGGCTAACGCTACGGTCAGTTCGCTATAACCGGTAGCACCGGTCAGGCCAAACAACAGGACTACCCCAACAACCAGCAAGGCATTGGCAAGCGCGCCGATCAGGAAGTATTTCATCGCTGCTTCCTGGGCGGGGCTCCATTGGCGGTGATACCCTGCCAGCGCGTATCCGGTGACCGACGACAACAGAATCCCGACGATCAGTTCCATGGTATCTGCTGCAGCGGCCATCATCACCGAACCAAGAACGGCGAAGAGCACAAGGCCGTAATATTCCCCATGGCGGCGGTCGGTGGCCATCCACTGGGGCGACAGCGCGGATGCGACAATGGCGCTGCCGAAAATCAGCAGTTTGGCAAATCCGGCGCCGCCATCCAGAGCCCAGACGCCGAAAAAGGTCAGTTGTGCGGCGTTATCCCAACGCAGCAGAACCACCACCGAACTGGCCAGCAAAATCGCAATGGCCGCCACCGCGCAGAGCCAGTGCAGGCGATGGGGCAAAAACGAAGCGCTGACCACAATGGCCGCCGCACCAATCAACACCATCAGTTCTGGCAACAGATCTGCAACGGGCATTACTGGCCCCCTACCAGCCAGCCGGTGGAGGTTTCGATCAGATCAATCAGTACCGCTGGATACACACCGATCACCACCACCAGGAGCAGCAGAATACCCAATACCGAAAACTCGGCAGCATTCAGATCCGGCATGGATTTCCAGCGCTCAGGAAGCTGGCCGAAAAACAGCGATTGCAGCATTCGCAGAAAAAGCGCGGCGGTAATCAGAAGCCCCAGCAAAGCGATGGCGGCTAACCACGGATACACCCCAAAGGTGCCCACAAGAATGTGGAACTCGGCGACAAATCCGGCTAACCCGGGCAGACCAAGGCTGGCAAACGCCGCCAGAGTGGTGAGTGCCGCCAGCTTCGGAGTGGGTGCTGAGAGCCCGCCGTAGGCAGCAAAATCGTAGGTTTCACCCCGCTGCCAGAACGAGCCCGTAATCAGAAACAGCGAACCGGTAATCAGACCGTGGGCGACCATTTCAATAGTGGCCCCCGTCAATGCCATGGAGCGCGCAGCCTCGCTGCCAGTGAGCAGTGCACCCGCCGCTGCTATGCCCAGCACGGCATAGCCCATGTGATTGATGGAGGTATAGGCAATGCGGCGCTTGATGTCCTTCTGGCCCAGAGCCACCAACGAACCATAAATAATGGAAATCAGCGCCAGAACAGCCAAAGGCAGCGCCCACTCGGCGAAGGTATCGGCCATCATGCTGTAAGGAATTCGTATCAGGCCGTAGGTGCCCATTTTCAGCAACACACCTGCCAGAATGGCGGAAGCCGGCGCTGGCGCGTCTACGTGGGCGCTGGGCAGCCAGGTATGAAAAGGTGCCAGAGGCGTTTTAATGATAAAACCCAGCAGGAAAGCCGCCATCACCACGTTGGCAATGGCACCGGCGCCGGCCAGCGGCTGCCGGGCAATCAGTTCGCGCATGTCGAATGTGAGGGGATCGGTCGCCAGATACAGGCCCAGAATTGCCAGCAGCAAGAACAGCGAGCCAAACAGCGTATAGATAAAAAACTTGAGTGCAGCGCGTTGGGGTTTGCCATGGCCCCAGCCTGCTATCAGGAAATACATCGCTACAAGAGTGAGGTCGAAAAACACGTAGAACAGCAACAAATCCAGCGCAAGAAATACGCCCAGAGACGCTGCCTCCAGAAACAGGATCCAGGCGTAATACTGGCGCGCGGAACCGCGGGTATCCACCGGGTAAGCGGCAGCGCCCGTGAAAAGCAGCGCCGACATGGCTGCGACAGCCAGGGCAATGCCGTCCACCCCAAGGCGGAACCCCATGCCCAGGGAGGGTACCCACTCCACCTCCTCCACCAGCTGAAACATGGTGCCGCTGGTGTCAAACCGCCACCATGCCACCGCCATCGCCACCAGTGGAATCACGCTGATACCGATTGCCCATAGCCGGGCCGCCGATTGCGACCAGCCCCGCCAGAATGCCAGGGCGACTGCGCCCAGTAATGGAACAGCCAGTGCAGCGGTCAGTATCACGATAATCCTCCTTTAACGGCGGCCAGTATCAGTGTCAGCACAAAAACGCCCACGCCGACAGCCATAAGGCTGTAATAGTGGTGCAGCATACCCGATTGCAGTCGCCGGACCTGTTGGCCGGCCAGTCCAGACAGGCGGGCCGGCGCTTCCGGCAACTGATCCGACAACCATTCCATAAATCGGCTGCTGGCTGCGGCAAGGGCGTGGCCGAGCCGGGCGAAGCCCCTGGGCAGAAGGTCAAATGCCCATTCGCCAGAGCGGTCGCCAACGCTGGCAAGCCAAAGTGCAAACCTTGCGCTTGCGCGAATACCGGCATCCACGACTTTATCGTCCAGAGCCGCCAGGCGCTGTGATAGCGCATCTACCGGAATCACAATCAGGCGTTGCGCCAGGTGGGGTAAAAAAAACCATTGGGCCAGAAAATTTCGCGCCGGGCTGGTGGTGCGTTCGCCCTGCCCCGGTCCCCTGGCCACCATCCGGTAACCCAGAAACAGACCCAGCAATACCAGAGCCAGTGAGATCGCAAACTCCCACAGTTCAGTATCCGGATAGGCTGCCCCCAGCCATTGGCCAAGCCCGCTATGTACAGCGGGCAACCACAGAACACTGCCCAGCAACACCAGAGCGGTGAGCACATATAATGGCGCGTGTTGCCAGCCAGATTCGGACGTTTGCGCGTCGTTCTGTTGTTTTGCACTGTGTCGGAAAAACGTACTGCACTGAAAACGCGCCGAATAAAGTGCACTCAGACCGCCCGCAAAAGCTACCGCAACCGCAAGCCACGGTGTAACCAGCCCGGCGGCGGACACAACGCCCTCTTTTGTCCATGCGGCACCCAGCGGAAACAGCCCGGCCAGCGCCAATGCCGCAATAGCGCTGGAGTATTTCAGACCAGCAGGAAACTGAATCCTGGCGATCTGCGACAGGTTGTAACTGTCGGCCCTATGCCCGGCAATGCCGGCCATCATGAACAGCGGCGCTTTCATCAGCGCGTGCAAAGCAAAATGCAGTAGCGCAACTGCAGGGTATCCGGCGCCTATAGCCACGAACATCAAACCGTAATGGGCCGAGGTGGAACCCGCCAACAGGCGTTTTGCGTGTGGTGACGCAGCGGCCACCAGGCCACCGGCCAGCGCCGTGGCAAGCCCCGTGCTGACAAGCACAGGCCCGAACCAGTTGACATCGGCCAGCATTGGCTGCAACTGAACCAGTAACACCACTCCCGCGGCGACCATGGTGGCCGCATGCAGCAACGCCGATACCGACGCAGGGCCAGACATGGCAGCAAACAGCCAGGGGGAAAACGGCAGCTGGGCAGACTTGCTGAACGCTGCCAGAGTGACGCCGGCTGCGAACAGACTGGTGGCCAACGGGCTCATCTGATCAAGATCGGCGTAGGCCAGGTTTCCGTTTTGCTGGAAGGCAATAAACGTGGCCAGATACAAACCCAGATCGCCGGCACGGGTGGTCAGGAAAGCCTGTGAGGCGTGTCGGCCACGCTCTGCATCCTGAAATCGATGGCCAATCAGCAACCATGACAGGGCTCCGGCGATTTCCCAGGCAATCAGCAGGCTGAGCAGGTCACGGGCCAGAATGATCAACTGCATCACGCCCACAAAGCCCACCAGTAGGGTAATCAGGCGGCCCAGCCTCGCGGCTTCCTCATGGGCTGCCGCAAAGAAAACGATGGGCGCGGCCACCACGGGTACCATCAAAGCCGCCAAAAATGTGTCCGGCGTAAAATCAATCGTAAGTGCAAGGTGGCTATTCCAGCCAAGCGCTCCTTTCCAGCCCGAGGCTTCCGCAAACCAAACCAATGCCAGCTCAATCAACACTGCGGCAGTTGCGGAACAGGCCATGGCTAACCGCGACCGACTCCTCGCCCGGAAGTGATACAGCAGCAGCGCTGCAACAATGGGAAAAAGCGGGATCAGCCAGAGCATCAGTGTTTCAGCCCGTCCAGAGCTTCGGTGGTATCAGCTTGTTTGGCACGGTACACCGCCACCACCAGCGCAAACCCCATGGCCATTTCAATGGCCATCACCGCCATCGCGATAATGGTCAGAAGCTGGCCTTCAGGCGCACCTGCGGCGGTCAGCGCCCAGAAACTGACAGCAGCCAGCATGGCGCCGTTAAGTATCAGCTCAAGACCCATCATCAACATCACAAACGATTGCTGCGAAAGCGTACCGTAAATACCGATGCCGATCAGCGCCGCTGACACAATCAGCAGTGTTGGCAACGTCATGTTATCCCTCCTTATGACAGTCCACGCCCTGTTAATGGTGATGATGGTGGTGGTGATGTCCGCCTTCTTCCGTTTTTTCCGGTTTGTCCGCAGGATCACCGCCCGGCTCCAGCCCCGGTGGCCGCGAGCCATGGTTAGCGTCGCCATAGCGACCACGATGGCTGGTGAGCATCACCACTGCGATCATCGTTGCCAGCAAGGTAACGCCAGCGGATTCGAACACCAGCATGGAATCGCCCAACAGTTCATGGCCCAGGGATACTACCGGTTGCCAGCCTTCCGGAATCGTCCTGGAGGGAAACTCCCCAAATACCGCCACCGCACTGAGCGCCGCAAAAGCCACCACACCTGCGGCAATGGCCACCTTCTCCTGATGCACCATCTTCATCGGGTTCAGCCCTGCCGGGTTCATCATGAACATCACCATGAACAGCGCCATCACCATCATCTCCACTGCCATCATGAAAAACAGCGCCACGCCAAGATAAACTGCCGCGAGTAAAAGCATGATCACGCCGACCGCCAGAAATGAGATGAGCAGGAAAAACGACGCCCGCACCATGGAGTCGGTCACAAACACACGCCATCCGGCGTAGATGGCAATCGCGGCATTGATGTAAAAGGTGATATCGACAGCACTCATAGCAAGGCCTCCACGCCTGCGCCGGCAAGACTCAGAAATGACAGCGGCAGCAGAATTACCCAGGCGATGGTCAGAAAACGTTCCGGCGATACACGGGGTAAGGTGTGACCCAGAATAACGAGCAGCACCACCACTGCCAGGGTTTTAAGGATCAGCCACACCGGGCCGGGCAGCCAGGGGCCATGCCAGCCACCCAGAAAGGCTGAGGCGGCAATGGCGGAGAAGGCCAGCAACATGGCGGCGCGACCTGTGCTCCACAAAAGCTGAACCCGGCCTGCCTCTTCCGACGCCGCGCCGCCGTGCAGATCATCGGCGTCTATAAAATTCAACGGCCCCCAAAAGCTCACGCCCAAACCCACAACCAGAAACAGTGGCAGGCCCAGCGGTTGGCGAACCACATTCCACAGCTCGGCCTGGGCATCTACCACGGCACTGATTTGCAGTGATTCGGCGGGCAGTGCAACGCCAATCAGCACAAACATGCTGACCAGAATGTACGATAAGCCCAGTGAAACGTAGCGATAAGCGCCCAGCAGCGGGAAATGGGCGTTGGGTGCCCAGCCTTTCAAAAAAACAAGAACCGTTGCCAAAGGTTCAATGGCGCCCCAGAACACGATACCCGTAGTCAGGTCTACCGGTACAAAATCACGGCTCCAGGGCACCAGCGCCAGGCCCATGGCAGCCAACACCAAGTACAACACCGGTGCAAGTCGCAAGGCGGGCCGGTCCGGCGTTTCGGTTTCGTTGTGTGGAGCGTGCCACAGGCGTGCGGCGTTCTGCAGCGGGATCAACAGCGGATTGCCGGGCGTCTGGCCGGTAACGCGTGCCGTTATCGCACCATCAATCGCGGCAACGCAGTAGGCGCCGACCAATAGCGCCAACAGAACAGTACAGGCAGAAGCAATCAGAAGCGTGGAAGTCACTATTCGCCCCCTCCCTGTAATTGAATAACATCCGTATAACGCACAGCGGCCATATCGAAGCTGGCAAGCACCGACATTGCCTCGCTCCATTCCAGGCCAACGAGCAACGAGGGCATAAGATCGCTGATATCCACGGGCGGAGTTGATTTTGTCAGCTCCCCCACAGGCGATTCCACCGCCCCGGAAGGCGAACTCATGGCCCGGGCTTTAGCCGCCGCTGCGGCAAGTGTCAGCGCCTGCCCGGCTTCGTCCCGCCACTGTTTCCAGCGCGCTGCGCAACTGCCCTGCTTCTGAACCACTGGCTCAAAACCGAGCGCTACATACGCAGGATCATTCAGGCGGGCATCCCGGGCGTCACCGCCGGCTCTTGCAGCGGGGCCGCGCAAACGGATCCGGTTTTCATCGTGGACAATGCCTTTTCCGGCCCCCGCCACCCAACGTAATGACTGCAGAACACGGGCGTTGACCAGGTCATCAATCGACTGGCCAGGCTTTAACTCGACGGCGTGATGGCGAAGGCGCCGAGCATGGGCCCCCAGGCCATTCAGTTGCAGAGCGGCTGCCAGCCGGCGTATATGAAAAGCGGCGCGGGCAAGTTCCAGGTCGGCAACGGCGACCGGTTGTTCAAGCGCCTGATAGAACACCGCCGGCAGCGTCAGCTCGTAGGGCCGGGAAAGCACTTCCCAACCCGCAATGACGTCCCCATGCAAAGTGACCTTGGCGGCCATGCCAGGCGGTAACAGGGGCGAAAATGGCCCTATCGAGAAAACCAGAGGGTCAAGCTGCAAACCATCACGAAGATCATCCTCGGGCATGGCCATGGGGCGGCCATAGGGCTTGCCGCCCATCATCCCTTCGCCCCCATGACCATCACCTACACCCTTCCATGGCGCGGGCGGCTGATCCGGGCACAGGTTAGGATCAGAGCTTTGTTGGCCCGCATCGAGCGAATGCACAGCCTGTTGAATTTGCTGCCCTAACTGGTCCGTCGCATCCACCACAATAGCGGAGCCTGACAGTTCCTGCGGTACGGCCATTGCACTGCACCAGGCGGTGACTCTGGGTGCGGGTACCTGGTCGTGAACGCGCCGGAGCGCCTGCTGGTCACGGTAATCGATGCTACCCATTACCGCCAGGGCACGCGCGCGCTTAGGTGATTGCACCACGGTTACCGCCGGCGACAGATAAAGCGCCTCCAGTGCGGCTTCACCGGCAATACCCACGACAGGAAAAACCGGCACGGGCGCCTGATTGGCCAACCTGCGTAGCCAGGTTACTGCCATTTGAACGCCCCCTCACGCCAGCCGTAAAGGATGCCGATCGAGAGAATGCCCAGAAACATTCCCATTTCGGCCAACGCTTTAATGCCTTCGGAAACATACACAACCGCCCACGGGTACATGAACATCATCTCCATCTCGAAGGCGATGAGTAGCAGAGTCATGGGGTAATAACGTATGTGGAAACGCGACCAGGCATGGGTGTCCGGCTGCCCGCCGCCAAGGAAGGGCGCCCGCTGGGGCCAGGGAATGGATTTTTTCGACTCGCCGGGAACATGCTGGACCCAGAAACCGAAGCCCGCAGTAATAATCACGACAAGCAGCAATACCAGTAGCTGTTTTAACTCCATGACACGACCAATGATTTCTTATCGCAGATGACGTAAAAATTCTGAGTTTTTGCGAACACGTTGCCTCCGAAAAGCGTAGTCGAAAAACCTGAACTTACGAAATGATCGTGATTTTGCTATGCAGTTCCGGGAAGCGGGCGAGGCTATCAGCAAGCAAATGGGCGTCGAGGAGTTGAGAGCTGTAGCGTCAGTTGTGTTCTGAGAATAAGGCTCATAGCCCACTCCTTTCAGACCAAGCATCATAAATTCGCTCGTCCCACTTACTCTGGAAAAATGCGATAACGGCTTTTTGGTCTTCCCTGGAGAGCTCATCCCCAAAGGCTGGCATTTGCCCACCCATGGGAGCGCCACCCTGACTGATCGTGCCCATCAGCATTTCAAATGGATGGTGCCAGGCGTGTCCTGTTCCGTTAAGTGGTGGCGGCGGATAGGAACCATCCTCCAACCGCTTCCTCCAGCTGAAGGCGCCTTGGGCATTGGAGCCATGGCAGCTCGCACAGTTGTCGTCGAACACGGTTGCACCACGCTCAATCTGGGCTTGGGTGTACCAGCGACCATCTACCGTTTGTTTGCCGCAGGCGCTGAGCAATGCAACCAAGAGAACGCTGAATGAGGCTTTTACTTTAAGCATCACATTTTCCCCTCAATTTCTCGGGATCCGTGTACCAGTACAGGAGGATCTGAAGCCCCGGAGGGGTGGCCTTCAGATGACGAAAGCCCGGGGTATCCTAATCGGCCGCCCCGGGAATAGTCACAGAGTTATTTCGCGCGATCTTGCAATTCCTTCTGGTGCTCCAGCATTTGTTCCATCATCAGCTGCATCTGGTCCATCCGCCGTTCCATAAACTCAATGCGGTCCTCTGGTTTGACAGCAGAGCTGCCTTGGCCCGGATTTCCCCGCATGCCCTGGCCGCTCTTCATTCCAGGGCCATTCATCATTCCCTGACCACTCATCATTCCCTGACCACTCATCATGCCCTGACCACCCATCATTCCCTGGCCATTCATCATCCCTTGGCCGCCCATCATGCCGCCGCGCATCATGTGCATCTGCTTTTGCATGCGCTCCATGTGCTCCTGCATAAGCTTTTGCCGGTCTTGTCCGGAACTTCCGTGCATTTTGGGCGCCATCTCTTGCATACGGGACATATTCTGATGCATTTCCTGCATCTGTTCCTGAGACATCATCATCCCACCAGGTCTCTGCTGATTACCGGAACCCTGCGCCCAGGCAACTGGCGCAGCGATAATCAACGACATTGCGATTATTCTGGAAAAATTCTTCATAGCTAAACTCCTCAAGCAAACAAGATGCAGCCGTCAGATTGCGTTGACTACTTCAGACAACATGTCTCTCACCTCACCGGCAATCGCTTTGAGCTGCTCATTATCAATTGCCGCCATGGACGAAACGGGATCAACTGCGCTGACTTCTACCCCTTCGGTTGTCTCGCGCAGGATCACGTTGCATGGCAGCATGGCACCTACCCGGGGTTCTGCGCCAATTGCTTTCCAGGCCATGCCCGGATTACAAGCTCCGAGAATCCGGTAGGCGGACATATCCTTGTCCAGTTTCTTTTTCATGGTTGCCTTGACATCTATTTCAGTCAAAACCCCGAAGCCTTTATCGGCCAGGGCCTGACGTGTTCTTTCATCCACTTCCGTGAAATCTGCGTTTTCTATTACTCGATTAATGGTGTAAGACATGGGAACCTCCCGTTAGGTTTTTACTGATTTAGTCCCGTTCAATCATCCTCACACAGGTCGATCACTGATTTTATAGTGGGTAGACCTGCCCTCTCATTGAACCTCCTTTTATTTCTTCATAGGTGGAATTTTAGAACAGCAAAACGGCTCATGCTTTGCGTTTGCACGAACGTTGTCGTCGGTGAACCGGTACCACGCGAGCCTTCGACGTTGCCACCAGCCGCGCTTCAAACGGCCTCCCTGAGCTTCAATCAGGTTAATCAGTTCATCGGTGGACCAATGTGTGCCATCGAATGTGACAACCAGTTGGTCTTCGGCTTTACCTTCCGCGAAATCTACGCATGGATGGTTGTTCAGCTCCTGGATAAAATCCTCCCACTGGGTTTCAGTGAGACCTTCTACCGTGAGTTTGCGGCGAAGCAGAAACTGCTCCTGGTTTGTTGCTTTGTAGGCTTTGGTCATGGCCTTGCACCTCGCAGCCAGGTTATCCAGCCTCTATCACAACACTTCAAGCTGAACTGCAACTGAAAATTGCAGTACAAATCATCCGGACATACCGAAACGTGCTGTAGCTCAAACCCGGCAGAAACGGACCAGGGGTCAATACCCAAGGCCTACCCTGTGGCTTCAGAAGGAGAGCCGCGCTCCGACAACCGCAAACCAATCCTCTGTGCTGCCGCCATCGGCCCTGGCAAAGTCCGCTGTATCGCCGTATTGGCGTTCGTGAACAATACCAAGGTAAGGCGAGAAAGCGCGGTCAATTAGGTCGTAGCTCAGGCGCAACCCGGTTTCCGTAGATACCAGGCCCTTACCGACTCCAAGGACCGCATAGGTTCGATCCGGACCTTCCGGAGTGTCGAATCGCACTCCGGCTTTTGCGTCGAAGAATGTTGATATCGGGATTTGGCCAACCAACTGGTTTTCGAGTTTTTCGTAAGCCCGCTCTTCGAAGGAATACTCCCCACTGGTAAGCCAGCGAGCTTTGAAACTAGCCTGGCGCCAGCGTTGCCCTGGCGTATCCGGAGCGTCCCATGGACTCGGCAAAAATCGTGTAGACCTGCTCGTCTTTGGGCCGAACGATCACGTCGTAGGTTTCCGCAACGCCGATGCGAAATTCGTCCACGTTGACAGGCTGCACGTTGTTGCCATCGGCCTGCACAACGGTCATCTCCAGGCCCGGAATCCGGATATCGAAATAGGTCATCGCTGATGAGTTGATAAAGCGCAGCCGAATTCGCTCGCCGGGCTCAAAGAGGCCGGTCCAGTTCTGTTTCGGGCTCTTGCCGTTAATCATGCCGGTGAAACCCTGCAGATCCTCAACATCGGCCTGCATCATGCGCATGCCGCCCCATGCCAGGCGCTCTTTCACCGTGCTCAGGAAGCCGTTTTTCGAAGCATCTGAGAAGAACTCTCCCACGTGAACGTCTCCCCGGGCTTGATGCCAGGAAAGCTGATACCCGGAACACCGTCCTGCTCGAAGGGAAGAATCAAACCGTGCCAGTGAATCGAGGTCATTTCGTCGAGGTTATTGGTGACGCTGATCGACACCTCTTCGCCTTCTTTGAAGCGCAATACCGGGCCAGGGGATTTGCCGTTGTAGCCGACGCCCTGTTTTACAAATTCTCCGGTATCGATTTCGACCCGATCCACGGTCAGGTTGTACTCACCCGCTAAAGCAATAGCCGGCAAAAGCAGGCCTAAAGTGCCTGCAACAAGGGTTTTCTTCATGGTCAACTGCTCCCGAACCACTTGTCAGGGAAATTGACATGGCAACTGCTGCAACTGCGAACTTTGCTGGACTCATCAAGCTTTCTCCTTTGGTACGGCGTGGTGTGCCTTCAAAACCCAACGGGTTTATCTGGTAACGTGGGTATGCTGCTAAAACGCCAGG
>JACDJA010000916.1_pt1 | contig 28446 bp, 21 predicted proteins | sample 7449241 | NCBI WGS metagenome assembly JACDJA01 (sample SAMN14253289, study PRJNA609438) | sludge metagenome | isolation source: initial anaerobic sludge | collected 2018-12-20 | reverse complement strand
CAGCAGTTGTTGACGGGAAAAATGAGAGTCAGCCTTCCCAAAACCTGACAGGTTTTTGAAACCTGTCAGGTTTGACGAAGCCAAGGTCTTTCGCACAAATCTGACAGGTCTTGGAGAGCTGTCAGGTTAAACCAGAAATCCCAATTTCAGTAGACGGAAAACTCCAAATCCAACAAGACAAAAAAACCGAATACCAAGAACTTAAAAAAGGTTTGATGCAGCAGTTGTTGACGGGGAAAATGAGAGTCAGCCTTCCCAAAACCTGACTGGTTTTTGAAACCTGTCAGGTTTGACGAAGCCAAGGTCTTTCGCACAAATCTGACAGGTCTTGGAGAGCTGTCAGGTTTAACCAGAAATCCCAATTTCAGTAGACGGAAAACTCCAAATCCAACAAGACAAAAAAACCGAATACCAAGAACTTAAAAAAGGCTTGATGCAGCAGTTGTTGACGGGGAAAATGAGAGTCAGCCTTCCCAAAACCTGACAGGTTTTTGAAACCTGTCAGGTTTAATTGCAACCAACTGTTTTTGAAACCGTCAGGTTTAACAAAAGAGTGTTATCTTTATTTTTTCAAACCTCCACTTCTTATGGATTTCTTGGAAGAGACATATTTTTATCACATTTTTAATAGGGGTAACAACAAACAACCTATTTTCTTGGATAATGATAATTATTCGCATTTTTTAAAATTAGTCAAAAAACATATTCTTCCGGTTGCAGATATCTATTCCTATTGCCTTCTTAATAATCACTTCCATTTTCTGGTTAGAATAAAAGATAAGCCTGAAAAAAATCCATCTCAATCTTTTTCAAACCTTTTTAATAGTTATTCCAAAGCTTTCAATAAAAGACACAATCGAACGGGAAGCTTATTTCAACGTCCATTCAAACGAAAAAGAATTACAAAGGAGGATTATTTAAGACAACTTGTACTCTATATTCATCTGAATCCTGAAAATCACGGAATTATAGATAATTTTGAACTATATCCATTTAGTTCCTACGCTTCTATGTTATCAAACAAACCGACTAATTTGAAAAGAACCGAAGTCATAGAGCTGTTTGACGATAAAGAGAATTTTATATTCATGCATCGAAAAAGACCTCAAAATCTTTCTGAATTTGACGATAGCCAAACCTGACAGGTTTTTGAAACCTGTCAGGTTTACCCCTAGAGTTATAGCAACATAAATTAGAATAACTATCTTAGCTGTATGGCAACTGAAGTGAATATAAAACCAAATATGCTAACCTGGGCTGTAGCTCGGGCGGGCTATGATTTGGCTGAATTTATCGAAAAAGTTCCCAATTTAAGAAAATGGCTAGATGGGGATAAAAATCCAACCGTCAAACAACTGGAAGCATTTTCCAAAAAAGTCCATCTTCCTTTTGGGTATTTCTTTTTAGCGGAACCGCCCAAAGAAACCTTGCCCATACCTTTTTTCAGAACCAATGGGCAGCAAAATCAAGACGTTAGTGTTAATGTGTACGACACTATTTTATTGATGCAGCAGCGACAAGACTGGTTGAGAAATTACCTTCAGGATAACGACTTTGAACCTCTGGAATTTGTCAGCCGCTACAATGGAATTTTTGACGTAGAAAGAATCGTAGACAATATTAGAAAAACGCTAAATCTACCTGAAGCTTGGGCTGCCGAATTTGGAACTTGGGAAGAAGCGATGAATAAGTTGGTCGAACGAATAGAAGATGCTGGCATAATAACCGTTTTCAATGGCGTAGTAGAAAACAATGTTTACCGAAAGATTCCAGTAGATGAATGTAGGGGTTTTGTTTTGGTCGATGACTTTGCACCCTTTATGTTTATCAACAATGCCGATGCAAAGGCTGCACAAATGTTTACAATAGTTCACGAACTTGCACACATCTGGACAGGCCATAGTGCCGCCTTCGATTTTAGAAAACTACAACCTGCTGATGACCCAATAGAAGTTTTATGTGATAAGATAGCCGCAGAATTTTTAGTGCCTATAGACGCATTTAATCAGTTTTGGGCAAATACTCCAATAATTAAAAGTGCTTCCCGTCATTTTAAGGTCAGTGAAATTGTAATTGCAAGAAGAGCCCTCGATACGGGTAAAATAACAAAAGGAGAGTTTTTTGAGTTTTATAATGAGTATAAGAATCGGGAATTTGTAAAAAAAGAAAATACTCCTTCTGGTGGAAATTTCTATGCTACTACCCGCAAAAGACTTAGCCCAACCTATGCAGTTCATATTAATAATGCTGTAAACTCTGGTCAACTTCTATATAGAGATGCGTACAAACTGACAAGTTTGAAAGGCGATACTTTTAAAACCTTTTTCTCTGAACATATTTGATGGCAGTATACGTAATCGATAGCAACTTTTTCATTCAAGCCCATAGAACAAACTATCCGCTGGATATCGCCTTTAGCTTCTGGAATAAAGTTAAAGACCTCGCTGCCACTGGTACAATTATTAGCATCGATAAAGTAAAAGCCGAACTCTATGATAAAAACGATGAGTTGGAAGAATGGTGTAAAGCCAATCTTCCCGAAGATTTCTTTAAGCCTACCAACGAAGTGATAAATGAATATGGTCAAGTATATCAGCCCTCCTCAAGCCTGACAGGTTTTTGAAACCTGTCAGGTTTAACCAGGGACCGACGTTTTTTGTAATCTAAGATTAAAATTCCAGAACCTTGTAACCATTTTGGGATTAGGTATTTGAAAACAATGGAAATGTTTAGGGAGTTGGGGGAAACGTTTTAGTAGTTTGGAAACGTCCTTTCAATTTTAATTATGGCGAATTCGCCGTAGTTAGACAGCCCCACATTTTGCCGAATTTGGCTAAAGCCGGATTTTCTTTCGGTTTTTACCATGGGCTAAAGCACCGTGGGTATTGTGCATTGTTTTTGAAAAATATTCGTTTTTTCCGGAGGAATGGAAACCTCAACCCTTTAAGTTATAGGCTTGGAATAACCCCGTGCTTTAGCTCGGGGAAATTTGAAAAACGGGTAATCGGCTTTTAGCCAAACCAGCTGCCGAGCAAGGATGAGATCAGCCATTCCCTAACCTGACAGGTTTTTGAAACCTGTCAGGTTTAACCCAGAGTCAAAGAAAAATACACTTAATAACCTGCTGATATTACAGCGCTCTTAACCCTTTTCTTATATTTACCTGAATATAGTTTTAAGTATGAGCACTACACCCGAATACCTCCAAAGCGAACTCCCCGCCATTACCCTTTTCCAAAAAATGGGGTATCAATATTACAATGGTGCCACACAGGATGAGCGTTTGGATATTACGGAGACAATTCTAAAAGACCGATTGCTCAGTGCCATAAAAAGATTAAACCCTTGGATAAATGAGAACAATCTCAATAAGGTTTATTCACTTATAACTTCCGTTACGGGTACTTCCCTAATGGAAATCAATGAGAAAATTTGGCATCTCATTAAAGGTGGAACGCACACGGTAAAACAAGTTATCGATGGTGTAGAGGATTTTCACCCAATCCATTTTATCGATTATACAAAACCCGATAACAACGATTTTCTAATTGTCAACCAAATCAAGTATCACGGAGGCGCACAACATTCCGTTCCAGATTTGGTGGTATATATCAATGGTTTGCCCATTGCCGTTATAGAATGTAAATCCCCAAAGGCCAACAATGCTTGGGATACTGCTTATAGCGATTTAAAACACTATCAGGAAAATTCAGAAAAACTATTCCACTTCAACCAAATTTGTGTTGGTATTTGGAAAGATGGCGGTAAATATGGTGCCATTGGCAGCCCCCAACAATTTTATTCCGTTTATAAGACTTCCAAAGGCGAAGACCTTACCTTTTTAGGTGAAGAACCTTCTGGACAGGATATTCTCCTGTATTCACTTTTTAGAAAAGAAAGAATTCTTGAGCTAATCCGTCATTTTGTTCTCTTTGAACTCGATGAGGGCAGGACCGTCAAAAAACTGCCCCGTTACCAACAATTGCGTGCTACCAATAAAACAATGGCTCGATTGCAAGAAGATGAAGGAGGCGTGGTTTGGCACACCCAAGGAAGTGGAAAGTCGCTTACAATGGCATACATAACCCGTAAGCTTCAAGCACCTGAATATGGATTCAACAATCCCACCATTTTGATTCTTACAGACCGTAAGGATTTGGATAGACAGATTACAACCACCTTTCAAAATGTCGGTTTTAAAAACGTAAAACAAGCTTCTTCCGTAGCGCATCTTCAAAAGCTACTTAGCAATGATTACGGAGCTATAATTACCACAACCCTTCAGAAATTCCAAGAAACCGATAAAGAATCTACTTCTGAAGAAGACCAAACAGAGATAGAGGAAAAAGGAAATATAACTATTGAAAAGCAAGTTGTCGATGGCAAGCTAATAAAAATTACCAGAGAGCTCATCGAAGGAAAATGGCAAGAAGTAGAAAGAACTGAAGTTGACCTTGACAAACTTTCCACTAAAGAAAATCTTTATGTGTTGGTAGACGAGGCGCACAGAAGCCATTATGGTTTCTTGGCTGCCTTTATGCGTTCTGTTCTCCCCAATGCAAAGTTTATAGCCTTTACGGGAACCCCTATCTCCAAAGAAGATAAATCCACTCTTGGTGAATTTTACGGAGGTGAATACATTGACGTCTACACCATAAAAGAATCCGTTGCCGATGGTGCCACTGTGGAACTTTTATATGATGAAGGGATTGCAAAATTGGATATCAAAAAAGAAGAACTCGATAAAGAGTTTGAAGAAAGGTTTAAAGGTGAAACTGAAGAGAAAAAGGATTTATTAAAACGAAAAGCCTTACGTAAATACCAACTTTCAAAAGAACGCATTGCCGAAATAAGCAAACACATAATCACCCATTATAGAGACAAGATTTATCCTGACAAGCACAAGGCAATGATTGTCTGTTCTGGAAGGAATGCAGCCATAAAATATCAAAAGGCAATCCTCAAATTAAAAAATGAGGGCTTTCACAATTTTGATACCAAAGTAGTCATCAGTATGGGCTCCCCAAAAACGGATGCCATTGCCAAAAACTACTTTAAAACCTTGGAGTGGAACAAGGCAAATCCAGATAATAAGAAGCCGATTTTGGTGGTGCCTCAAGAAATGGTAAAAACCGTAACCGAAGATTATAAATTGCCGTTTGGAGATGAAGATGACAAAGAGAAATCAGGGAAAAAGAAATATGACAATACTGCATTTCTAATTGTTTCGGATATGCTTTTGACGGGATACGATGCGCCAATTGCTTCCTGTCTGTATTTGGACAAACCTCTCAAAGAACACAACCTGCTTCAAGCGATAGCAAGGGTGAACAGAAGTGGAAAAGGAAAAAATGCTGGTTTTATTGTCGATTATAATGGCATTTCGGAATACCTAATCCAAGCCTTGGAAATATTCTCAGGAGATTTAAGACCAGATGACATTCTAAAAAACATCAACGAAGAACTTCCCCTGCTAGAATTGAACCACACCAAATTGGTAGATTTCTTTAAACCCCTCAAGACAGATAGAAATTATGAGAGGAATAAGTATCTGGATAAGGCCATACGCTTTATAGAACCCTTGGATAAACGAGATGAGTTTAAAACATTGCTCAAGGATTTCAACAAATCCATAAATCGAATCCTGCCAAATCCCAAAGCACTTAAATACGAATCAGATTTTCAGCTATACAATGAATTGAAGCTACGGGCAAAAAATGCCTTTCCCGATGATGACGGTTTAAGAATAAGCGATGAGGAAAGTAAAATGCTTCAGGATATGATTGATAAGCACCTTAAATCCGAAGGTGTAGAAAATCTCCTGAACGAACCCATCTCCATCATTGACAAAGAAAAGTTCAAAGAAGAAATAAGAGGTGCCTCTCCTGATACCAAGGAGTTAAAAATGCGCAACAATCTAAAACACACCATCAAGGTTGGCATAGATAAAAACCCAGATTTCTTCAAACCCTTGGCACAACGACTTGAAGAATTATTGCAGGAATATGCAGCCAAAAGAATGACCCAAACCCAGTTGTTATTGGCATTCTCGAACATTCAAGATGATATAATAAAACAGCAACAAGAAGGCGAAGAAAAAGGATTCGTCTCAGAGCGCTCCAAGGCCATTTTTACCTCTATGAAGACTATCTTTGACGGCGAAGCAGAAGAAGCCACAAAGAGCTTATTTAAGCTTATAAAGGGTGAATTAGGTATTGTTGATTGGGAAAACAAAGGAAGGGTTAAAAAGGATATTGAAAACAAGATAAAACGTTTGCTTCAAGAGAAATTGGAGGCAAAAGAGGCAAAGGATAAGGCCAGAGAGCTGGTGGACGTTTTGGTTAAAAATAGAGGATAGGAATGATACAGTATAGTATAGACAATTGTTATGCACGAGATTAAATACGGAAATAAAAAGATAGCATATACCTTTCTTGAAAAAGAAGGACTCAAATCCCATTACATTACTGTAGAGAAAGGGAAGGGAGTCGTTTTAAAAGGGAAACCTATTTCAGTGGAGAAAAGCGATAAGCTCATCGCCAAAAAGGCCAAATGGATAATTGATAAGTTGGAGCTCGTAAAATCCATCGGAGAAGATGAAATTGTAACAGGTTCAAGAATCCAATACCTCGGAAGAAAATATTATGTGGAAATCTTTATAAATCCAGATGAAGAAGCCAAGAGCATTGAAATAGATTTTACCGAATCAAAGTTCAAAGTCCTGGCCCCAAAATCCCTCAATAACCAAAAAGGCCTAACCGAGGCCTTCGAACAGTTCTATAAAGAAAAAGCCATAGAAAAACTCACCCCAAGACTTAAAAAATGGTCAAAGAAAACTGGTCTTGAATATGAGGAGGTGAAGTTTAGAAAACTAGAAAAAAGATGGGGAAGCTGCTCTCCAACCAACACACTAACCTTCAACATCGAGGCAATAAAACTTCCATATTCCCTGATAGATTATTTAATCGTTCACGAGCTTACACACACCAAAGTAAAAAACCACTCCAAGGAATTTTGGGCAGAGCTTTCCAAACATATCCCGAATTGGAGAGAGTTGGATGAGAAAATGTATGGGATGAAGTTGTAAGTATAACAAATTCATTCATTCCCAGACAAGGTCTACCTCATAAGGGCACTATACGAGTAAAATTGAAGTTGTTTCCATCTGTTACTTCCGTGTCTTATTAAACACGTATAGTATCAAGTTGGGGTAATGACAAATCCTTAAAGAATCTTCGTTATCGGCCATTTAACCCCTCTATAACAGGCCTTTTGGCCAAAATGGCTAAAACCGACTCTTTTAGGAGCCATAAATCTCGAATCTTATCTTACGTGTATATGTCCTTGTGGGGGTAAATGAAAAAAATAAATAATTAGACATATCTTGTCTGCATTCACCATCGGGGAATTTGAATTTTGGAAGGAGTTTTTTGAAATACCCCCCTGGGTTCAGAAATTATTTTGAACGATAATTGGACCTGAAAGTATGATGAACTTATTTTTTCGGGAATATCTCGGGAAGAAAAAAGACTAACTAGTTATCAACCAACCAATTAGCCTCTGTTTTAGTAGCGGGAACAGGACTCGAACCTGTGACCTTCGGGTTATGAGCCCGACGAGCTACCTACTGCTCTATCCCGCGATATATTTTTTTGGTTCCTTTATTCGGACTGGAACCTGTGTCCGCCGCGGCGGATATGAGCCCGACGAGCGAACCCTGTGCTGAGCCTTGCCGAAGCATACTGCCCTATCCCTGATACGGACAGCAAAGATACAAAGGAGTTTTGACATCGCAAACTATTGTTCCTTTATTTTATAAAGTATCGTTGTTGGATCCTTTGGGCACTCAATCTTTAATTATCTTTAGAGTATGAACAAAACTCTTAAGACGATTGTATATAGTGTTATAGTATTGGCCGTAGTTATTCTTATAGGAACCCTTACAGCCAATATGTTAATTAAAAATAAGATCGAAAAGTTTATTACAGAGGATTTACCTGAAAATATGGTGCGATCCTATGATGAACTTTCGGTCCATACACTTGATGGGACCCTATTATTGACAAATCCATTATTGATTGTTCAAAATAGGGAGGATAGTGTAAAGTTTACTTTCGCCAAGGCCCAAAAACTCGAGGTTACAGGTTTAAGTTATTGGGATTATATATTTAAAAAGGAAATACACATAGGAAAAATTACTCTTGATAATCCTTCGTTTGAATATTATAAGGATAGGAAAATTCCCAATAGAGATACTATTCAGAAAAGAAGGAAAATTAAAAAACCAGTTTTTATTGATGATTTACAGCTGAATAATTCCAATTTCGCTATTTACGAAAAGGGAAAGGACTCAACTGAGCTGTATTTACAGAACATATCGTTTGAGATTAATGACATTCGGTTAAATGAAGAAATTATTAATCGTAAAATTCCTTTTGAATATAGAGAAGTGCGGGCGAGTGGAGATTCTATCTTCGTCAAGGCAAATAGCTATGATAACTTGACGGTGGAGGGCTTTCAGATGAAGAAGGGAGATATTGTTTTCAACGGTCTAAAATACTACACGAAATATTCCCAATCAGAACTCTCACGGATTATACATGTGGAACGGGACCATTATAATCTTACTCTGCGCTCGCTCTCGGTAGATGATTTCAATTATGGCTTTAAGGATAGTTTGTTTTTTGCCAAGAGCAAAAAAATTTCTTTAAACACTCCCTACTTAGAAATTTACCGCGATAAAATGGTGGCAGATGACCCTTCCATAAAACCTCTTTACAGTAAATCACTACGAGAGTTACCTTTTGATCTCACCGTCGATTCGGTAAAAATTAAAGATGCATTTCTCAAGTACGAAGAAAAAGTCCAAGAAGGGAATGACGGTGGATTTATTCAGTTTAAAGATCTAAATGCCGATATTTCCAATGTAAGCAACACGTATCGAAAGCCAAAAGAAACGGAAATAAAGGTCAAGGCAGTATTTATGGATAATACACCGATTACGGTAGATTGGAGTTTTGATGTGCAGAACAAGGAGGATCAGTTTGTCTTTAAGTCGGAAGTAGGTGCCTTGAACGCGGAAAGGATGAATAAGTTTACTGAACCCAATCTCAAGGTTCGATTGGAAGGTCAAACAAATAGAACCTATTTTACCATCGATGGAAATAACGAATCATCCACCACGGACATGAAAATAAATTATTCCGATTTTAAAGTGATCGTGCTTCAAAAGGATGGAAAGAAGAAAAATAAATTTCTCTCCGCTATAGTCAATATTTTTGTTTCCAAGGACAGCGAACATAAAGAAGAAAACTTCAAGGAGGGAACGGGGGAGGCGATGAGGAATAAAACAAAATCGGTATTCAATTTATTGTGGATAAGTGTAAAGAGTGCCCTGCAAAATATAATGATGTAAGGAAAAATTGAAGGGAGGATCCAATATTCAAGCCGCTGTCGGAATTGGGGAGAGCAAAAAGAAGAAAATGTTCTTAAGCAATCTGGGCCTCAAACCCGATAAGTTCACCCGCTTCAAATGTAACGTCTAATTCCAGGGGGTTACAACAAATTTCGCAATCCTCAATGTACTTTTGGTGTCCTACCGACGGATCAAGAAGTACCGAAATGGTCTCCCCGCAAAATGGACATGGAAAGAAATGCTCGATCATCTTTTCAGAGTTAATGTAACAAATTATTACTTTTTAACTCCTTATACAAGGAGTCCTTAACAAAATTATATCCGGCCTTCTTGGCATAAAATTGGTTAGCAAGAAATGCGAGAAAGCCATTTTTAAGTTGATATTTTACTAATAGGCCTATCCGGTCCTTGATTTTTTCCTTGTACCTAATTTCAAAAGCAGAAAAGTTCATTTTTGGATAGGGGATATCTCCGATATTTGCATCTTCCCCAAACTTTTTTTCATCCCCTTGATTGCTGTAGTTACGAAGCACCCGCATATCTGGAATAATGGGAAGAAAATAGTTGCCATTGATGTTTTGGGCTGGCACAGAAAATTGAAATCTTTCCTTTATCTTATCCGTAGGAGTTATACTCAAGCGTTTTTCTACATCTTCAATTGGCATGGCAAAATAATGGCGCAAAAAGGCCTGGCAGTTTTTCCGACCTAAGTGAAAATCGTGATGTCTAAAATCACGGCTCAAAAAACCCGCAAAGCCACTAAGAGGACCAGAGGCTAAATCGCTAGGTGGCCTTCCCCAAATACCGTTTTTTTCAACTTGTCTGATGGGCTCGATTAGAAACTTGGTTCGATCGCCCAAATTCAGGGCATCCATAATCCCCTCCTGATTAAACATCACCTGATTTCGCAAAGCTTTGAACAATCCTCCAGCAACACTCAGAATATCGGTTCCGATTTTTGGCGTATCGTGATCCTTATTTGGAAATGGATCAATCATGATAACCCCATACCGGTCGTTCTTGATATGATCTGGATTTTTTTCCTTTAATACCTTCAGCCCGATTCCATAAGGTTCATTGTTAACTACGCCTCCGTCTACCGATGTAAAGCTGTAAAGGTCCCCTCCAGGTAACAGGGGTTGGATTCCCTGTGCCTTATTGAATAGATATTGTGGATATCGCTTAATATACTCTGCCGAAATTGTCACTTCGCGTGCTCTTAAACCAATGGGAAAGGCAGCGGTACTTAGTGTGGCTTCTTTTAAATAGCGCAGATCCCTGTCTTTTTGTAGGTCCAGTACATAGTAAAGTTGATCTTCCTTTTTTGGAATTCCTGGTTGAAAAAGTTCATTTTTCAGTTTATATCTGAAAAACCCTTCTTGATTGGTTATTACGGTTCCCTTGGAAGAATCTTGATCACTGGCAATAAAATCGATAAGGAAGTTGATACCACGCAAATTGGTAGTGGTAAGGATAACATCCAGGCTTTTGGACGCATAATTGGGGACCGGCTTTTCTTCTCTCACGCAAATGGCATCATTGGCCAAGGAATCTATCACTTCACTGTTCAATAAGGAACGGACTTCCTTAAATTCTTTTAGGTCGTTGTTGTTCAGTAATTTATCAACAGTGCTGTTGGTGGGGCTGTCTCCCATGTTCACCCAGCTTTCATAAAAAATATTATTCTTTCCCGTAGTATTGAGTCTATTGCAACTTTTAAAATTTTTATCGCTAAGTGCCAGAAAAGCTAAGGAGCCGCAAATACCTCCTGCAGATGAACCACTTAAAACGTCTACCTCTACTTGATGCATGGGAATGGAGTGGTCGTAATCGGGGTGATTAATCCCTCTAGCGCGATTGGTTTTTTTAGCTTCTTCCCAGAGCTCCAGCGTTTCTAACAAATAATCCAAAACTCCCGCGGTATAAGCGCCGGCAGAAACTGCTCCCGCCATGGTCAGGCATAATTTGAAGGTTTTTTCATTTTCCATATCCCTCCGAATTAAAAAAGATACAAATGAAGTAATAGTTCCATGATGTAGATTCGAGTGGTGTATATCAAATATACATAATTTTATAACCCACTCAGCATCAGGGCCCAAGTGTTTTGAATGAAATTTTTAGGATAGCGAATCCATAGTTTCTTGAAGAACTTCCCACTCTTCCATTAGTTTTTTCAACTTTTTTTTCTTTTCCTGATATTTGTCAAAGAAATGGGGTTTGGCGATGGTTTCTTCGTAGTTGATAAGTAATTCGGTATCAATATTGGCAATTTCTTTTTCCAAAGAAGAGATGGAAGCTTCTATATTGCTCAATTTGTTCTTAACAGACTTGAGTTTTTTCTGGATTTCATACTCCTCGCCGGCACTTCTTTTTTCTTTTGCCCCCGAAGAAACCACGGTGCGTTTTTCGGCCTCCCTGAGATTTTGAAGATTCCGTTGTTCTAAGAAATAATCGATGTCACCGAGATATTCTTTTATATGATGGTCTTTAAATTCGTAAATTTTATCGTTCAGGCCTTGAAGAAAATCTCTGTCGTGAGATACTAAAAGAAGGGTTCCATCGAAATTTTTGAGTGCTTCCTTCAGAACGTTCTTAGACTTGATGTCCAAGTGGTTTGTTGGCTCATCCATGACAAGCACATTAAAGGGCTGAAGAAGCAATTTGGCCAAGGCTAAACGGTTTCGTTCCCCTCCGCTGAGAACTCGCACGTATTTCTCTACATCGTCACCCCGAAAAAGAAAGGAACCTAAAATATCGCGAACTCGACTCCGGTTTTTTTCATTGGCTGCGTCAATCATTGTGTCGAGAACCGTTTTGGTACCATCGAGATAATCAGCTTGGTTTTGTGCAAAATAACCGATTTGCACGTTATGACCTAAGCTTAGATTTCCACTGTGTGAAATTTCACCGACAATGATTTTTGCCAATGTTGACTTGCCCTGTCCATTTTGCCCCACAAACGCAATTTTGGCATTGCGTTCCACCATAAGATTTACATTTTTTAAAACGTTATTGTCGCCATAGCTTTTGGAAATGTTTTCGGCTTCAATTACTACTTTCCCCGGAGTAACGGAAACAGGAAATCTTAAGTTCATAACGCTATTGTCGTCTTCGTCCACTTCAATACGGTCAATTTTATCCAATTTTTTTATAAGCGATTGGGCCATGGTGGCCTTGCTTGCCTTGGCCCTAAACTTATCGATCAATTTCTCGGTCTGCTCTATCTGCTTTTGTTGGTTTTTCTGCGAAGCCAATTGCTGTTCCCGCAATTCCAGGCGAAGCACTAAATACTGGGAATAAGGTTTATTAAAATCGTAAATTTTTCCAAGGGAAATTTCGATGGTGCGATTGGTGACATTATCCAAAAACATCTTGTCGTGCGAAACGATTACCACGGCTCCCATATAATTTTTCAAAAAATCCTCCAACCACAGAATGGATTCAATGTCTAAGTGGTTGGTCGGTTCGTCCAGAAGAAGGATGTCGTTGTTTTGAAGGAGCAGTTTCGCCAATTCGATCCTCATGCGCCATCCTCCCGAAAAAGTCTCTGTGAGTTTGTTGAAGTCTTCCCGCTTAAAGCCCAGTCCTTGTAAAATGCGTTCCGTTTCTCCTTGATAATTGTATCCCCCATGGATCTCATATTGATGTTGTACATCGTTCATATCGATCATCAATTGGTGGTAGGTATCGCTTTCGTAATCGGTTCTTTCAGCCAATTGGGTGTTTATTTCCTCCAACCGATTTTCCAACCTTTTAATTTCGGTGAAGGCCTCATAAGATTCCTCGAGCACGGTTCTCCCTTTCTCGAAATCGATATCCTGCTTTAAAAAACCAATGGATACTTCTTTATCCGTGGCTATTTGTCCGCTGTCATATTCCTGCTCTCCGGCAATAATCTTTAGCAAGGTGGACTTGCCTGCACCATTTTTGCCGACCAGTCCTACTCTGTCTCCGGGTTTTAGCTGAAAAGTGATTTTCTCGAATAAGTAGTCACCCTGGAAGGAAATGGAAAGATTGTGAATATTGATCATCGGTTTTATTTATGGATTGTATCAAAATATTGTGGCGAAACAACCTGGAAGCAAGTGCTTTGTGGCAGGTAGTCAACTATACTACGCTCAAAAAATTTAAGGCTGAAATTATTTGCAAAGATGCTTAAATTTGCGGTTCTAAAAAAAGTCAGATGCAATTACTTAAGGGCAACAAACTTTATAGCATTTTTACAGGAACCTGTCCTGTCTGCCATGAAGGAGAAATGTATGTTGAAAAGAACCCATACCGGTTTAAAGAGGTGTTAAAAATGCATGAGCATTGTAGCCATTGTGGCACAAAATTTAAAATGGAACCTTCATTTTTTTATGGGGCCATGTATGTAAGCTATGCTGTGGGAGTTGCTATTGCGGTGGCGGCCTTTATCATTGCATATCTTTTTATCGGATTGAATCGGCACATCACCTTTCTCGTAATTATTCTCGTTCTTTTTGCTTTGTTTCCAATCATTTTAAGGATTTCGAGGAACATCTGGATCAACCTTTTTATGAAATATCGTAAAGAAGCCGGAAAGGGTTAAGTATTCTGGTGCTCGCTATTCCCTATGTTGGGTCTAACCTGTTTATATCCATTTCCTTCGGAATTACCATTCCTTTTTCCAGATTTTTATAGAGTATTTCGGCAAGTAGGGGAGCCATTAAAAACCCCCTGGATCCCAGGCCATTGAGAAATGCTATTGAACCATATTTGCCATAATTTCCAAGCAAGGGACGTCTATCTCGGGTGGTAGGGCGAACTCCCGCCGTATGGCCAATCACCTCAAATGGACAGTCTATCATTGATTTTAATTTGGAAATGATTTCAACTTTGGCTGCTCCGGTGGTCATTAAACTCGAATCATCACGACTATAGGTAGCTCCTACCTTATAATGCGAACTTCCAAGAGGAATCACGTAAAGGGCTCCTTTCAGCAATACGTTCAGTTTTAATTCCGGGGCATCGATAATTAGATATTCCCCTTTGTTGCATATCAGTCCATTTTTTGGGAAAAATGGATTGTGGATTGCAGCTGCCCCATCGGCAAAAACTATTTTCTTGGCGATAAGATCTTTATAAGCCACTTCGTCTTTTTCAATCTTCAGCAATTCATATTGAAAGCTTTCCGGTATGAAGGAATTATTATTGATCAGGAGCTCCTTATAAAGAGAAAGAAATTCAATCACACTAATTTGGGCGGAACCCTTTACTTTTCCATATCCGAAAGGCGTTAAAATCCGGGGGTTGTCATTATTTATGAATTTTGATGAGAGAAATTGTTGCATCTCTCTTTTATCGCTGGCTACTGTCCAGTTATTCTGTTCTTCAATACTTTTGAATATTCGGTAGATAGGAGTTTCAATAAATATTTCGTGTTCTAATTTTACCGTCAGTTCCCTATAGAAGGAAACAGCGGTAGGGAAGAAGGACTTTGCATTCCAAGCCGCATTGAAGCGTTTTAGCACGATAGGATTGAACACACCGCCGGAATAAAAGGTTGCCCCTTTCTGCGTGCCATCAAAGAGGACAAAACTCTTGCCATTGCGTAGCAACTGCTCGCAAAAACTAACTCCCGCTATCCCCAGGCCTACTACTATATAATCAAGTCTTTTCATAAATGTAATTTTGCGCTTGATTGCCGTTTGTTTTTACAGAGGATAATAAGTGAATGTTACCTTCAGTTTAGTAAAAAACCCTTCAAATTCCACTGGGAAGCTTGAAGGGTTTTTAAGATGCTTATTATTGTGAAGTGATTAATAGTTCCACAAATCGATTTCGATATTACGGATTTGTTCCTTGATACGGTCTGATTCCAAGAGTTGCATCAAAGCGTTGTCTGTAATGTAATCTTTCACGTCTCTGTCTCCTTGCACATTATCTTCTCGGTATATTACGGCACTAAAGCGACGTGAGTTCAGTAGGTGGTCATACGAAATAGGCTGTGAGGTGTTCTGGCGATTGAAAGCCTTTGCTTCGTGCAACACTTCGCGGGCTCCTGGGAACCACACCCAAAACAATTCTACTTTTGCGTCTACTGCATCATCGGGAAATGCTTTGGAACGTGCTTCATTGGCTACCGGGCAAAGACCCAACAGGCGATATTTCAATTCGCCCTGACGTTTGTCCAAATACCAATAACCGCGGATGTGGTATTCCTCTATATCTCCAGCATCGAGAGAAAACCTTCTGATGTATTGAGGATCCACGGTTCCTTCGGCGTTATACTGCTCAATTCCCAGATCCGTGGTGTCGCTGTAGACCAAAGAGGCCTCAATATCGCTTAGGGTTCGTTTTTCAGTGAAATAGGAGTCGGCGTACACATCTGCGATCTTTCCATTTTTGATGTTTTTTACTAAAACGTCATAAAGAGAGCGTCTGCTTGAGCCAATGTTGTTTGTATCAATAGGATAATACAGTGGAAAGTTCACTCTTTCATCGAGATCAATTATTTCCCACGTGGTTTTAGACCATAGCACATCACGCTCATCCGTATAGCCGTATGGCAATGGTTTGTCATTGTCATAAGCAATCTGTTCTTCTGTCTTCTTGCCTATATCCTCTGGTGTTTTGGCATTGAGAATATTCACTTGAGCAGAAGCTCCAGCAACCATTCCGATGCCGAGAACACATAAAACAACATATTTCAAATTCATATTGATAGAGTTTATTCTAGTTTGTCAATTCAACAAAGACGGGAGAGATCTTTTTCAATTTATAGCCCGAATTCCCTGAAATATTTGCATTGATATCAAAAATTTGAACGGTTTCCCCACGGCCTGCTCTTCGCAAGGCTGCTTTTGCAGCGTTGTCCAGGGTTTTTCCGTTCACTTTGATCGTGGGTTGTCCAGATACCTTAAAGCTGAAACTTGTAACATTAAGGCTCAAGTCAAAGTCAAAATCCACTAAGGCAGCGCCTACACTTGCAATCTCAAGACCTTGACGTTGCATCCGTACTGGACCACCACCGCCATCTTCTCCACGAATTGTTCCCGTGGGCCGTGGAATGTCTTTAATACGGAATACAGATTTTGTACTAATGGGTTTCCCATCGGGCAAAGTCCCACTTGCAGTGATTGTTACCTCACGGCCAGCACCTGGCTTCATGATGTATCCACTGCCTGAAGTCTTGCTCAACCCAGGGGCGGAAGCAGTAACTTTGTTATCTGGAATACCAGGAATGGAGATAGTCATGGGATTGGCTACCCCACGATATACCACATTCATTTTATCCGCAGAAATAACGGCGGCGTTTGGTAAGGTGATGGTAGAAAACTGTTGCGACACGGGCACCGGAACTTCTTTTCCATCTTCGGTAAATATCAGGTTACCTTCTATCTTGTGATCACCAGGTGCGCCCGCACTTATTTTCAACACTACTTTTCCTCCCTCGAAGGCGTATTGATCTGGGCTCAACGGTTTTCCGTCCAGCGTCAATTCCGCGCGCGTGGGTTTTGTATTAGGGTCAGTTCGGCCTAAAACGATTGCTCCTTCAAAAGGTTCACCAGAATAATATGCCGATTTTGTCGTTTCCAACATGGTGTTGTAATTGGTAAACGAAAGGGCCATCTCCTGCTGACCTGCCAGCATTTTTGACAGCATCTCGCTCTCGGTGGTCTTAATATCTGCTTGCATTTGAGTGAGTTTGGTGCGGGTAGCTATTAAGGGGAATCCTTCAAAATTATAGCTCAGCCACTCTTTTTTCACTCCTGATTTATCTTTTATATCATCTGTGGCAAATTGTTTTTCAACGGTGGTTGCAATGCTGGGATATTTATCGCCTATAATGCTTACCACTCCTTCCCGATATTTATTTACTTGAGCCACAAACTCCTTTCCTTCGGGGGAAAGTTTCCCTCCACGGAAAAACTTTTGGTCAAAATAATCGGATTTGTCCTGTTCTTCATATTCTTCCGGATCTTTTACAGTTGCCATCATTTCAGACTTTACCTTTGCCAGATAAGCGTCGAGTTCATCTGAAAGCGCCTTGATTTGGTCTGCTTTGGATTTCACACTACCGTATTGATCGGGCTGCTCAATTGCCTTAGTTTCAAGACTGGACATGAACGCCTGATTTCGTTGGGTGGTAGCCTCATTGGCCTCCGTCAATCTTTCATTCATCAAGCCAAAAGCAGATAATACTTCTTTCGACATATTTAAAGCTAGCATCGCGATGAAAACCAAATACATAAGGTTAATCATCTTCTGCCTTGGGGATTGTTTTCCTCCTGCCATTGTAATTCTTTTTTACAGATTAATAAATAAGGTGAAAACCAATCTTAATTTCTTGCTGCCATTGCAGAGAGCATACCGCCGTAAACTCCATTTAGGGAAGAGAGGTTGGTTGCCAAATTCTGCATTTGTTGTTTTAATTGTTCAGCATTTTCGGCCACTTGTTGGTTGGCCTCGGTCTGACGGCTTGTCGATTCAATCTGTACCTTGTACAAGCTGTTTAACGAATCCATTTGTGCTGCAGCAAGTGCCATTTCCTCACTGTACCTTTTGGTGGAGCTCATTGCCTCTGCCGTTGGAGCTATACTCTTCGCAGCACCTTCAAACGAACGTATGCTCGTGCTCAAACTGTTCATCAGCTCTGAATCTATTCGCGCCTCCTTTAGCATTTCGTCCAGTTTTTTAGACAATAGACCTTCAGAATCCTTAGTTTCCTCGGCTTTTCGTCTTTCCTGTGCGGTGCCTCCAGCCAATTCAGGATATACCAAAGACCAGTCCAGATCACTATCTACGGGTTCAAATGCTGAAATAGCGAACACGATTGCCTCGGTAACAAGGCCAATGGTCAAGAGCGTGTTTCCATCAAAGGGGAAGCCAAAGTCCCAGTGAAGAATCTTGAACAGAGCTCCAATAATAACAACGGAGGCTCCCAGGCCATAGGCCATTTGGAATAATTTTTTTGAAGTGTTAGCTTTTGCCATAATAATAAAGTTTAATTGAGTGTTTTTAGTTTAGGTTATTTAAAATAAAGTAATTGAAGGTTAGCGAGCATCGCCAAAGTTTTCATTCAGTACAACGTCGGTCCCCATATAGTCTTGTACCGTTCTAAAACCTATGTAGCTTCGTGCTGAATCTGCGTATTCATAGTCTCTAGTACTCACTTGAAGGAAGTAGGCCACGTCCTTCCACGATCCGCCCCGAACTACTTTTCGCATATTTTCCTCGTCATTAACGTTGGGGTTCATTGTTGAGGTATAGTTATAGGCTGCGGGGTCGTAAGAGGAAGCCACCCATTCGGCCACATTTCCAGCCATATTGTACAGGTTGTAACCGTTAGGCTCATACGATTTTGCTTCCACAGTATAGAGTGCTTGATCCGCTGCGTAATCTCCCCGTAAGGGTTTAAAGTTTGCCATAAAGCATCCTCGATCATTTTTGGCATACGGTCCTCCCCAAGGATAGGTAGCAGATTGCAATCCACCCCTTGCGGCATATTCCCATTCAGCTTCTCCAGGAAGTCGGAAAGAATTTACATGAGGTTTTTTCCGTGATTTTTGATAGGCATTTTTATAAAGGGTTCGCCATGCGCAGAAAGCCTTCGCCTGTTTCCAGTTGACACCAACCACGGGGTAATCACCATAGGCCTCGTGCCAGAAATAATCATTGTGCATGGGCTCGTTATAGGAATAATTGAAATCCTTAATCCAAACAGTGGTATCTGGATAGATATTCAGTTCTTCCTTCTTAATAAAATCTTTTCTCCTTTTGCTCTTATCCCGTGCAGCGGCCTGGATGTCCATATATGTATATTGGAACTTCAGCTTGCTAACGTCAATGGTCCGCTGTCCGTTATACGATTCCTCAATAGGAATATACATAGTGTCCATAACCTCTGAATAGAATTCATCCGGATATTTAGAGGTATCCCAAATGAGCTTCACTTTGTGGTTTAGTTTTCTTCCGGCGTAATAGTCTTCTCCCATTCCAAAGTAGTTGTCGTACATATACTGTTGATAGGGAGTCATTTCTTCATTTTCTTGATCCACAAATGCGAATTCACCGATACCCCCATCTCCTGGAGTGGCACCTTCCTCGTCGGCCATGATCGCCAAGCGCAATCGCACAGTGGAATCTCGAACCCAGTTTACGAACTGTCTGTATTCTGAATTGGTTATTTCTGTTTCGTCCATGTAGAAAGAACGAACCGTTACGGTTTTGGTAGGAGCATCATTTACCGCCAAAAAATCGTCATCACTCTTACCCATGATGAAGGATCCACCAGGAACTAAGGTCATCCCATACGGTTTCTGAGGATACCATTTTTTACCTTTTACTCCAACTAGCTCCCCTCTGTCACCAGAGTTACAACTGAACAAAAAGGCAACAATCGCAGCCATTGCAAAAAACTTCTTCATAGGTGTTTAGGTTAAATTTCGGGATTCGAGGGCGTAAACGTATTTATAAAATTCCAAAAAAACAATTTTTTTTTGAAAAACCCCTCTTCCCATTTTTAGTTGCTACTTCTGATTAAACTTCATTTTTGTGGCGGGCCTTAAGCCACCTCTCAGGAATTTCCTGATTGCATGCACTCAAATATTCGCCATAAGTGCAAGGTAATAACGCAGGTCCTTTTAATTTATTATTAACCTTTGAAATAAATGGTAGTTCCATCCACCATCGGTCAGTCTTAATGCTCCTTTTAAAGGTCAGCGTAAAGTCGTCTACCGGAACCATATACGTAGTAAAAAGCATTTCGTTTTCAAAATCCTCATCTTCAATTCTAAAATTGACTCCCTCGATAAAATACCATAAAATTTGCGCTACGAGCATGGCACCACTCCCGTGGCTAATCTGTTTTCCAATTTCATAAATCCCAAAAGAAGATACGCGATTGCTAATTCCGGCGTACCGGGATATGGTACAGACCTCTCTGCCATCCAGGCCATTTGGGCTGTTGCTATGTTTATAACTCAATTCTGCACTTTTTATTGCAGAGACATCTAAAGTAACAATATCGGCATCGCGCATAGAGGGCTCTACTTGGGTGAGGTCTGCAGTGATTTCGCCCAGGCGGAAAGCATCGAAGTACAGCTTCTCCATCAGTGCAATTTCCTGGGGAGGGTTAAAGAATGACTGATATCCGAGCACACAGTAATTGAAGAGATTGTAAGGTTGGTCTACCACCATTTTCCCAACATATGATTTATTGGAAATAGGCAATTCGGCATTGCCCAAATCAAAACGGCTGTCAATATTGACCAAATTCACCATGTTGCCCAAGTTGTCATAGGCTCGGTAGTGCCCATAAACAAGATCTTGCCCGCCGCCAAGGACGATGGGAATAATATTTTTTTTCAATAGAGTGCCAAGTACTTCTTGGATCGCAAAATAGGTGTCCTTCAGGGTTTCGCCTTTTTCAATATCCCCTATATCTGCTATGGTATAGTCCCAATTTCCCGGATATAAGGAATAGAATGCCTTTCTGTAGGGATCAAAGTTGATTTCTTCCCCCATAAATTCTATGTCAGCGCGGTTTTCCTTGATGCCAAGAATGGCAATTTTTTTTCCTTCCAAGTAGGGAAGTTCCCCTTTTGTCCCGTACACTTCAATTTCCGGTCCCAAGGTCCCGGCGGGCAAGATTTCGCGATGCGCCAATACACTCTTGGAAACTGGCGATAAAAATTCTATCATTATTTTTTCTTGGATGTGGTTTTTCCTGTTTTGCCTGAAGCTTGGCTCTTCGTCTTTCTTTTGGAGGCGGTCTTTTTCTTTGGCCTCTTCTTGTCAAGCAAGTCCTTGGCCTCTTCTAAACTTATTTTATCAGCTTCCGTCCCTTTGGGCAACTCTACTTTTGTTTTTCCTTTAATTATATTGAAACGGCCCCAACGAGCTTTTTCAATCCGGATTTTCTCTTCTGGCCATTCCTGGATCAATTTGTCGATTTCCTTCTGCTTCTTCTCCTCGATAAGTGTTTCCACATCCTTTTCAGAGAGATTGTCGAAATCATAGTTTTTGTTCACGTTGATGAACATATTGTTCCATTTTATGAAGGGGCCGAAACGTCCTACGCCTTTTTGAACCGGTAGGCCTTCATACATATAGATAGGGGCATCTGCCTTTTTCTTTTCCTCAATAAGTTCTTTTGCGAAAGCCATGTCCACATCCAACGGATCCATTCCCTTTGGAAGGGAGATAAAGGTTTTCCCAAAGCGCACATAGGGTCCAAATCGACCGTTGTTTACTTCCACTTCCTGTTTTTCATAAATTCCTATGGTCTTTGGGAGTTTAAAAAGATCCATAACTTCTTCAAAAGTAACCAAGTGCAATTGCTGATCGGGTCGAAGGCTGGCAAATTTCTTTTCCTCATCGTCTCTTCCGCCAATCTGTGCCATAGGCCCAAATTTCCCAAGGCGTACCAAAACGGGTTTTCCGCTTTCGGGGTCTTCCCCCAAGATACGCTCCCCGCTTTCACGCTCGGCATTTTCTTCAACATTTTCAACCTGAGGATGGAAGTTGGCATAGAAATCCTTCATCATCTTGGTCCATTCTTCCTTTCCTTCGGCAATGTCGTCAAAATCCTGTTCTACTTTTGCGGTAAAATTATAGTCGAGGATGTCCTTGAAATGCTCCACTAAAAAGTCGTTGACGATTATTCCAATATCGGTGGGTACGAGCTTGCCTTTATCAGAGCCTACGGTTTCCTTTAGGGTTTTGTCCTTGATCTCTGTGTTTTGGAGCACAACCTGAAGATATTTTCTTTCTGAGCCTTCCACGGTGCCTTTTTCCACATAGTTTCTACTGATAATGGTAGAAATGGTTGGTGCGTATGTGGAAGGACGCCCGATGCCAAGTTCTTCCAATTGTTTCACCAAAGAAGCCTCGGTATATCGATAGGGTGGGCGTGTAAACCTTTCGGTGGCTGTAATATAATTACTCTGAAGGGGATCGCCGGTTTTCATATTGGGCAACATGCCTTCCTGTTCCTCTTCTTCAAAATCGGTTCCTTCCAGATACACTTTTAGAAAACCGTCAAATTTTATCATTTCACCATTGGCGGTAAAACTTTCAGGAATTTTTTGTCCCGCTTTGGCAAGGGCATCAATTTTCACACTTGTCCGTTCCAATTTAGCATCGCTCATTTGCGAGGCAACTGTCCGCTTCCAAATCAAATCATACAATCGGGCCTGGTCGCGTTCGCCAGTTATGGTGTGCTGCCCCATGTCAGTGGGCCGTATGGCTTCGTGTGCCTCCTGGGCTCCTTTGCTCTTGCGTTTGTAACTGCGCGGTTTGCTGTATTCCTTTCCATAGGAAGCGATAATCTCCTTCTCAGCAGCATTTTTGGCATCCTTGGATAGGTTCACGCTATCGGTACGCATATAGGTTATTAAACCTGCTTCATATAAGCGTTGGGCTATAGTCATGGTTTTTCCAACGGAAAAATATAACTTCCTCGAGGCCTCTTGTTGTAAGGTAGAAGTTGTAAAAGGTGCAGCTGGGGATTTGCTTGCCGGTTTTTTTGTGAGCTCCGAGATTTTATAGGAAGCTTCCACATTCTTTCGAAGAAATTCCCGAGCCTCTTTTTCACTGTCAAAATTCTTTGGGAGCTTGGCCTTAAACTTATTGCCTTCCAAGGTAGTAAACTCGGCATCTATTCTATAAGTACCTACAGGATTAAACGCCTCGATCTCGCGTTCGCGCTCCACTATCAACCGAACTGCCACAGATTGAACACGTCCGGCAGAAAGTCCGCCCTTTACCTTTTTCCAGAGTACAGGAGAAAGTTCATAGCCCACCAGGCGATCCAAAACCCGCCGTGCTTGCTGGGCGTTTACCAAGTTGTAATCTATTTGACGGGGGTTTTCAATAGCTTTCAAAATGGCCGATTTTGTAATTTCATGAAAAACGATCCGCTTGGTTTTGCTCTTGTCCAATTTTAATTCCTCGGCCAGATGCCAGGCGATAGCCTCTCCTTCTCGGTCCTCATCACTGGCCAACCAAACCACTTCAGCCGCCTTGGAAAGCTTTTTTAATTCGGCCACCAATTTCTTTTTGTCGCTACTCACTATATATTTAGGTGTAAAGTCACCATCCACATCTACACCGAGCTCCTTTGAGGGAAGATCGGCAATATGCCCAAAACTAGAGGAAACCTTGAAATCCTTTCCAAGAAATTTCTCAATCGTTTTCGCTTTTGCGGGAGACTCCACTATTACTAAATTCTTTGCCATATGCTTGTTCCTTATGCGTGCAAAAGTATAGGAAATTTTTAATACGAAATATGTTAGGATTAAAATATGGAACTTAAGTAGTTTTTTTTCTGCGGATACACCAATGATCTTCTGGATAAAAAAGTTTTTTTGAGCATTTAAACGTCGCATAAGAAAAAAGCGCGTTGCCGAGTGGACAAAAGCATGGAAACCCAAAAACCTTGCATCTCGTTAATCCGCAATTTACGACGGAAACAACCCAGATTCATCTTTAAAAAATGCAGAAAAAAGAATCTGCCACTTTGTCACCGTTCATAAATAATTGTACCTTTGACCGCTCAAGCATACAATGCCGATTTTATGGAAAAGATAATTGATGAAAATAAACAAGGAAGCACCTTGACCGTAGAGGCAAAACAGGAGAATTCCAAGAAACTTTATATAGAAAGTTATGGTTGCCAAATGAACTTCAGCGATAGTGAGATCGTGGCCTCCATTCTTGCCGATCAAGGATATAATACCACCAACTCACTCGAAAATGCCGATTTGGTTTTGGTAAATACCTGTTCCATTCGTGACAAGGCGGAGCAAACCATTCGCAAGCGTTTGGAAAAATACAATGCCGTAAAGCGAAATTCAAATCCAAGCATGAAGGTGGGGGTTTTGGGTTGTATGGCGGAGCGTTTAAAGGAGAAATTTCTCGAGGAAGAAAAAATTGTCGATCTGGTAGTAGGCCCCGATGCCTATAAAGACATTCCTAACCTCTTAAAAGAAGTGGAGGCCGGTCGAGAAGCCGTAAATGTTATCTTATCAAAAGACGAAACCTATGGCGACATTTCACCTGTTCGTTTAGGGGGCAATGGGATTACAGCTTATGTTAGCATTACCCGTGGTTGCGACAATATGTGTACTTTTTGTGTGGTCCCTTTTACCCGAGGGCGTGAACGCAGTCGCGACCCCTACAGCATTGTGAGCGAAGTGAATGATTTGGCGCAAAAGGGTTACAAGGAAATCACCTTGTTGGGTCAAAACGTAGACAGTTATCTATGGTATGGAGGCGGTTTGAAAAAGGATTTTAAGAACGCTTCTGAAATGCAGAAGGCAACTGCAACAAATTTTTCCCAACTTTTAGAGATGGTCACCCTGGCACAACCCAAAATGCGCATTCGTTTCTCCACGAGCAACCCCCAGGATATGACCGAGGATGTGCTTCACGTGATGGCAAAATATCACAATATATGCAACCATATCCATCTGCCGGTCCAGAGTGGAAGTACGAGAATATTGAAAGAAATGAACCGCCAGCATACGCGCGAGGAATATTTTGAACTGATAGATAAGGTGCGCGAAATTATCCCCGATTGTGGTATTTCACAGGATATGATTATCGGCTTTCCCACCGAAACTGAGGAAGACCATAAACTTACCTTGAGCTTGATGGAATATGTGAAATACGACTTTGGGTTTATGTTTATGTACTCCGAAAGACCTGGAACCATGGCCGCACGGAAGTTGGAGGATGACGTTCCAGAGGAAGTTAAAAAAAGAAGATTGATAGAAATTGTGGATCTTCAACAAAAGCACAGTGCCTACCACACACAGAAAATGGTAGGAAAAACGGTGGAAGTTCTAATTGAACGGGAATCCAAGAAAAGTGACCAGCAATGGAGTGGGAGAACACCGCAAAATACGGTGGCGGTCTTCCCAAAGGAAAATTACAAGCCCGGAGATTTTGTAAATGTGAGGATAACCGATTGTACCACGGCTACTTTGATTGGCGAAGCTGTAGGCTACTCAGAAAACCATTAAATCAGTAAGTTTTGCCTGTTAGGAGACTACGGGTTATATAAATTTAAGGGCAGAGAGCGACAAAAAGGTCGATCAATTGGCCGAAGATTATTTAGGATAAAAAACGAGACCCCTGCCTTTGCGGGGGGTAAATATGGAAAGTGTACAAGCAACAAAACAACGTTTTGGGATAATAGGCAACGATCCAAAACTGAACCGAGCGGTTGAAAAGGCCATTCAGGTGGCACCCACGGATATTTCCGTATTGGTCACGGGTGAAAGTGGTGTAGGAAAGGAGAGCATTCCAAAAATTATTCATTCTCTTTCGCATAGAAAACACGGGAAATACATTGCCGTAAACTGCGGTGCCATTCCCGAAGGAACGATAGACAGCGAGCTCTTTGGGCATGAAAAGGGCTCATTTACTGGTGCCACTACCACCCGAAGTGGTTATTTTGAGGTGGCCGATGGTGGAACGATCTTTTTGGATGAAGTGGGTGAATTGCCGTTGCCAACCCAGGTACGCTTGCTGCGAGTTCTGGAGACTGGTGAATTTTTAAAGGTCGGTTCTTCTGCTGCCCAAAAGACCGATGTTCGCATAGTCGCGGCCACCAATGTGAAAATGGCAGAAGCCATTGACAAAGGAAAATTTCGCGAAGATCTTTATTATCGGCTGAGTACCGTAGAGATTAATTTACCTCCACTGCGGGAGAGGCAAGAGGACATCCACTTGCTTTTTAGAAAATTCGCATCCGATTTCGCCCAAAAATATAAAATGCCCACCATCCGTTTGGACGAGCAGGCAACTGAATTACTTCTTAAATATCGTTGGAGTGGAAACGTTAGGCAACTTCGGAATGTGGCAGAACAAATATCGGTTCTGGAACAAAAACGCGAGATTTCTTATGAAACCCTAAAACATTATCTGCCGGACATGGGCAGTAACCTTCCGGCAATTGTTTCCTCAAAAAAACCCGAAAGTGATTTTAGCAGTGAAAGAGAGATTCTTTATAAGGTGCTTTTTGATATGAAACGCGACGTGAGCGATCTTAAAAAACTCACTTTGGAATTGATGAAATCCGGCAATGCTGCAAAAGTAAAAGAAGAGCAATCGTCCCTTATCAATAAAATTTACTCAAAAGAAAACGAGGTGGACGAGGAACTGGCCTCTATTATTGAAGATGAGAATAATGCGCACGGGCCTGACGTAGAAGTATTTAGCATTCCCGAGTACACCTCGGATTCCCGAAAGGACAAATATGAATACGCAGAAGATATCGAGGAAGAAGAAAATCTTTCACTTCAACAAAAAGAGCTGGAACTGATTAAAAAATCTCTGGAAAAATACGGGGGAAAACGTAAGGACGCGGCTGAAGAACTTGGTATTTCCGAAAGAACACTGTACAGAAAGATAAAGCAATACAATTTGTAGGAGTTGGCAGTTAAAATATACGTTGGAAAGTTAGTATGACAAAATTCTTAGGTGTTTTAGGCTCATTGTTTTTAGTGGTTGCGCTTCAAAGCTGTGGGGCCTACTCTTTTACGGGAGCTGATATCAATTACAGTACGACCAAGACGGTGCAGGTGAATTATTTTCAGAACAATGCCCCGATCGTGGAGCCAGGGATTGCGCGGGAGTTCACCCAGAAACTCCAGGACTTGCTACTTAACCAAACCAACTTGGATCTTGTAACCAACAATGGCGATTTGGTGTACGAAGGCGAAATAACCCAATATTATATTGCCCCCATTACCGCTACTTCCGATAGCCGTGCCGCACAAAACCGGCTTACCATAGCAGTAAACGTGCGGTTTTACAATACAAAAGAACCCTTAAAGGATTTTGAACAGGCTTTCAGTTTTTATTTTGACTATCCGGGGACCACACAGCTTACCGGATCTAAGCTGGATGCAGCCGTAGAAACCATTTTTGAACGGTTGACCCAGGATGTTTTCAACAAATCCTTGGCCAATTGGTAAGGGGTGAATCTAGTTTGAAATGCAACCAATTATTGTAGAAGATTTACATTGAACATGGACCAATACACATACCTTCTTGCCAATCCTCAGAAAATAACTTCTGCGGACCTTGATGAATTGGATGCACTCGTTCAAAAGTACCCTTATTTCCAAAGTGCTCGAGCCCTGCAATTAAAGGGACTAAAGAACCAGGAGAGCTATCGGTATAATGAAGCTTTAAGGGTGACGGCCGCCCACACAGCCGATCGCGATATTCTTTTTGAGTACATTACTTCTGAAAAATTTGCCCAAAACGAGATCTCGCAAACTATTTTGCAGCACGACACTTCGGTGATGGAAATTGAGGTTGTTGCAGAGAATGTTACGCAACAACTTGCTGTTGAGGCTGACGATCTGTTGCATATTGAAAAGCAAAAGGCAGAGGCTATTTTAAATCCGGATCTCTTTCAAAGAAAAGTAAATTCGGTAGCTAATCTCGTTGAAAACGAAAAGTCACAAAATACGGAAGGAGGTGATAATGCGCCAACGGTGAATCCGGATGAGCCTTTGCAGTTTACCAAGAGCGATACACATTCTTTTTTTGAATGGTTAAAACTTACTAAAGCGAAGCCGGTAGTTCGGGAAGAAGAAACCTCATTGGTAGCGTCTAAAACATCAAGGGAAGAAAAGGAGTCGTCAGAAGAGACTTCCCCGGTAGGTGAAGGTTCATCAATGGATAAAAAAGAGCGCAAATTTGAATTGATAGAAAGATTTATTCAGGAAAGACCAAAAATTGTTCCCGATGCATTCACTTCATCGTCAGAAAAGAAATCCAGTACAACTGGGGATGAGAAGGCGAAAAGCCCAGCAACTGCCTACACCCAAGCTCCGGATTCTTTGATGACAGAGACTTTGGCAAAAGTTTATTTGCAACAAAAGAACTATAAAAAGGCAATACAAGCATATAAAATATTAATTTTGAAAAATCCCGAAAAAAGTGGTTTCTTTGCAGACCAAATTCGGGCGATAGAAAAATTGATTAATCCAGAAGCACAATGAGTACGTTTACAATATTCTTAGTTTTAATAATGATAGTGGCCT
>JACDJA010000914.1_pt1 | contig 28499 bp, 23 predicted proteins | sample 7449241 | NCBI WGS metagenome assembly JACDJA01 (sample SAMN14253289, study PRJNA609438) | sludge metagenome | isolation source: initial anaerobic sludge | collected 2018-12-20 | reverse complement strand
CATCAAAGTGATCGGTTACGATGCGATCGGAGAAGCGTTGAACTCAGTGCAAGCCGGTGAAATGGCTGCGACGATCGCCCAGTTCCCTGCTGAGATGGGTATCCAGGGTGTGCAGGCTGCAATGACTCTGATTGGTGGGGGAACCATGCCAGAGTACACCTACACCGAGACCCGCCCCATCACCGCTGAGAACGTTGTAGAGTTTATCGAGTACTTAAACCAGTTCAAATAGACCATCATTCTGACCTGAAGTATGTATTCAAACAAGGATCGTTAGTTTTCTCCTCAATTCTTAGACCTGGGATGAAAATTCCCGGGTCTAAGAACCAAAATATGCTGTTCTTTGCTAAAATAGCTTATCCATTGTTATATGTGCGGAGTGAAAACCAACAAGGAGGAAAAGAATGAATAATCGTATAGAGGCACTAAGAGAACGTTATTTCGATACAACACCGGAAGTATGTCCTGAAAGAGCGAGGTACTTCACCCAATCCATGAAAGAGACCGAGGGTGAATATATTGCGTTGAGACGCGCAAAAGCATTTGCCAATGTTCTTGACCACATGACGATTTTCGTTGCGGATGATGAACTCATTGTTGGTAACCTGGCCAGTAAGCCGCGCTCTGCTCCCGTTTATCCTGAATATTCGATCGATTGGATCGTCAACGAATTTGCCGGAAATCCTTATCCGCTCGATGACCGACCCGGTGACAATTTTATCTGTACCGATGAAACCAAGGAAGAAATCCTGGGATTATTGGATTATTGGAGAGGGAAGACAGTCTTCGAAAACCTTCGGAAGAATCTTCCAGAGGAATGTAACAAAGCCTGGGACATGGCTGCGATTGACGATACCTGGGTCTCGTCAGCTGCTCTTGGTAACCACATGGTTGATTTTGAGTGGGTTCTGAAAGAAGGTCTGACGGGCGTTATCAAGCATGCGAAAACATACCTTGACAAGATTGATCTGACACAACCAGACGCGATCAAGAAATACTGGTTCCTGCAATCTGTCATCATTGCAAACGAAGCGGCGATACGCTTCTCAAAACGGTTTTCCGATGAATGCAAGCGCCTTGCCGGGATACAAAAAGATCCGGTTCGGAAAGCTGAATTGGAAAAGCTTGCCGAAGTAACCCTGAATGTTCCAGCAAACCCTGCGCGATCATTCTGGGAAGGCGTTCAGTCTGTCTGGTTTACTTTGCTTCTGATTCACATTGAATCCAATGGTCATGCCAACTCGATCGGTCGGTTTGACCAGTATTTAAACGACCTCTATGAAACTGACATTAAGAATAAACAATTATCGCGTGATGGCGCGTTGGAACTCATCGAAGCATTCATTATTAAATGCAATGAACTAAACAAACTGCGTTCCTGGCCTGACACCTCAATGTTCCTTGGTTATCATATGGCGATTAACCTTGCGATCGGTGGGCAGACTGAGGATGGCAAAGACGCTGTCAACGATCTTTCATACCTCGTTCTGGAAGCTTGCGGCGATGTAAAGTTGTTCACTCCCTCCATTTCAGTAAGATGGTTTGAGGGAACGGATGACAAGTTTATGGAAAAAGCGCTTGAAATGGTCCAGGAACATAAGGGCGGTATGCCAGCCTTCTATAATGACAAGGCGTTCATCAGAACACTGCTTGAAATGGGAATTGATGAAAAAGATGCCTGGAATTGGGCGCCTGTCGGCTGCATCGAGGCAACCATTCCCGGTAAATGGGATTTTGCTGCCAAAGGATCGTGGTTGAGTGTGGCGAAAGTTCTTGAAATCACACTGAACAATGGAAAAGATCCCGCAACCGGCAATACACTCCTCCCGGGAGACGGCGACCTGACCACCTTCAAGTCGACTGATGAAATCCTCAAGGCGTTCAAAAAGCAACTGCATTATTTCATGGAACTCCAGGTGATCACGGAGCATATCAATGATGAAATGCACAAAGTGATCGATATTAACGCGTTCACCTCCTCTTTGGTGCACGATTGTATCGAGCGGGGTCTCTCCTTGATCGAAGGCGGCTCTGTCTATTCAGCTGATGGCGGGCCAACCTGCGGCACAATTACTGCCGGTGACTCCCTCGCGGCGATTGAGCATGTGCTGTTTGAAAAGAAATTGGTTACTGGAGAACAGTTGCAACATGCGCTTTTAACGAATTTTGAAGATTTGACCACAACACCAACGGGCGAAGAGATCCGCCAGATGTTACTCAATAAAACCCCGAAATTTGGTAATGATGATGACAAGGCTGATAAATGGTCGATAAAAGTTGCCGATTTCATTGGCTCATCCTACCGGAATGATTTTAAAAACTCAAGGTATGGAAAGGGACCCGTACCGTGCTGCTATTCTTACAGCCAAAGCCCGGTGACCGGGAACGTTGCATTTGGTGCGGGAGTAGGTGCCACGCCCAATGGCAGAAAAGCCGGCAAACCCGTAAACAACGGTATGTCGCCTTGCAATGGTGCAGAAAAAACCGGCGCGACCGCAGCCATTAACTCGGTTGGAAAAATGCCAAGTATCTGGTTCCAGAAGGGCGCGATCCTGAATATGCGCCTGGGTAACGGGATACTGACCACTGTGGAAGGTCGTGCCAGGGTAACTGGTCTGATCAAGGTGCTGTTCGAGAAATACGGTGAACAGGTCCAATTTAATGTTGTGGACAATCAGGTGTTGATTGACGCAAAAGCCCACCCGGAAAACTATCGCGATCTCCTTGTCAGGGTCTCGGGATACAGTTGTTTATTCACTCCTTTGGATCCTCGCTGCCAGGATGATCTAATTGAGAGGCTGGAACTTGATGTATGACCGGAGTCGTCTTTAGCATTGAACGCTATGCGCTTCAGGACGGCCCCGGTATCAGAACCCTGGTTTTCTTAAAAGGTTGTCCTTTACATTGCCGCTGGTGTGCCAATCCGGAATCGCAAAGTATCACACCGGAAATACTCTACTTTCAAAATCGATGTGCATCTTGCGGGCGTTGTATCGAAATATGCCCGCAAGGGGCCATCAGAATCGACGATGAATATGGGTTGATCACGGATCCAGACAGGTGCACGCTTTGCGGTTTGTGTGTTGATGCCTGTTATTACGGTGCCCGGGAATTAAGCGGAGAAGAGATGGAAGTCCGCGATGTTATGAATATCATCGACCGCGACAAAATGTTCTATGATGTCACCGGTGGCGGGGTCACCATTTCTGGAGGAGAGCCTTTGGTTCAGAAAGGATTCGTCCGTGAACTTACCCGTGAGTGCCGGGAACAGGGGATTCATACTGCCGTCGAGACGACACTTTTTGCTGAAAAAGAGACGGTGATAAACACACTTGAATTTGTCGATCTGGTGTTTGTGGATGTGAAGCATTTTGATTCCGAGAAGCACAAAGAGTACACAGGTGTAAAAAACGAGCGGATTCTTGAAAATATTCAGATGATTGACAATCTCGAAAAAAAGTTCATTGTTCGCATCCCCTTCATTCCCGGTTTCAATGACGATGATGAAACTCAAAAGCAGATCTACCAGTGGGCTTCAAAGTTAAAGAACCTGAAATGGATTGAGATCCTGCCTTATCACAGGCTCGGATTGACGAAATACCACGGTCTTGGTCGACAATACCTCATGGCTGACATTAATCCTGTACCCAAGCAATCATTGGCTTATCTCAAGGAAATGGGCAGGGAGATTGGTGTGGAAGTCAGGATTGGTGCGCGATAGTTCGCTGATTAAGGATTGATTATGACATCTCTTTCAAAACCTATCAATTGCGTGGCGTTCGATTGTGGAAATTCCTCCTTTCGGACAGTCCTCGGTACCTTTGATGGAACCCGTACGAAGATGGAAGTGATTGCGCAAGTTTCTCACAATACCATCGAAGTCAATGGTCTGTACTATTGGGATATTCTGCATGTCTACGAAGGATTGAAGCAGGGGTTAAAGGAAGCTTTCAATCGTGCAGGACATGTTGACTCAATCGGAATTTGCACATGGGGAGTTGATTTTGGATTCCTGGATGAAAGTGGTTACTTGCTGGCGAACCCTCTCAGTTATCGGAATTCCATTGGCGAGGAACAACTTTCTGGTCTATCAGCAGAAGAAAAAAGATGGATGTTCGATCAAACCGGGATTCAAAACAACCGTATTAATTCTTTGTATCAATTAGCCGGTATCAAGCGATTAATGCCGGGTTTGTTCAGTATTGCCAATGACCTGTTAATGATCCCGGATATCCTAAGTTACCTCTTCACCAGAGAAAAATTTACCGAGTTCTCAATTGCCAGCACAACCCAGCTGTTGGATGTGAGAAGCAAAGAATACTCACAAGCAGTCATTGACCGCTTTGGATTGTCTCGCACCATGCTTAAACCACTAAAAAAACATGGTGAAGTGATCGGGATGCTCAAGGATTCCATTGCTGAAGAATTGCGCATTCCAGTGTGTCCCGTGATTTGCGTCCCCTCGCATGACACTGCCTGCGCGGTCACGGCTGTTCCAACGCAAGAAAAGGATTTTCTGTTCATCAGCTCAGGGACCTGGTCGCTGATCGGCACCGAACTTCAGGAACCGATCATTGATCAAAAAGTATTTGAACGCGATTTTGCTAATGAAGGTGGCGTCTTCAATTCGATCACATTACTAAAGAATTCGGCGGGCATGCACATACTCCAGGGAATTAAAAGGGATCTGGAACTCGACGGGAAAAAATATACCTGGGACGAGATTGTTGCGTTCGCAAAAGCCTATCAAGGTGCCCCAAGCCTGTTTGACCCAAATTCATTTGAACTATTCAATCCCCGGAACATGATCTCTGCGATTAAAAGCCTGATGAAGAGTTGCGATGACTCAATTGGGCAGGTTGTCGCTTCGACCTATGCATCACTTGCGTTTACTTACCGCCGCACCATTGAGCAGATACAGGAAGTCACCGGAAAGGATTATGCCTGCATCTATATTGTGGGCGGTGGATCTCAAAATCACTATCTTAACCAATTGACAGCTGATTTGACTGGAAAAAATGTAGTGTCAGGACCAAAGGAAGCGACTTCGCTTGGAAACATTGGTGTCCAATTGGTGGCTCACATTAATGGTTTCACCCTGAACGACATTAGAGAAATGGTAAAAAATTCGGAAGAAATCTCATCATTCCAGCCCCACCCGCTTAGAGATGTTCAACGGATCGAAAGCCAGTACAAGGAGTTTGTCGAAGCCTTGTAACCTTCATTGTTAAACATTTTCAGGTCCATGGGTTAACCGGCAGCATCGTTCCTATACTGAAATGTGTGGAGTTATTAAATGAGTGAGTACCTGTTAGAAATGAGGAATATTTCCAAGGAGTTCTCCGGTGTGTGGGTGCTCCAGGACGTGAGTTTATCCCTTAAAAAGGGAGAGGTTCATGTTTTATTGGGTGAAAACGGCGCGGGAAAATCCACCTTGATTAAGATATTATCAGGGGCTTACACAAAAACGAGCGGAGAGATTTTCATATCAGGAGAGCCTGTAGAGATCAGGAACCCATCTGATGCTTTCGGTCACAAGATCGGAGTGATCTACCAGGAGTTTAACCTTAATCCATTCATGCCTGTTTATGAAAACCTCTTCCTGGGCAAAGAATACACAAACGCGCTTGGTTTTGTTGATCGTAAACGAAGTCTCAAAGAAGCAAAAACTGCGCTTCAACGGGTTGGCCTGGAAATATCTCCCAGGACATTGGTAAAAGATCTGTCTGTTGCGCAAATGCAGCTGGTGGAAATCGCCAAAGCCATCATGTCGCAAGTCAAGATCCTTGTGTTTGACGAGCCGACCGCGACTCTCACCGAGAGAGAAATTGAGAAGCTTTTCCAAAGCATCAATGAATTGAAGGCTGATGGGGTAGGGATCATCTACATTTCTCACCGAATGAAGGAGCTCAAATACATTGGTGATCGCTGCACAGTCCTCCGGGATGGCAGATACATCGATACAGTGAATCTGGATGAGGTGGAGGATTGCGACCTGGTACGGATGATGGTTGGTCGAACAGTAGAGTTTGAAAAGAGAACCGAAAATTTTTGCAACCTCCTGGAAGATGTGCTTTGTGTTGAGGGGTTAAGCTATCACAACTTGTTGGATGATATCAACTTCACCCTGAAGAAAGGGGAAGTTCTTGGTGTTGCGGGATTGGTGGGTTCCGGGCGAACAGAGCTGGCGAAATGCATTATCGGCGAATATAAAGCATCGCGTGGATCGATCGTGGTCAAAGGGAAAAAAGTGAAGATATCGGATCCTTGTGACGCGATCAAAAATGGGATCGTCTATCTGAGCGAAGAACGAAAAAATGAAGGACTTATAGTTAAGCATGATGTTCAGACCAATGCCACGATCACCGGGTTGGATAAACTGATTCACGGTGGTTTGATCGATACCAAAAAAGAAACAGTGTGCGCAAATGAGCTGGTAAAGCAGTTTAACATCAAGACGAACGGGTTGAAAATGATGATCAAATATCTCAGCGGCGGTAATCAGCAGAAGGTGGTCATCGCCAAGTGGGTAAACTCCGGCGCAGACATTTATATTTTTGATGAACCTACGCGCGGCATTGATGTGGGAGCGCGCCAGGAGATTTACACGATCATGGAAGAGCTTGTAAGAGCAGGAGCGTCCATCATCATGATCAGTTCGGACCTGGTCGAAATCATTAAGATGTCAGATCGGGTTCTTGTAATGCATCAAGGAAAAATTGGGGGAATCCTGGAAAATAACGTGGATCTTTGCCAGGAGACAATCCTCAATTATGCAATCGGGAGACAATGCTAATGGACCAGATAGAACAAAAAAAATCACTATTTGAAATTCTAAAGTCTTACAGTCTTTATCTCGCTTTCCTTGCCATATTCATCGTATTCTCATTATTGAATGAGAATTTTCTCAGCATCAATAATGTGTTGAATATCATCGTTCAATCATCCATCATCGCGATCATAGCGGTGGGTCAAACCATGGTCATTCTCACCTCTGGGATCGATCTGAGCGTTGGTTCGATCGTGGGAGCGGCCGGGATCGGGATCGGTCTTTTGATGGTTGGCGATGTTTCAATTCCGGTTGCTGTAGCCGTTGGCGTGTGCATGGGAGCTATCTTTGGACTGATCAATGGCGTGATCATCAGTTATGGGCGTGTTCCGGCGTTCATCACCACGCTTGGAATGATGGGCATAGCGCGGGGGATTGGCCTGGCGATGAACGAAGGAAAACCGGTTGCCGGGTTACCCATGGAATTTGAAAAGATCGCATCAGCGAGCGTTGGTGGAATTCCCAGTTTTGTTTTTTACACACTCATCATCTATGTGATCATGTTCTTTGTGCTCGAGCGCACTAAATTTGGACGTCACATCTATGCAATTGGAGGCAATAGAGATGCCGCCCGCCTTTCAGGCGTGAAGGTTAAAGTTGTTGAGATGATCGTTTATATGTTCTCCGGGTTATTCGCGGGGTTGGGTTCTGTGCTGCTGACCGCCCGTTTGAACTATGCCACTCCCGTGGCAGGCACCGGGTACGAGTTGGATACCATCGCGGCAGTTGTCATAGGCGGCACAGCCCTTTCAGGTGGGCAGGGCAGGATCATTGGTACCCTGGTAGGCGCGCTTATGCTCGGTATTTTAAGGAACGGGTTGACAATCGTCAATGTTTCCTCTTTCTTCCAACAGATCATCATTGGTTCTGTAATTATTATTGCGGTTTTTGCCGATAAGCTTAACGAAAAGAAGAATGCGTAGAGTTTTCTAACCCGGTTTTCCAATGGGTGCCCTGGTCTTTTGGATTGGAGCATCAGCGGACATTAATCGACAACAAGTACTGCGAACCGACCGGATCATATTGAGATGTGAGCGATGACACGTAGGAGGATTCCTTTTTCATGAACATAGTTGAAGTAGGAAGCCTCAATATGGATTTGGTGGTGCGGATTCCAAATATCCCTCAGCCGGGGGAGACCTTGATGGGAGGGGTCTTTCACACATATCCAGGGGGGAAGGGGGGAAACCAGGCGGTCGCCGCTGCGCGTATGGGCGCACGGGTTCACATGGTCGGCTGCGTGGGGGAGGATCCATTTGGAGTGGAATTGTGCGCGAACTTAAATTCAGAAGGTATTGATTCCACTCATGTGACCACTCGTCCGCAGGAATCCACAGGCGTGGCATTAATTCAGGTGGATGCACAGGGGCAAAACAGCATCGCGCTTGCCAGCGGTGCGAATATGTGCTTGAGCAGCGACGATGTGGAGCGTGCACTTCAAGCCATTGGTGAGTTTGATGCTTTGGCGATGCCGCTTGAAATACCGCTTGAAGCCGTTATTACTGCAGCCCGCATCGCGGCGCGTAAGGGGGCAAGAGTGATCCTGAATCCGGCCCCAGCCCGGAAACTGGACGCTGATCTGCTCAGCATGGTCGATGTTTTGGTTCCTAATGAACATGAGATTGGTGTGTTGTCCGATGTGACGATTCGATCTGACAATGATCTTCACCGCGCAGCTGAAGAACTGCATGCTAAAGGTCTCAAGGAACTGGTTGTAACCTTGGGAGGGCGGGGAGCTTTTTATTCCAGCATGTATTCACAGGAAAAACTCATTATTCCAGCACTTGAGGTTGAAGCGGTCGATACAACCGCCGCGGGGGATTGTTTTATCGGAGCGTTGACTGTGGCGTTGTGTGAAGGGATGAACATGATCTCCGCGATAGAGTTTGCCAGTGCCGCTGCGGCTATTTCTATTACCCGGTTTGGGGCGCAACCCTCGCTACCCTGCCGGAACGAAGTAGAAGAATTAATCCAAGAGAGGGGAAGGAAATGAAGAAAACTGGAATAATGAATGGGCCAATTTCCTCGGTAGTCGCTCATCTCGCTCATACCGACATGTTAACAATAGCTGACGCGGGTTTGCCGATCCCATCCACTACGCAAAGAATTGACCTGGCTCTAAAGCCGGGAGTCCCGGGGTTTCTGGAAACACTGGAAGTTGTTTTATTGGAGATGCACGTCGAAAGGGCTTATGTCTCTGAAGACATCAGGACTAAAAGCCCCCAAATATTTGCGGGTATCCAGCGGTTATTAGGCGATATCCCGATCGAGCCTCTACCTCATGCAGATTTCAAGGTGTTGACTGGCTCAACAAAAGCCATCATCCGGACCGCAGAGCTCACTCCCTATGCTAATATCATCCTGGTTGCGGGAGCGTGGGGGTTCAAGCTGTAGATTGAGGAATGTTACTTTTTCCAGACAGTTAAATCAAAACCCTCCGGGTGTTAACAGACTCTGGGGGTAATTTTTTGTCAGTATGGATTAAGCACTCATCAACGGTCTAAATTTATACCCGTACATCCGACTCGGCCCGCTTTAGAGAGATGAGCGTGAAAATTTAAAGATGTGCCTCAGTGGATGTCGCGTACTTCACACGGGTATTTTGGCTGAATTACTCGAAACGTTGCTAAAAAATTATTTTAGTGGGAGCGGATCCCCAATCTATAACAAATCAAGTTTAGCCCATCTCGGTCTCTTTTTTGGGAGCCTTCAATTGACGCATAAATTCGTTTCGTATTTCTTCCGCTGTAGGGATTCGGTCGGGATTATCTTTTGTCAGCACATAGAGCGCGGTTATGTATGCTTCCCCAAATGCAGTTGTCAAAGTGGCGGCTACACCTGCGTTTATTGCCCCACCTACTACTGAACCCGCACCGGGTATTAGTTTTATTAATGAACCGACGGCGGCACGCCCTGCCACTGTGCCTGCTGAACCTGTAAGAGCACCACTTACAAGCATTCCTAAAAAAGCTGTTGATAACGGAAGCCCCCAAACTGCACTTATCCCAGCAAGCATTGATACTTGAATGGGAACAATCGCAAGTGCATCGGCAAATGGAAGAGGAGCCGCGCCAAAGCCGCCAGCAGCTAAGGCTGCACTTGCTACTACTCCATGGGCTCTTTGTCGCTTGTGATTAAGGCTTACTCTCTGCGCGGCGGCAAAGGCATCTCTTTGAGTTTCAGGAACGAGAGTCATTGTAAGTTCAACAAGATTATCAAGCCCCATTGCTGGTATTTTGTAACCACCGTCAAGTACAATTTCATTCGCTAAAACCCGAACCACATTTCGGGTCTGAGGTAAAAGTTCTCGGACGATTTGACGAAAGCCATTGTCTGACACGCTTTTTGTAACCACACCTATAACTGGAATGTATTTATCTAGCATTTCTGTAAGTTTTATTTCAGCATCTTCAACACGGCGAGAATCTTCCATCACGCATAACCAAGCGATGTGAATATGCTGATTAGGGTCCTCGCTTTTCCCTTTTTCTTGTATTAGCTTTTCAAGTTCTTGAACAGTATTTTTATACTCGCTAATTTCTAACCCACGAGTGTCGAATATACTGAGGGGAACACCTTCCTTTTTGATTTCCCTGGTTGTTTTGGTTACAGGGCGCCCATCCCCTGTTTCAGCAAAATTACCTTGAAAGACTGCATTGATGAGCGTACTTTTACCAACCCCAGATTTCCCTGCAATTAATATATTAACCCTGCCGCGACGCTTTATTGCCTCATCTAATTTTTGTTTCAATAGGTCGGTAAAATTATTGTCAAACATCACACTCATAACTACTCCTATAAAGGTGAATAAATTTCACGAAGACTGATGAACCGAGCTAACGGCTTGCGTGTCGTCGAGTGAGGATTTTGGTCGGAAAACATTTCTCATTCTCCCCACTTCCATTTTCCTATTATACTCCCCAAAAAAACTGCACAACAAAAAGCGCCTTCCATCACTGGAGGGCGGTACGTATTTTCTAATCTGGTTTACCCCTGCATCACAGGCCTAAACTTATACCGGTAAATCTGATGTGGACGAATTTGCAGTGGTTCGAGTGGTGATTTGATTATTCCAATAAAGAGGGGGAATTAATTGAATTTCTGAATAATCAAGAGGAAAATCATTGTCCTAATGTGTATCTATATTGATCGCGTTTCCCTGGTATGCTGATTGATAAATCGCATCTGTAATCTTCATGATTGGGATGGCATCGGCTGCAGAGAACAAACAATCAGTTTTGTTTAATACGCAATCCACGAAGTGATTGACCTCTTTATCAAGGCATTTATCCCAATTGATCGTATCATCATCCATTACAGGTTTGTAATCGATTAGGTGATCATCTTTCTCTGTGAAGATCTCGAAACCTGGGTCGATGGTAGCGCCTGCCTGGTCACCATAAATGTCGAAGTGGACTTTTTCGTCCATCCCATTTGTATGCAGGTCAAAACTTGTCTCTAGAAACAGAGTTGCTCCATTTCTAAATTTTATCAGTGCGACAGCCAGATCCTCCACATCGAAATTACCATGTTGGTAATTATTCGTTTTATACCAATCTATATTTTTCAGATTGGATCGATCGCCGAATTTGGAAAACGTACTCGCAAAAACTGATATCGGTTCAGGGTTACCCATTAAATAAAGTCCAAGGTCGATCATATGGATACCCAAATCAATCAATGGTCCTCCGCCTGATAGATCCTTCGATGCAAACCAACCGCCTGGATTTCCACAGCGCCTGAGGTAACTGGCTTTAACATAATATATATCCCCAAAAAACCCGTTTAGTATGGCTTTCTTTGAGAATTGAATCTTTTCTGCAAATTTACCTTCAAAGCCAAACATTAATACACGATTATTTTTCTTTGCAGACTCAACCATAAGTGTGGTATCTTTTGCATTCAATGCTGGTGGTTTTTCGCACAAAACGTGTTTGCCAGCATTCAAAGCATCTACTGTAAACTGAGCATGGGTCCAATTAGGAGTGGTGATACTGATAGCATCAATATCATTCCGAGCAAGAATTGATTGGAGATCGTCACTTACATAGGGGATGTTGAAATCTTTGGCCTTTATTTGGGCTAGCTCGATATTTTTGTCGCATAAAGCAACAACCTCAACATTTGGGTTATTAATATACGCATTTAGATGTAACCTTGCTATACCCCCTGCACCAATTACTCCGATTCCAACTTTTTCCATTCTCAACCTCTATTCTATGACGCGATCATTATTCTACATATTTCATGCCATAGGTTTCATACAAGTTCAAATACCAACTCGACCAATGTAAATATTACTCCAACATGTTGAATTGCTTATTCCTTCATCGATCCTACAGTGAGACTGGTAATAATGTTTTCCTGGAAGAGCGCGAAAATGATGATGCTGGGAATAACGGCAATTGTAATGGCGGCGAACATGGCTGTGTAATTAAATGTGAATTGAGATGTGAAATAGCTGAGCGATAATGGCAGGGTGCGGACCTTTTCAGAACTGGTTAGTACAAGAGCGAAGGTAAATTCATTCCATGCATTTAAGAAAGCTAATACAGCTGCTGAAGCCATTCCACTTTTTGCACATGGAAGCATAATTTGGAAGAAGGTCCTTACAAAACTCGCTCCGTCAACATAAGCTGCCTCTTCGAGCCCTTTTGGGATGGACTCAAAGGAACGCCGTAGAACCAACAATGACATTGGCAAGCTCAGCGCAGCATAAACGAGGATCAGTCCTGCGTACGTGTCATATAGACCTAGTTTTGAAACAACCTGATAAACCGGTAAGATTAAAGAAGTCATTGGAATTACCAGAGAAAGAGAGAGAAGGGAAAAGAGGATGTTCTTACCCCTGAAATTTACTCTCGCAAAAACATATGCTGCCATAGATATGGCAAACACATTTATTGCAGTACTGATGACTGAGATGATCAGGCTATTGACAAAAAATTTTGGAATTGGCGAAATGTCTAGAGCTTGTTGGTAACCAGTGAAACTAAAAGTCTCAGGAAGACTCAAACCACTAGTAAAAATCTCCCGATTAGTCTTGAAGGAAGACATAATAACCCAAACGATAGGAAAAAGGGCTATTGTGACACTTAAGATCATGTACAGGTAAGATAAGATCCCGGTTTTACCCTGGTTTATTAACCTTTTAGAATTTACCATTTTCAACCTCTTAGTCATCACGATCCATACCAAAAAGCTTGTTTATCAACAGAAAAGAGATGAATCCAAGAATAATTATGAAAACACCGATGGCGCTTGCATTGCCATAGTTACCAGCCTTCATTGATTGATACAGGAGGAGTGGGAGATTCATTGTGGTGGTCCCCGGGCCGCCATTAGTGGTGATGTAAATTAAGGAAAAGAGCTGAAGCATATAAGCCGAAGCCATCACCACGGTGGTACCGATCATCTTCTTTACCATTGGATACATGATGAACATATCAATTTGCATCCACGTCGCACCATCAACCTGGGCAGCTTCAACAATCGTTTCGTCTGTACTCAATAGTTGTGTTAAGACCAGGGTAGTTGTGTAACCAGCAAATAATAACCAGGTCATAGTAACCGAAGCGAAGGCTGTCTTATTATCAAACAACCAGTTGTGTTTTAGCGAACCCAGTCCAACCAGGTCAAGCAGTGAATTAACTGCGCCAAATTGAGGGTTAAAGATATTCAAAAAGATCATTGCTATGGCGGCTTGAGAAATAATGTTGGGAATCATGTAGGTAACACGCACAAATTTCCAACCGAAGGGTTTTTTGTAAAGAATGAATGCTAATAATGTTCCTATGAGAATATGAAGCGTACAGTGGATCAATATCCACCAGATTGTATTTGTGAATGACTTTAGGAATGCTGGATCTTTAACTAATAGTTGATTGAAGTTGCTCAATCCGACGAATTCAAACCGATTGGGGAATAATCGATAATCGAATAATGAATTCGAAAATACCATTACAAGTGGAAGAGCGTAGATCAATAAAAACAGGACAATCGTCGGAGTTAGAAAAATTAAAATCCAGAGTTTATTACTCTTCATTAAATCGTTCCTGTTAAGAAAAAACGGCTGCCACCAACACTTGCAAATGGCAGCCGTTTAATCATATTATATTGCGTATCCAGTGATATGCCAATTATGCAATATCACAACGCCCAATCTATTTTGCTGCTTCAGCGGCGGTTGAAAGTGCCTGGCAAAATTCATCTGGAGTGATTGCGCCAGTAGCAAGACTTTGCATTTCACGGCTCATTACGTCTTCAACACCGGGGAGCATACCTGATGTGAATGTTGAAGAGCGGACAGTAGCGGTTGCAGCAAGATCAAGGAATTCAGCCAGCAACGGGAAATTGGTCTTTGCTGATTCTGTGATCTCGACAGCAGGAGACGCAGGCAGCATGCCCTGCATTTCAAGAGCGAGCTGTTGAGCATGAGCGCTGGTGAAGAATTTGACCATGGCAATAGAAGCTTCTACCAACGCTGGATCATCCTGTTTTGTCACAAAGAAACCTTCGATGGGATCGGAATAAACGAAACCACCAGGATAAACTGCAGCACCAACCTTATCGGCAAATCCTTCTTCAGTCTTGGTTGTGTCGGAAAAATCTCCAATCATCCATGGACCATTGTTGATAATTGCCACATTACCGGTAAAGAAATTGTTAGCTGCATTCTCGTATCCACCACCTACAGCATCCAGGGTCGTGTACCCAAGGAAGAGCTCTTGAATCTTCCCAGCCGCAGCGGTAATGGGTTCAATGCAATAGTCGGTCGGATAGACAGTATTCATGAACTCCAGACCTTGCTCACCGGATGTTGCAATCATAGAACCCATCAGGAGTTGAGTAACCCAAGCACCACCATTGGTATCCATCGCCAGTGGTGTGATGCCAGCAGCCTTAATGGTATCCAGGTCGGCAAAGTATTGCTCCCATGTCGTTGCTGGAGTTTCGATTCCTGCCTGGGCAAAAAGATCCTTGTTGTAGAAGTAGCCAATCAACTGTCCTTCTTGTGAACTGGCGTAAATCTTTCCATCACGAGCGTTTACTTTCATTGCTTTTTCATCGTAGAGCTTTAGCCAGTCAGGATCAGCATTCACGTATTCTGTTATATCAACAACCAGATCTTTTTCGAGAGCCATATCGAGCAGTTTATAGCCACCCCCATAAACAACAGGAGGTAATTCACCAGATGCCATCAAGACTTTCATCTTGTCAGCATAATTGGCGTCGCCTGGGATTTCTTCAACAACGATTCTGTATTTCCCGGCATACTCGGCATTGAACTCATTAACCAGAGTTTCGACGACTTTTGCGGCTGTATTTACACCAATTTGGAAGGTTGGGTAGTTAATAACAACCTCTTCACCGGTAGGCTCTATTTCTACAGCTTCTTCGGTGGCAGCAACTTCTGGAGCCTCTGTCGCGGGTGGGGCAGCAGGTTCTTCAACAACAGGCTCAGCGGTTTGGGCGCAACCAGCCAGGCTGGTCACTAACATAGTCAACAGCAGAAAGGCAATAACAAAACGTTTACTCATTTCTTGGACCTCCTATTAAGTTGGATATGATTTGGGCTTACTTTTTTTCTAAAACCATAATAGCATTTCGAAAATCCTAAATATTAGAACTAAATTGACATAAAACAAGAAAAATATGACTACTTGTTTGCAATTTTCAAAAGAATCATAGGATTTTATTATTATCATGCAAATCCTTTATTCAAAATTGATCCAATCAAGATTTATTAACCGATAATTAATTTTTAGCATGATTTATCTTCAGAAAATTGGAAGTGACATCTAACTGTGATATATTACGCAAGTATTTACATAATTGGAGAGTGAAAAAATGAAATCGATTAAGGATCGGAAAAAATCACTCTTATTTCGCCTGATAGGTGTGATCGTATTATTGATAGTAATTCCAGCATTCTTTTCGGTACTGTTTTTTAAAACGGAGGTAACCAAGTACCTGAAATTACGAGCTGAACAGAACGCTGATTTCTATATTAATGACATTGTAGAAAATAATATCTCTGCAATTCACATTTTCCAAAACACCGTATATTATTTAATTGGTGATAAAGACATTCTGGATATTGTGAATAAGGATGCTCCGCTTACAGGCTCAGAACTATCAGTATTACAAAACACATTAGGGCGGACAATCCTTTTCGATGTTCCCTGGGTGAACAAGTACATCTCGAATTTATTAATCTTTCGTCAGGATGAAACGGCAATTTCTACATTTGTTAGCGGTATCTTTACTCCGGAATATGAACGGCTGAAAAAGGTATATCACGCATTGATGGATTACAGCTCTATGAAATCTCTGGTTCTGTTGGAGGAGGTAGGTAATAACGTTTTCTTTGTAGTGGATTACATTGATAAAAACACTTTGGATCCCATTGGCAAGATAATCATTGAAGTTAATATTGAAAGCATGGTCGAAGCAACTGCATTACAAAAGTTATATAGTGGAACTGAAGTATTTCTCAGTGACTCCGAAGGAAATATTCTTGCTGCAACTTCAGACGATAACAGGGAAGAGAATACTTTGGAATTTACTAAGTTTTCAAGCCAGGGAACATCGACGGCTGGATATGTGGAGTGGAAAAATGATCAACATTATCATCGTCAGGAACGATTGGAAGATACTAACTTAAAGTTAGATATTTTTATCCCTCAAGATGAAATTCTTCAGGCAACGCGCAAAGTTGAATTGTGGTATTTGGTAATAATTACAGTGACCCTAATCCTGACGGGTTTTATTTGCGCTATTGTTTATATGGCTATTTCGAAACCGTTGAAGGTCTCGATTTCAAAAATTAACCAATTGGCCGCAGGTGATTTCAGTGTTCGTATGGAGGAGCTGCCTTACAACGAGACTGAAAAACTTATCCATTCCTTCAACTATATGGCAGAGAATTTAGAAAAATATTACCAGGAAGCATATACAAAAGGCGTTTTGCTGAAAGAAAGTGAATACAAACTGCTCGAAGCTCAAATTAATCCACATTTTCTCTTCAATTTACTGGAAGTTATCAATCTTAAATGCATGCAAGCCGGGCAGAAGGATACCAGTAGCATGATTACAAATTTAGCCCGTCTCCTTAGTAATAATATTGGGCGTCAGGGTGAACAAAAAGTCACTTTTGCACAGGAATTGGAATATGTGCAATATTATCTCAATCTTCAAAAGCTTCGCTTTGCAGAAGATTTGACCTTTACAGTTGAGTATGAAGATAGCGCAATATTGGATTATTATCTGCCCAAACTTACAATTCAACCACTTGTTGAAAATGGAATTGTGCATGGTATAGAAAATCGGCGCGGTGGAGGAAAGGTTGCGGTACGTATATGGGAGGAAGAGGAAAGCATCTATATAAGCGTATCTGACAATGGGGTGGGATTTGATCAGTCCAAAATTGATGAAGCGTTAGAAAATTCAAGTCATAATCATGTTGCACTCAACAACATTAAAAGGCGTATTACATTATTATATGGTGATAGGGGGGATCTGCGAATTAGTAGTACACCAGGTATTGGCACAACGGTGGTTGTAATAATTCCAATTGATAAAGAAAAAGGTTAAATGTGTTCGATGTTCTGTTAGTTGACAATGAAGCTGTAATTCTCGATGGCTTAATCAAGAGTGTGGATTGGGGTAGTGTTGATTGCAGGGTGACAGCCAGCGCCCGTGATGGTAGCGAAGCGATCGATTTGATGAGGAAGCAGCATTTCGATATTGTAATCAGTGATATCCGTATGCCTGAAATGGATGGGCTTGCACTTGCTGAATGGATAAGCGAGAATAAACCTTCGGTAAAGACGATCGTTCTTACAGGATTTCCTGACTTTGATTATGCAAAAAAAGCAATTGACTTTCGGGTCGTTGATTTTGTGATTAAACCAACAAATGAAGAAAATCTGTTTATTGCCTTGGAAAAAGCAAAGAAGATGATTGTGAATGAGCATGAACAAATGGAGGTAAGGAAAACACTATTAACTGAAACCCAAAAAAGCGAAAAATTAAAACGTTCCCTATTACTTAATGACCTTATTTATAACCCTAAAGTTTTATCACCGAAAGTAATGCATCAAATTAGTGATTTTGGTATTGACCTTTCAGCATACTATGTCATACGGGTGGGTGTATACAAACAACCGGAACCGATTGATTACTCGGATCTGATAAGTCAGGCACAGGAATTTCTTACGGATAATTTTGCTGAAAACCATCTGGATTTTGTACAAAAATCGGATCGATTTTTTTATGCAATTCTGGCCGGTGCAAAAGAGCTCCAACTGGAAGATCGTTGCAGGAAAGCTGTAGATGCTATAAGTAAACACACGGATTTCTTTGTCACTGTTGGCATCAGTCATCAGTTTAACGATCCAATGCAAATCCAAGCAGCTGTTAAGGAAGCTGATAATGCACAAATGTTTGCTGAATATAACGATCAGGTTGCTGTGATGAACATTGCGAGGGTACCTGATCTAACTGAAGATGCAGCAAACTTTCTTTCCAATGAATTAAGGCTCCTGGAAAGCGCCATTGAGCACCAATCCCGGTCGTATGTAGAAAAGAGCAGCAGAAAAATCTTCCAGTATATCCGAATGGAGCACATTCCATTTTCCAGTGTACAGAAGTTGTGTGCGATTATTTGGAGCTACTGCAACGGATTATTGATAGATTTGAATTTCGGTGACGCGTCATCTGAGGATCCAATGATTCTCACGGATCAACTATCATTTGATGATTCTATTGATGAGACTGAGAAACAAATAAACTCGCGAATATATTTCGTTCTTGATTGTATGGCTGGGGGTCTTTCGAATATCGACAGTCTTGTCCATGTGGTAAAGAATTACGTTGATCAGAACTTTCAGGAGGAGTTGTCTCTGGAGTTGCTGGCGTCAAAAGTCCACCTGAGCGCGAGTTATCTTAGTCGATTATTCAAGAGGGAGATAGGTCTAAATCTCAGTACGTATATTCAGAATGTAAGAATCGAGGAGGCGAAAATCCTGTTAAGGTCGACAATGATGAAGACCTATGAGGTGGCAGAGGCTGTGGGTATAGGTGACCCCGTTTATTTTTCAAAGATGTTCAAGAAAGCCACTGGGTTTAAACCTAAAGAATACCGGGCAAATGAGCGGGGTGGAGATTAGCTGTTACGATTTAACAAGTGTTTGATAGGCATTCTTCAGCATTAAATCCAAGGTGTTTTCTTCTAGATAATGGGATGCTGCCAGTGCAATTGAACCGATAGAAGGGGGATACTTGGGCTGAACTGGAAGAAATCCATTATTCTTTAATTTTGTTAAAAATGGTTTTGTGATGATGTCCCCACCTCTAAAGAGTCCTCCGGAATAAGATACCTTTACAGGTTGATCTTTGTCAAAATCCAAGTGAGACCGGATTGCTACAGCATCGTTTACAAGGTGATTTGCAGCTTCTTCATAGAATGGAATCACTGACGTGTCACCACTTTGATATGCAGCGAGAGCGATCATTTGAATTTCTGCAAGCTTGGATGATGTGTTTTGAAACTCCAGCAGTCTATCGGTGAAATATAAGTCTTTGGTAAATAGAGCGTAGCGTTCTTTTACCAGGTAATAAAGTTGCGTACGGGGGAGTCGACCATCTGACTGCATGGTGAATGTTCGAATTACCTGTCTTCCAATCCAACTACCTGATCCCTCATCACAAAAAACAAGTGACCATCCACCAACGCGCATATCATTACCTTTCTGATCAACACCGTATGCGATTGATCCAGTGCCTGAAACAACATTGATACCGGGGCGGGCTGAGAGCGATCCACCCCACCCAACAACCGAGTCATTAACAATTCTAGTTTTTTCTGGAGGTATTAGCTCTGCCAATATCTCGGGAATATTGATCTCAGTCTCCTCAACTTCCCCATACGATGGTAAACCGAAAACTGCAAATGTTATTTCATCTTGTGGGATGCATGATTCTGCATATATTTCGTTTAAAGCGGCCGTAAAGAGTTTTTTAAACCCAGCATACCTGATATAGCCATAATTACACCCAGGAAATATCTTATGCGACAGTATCTCACCGGACTCATCTGAGAGAATAAATTCCGTTTTTGTGGAACCGCCATCACAGCCCAAAAAAATCATAATTATCCTTTCACTAGAGAGTTTATTTGTTTGTTGTGGAAATATATGGCAACGATAAAAGCCGAAAGAAAAGCAAATCCACTAGTTATGATCATCATTGTACCAACCCCTGTAACTTCAGCAATCGATCCATCAATGTAATTTCCAAAAACCGCTCCGAAACTGTAACCAATCGAAGTGGAGAGTAAATATGCTGTGGCTATAAGGTTTTCGGGCACGTATTTCAAAATAAAATCCACACTTGCAAGAATGAAGATTCCAAATGATAGACCGTTCAACATTGTCATAGCAAGTGCAACCTGGTAATTTGATGCCATACCCATGCCGATACACTTAATACCATAGAATAATAATGAAACAACTAAAAAGAATTCAGGACCTTTCCTGATTTTTGATTTGATTCTGTTATAAAAAAACATGATCGGTATTTCCGATATCGCCTGCAGGAATAATCCGATCCCAACATGCTGTTCTGTACCTCCTAATTCGTTAATGCGTACTGCGAAAAAGCTTTCAGTCGCCAACATGGAGATCGCGCTAATAAAGCAAATGGAAATAAAAATGATGTACGGCTTATTTTGCATTAATTGATGCGCACCCTTAATAACACCCTTTTTGTGAAGAGTGTTAGAAGGTTTTTGAGGATTTGGTATGAATAAAGAGATTAATGATTGCGCCAGAAAAAGAACAAAAATGATACTTATACCGGGTTTAATCCCAAAATGACTCAGAATCATGCCGAACAATATCCCAGTTAACGCGAAAGTAATGGATCCGCCACTGCGAGTAATTCCATAGTTCAAAGCATATCCATCATTGATCAGGCGCATTCCCCAGGTATCGACGAAACCAGTCATACTCATGATTGTCATGTAAAGTCCTATGTCAGCCATTTCAACGAAGCCATGTTTGCCATTAGACAGTATAAGCAGTGTATAAAATGCGCACCCGGCTGCTGTAGCAAAGAACAGAATCTGTCGTGATTTGGCAAACCTATCAAGCAAATACCCCCATATAGGTTTGATAAATGCGCTGGATAAAGCTGCCAGTGTCAGGGCAACACCAATTGCATATGCACCATAACCAAATCGCAAAAGGATTGGTGTAACGAACGACCAACCGATGCAACTTATTGCAGCAATCAGGGATTGTAGGAGAAAAAACTTTACATTGATTCGTTTATGAGCATAGAGATGCTGTTGGGTCATGGAATTTCTTAAAAGTAAATTTGATATGAAAAAGGGTACACTCCCAGATGACATTCATATCTAGAAATGTACCCAATATTGATAAACTATTGAAGCTTGGTACCCATTGTCGTGTAAAAATCTGGAAATCTTGGCTTGCTAATATCATTATCAAGGTAATCAGAAAGTTGTGCACTCAAGGTTTGCAGTGGTGGTAGATATTCAAAACTTGATAGGTAATCATTGTTTGACCCGGCAAGACTTAAATTACCGGGTTTAGGATGTTCATTCTTGAGATCTATTAACAGAAAACGATAATTTTTATCTTTCGCATAAGTAGAGAGATTTATCATTCGCTGTGCATCATCATCATTTGGCAGGAGCAGCAATCCGGCAGTTTTCTCATCCAATGCGTTTTCCGGCCCATGCAAATACTCCTCGAATTCATAATAGGTGACAGGTTTCCAAAGAGTTTCAAGAAGTTTTAGTGTTCCCTCCTTTGCCGCACCCAAACTTGTTCCCTTTGAGATTATATTGATAATATTTACATCGCGTAGCAACTTTTTTATTTCATTGCACCAGGTAATTGAACGTTTGATATTTTGGTCCATATGCGCGATTATGAAATTAAGCGCTTCTATTGTCGTTGTATAAAAACGATCATTAATCGAACCTTGCGTTTTACCTAACTCCAGAAATGCCAGCATTAAGATGAGAGCTGTGGCCGTAACACCTTTTGTCTTTGCTCCGATATTTTCTTCGCCAATGGGAATAGTAAGATTGACCAAAGCCAACTGAGCAATAGGGGAGTCTTCTTTTTCTGTTAAAGTAATGACTGACTTCTTGTTTTTTGTTAGCTCACGGATCACGTGCAAAGTGTTAGTGCTACGCCCACCTTGAGAAAGCACACAATAGAGAATCTTGGTCGCTGAGACATATTCTAAATCATCCATACGGGTAGGTATGACAGCAGCAGTTTCAATTCCCATTGATTTTTCAATTATTGGTTTTGCCATTAATCCGGCATTGTAAGAACTGCCGGATCCAATAATCACAATCCGGTCGAAGTTTTCCTTCTTAAATAGTTCAACAAATTTGCTGGTTATTTGTTGTCGGTCATCTACAATTGACTTCAGTATGCTGGGTTGTTGATTAATATACTCCTGCATTAAATTCATTTTGTAATCCATTCTTTTCTTTTATCTATATCATGTCACTTATCTGTTTGAATAAGATCAGATCTTGCATTGAATCCTCAAAGGAAGTCTTTGGTTTTTGACCGGTTTCAACACATTTGTAGAAATATTTCAATTCATTTTCAAATGAATCACGGTAATCTGGTCCATAAATAGTTGTCTTGGTATCTGTTTTGCTTGACTCGATAACAGTGAAATTATGCGGCTGATAGCGTAAATAAGGGGTTTCGTGTTTGATGTGCATATATCGATCGTGTTGATATATCTCGATGGCGGCGTCAAACTGAACAATATCCTGATCGTTTACTATCTCATATATTGCAAGAAAACCTTCATATTGGAAAACCACGATCAAGTGTTCGCCGTCAACAGCGACAGATTTTATCTCTTTAGGAAGACCTACAAGTTCGCGTACGGCGGACAATGTATGGCAGCCCAGTCCAGTTAGCATCTGGTACGATATCTTTTGTTGTTCACTGCTACCCTTACCCAATGCAAGCTCAATTTGGTCTCGGCGACGTTTTCCACTCTCTGCTTTGACTTCATCACTGATGTCCTTGGGTGAGAATGGTATCTTGGTCTGGCCAATGTAAAAATCTCCTTCCAGGATAATATCGCGAAACCGCATATATTCGATCTTGCGAGGATCGGCATCGAAAATCTCTTTGCACTTCAGGAAACCTTGCGCGAAACGACGCATGTAACCAACCATACATATTTGGTTTGGATGTTGTTTTTCGAGTTCTATCAGCTCCTGTAATTCTTGAGGGCAAAGCGTAACTGGTTTTTCGATAAACACATGTTTGCCAGCTGTGATTGCAGCTTTGCTGTAATCCGTGTGAAATTGATCTGGGGACAGCACAAAAACTGCATCGACATCAGGATCCTTGACCAGGTCAAAAGGTGATTCGAAATTTTTTGCGTTGTATTTATTAGAAATGTAATCCCTCAGAGATTGCGATACATCTGATACTGCGGTAATCTCGAAAAGATCAGGGAGATCACTAAGTATCGGGAGATGCATTAACTGCGCGACTGTTCCAACACCTATTACACCAACTTTGATCATGGATACTTCTCCTTAATTGAGAGATGTTTATTTTCCCGTGCTTAAAAATTGTAAGGACATGTATTCGAAGCGTCAATGTACTATATCATTGACTTTAATGCAAAATTTTGCCTGAAATCTATGGCTTTCCACACAATAATTCGACAATAAATTACAGTTTTAAATGAGAAAATTCAGTTAAAAAGTTTTTGCAGAAATGTTACTCTATGCTCAATATAAAAAGTGTGTTCCGTATTGGAAGTTCCAAAACCTTGTTCAATCCATATCCTGGAGGATCGTTGATGAGCAGTAATATTATTATTTCCACAGCTCCTTGTTCATGGGGGGTTTGGTATGCTGATGGATCACCGTCGCATACCCCTTATGAAGTGTTTCTTGATCAGGCATCTGCAGCGGGTTATAAAGAATTGGAAATGGGTCCGGACGGCTATTTGCCTGTAGATAATGAAATATTAAAGACAGAACTCAGCAAACGTGGTTTAGATATATGTTCCGGGACTGTTTGTTACGCGTTTGACCAGTTTAATAGTCTGGATGATTTTCGGGACCGGTTAGATAAGCTTTGTGCTCGCTTGAATGACTTCGATGCAAAATACCTTGTTGCGATGGATGAGAGCGATGTTGGTTTATTCAGTGAAAAGAAGAATAATTTTGATAATAGCACTTGGGAAAAATATTCAACGATGTTTCTGGAATTGGGTAAATATACGTTAGGCACTCATGGAATTGAAACAGTCTATCATCCGCATATCCGATCTTTGATCGAGACACGGGAAGAAATTATTCGCATGATGGACTTTACCGGACTCAATCTTTGCCTGGATACCGGGCATTATGCATATGTTAATGGTCAGAATGTGGTGGGTGATCAATCCAACCAGATTTTTATCCGTGAATTTGCAGAAAAAATTGCTTATCTACATTTTAAAAATATCGACGGAAAAGTATTCAAGCGCGTCAAGGAAGAAAACTTGGATTCAAGCACGGCTTTTGATTTGGATGTGATGTGTGATCTTGAGGATGGCATTATTGACTATAAGGATTTGAAGCTCACATTGGATGAGATTGGTTTTAACGGTATCGGTGTGGTGGAACAGGATATGCCTCGCGCATCAAATGAACGAATTTTCAAATCTGCGAAACGAAATCTGGAATACTTACGCAAGATAAACCTGATCCCGTGATACTGGCCGTCCTCAGGTTGCTTGGGTTTTATGGTATAGCTCGTGAATAAAAAAACATCTAAAACTGTTTCCTCTATTTCTCCTCATGATCCAAAGCGGATCAGCAAAAACCTGTTTAGAACAGGTTTTTGTCTTGATTCAGCTATACTATTGAAAATATTTATATTTTCTGGATTGGATTGATATGACACAATTATTTGATGAACTGATTCAACAGCCTCAGGCCCTTCGAAATCTAGTCGCTCACTATCAGGGATCAAACTTGCTTACACATGTAATTGAGTCTGTTGGAAATAAATGCTGGGTTGTAACCGGAATGGGCGCCTCGTACCACGCTGCGAGCATTTTCGCATTTCATTTGAACTCCCTTGGTATCGAAGCTATCTCAGTTGAAGCGATCGATGTATTAAACTATCATCATCAATTTTCAAAAGGTGATCATTTCTTCGTGTACATCTCTCAATCAGGTGAGAGCGGTGAGGTAATGCCCTTCTTTAAACAGGTTGCACGAGGATCAGATGTATTAGGTATTACAAATTATCCCGATAGTGCTTTAGGAAGTCTAAGCCGTTGGACATTTCCACTTGTAGCCGGTGAAGAAAAGTTGATTGCCAGCAAGACCTATGTGAATTCGTTGGCTTTGCTTTGGATGATTGCCCGAAAAGCGGCACGGGTTGAAGATGGAACTGAATGGATGACCTTACTGAATTTATCAGAAAGAGTTCAAGCTATTCTTGCGCATGAAAATGAATTAAAAACATTATGGGTGAATGTTTTAGGCGAATGTCAACACCTTGTATTCCTGGGTCATGGTCCTCATGCCATCACAGCACGCCAGGCTTCAATGACACTCAGTGAGTGGTCAAAAATTCCTGCCCTTTACAGCGGGATAGGAGCGTTCAGGCATGGGTTTATTGAAACTGCGCAAACCGGAATGGGTGCGGTATTCTTTGTTCCCCACTGTAATACTTCAGAATCTGGTCTTAATCTCGCCTTAGAATTAAGGGAATATGGTGTAAAGACATTACTGGTGAACAATGGATCTAGTAATGCGACGAATGATTTGAGTTTTCCAGATGAATTTCTCAGCCCGATTCTGGATATCATTCCTGTACAGCTTTTTGCAGATGAAATGTCGGTGAGAGTGAAGATACCCTCAGGTTTCCGGTATCTAAAAAAGGTTGTAACAAATTTGTAGGTCAGACAGACTATCTTCAGTTTGTATTATGATTGTCTTTAAGTTGTTTTACTAAAGATTATTTAAGAATTTCCAACCAATGAGGATAATGATGGGATTTGTACTGGGGATTGATCAGGGTAGAACTCATACCCGGGCAGCGGTGAGTGATTTTACCGGAAATATTTTGGGTATAGGAACAAGTGCAGGTGCCTGCCATGCTTTCGAGGGACTGGATATATCAATGAGTGCTGTAGGCGAGGCTGCGGAAAAAGCCCTTTGTGAAGCTGAAGTTCGAGCAAGGCAGTTAGAAATTCTTTTTGCAGGAATGACTGGTGCAGATTGGCCAGAGGAGTATGAGTTATTACGAAATGGGCTTCTGAAATTATCGTTATGCCCAAACTTACGGGTAGTGAATGATGCCATCATCGCGATGCGTGCTGGAACCCTCCGGAATTATGGGGTAATAATGATTGCAGGAACGATGGGGAACTGTGCCATACGTTCACCAAGCGGGGAGGAGTTTATCTATCAATATTACTGTGAACCTGACCTGCAGGGTGGAATTGCTTTAGGAACCAATGCTCTCATCAAGATTTTTCGTTCATATACGGGGCGTGAGGTAGAAACGAAACTCACGCGACTGGTATTAGACCATTACCACCTAACTTCAGTTGATGAATTATGTAAAAGATATTATACGGGCGAGTTGAAATCGGTTTCAGAACTGGCTCCGTTGGTATTTGACGCTGCAGCCGGTGGGGATAATCTAGCCTCTGGAATCCTTAAATCCTTTGGGATTGGATATGCGGGTATGGCTATCGCTGGTTTACGAAAAATGGATATGCTGGATATTGATGTGGAAGTTGTGCTTTCTGGAAGTGTTTTCAAGGGGCATGGCCCATTATTGATCGACACAATTAAATCAGAAATTCTAACAGTGACTCAGAAAGCCAAACTTGTGAATGCTCGATTTGAACCGATAGTAGGCGCAGTTATGTTAGGTTTGGAAGAATTAGGGATAGAAGTAACCGATGGACTTTTTGCGAACATAGAACAATCAGCAAGAAAATACAATCTGGAAAGACATGCTACAAGGAGTTAGAAAAATTTTTGTTCGATGACAATAAAGACCTGCCCATGGAAATCCAACACTGGTCAGGATCGTTATGGTTACCAGAGATATGGAGAAGTAATAGAGGTCGTTGAAGAAGAAGCTAAATGGGTAAGAAAAATTTTCGAATGGTACCTGGAGAAGGTCCCACTGATGGAAATCCGAAATCGCCTCATCGAACGAGATGCGCCGCAGAAAGGGTCTAGTGTTCCCAGACGGGTTCGTTGGGCAAAAACCAGTATTCAATCGATCCTCAATGCAGCAAGAGAATATGCTTATGGCATTAAGCGATATACAAGAGATGGTGAAGTCTTTGAGATATCGATACCTCCAATTATCGATTTGGTTACTTATGAAAAGTTTGTTTTATTGAGACAAGCTAATAAAACCCATCCTGTTCACCATGTAAAAATTGATTATCTTTGCAGTGGTTTGGTATATTGCCCTTGTGATAAGAAGATGAAGGGGTTGACATATCATCGGTTGGGCAGAAAGAATAGTAAGGGTCAAATGGTACCTCGAAAGACAACTGAAGGGGGGAACTACTATTGTTCCGAGAAGTATCCAGAAATGAGACATCCTGACTGTCCAAAATCTATTGGTCATAAACTGCTAGATGATTATGTGTGGAACAAAGTTGTTGAGGTACTCAAAGATCCTGGTGTCTTGCTAGGAGGAGCTCAAAGGTATGTTAACAGCCTTTCCTCTCGGGCTCAAGAAAGCGAAATCAACATTGAAGAATTGACCAAACAATTGGATGAACTGACACTGGAGCGTCAGTGGGTAATAACTCAAGCGCGTAAAGGTAAACTAACAGATGAAGATATGGATTATCAATTAACCAACTTGAACATTCAAGAATTGTCTCTAAAGAAAAAACTCAATAACCATCAACAAGATGATTTTAGCGACAAGCTAAAAGATTGGGAGTCGATCACCAAGGAGTATCTTGAAAATCTATCAGAAAGCTTGGATTGGTTAAACGAAGCTCCTCTTGATGAAGAGGAGCGGGTTAAGAAATTTCAAATGAAACAGAAGTTAGTTAGGGTTTTGGTTGAAAAGATCGTTATTGATAAAGATCGTCAAATATCCATCACAATCGCAATGGACCTATTGAAGATTATTGCGGCGCAAGCTCGCGCTGTCCATATCCAATCGGTCGGAACTTATACCCATAAACCAATATCCCCTTCTTCTCCACGTCCTCCCTCAATTTTCGGGTGACCATCTCGACCGGCATGCCGATCTCCACCTTCTCTTCACCCAGGTCGGTGAGCTGGGCGGTGACCATCGGCCCTTCGTCGAGGGCAACGATCGCCACGGTGTAGGGGGCGTTCTGCTCGTATCCTGCCGGGGCGTCGCGCATGACGGTATACGAATAAACTTTACCTTTACCGCTGAAAGCAAACTCGGTGCGGGCTTCGCCGCCGCATTCCGGGCAGACGTCACGCGGGGGGAAGATCTTTGCATTGCAATGCGGGCAGACCTCTCCAACGAGGCCGTAGCGCTGTTTCTTTAATCGCCAGTAGCGTGGGTTTTCCATTTTTTACTCCTTATTGCCACTTTCTTGTACTTGTAAGCCTAAGTTT
>JACDJA010000911.1_pt1 | contig 28563 bp, 23 predicted proteins | sample 7449241 | NCBI WGS metagenome assembly JACDJA01 (sample SAMN14253289, study PRJNA609438) | sludge metagenome | isolation source: initial anaerobic sludge | collected 2018-12-20 | reverse complement strand
GCCGTGCTGGCGTTGTGGTCCGGGCCTGCGCTGCTGGCCTCGCGCTGGACACCGGCACTGCTCGGCGCTACCCATCTGCTCACCCTCGGCTTCGTCGCCATGGTCATGGTGGGTGCGCTGTTCCAGCTGCTGCCGGTGCTCGGCGGTGCGCGCTGGCGCCGGCCGTACCCGTTCAGTGTCGCAGTACACCTGCTGCTGACGGCGGGCACGCTGCTGCTCGCCGCTGGATTCAGTGCGGGCTGCACGTATTGCACGCAGATGGCGCTGCCGCTGCTCGCTACCGGCCTCACCCTCTTTATCGGTCTGGCACTCGCCGCGCTGCGCGGCAGCCCGTCGCAGCACGCCTCGGTGAAGGCCATGGGCTATGCCGTGACGGGGTTGGGCATGACGCTGTTACTGGGGTTGTACGTGGGTGCCTCCCACGGTTGGACGGCGCTGCCGGCGACGCGCGCGTATACCGACCTGCATCTGAGCTGGGGCCTGCTCGGCTGGGTGGGACTGCTGGGGGTGGGTGTGGCCTACCAGGTCGTGCCCATGTTCCAGATGACGCCGGAGTATCCCGCGGCGCTGCGGCGCTGGCTGGTGCCGGGACTGTTCGCCGCGTTGCTGCTGCTGTCGGTGGCGCCGGTGCTTCCCGGCCAGTACGCCGTCACGGTACTGCGTACGGTCGCCGAGGTCGGCCTGGCTGCAGGCTTCGTGCTGTTCGCGGTCTGGACCCTGTACGTGCAGGCGCGCCGTCGCCGGCGCCTGCCGGACATCACGCTGTGGTTCTGGCGGCTGGCGATGCTGTGCCTGCTCGCCGGCGCATTGCTGTGGGCGGCACGGCAGCTGTACGGTGGTGCATGGGGTGAGGTGCGCTATCCACTGCTGTTGGGCATGCTGCTGATCCCGGGTTTCGCCGTCTCCATCGTCAGCGGGATGCTGTACAAGATCCTGCCGTTCCTGGTGTGGCTGCACCTGCAGACGCACGCCGGCAGCCGCGAGGCGCGGCGCCGTATCCCGAATACGAAGGCGATCATCCCGGACCGCCGGGCGCGTCCGCAGTTCGTGCTGCACGCGTTGGCGCTGCTGCTGCTGACGGGCGCGGCGCTGTGGCCGTACCTGTTGCTCTGGCCGGCGGCCCTGACGTTCGCCGCCGCCTGCGGGCTGCTGTGGCTGAACCTGCTGTACGGCCTGCGCACCTACCGCGCGGTGCTGCGCGGTTTCGACGCGTAGGGGCCGGTCGGATTCAGGCGAATATCAGGCCGGCGCGTGGTGGCGCCGCAGCGTGCCGCCCCAGAGGAGCAGCGCCGCCAGCAGCACCAGCCCGGCCTGCACGGCGAGCCCCTGCAGGTTCGGATAGATGCCGAGCAGATCGATGCGCGGGAAGTTCACCGGATCGATGGGCAGCAGGCCCGCCTCCTGCAGCGCCGCGATGCCCTTGCCGGCGAACACCACGGCCAGCACGAGCATGAAGATGCTGGTGACGGAGAAGAACTGGCGCAGCGGCAGGCGCTGGCTGTAGCGCAGGATCAGCCAGCCGATCACTGCCAGCACCACCGCGCCGACGCCGAAGCCGGACAGCAGCATGCCCTGGGCGGGGCCTTCGGCCTGTGCCCACAGCGCCTGGTAGAACAGGATGGTCTCGAACACCTCGCGGTAGACCGCAATGAACGACAGCCCGGCGAGGCCCCACAAGGTGCCGGTCGACAGCGTCTTCTTCACCGAATCGTCGATGAAACGCTTCCACTGCCGCGCACTGGTCTTGCTGTGCATCCAGAAGCCGACGTAGAACAGCACCGCCATGGCGACCAGGGCGGCGACGCCCTCGGTGATCTCGCGGTTCGCACCACTGAAGTCGATGAAGTAGGCCGCGGCCACCCAGGTCGCGCCGCCGAGCACCAGCGCGCCGACCCAGCCCACATGCAGATAGGGCAGGGCATCGCGGCGCTCGGTCTTGATCAGGAAGGCCGCCAGCGCGGCCACCACCAGGATCGCCTCCAGACCTTCGCGCAGCAGAATGACGAAGGCGCTGACGAAGGCCGCCCCGGTCGACAGCGTGGTGCTGCGCAGGCGGTCGGCGGCAGTGCCGAGCAGCGCCTGCACTTCGGCGGCCTTGGCCTCGACCGGGGCCAGCTGGTTGTCATTGCGCAGCAGATTGCGATAGGCAACCATCTCCGTTTCGATCTGCAGACGCAGTTTGGGATCGATGGCATCGAGACCGCGTTCGACCAGCTCGAAGCCATCGAGGTAGGCGGTCACCGCCAGCTTGTAGGCATCGGCGCGCTGACCGGCGCGGTAGGCCTCGAGGCTGGCCGCGAGGGTGTGACGCGCGAACTCCAGCGGTGAGGCGTTGGCAAACAGCACCTGCGGTTGGGTGCGCAGGAAGGCCATGAGATCGCGCCCCTCCGGTCCGAAGCGTGCGGCCGCCTCGGCCGGCGTGGTGACGGTGGCGCGCCGCAGCTCGGCGAGGTCACGGGCCTTGGTCTTGCCGGACCAGACCGCCTTGCCCGCGGCCGCCGCACTGTCGGTCACGGCCATGCCGCCGACCAGGAAGGCCAGATCCCAGCGTTCGTCCTCGCTGAGTTCGTCGAAGGCGCGCATGCCGGTGCCGCCGACGCCGGCGGTGATGGTGCTGTAGAGGCCGTAGAGGGTGCGCTGCCCCCAGCGCGCGCTGTCGTGGAAATCGGTGGCCGGTGGCTCCATGCCGCGCGCGTCGAACCCGTCGCCGTGGCCGTCGGCGCCGTGGCAGGAGGCACAGTTGTTCGCGTACAACTGGCGCGCACGGACGAAATCGGGTGCCTTGCGCGGCACGACGACGATGTCGAAGTGGTCGATCAGGGCGTGCCGCAGCTGCGCGGCCGTGGCGGCGACGGTCGCCGGCGCCGCGCGCTCGTGCACCAGGGTCTCGAGCTGCCGTGCCGTCGCGGCGAAGTCCGCTGCAGCGCCGCTGTCGGGCAGTTGTGCGCTCTGCTCGCGGATGGCCGCCGTGAAGTCGAGCATCTCGGCATATTCCGCCTCGTTGATGATCTCGCCGGCGGCGACGGCCTCCGGATAGTCGACGCCGACATAGTCGATCAGCTGCACCAGCTTGGGCAGGTCCGGCGTGGCGGCGGCGGGGCCGGCCAGGGCGAACAGGAACAGCAGGGGCAGGGACAGGCGTTTCATGGGGCGGACCTCGCAGTGGGGCAGTCTCGACGGCTAACGTAAAATACAATGATTCGCATTCATAGTAAAGTGTCGCGGGTGTGCCTGGAGCCGGGCGTTGGCTGCATTTATTGTTGTTGGCCACGGAAGCACACGGAATGCAACGCCCGGTACCCCGAGATCTTCCGTGGCAGATGCTCGGCTCGTCCCGCGCCTGCAAGGGATCGACGTGTAGGGTGCGTCGGCGCCAGCGACGCACCGTGGCGTGAAACCCGGTGCGTCAGGCTGCGCCTCGACGCACCCTGCGGATGGCTTCATTGGGTCTTTTCCGTGTGTTTCCGTGGCCAACAAAGGCTTTTTGCGATGCCTCGTTGGCGGAGACAGGGGCCCGCCCGGGGATGTCGGGCGGGCCGGACCGGGGGATTCAGAAATCCCGGGCGGCGGTCTGGCCGGCGACGACGGGCACCGGGGGCCGGGCGACGGTGGCAGTCCGCCGGTCCACGCAGCGTCAGAAGTGGCCGGCATTGATCCAGATGTGGGCCACAATGCTGGCCGCATAGCCGAGGGCGATGGCGGGCGTCCATTGCAGATGGCTGAAGAAGGTGTATCGGCCCCGCGCCTGTCCCATCAGGGCCACGCCCGCCGCCGACCCGATGGAGAGCAGACTGCCGCCGACGCCGGCGGTGAGTGTCACCAGCAGCCACTGACCGGTGGACATGTCCGGGTTCATGGTCAGTACCGCGAACATGATGGGGATGTTGTCGATGATGGCGGACAGCAGGCCCACGCTGATGTTGGCGGCAGTGGCACCCCATTGGACGTACATCACCTCGGAGGCGAGGGCGAGGTAGCCGATGAAGCCCAGCCCGCCGACGCACAGTACCACGCCATAGAAGAACAACAGCGTATCCCATTCGGCGCGCGCCACTGACTGGAACACGTCGAACGAGACCACATCGCCCATGCGCCCCGCCGTGTCAGGATCCTCCCGTCGGCCACGGCGATCCCGGTGCGAGGTCCTCTTCAGGTAATAGCCGAGCAACTGCAGATAGGACAGACCGGTCAGCATGCCGATGACCGGCGGCAGGAGCAGGAAGTTGTGAAAACTCACGGCAGTCGCGATGGTGAGCACAAACAGCAGGATGATGCGCCTGGCGCCGCGTTTCATGACGACCTGCCGGTCGGAGGCGAGCGGCTGCCCCTGCGGCACGGCGAAGTGCATCAGGGCCGCGGGCACCAGGAAGTTGATCAGCGCCGGGACGAACAGGACGAAGAAGGTCCAGAAATCGACCCGGTCCTTCTGCCATACCATCAGTGTCGTGATGTCACCGAACGGGCTGAAGGCACCGCCGGCATTGGCGGCGACCACGATATTGATGCAGGCGAGCGAGATGAAGCGACCGTTGTCGCCGCCTACCGCCATGACCACCGCACACATCAGCAGGGCCGTGGTGAGGTTGTCGGCCACCGGCGAGATGAAGAAGGCGAGCGTACCGGTCATCCAGAACAGGGCGCGGAAGCCGAAGCCCCGGCGGATGAGCCAGGAGCGCAGCGTATCGAATATCCGTCGCTCCTCCATGGCGTTGATGTAGGTCATCGCCACCAGCAGGAACAGCAGCAGCTCGGCGTATTCCCGCAGGTCGTAGCGTACCGCCCGCTCCGCCGCGTGGGTGAGCCCGTCATTGGCATAGACCGCGGCGATCAGCGCCCAGATGATGCCGGCGGCCAGGATCACCGGCTTGGATTTGCGCAGGTGGGTGAACTCCTCGGCCATCACCAGCAGGTAGGCGATCACGAAGATGACCAGGGCCGCGTAGCCGACCGGGTGGTGTGTCAGGTCCAACGGGGTATCGCCCCCGGCGGCCAGGGCAGGGATGGGCAGCAGCAGGATCAGACAGGTAGTGAGGAACAGATTCCCTTTCACCGGTGTGGTTCTCAGTCGGCTTGTGCGGAGGTGGGGAGACTAAATACGGCAAGCGGGGCCGGCAGGCAAGTACGTGCGGCCGATGGCGTGACCGTATGGGTCGCGCCTGACATACTAACCGGGTGATGAACGGCGGTCCTGGTATGAACATCCTGATAGTCGAGGACAACCCCGACCTGGTGGCGAACCTGGCCGAGTTCCTGGAAGGGCGTGGCCATACCGTGGACATTGCCTACAACGGCTACACGGCGCTCGGCTTCGCGCTGGAAAACGACTACGACGCCATCGTCCTCGATCTGATGCTGCCCGGCATCGACGGTCTCGAGGTGTGCACCAGACTGCGGGCCACCGACCGGTCGCCGCCCGTCCTCATGCTCACCGCCCGGGACAGTCTGGAAGACAAGCTGGAGGGTTTTGCCAGCGGTGCCGACGACTATCTGGTCAAACCCTTCGCGCTGCTGGAGCTGGAGGCCAGGCTCCAGGCCCTGGTGCGGCGCGGGCCCCGGGGGGCACGCGGCGGCCGCCTGCAGGTGGACGACCTGGTCCTCAACACCGCCACCTGGCAGGCCACACGCGCCGGTCAGCCCCTCGATCTCCCGCCGATCCCGCTCAAGCTGCTCCAGCGTCTGCTGGAGCGTTCGCCGCAGGTGGTCGGCCGGGCCGAACTGGAGCGCTGCATCTGGGGTGATTCGCCGCCCGACAGCGACGCGCTGCGCAGCCATCTGCACCAGCTGCGGGCGATCATCGACAAGCCCTTCGCCAGACCGCTGCTGCACACCGTGCGTGGCTTCGGCTACCGCCTCACCGCCGAGCCGTGATGTTCAACCTCGGCTTGCGGCTGCGCGTGATGGTCGGCTTCGCGCTGATCAGTGGCAGCGCCAGCCTCGTCCTCGGGGGCTGGGTCTACCTTACCTTCCAGGATCTGGAGCGGCGGCTGATCGACGAGGCGCTGACGGCGGAGGTCCAGGACTATCGTGCCCGCCTGGCGCGCAATCCCGCCTCGCTGCCGCCGATGACGGCCACCGTCCGCGGCTACCTGCTGCGCGACGATCGTCCGGATGAACGCCCGCCGGAGTTGCGTAGCCTGCCGGAGGGACGCTCTCCGGTCAGCGTGGGCGGGGTCACGTATCGCGCCGCCGTGGTGCGTGCCGGCGACGCAACCCTCTATATGCTGCATGACAACTCCGCCGTGGAGCGGCGCGAACGGCGGCTGCTCGCTGCGATCCTGGTCGGCATCGCGGCGACCAGCCTGCTCGCCGCCGCCTGGGGCTGGTGGCTGGCGGGCCGGGTGATCGCCCCGGTCCGCGAACTGGCGCGCCGCGTGCGCGAACGTCCGCCGAGCGATCTGGATACGCCCTTCGCGGAGGGGCTGCCACACGACGAAGTGGGCGAACTCGCCCATGCCTTCGAGCGCTACCTGGCGCGCATGCGCGCCTTCGTCGAGCGCGAGCGCGCCTTCGCCACCGATGCCAGCCATGAGCTGCGCACGCCGCTGACCGTCATCCAGGGTGCGGTCGAGGTGCTGCAGGGCCAGGGCGATCTCGACCGGCTGACCCGCGCCCGCATCGACCGCATCGCCCGCGCGGAACGCGACATGGCGGATCTCACCGCCACCTTGCTGATGCTGGCACGCGAACAGCGCAGCGATGCCGCGACGACCGCCGACTGTCCCGTGGAGGAAGTGCTGCGCGAGGTGGTCGGGCAGCACCGGCATCTCCTGGATCACAAGCAGGTGTCGGTCACAGTGGATGTCCGCGAGCCGCTGGCGCTTACCGTGGAGCGGCCCCTGCTCGCCATTGCCATGGGGAATCTGGTGCGCAACGCCTTCACCTATACGGCGTCGGGCAGCGTGACCATCACCCTGGAGGGCGGTGTGCTCAGCGTCGCCGACACCGGCCCGGGCGTAGCGCCACAGGATCTGAACCACCTGTTCGAGCACAGTGACCGTTCCCGACGTGCCATCCGCGGGGCGGGCATCGGCCTGCCGCTGGTCAAGCGCATCGCTGACCGCCAGGGCTGGGTCGTCGCGGTGCAGAACCGTCCCGAGGGCGGTGCGCTCTTCCGGCTGGACTTCGGCGCCCGTTCCTGAACCGCTGCTGCGGCATCCGCCCGCAGGCGGCGCCTTCACAAGGTCTTGATCCGCGCTTGACCGGGACTTGAGCCCGACCTTGCTATCGTCCTTACCACTTCGCACATCGGTCCGCAGCTGATCAGGCACCCGCCGCACGCCGCGCGACCCGCAGCGCCGAGTTGGAGCGGTTGGATGCCTGGATTTCTGCCCGTGGTTGCCGTGCTCACCGTGCTCGCCGGCACGGTCGTGCTGCGTATCCGCCGCCTGCGTCGGGCCTGGCGCGCGCAGCGTCTCAACCCGACGCACCGCTGGGGCGTGGACGGTGGCATTTCGCTGTCGGCCGCGTCGCCCGATGAGCCGCAGGCAAGCACAGATGCTGCCGACGGCGGTGCCTTCCCGTCGTGGGCGGCGCTGCAAGGACACGCCCCGGCGCAGGGGCGCGCGATCGGTGCCGACCGCCGGCACGATTCGTCGCCGCCGCGATCCGTACATCTGCCGGCTGCGCACGGTATCGGTTTTCCCCACTGAAGGAGGGCGTTGGCATGCAACGGACGGTCATCGCGCCGGTTGATCTCGACCGCAAGGCGGAGCACGTCGTGCACTGCGCATCCGGACTCGCGCGCCTGCACCGGGCGGGCCTGATCGTGACCCACGTGGTCGACCACTACAGCGCGGAGAGCGGGTATGCACCCTTCGCCTCGGCCGGCGAGGTCAGGGAGGACATGACACGCACGGCCCGGGGCTGGCTGGTGGGCCTCCTGCATCATCTCGGGATCCACGGGGCCGAGATCGTCGTGACCGCAGGTGACCTGCGGGACGGCGTCGCGACGCTGGCCGGGCAGCGCCACGCCTGCTATATCGTGACCGGACAGTCCCGCTGGGGCGTTCTGGGTAAGCTCGCCGGACTGCACCAGGAACCGCGCATCGCCAGACTCGGCTGTGACGTCATCGCTGCAGGCGCGGCCGGGTGGGCGATCGACTGGGGACGTGCGCTGTCCCTGCCGGGTTGATGAGGGTGATGGGTCAGGGCGACGCGCTGGGGGCGGCGCGCACCTTCAGCGGGCGGCGGGTGCGGGGCGTGCCGGCAGGAACAGCAGGGGATCGACACGCGCGTTGTTGAGACTCACACCCCAGTGCAGGTGAGGCCCGGTGACGCGGCCGGTCTTGCCGATGGCGCCGATGACCTCACCGGCCTCGACTTCATCACCGGCCTGCACATCGATGCGGCTCATGTGGCAATACATGGTGACCAGGCCCTGGCCGTGGTCGATGAACACCGTGTTGCCGTTGAAGAAGAAGTCGCCGGTATCGAGCACGCGGCCGGCGGCCGGCGCGCGGATGGACGCCCCCAGCGGTCCGGCGATGTCCAGGCCGCTGTGCGGCTGGCGCGGCTGGTCGTTGAAGAAGCGTCGCAGGCCGAAGGGGCTGCTGGTCGGGCCGTCGGCCGGCCAGATGAAGTCGGTGACCACTGCCTCACGCTCGCTGAAGTGGCGCAGTGCCTGCTGGATACGCGGTGTCTCCTGGCGGATCCGTTCCATGTCCCTGGCGTTCGGTTCGACCTTGCGCTTTTCCTTGATGACCAGACGTTGCGTCTCGTAGGCCTTGTCGCGTACCTCGAAACGCAGTTTCTCCATCTTCCCCGCGCGGCGCACCGACAGGGTGTGTGCGCCGGGTTTCGTGCCCAGCGGGATGCCGACCACGGCATGCCACTGGCCCTCGTCCTCGGCCACCAGCACGCGCTTATCCCCATAGTGCACCTGGGGCGGTTGGGACGCCGGGGTGGATGCACCCAGCGCGATCACCACGACCCCGCCCGGCACCGCCTCACTGCGCGGCAGCGCGACGGTCAGCGCGGGTAGGAGCAACGCGATCAGCAGAGGGAATAGTCTATGCAGCATGGCGTGCATCCTAACGCGATTACGGAGCTGATTGAACCGCTGAGGCGCGACAGGAAGATAGTGAGAACCGCCAAGACGCCAAGACGCCAAGAACGCCAAGAATGCTTTTTGAACCGCCAAGACGCCAAGGACGCCAAGAATGCTTGTTGAACCGCCAAGACGCCAAGGACGCCAAGAATGCTTTTTGAGCCACCAAGGCGCCGAGGGTGCCAAGGATGCTTTTTGAATCGCCAAGGTGCCGAGGGCGCCAAGAATGCTTTTTGAATCGCCAAGGTGCCGAGGGCGCCAAGGCAGATACATGCAACAAACCCAAATCGCCTTTCCATTTATTCAGGTTTTCTTGGCGTTCTTGGCGCCTTGGCGGTTCCCCATATCTTCTTGGCGTTTTGGCGGTTCAAATACCCGACGCGGTTCAAATACCCGACGCGGGTCACTCTTCGATGTCGTCCACTGTGGCGTGGAGGTGGCCGTGGGCCAGGCGGGCGTGGATGCGGTCGCCGGGGCGCACAGTGCGGGCGTCCTGCAGCACGCGGCCGTCGCCGGTGGTGACGATGGCGTAGCCGCGTTCCAGGGTGGCGAGCGGGCTGACGGTGTCCAGGGTGCGGCCGAGGGCGGTGAGGCGCTGGCGGGACTGCTGCAGCTGAGTCTGGATGGCGCTGCGCAGGCGCCGTGTCAGGGTGATCTCAAGGTCGCGCAGGCGTTGCAGGCGTGGGCCGGGGTGGTGGCGCTGCAGCTGCGCCTCCAGGGTGGCGAGGCGTTCGCGGGGCTGGCTCATGCGGGCGCGCAGCGCACGCCGCAGGCGCTGGTCGAGTTCGTCGAGGCGCTGGGCGCGCTGGCGCAGATGCTGGCCCGGATGCCGCTGCTGCAGGCGCTTATCGAGCCAGCCGAGCCGCTCGTCCAAACGCTGCAGCCGGCGCTGCAGGTGCTTGTAGAGTTCGCGATCCAGAGCGCGCAACTGACCCAGCCACTCCACCTGGTCGGGGCTGACCATCTCCGCGGCGACCGAGGGGGTCGGGGCGCGCCGGTCGGCGACGAAATCGGTGATGGTGAAGTCGACCTCGTGGCCTACACCGCTGACCACGGGGATGCCGCAGTCGTAGATGGCGCGTGCGACCGGTTCTTCATTGAAGGCCCACAGGTCCTCCAGCGAGCCGCCGCCGCGCGCGACGATCAGCACGTCGCAGTCGCGACGCCGGTCGGCGCTGCGGATGGCGGCGGCGATCTCGGCGCCGGCGCCGGTGCCCTGCACCGGCACGGGATAGAGCAGCACCGGGATGGCCGGAAAGCGCCGCCGTAGCACGCTCAGGATGTCACGCAGCGCCGCCCCGGTCGGCGAGGTCACCACGCCGATGCACCGGGGCAGGGCCGGCAGATCCCGCTTGCGGGCGGGGTCGAACAGCCCCTCGGCGGCGAGCTTCCGCTTGAGCGCCTCGAAAGCCCGCTGCAGGGCGCCGTCGCCGGCCTCTTCCATGGACTGCACGATGAGCTGATAGTCACCGCGCGCCTCGTACAACGACAGGTTGGCGCGTACCAGGACCTGCAGACCGTCGGCCGGGCGGAACATCAGAAAGCGGTTGTTGCCCCGGAACATGGCGCAGCGCACCTGGGCACCGCTGTCCTTCAGGGTGAAGTACAGGTGCCCGGAGGCGGGGCGGGAGACGTTGGACAGTTCGCCCTCGACCCAGATCAGGGGGAAGGCACCTTCCAGCAGGGCACGGGCCTCGGCATTGAGGCGACCGACGCTGTAGATGTTGCGGTCGGGGCTGTCGGCGGGCGTGGACATGGGCGGGATGATACCGGAAGCCCTTGCCGGGTCCAGGGGTGGGCGGGCCGCAGCTCAGAACCGTGGGATGGCCATGGAAGCACCCGGAATGACACGAGAAATGGACACTGTGCAGACCCGGGATCATCCCCCACGGTCTGGTTTTCAGGCGGTTACAATCAGTGTTTCTCGTGTCGTTCCGTGGATTCCGTGGCCAAGCATGGTTCAAGTGCGTGTCGAAGACCCAGCGAGGTGTGGTCCGGGGTACCGTCCCCCGGGCGCGGTTTACCCGGTGGCCCTCCTGAACCTATAATTGCACGCTTCACTTCAAGACTTTAGGTACCGGACCCCCCTTATGCTGCGCATTGCCGAAGAAGCCTTCACATTCGATGACGTCCTCCTGCTGCCCGACTACTCCGCTGTCCTGCCCAAGGACGTCCAGCTCCAGACCCGCCTGACCCGCGGTATCGGTCTGAACATCCCGCTGCTGGCGGCGGCCATGGACACCGTCACCGAGGCACGGCTGGCGATCGCGCTGGCGCAGGAGGGCGGCATCGGCATCATCCACAAGAACATGACGGCCGAGCAGCAGGCCCAGCATGTACGTGCGGTGAAAAAGTTCGAGAGCGGCGTCATCAAGGAGCCGTTCACGGTGAGCCCGACCACCAGCATCCGCGAAGTGCTCGACCTGACCCGCGCCCACGACATCTCCGGCGTGCCGGTGGTCGACGGCGAGGAGCTGGTCGGCATCGTCACCAACCGCGACCTGCGTTTCGAGCACCGCTTCGACGAGCCCGTGTCCGCGGTGATGACGCCGAAGGATCGCCTGATCACGGTGAAGGAGGGCACCAGCAAGGACGAGATCATCCGCCTGCTGCACGCCCACCGCATCGAGAAGGTGCTGGTGGTCGACGACGGTTTCGAGCTGCGCGGCCTGGTCACGGTGAAGGACATCCAGAAGGCCACCGACAAGCCCAATGCCTGCAAGGACGATCAGGGCCGGCTGCGTGTGGGCGCGGCGGTGGGCGTCGGTGCCGGTACCGACGAGCGTGTCGCCGGGCTGGTGGCGGCGGGCGTCGACGTGATCGTCGTCGATACCGCGCACGGTCATTCCAGGGGCGTGCTCGAGCGCGTCGCCTGGGTGAAGAAGCAGTTCCCCGACCTGCAGGTGATCGGCGGTAACATCGCCACCGCCGAGGCCGCGCTGGCGCTGGTCAAGGCCGGCGCCGACGGCGTCAAGGTTGGCATCGGCCCGGGCTCGATCTGCACCACGCGCATCGTCGCCGGCGTCGGCGTGCCGCAGATCAGTGCCGTGGCGAACGTCGCGGCGGCGCTCAGGGACAGCGGCGTGCCACTGATCGCCGACGGCGGTATCCGGTACTCCGGTGACATGGCCAAGGCCATCGCCGCCGGCGCGCATTCCATCATGGTGGGCGGCATGTTGGCCGGTACCGAAGAGGCACCGGGCGAGGTCGAGCTGTTCCAGGGTCGCTCCTACAAGTCCTACCGCGGCATGGGTTCGCTGGGCGCGATGTCCGGGCAGCAGGGTTCCTCGGACCGCTACTTCCAGGAAGACAATTCCGCCGAGAAGCTGGTACCCGAGGGCATCGAGGGCCGCGTGCCCTACAAGGGGCCGATGGGTCCGGTGATCCATCAGCTGCTCGGCGGCCTGCGCTCCAGCATGGGCTACACCGGTTGTGCGACCATCGAGGAAATGCGCACCAAACCGCGCTTCGTGCGGGTCACCGGTGCCGGCATGGCGGAGAGCCACGTGCACGACGTGCAGATCATCAAGGAAGCACCAAACTACCGCGTGTGAAAGACCGGGATTCGGGGATCGGGATTCGGGATTCAGCAGCTGGGATTCAGCAGCTGGGATTCGGGGATCGGGATTCGGGGTTCAGGGTATTGACACTCCATCCAGAGGCTCCACACTCCTTGCCGAATCCCGAATCCCGAATCCCGAATCCCGAATCCCGAATCCCGAATCCCGAATCCCGAATCCCGAATCCCGAATCCCGAATCCCGAATCCCGAATCCCGAATCCCGAATCCCGAATCCCGAATCCCGAATCCTTAATCGCAGAACTCCCCGATCTGCTTCTGTGCCTTATCGATGCGCTCCTGGCGCTCTTCAGCGGTCGGATAATAGGCGACACCGTCCGGTCCGATGATGCGCCGGTTGCCGCCGGTGGTAAGCAGTTTCAGGTTCTCGCGGGCGGCCTGGCAATTCGCCTCGCGGCGCTTGGTTGCGGCCGCCGCCTCCCGCTCTTTCTCCGCGGCCTCGTTCCTGGCCTTGTAGGCCTCGTCCTGCTTCTGCAGCAGTTGCTCCAGCTGTTGTTGGGCCCGGTCGGGGTCCACCGCAGGGGGTGGTGGCGGGACCACGGTCTGGTAGTCGCGGCCGGGTGGCGGGAACTGGCTGTATTGTGTCGTGCCGTTCTCATCCACCCATTTGTACATGGCCGCCTGGGCCAACCCGACACCCAGTAGCCAGCCAGCCAGAATCCAGCCGGAACGCAGCCTGTTCATATGCGATGACCCCCGTTTGTTGTCAGACCCGCCGGATGACACTGCCGGCCAGCTTACGTGGCGTGCTCCGCGGGGAGCAAGGCCACCGGTCACGAATATGGCGGCCGGCCCCGGGTGATCTGATGCTGGTGCCCCTTGACCTGAGCCGCTAATATACGTAGCTTCCGGCGTTCAGCCCGCGTCAGGCGGCCAGCCTGTTGAGCGGGCATTTTTGTTTATCCACAACGAATTAGCGGGATCGCCCCCGCCAAACCAGGTTCGCAGGAGAGACTGTTCGTGGAATTGACCGGTGCCGAGATCTTCGTCCGCTGTCTGCAGGATGAGGGCGTGGATATCATCTTCGGGTATCCCGGTGGCGCGGTGTTGCACATCTACGACGCCCTTTACCGGCAGGACAAGGTGCAGCACATCCTGGTGCGCCATGAGCAGGCCGCGACCCACGCCGCCGACGGCTATGCGCGCGCCACCGGTCGCCCCGGCGTGGTGCTGGTGACCTCCGGCCCGGGTGCGACCAACGCGGTGACCGGCATCGCGACGGCTCACATGGACTCCATCCCGATGGTGGTGTTCACCGGCCAGGTGCCGACGCCGCTGATCGGCAACGATGCCTTTCAGGAAGTCGACAATATCGGTATCACGCGACCCTGCGTGAAGCACAACTTCCTGGTCAAGGACGTGCGCGATCTCGCCGAGACCATCAAGAAAGCCTTCTATATCGCCAGCACCGGCCGCCCCGGTCCGGTGGTGGTGGATATCCCCAAGGACGTGAGTGCACAGCGCTGCGAGTACAGCTATCCCAAGCGCGTCACCGTGCGTTCCTACAACCCGGTGGTGAAGGGTCACGCCGGCCAGATCAAGAAGGCCGTTGAGCTGCTCCTGACCGCCAAGCGACCGATGCTCTACACCGGCGGTGGCGTGATTCTGGACAATGCCAGCAAGACACTCATCGAGCTGACGCGGCTGCTCGACTTCCCGATCACCAACACCCTCATGGGGCTGGGTGCCTACCCGGCGACCGACAGGCAGTTCGTCGGCATGCTCGGCATGCACGGGACCTATGAGGCCAACATGGCGATGCACAGCTGCGACGTGCTCATCGCCATCGGCGCGCGCTTCGATGACCGCGTGACCGGCAACATCGAGAAATTCTGCCCAACCGCCAAGATCATCCACATCGATGTGGACCCGGCCTCCATCTCCAAGAACGTCAAGGTGGACGTGCCCATCGTCGGCGGTGTCGACAACGTGCTCAAGCAGATGATCAAGATGATCAAGGGGAGCGCTGAACGGCCCGATGCCGGGGCGCTCCAGGCGTGGTGGACGCAGATCGACGAATGGCGGGCGATGGACTGCCTGAAGTTTGACCGCTCCAGCGAGCTCATCAAGCCGCAATATGTGGTGGAGACGCTCTACAAGGTCACCAAGGGCGATGCCTACGTCACTTCGGACGTGGGTCAGCACCAGATGTGGGCCGCGCAGTTCTACAAGTTCGACAAACCACGGCGCTGGATCAACTCCGGCGGCCTGGGCACCATGGGCTTCGGTTTCCCAGCGGCGATGGGCGTGCAACTCGCCTACCCGGACGAGACGGTGTGCTGTGTGACCGGTGAAGGCAGTATCCAGATGTGCATCCAGGAGCTGTCGACCTGCCGCCAGTACGGGCTGCCCATCAAGATCATCAACCTGAACAACCGCTACCTCGGCATGGTGCGGCAGTGGCAGGAGTTCTTCTATCAGAAGCGTTACGCCATGTCGTACATGGAGTCGCTGCCGGATTTCGTGAAGCTCGCCGAAAGCTATGGCCATACCGGCATGCGCATCGAGAAGCCCGCCGACGTGGAAGGTGCGCTGAAGGAAGCCATGAAGATCCGTGACAAGGTCGTATTCCTGGACTTCATCACCGACCAGACCGAGAACGTCTACCCGATGATCCCGGCCGGCGCGGGTCAGAACGAGATGATTTTGATTTGATGCACATTAACCACGAAGGACACGAAGGATACAAAGGAAAATATTGTGAAACCATTTTCTTTTGTCTCAAATCACCTTCGTGTCCTTAGTGTCCTTTGTGGTTAACAGAGAACAAATATGCGGCATATCATTTCCATACTGGTCGAGAACGAGGCGGGGGCATTGTCGCGCGTGGCGGGGCTGTTCTCGGCGCGCGGCTATAATATCGAGTCACTGACGGTCGCACCGACGGAGGATCCGTCACTGTCGCGCATGACCATCGTCACGCGGGGCACGGAGTCGATCATCGAGCAGATCACCAAGCAGTTGAACAAACTGATCGACGTGGTCAAGCTGATGGATATGACCGAGGGGCCGCACATCGAACGGGAGATGCTGCTCATGAAGGTGCGCGCCGAAGGCGCCGCACGCGCTGAGTTGAAGCGCCTGGCGGATATCTTCCGCGGCCGCATCATCGACGTAACCGGGACCAGTTATGTCATCGAGCTTACCGGCACCGGCGACAAGATCGATGCCCTCATCCAGGCCGTCGACCCGGCACTGATCCTGGAGGTGGTGCGCTCCGGCGTGTCCGGCATCGCCCGTGGGGAAAGGGCATTGCGCTTATAACTAGAGATACGAGAGGCAAGAGACAAGAGACAAGAGGCAAGTAAAATCTAAACAAACGGTTTTTACTTGTCTCTTGCCTCTTGTCTCTTGTCTCTTGCATCTTGTATGTCATCGAAAAGAATTACAGACGTTTCGGAGTAACAACCATGATGAATATTTACTACGACAAAGACTGCGACCTGTCCCTGATCAAGAAGCGCAAGGTGACGATCGTTGGCTATGGGTCGCAAGGTCACGCCCACGCCAATAACCTGAAGGACTCCGGTGTGGACGTGACCGTCGCATTGCGTCCGGGTTCGGCCTCCGAGGCCAAGGCCAAGAAGGCCAAGCTGAAGGTCAAGGACATCGCGGCCGCCGTGAAGGGCGCCGATGTGGTGATGATCCTGGCGCCCGACGAGCATCAGCGCAAGGTCTATGACGAAGCCGTCGAACCGAACATCAAAAAAGGTGCCACGCTGGCCTTCGCGCACGGCTTCAACATCCATTTCGAGCAGATCGTACCGCGCGCCGACCTCGACGTGATCATGGTCGCGCCCAAGGGGCCGGGCCATCTGGTGCGCTCAACCTATACTCAGGGCGGCGGCGTGCCGAGCCTGATCGCGGTATTCCAGGATGCCTCCGGCAAGGCGAAGGGCGTCGCGCTGTCGTATGCCTCCGCCAACGGCGGCGGCCGTGCCGGCATCATCGAGACCAGCTTCCGTGAAGAGACCGAGACCGATCTGTTCGGCGAGCAGGCGGTGCTGTGCGGCGGTGCCACCGCGTTGGTGCAGGCCGGCTTCGAGACGCTGGTGGAAGCGGGATATGCGCCGGAGATGGCTTATTTCGAATGTCTGCACGAGCTCAAGCTGATTGTCGATCTGATGTATGAGGGTGGCATCGCCAATATGCGCTACTCCATCTCCAATACCGCCGAGTACGGCGATCTGACCCGCGGTCCGCGCATCGTCACCGAGCAGACCAAGGCGGAGATGAAGAAGATCCTCACCGAGATCCAGGCCGGTGAATTCGCCCGGGAATTCATCCTGGAGAACCAGGCCGGGGCCGCGACCCTGAAGGCCAAGCGCCGTATCGGTCGCGAGCATCAGATCGAGGAGGTCGGCGAGCGCCTGCGCAGCATGATGCCCTGGATCAAGGCCAACAAGATCGTCGACAAGAGCCGCAACTGACGTTCATCACGGGGCGCGCTATACTGCGCGCCCCATTTTCCATCCTCTGGCTTACTCCATGGCTGCAAGCCGCTATCCGCTGATCGCCCGTGAGGGCTGGCCGGTTATCTTTCTGCTGGGTTGCGCGGGTGTCTTCGTGTTCTGGCGGATCGACTGGGCCTGGTCGCTGCCGCTGTGGGGCGGCGTGCTGATCCTGCTGTTCATGTTTCGTGATCCGCCTCGACAGATCCCCTCCAACCCGCAGGCCATCGTCAGCCCCGCGGACGGTACTGTGACCGCGATCGAGACCGTTACCGATCCCTATCTCGAGCGGGAGGCGCAGCAGGTCTCGATTCGTATGCCGTCCTATGGCGTGTTCAGCACGCGCGCCCCCGCGGAAGGGAAGATGCTCGAACCGCGCCGCATTCCGGCATCCGATGGTCATCAGGGCGTGTGGTTGCGCACCGACGAGGGCGACGATCTCGTCATTGTCATGCACCGTGGGCCGCTACACAACGCGCCACGTTGTTATGTCGGCTTCGGTGATCGCGTCGGCCAGGGACAGCGTTGCGGCTTCATCACCCTGGGCTCCACGATCGAGCTGTATCTGCCAGCCAACTGCCGTATGAAAGTGCAGCCCGGCGATCATGTCCGGGCCGGCACCGACATCATCGGTCTGCTGGTACACAAGTAACTGTCGCGGGCGGATGCTTGCAAGTTGCGCGGTCTTCCCGCAGGCTTTTCCGTGTCTGGCGAACGCCGCTGCCCGATCGCGCCGGCCCTGTGCGGCGAACCTTCAAGCCAATTCTGCAGGATGGAGATATGGATCAGGAACCCGTCAATCCCAAGACGCGCCGCGGCATCTATCTGCTCCCCAACCTGTTCACCACGGCAGGGCTTTTCGCCGGCTTCTACGGCATCGTGGCATCCATCGGTGGGCGCTTCGACGTGGCTGCACTGGCCGTGTTCGTTGCCATGATCATGGATGGAATCGACGGCCGGGTGGCGCGGCTGACCAATACGCAGAGCGAGTTCGGCGTACAGTACGACAGCCTCTCCGACATGGTGTGCTTCGGTCTGGCGCCGGCGCTGATCATGTATCAGTGGGCCCTGCGCGACATGACGACCTACGGCTGGTTCTGGGCCAAGATCGGCTGGCTCACGGCATTCATCTATGCCGCTGCCGCTGCGCTGCGGCTGGCGCGCTTCAATGCGCAGGTAGAAGCAGAGGACAAGCGTTATTTCCAAGGACTGCCGAGCCCTTCGGCAGCGGCGGTGGTGGTGGGGCTGGTGTGGACCGGCGCGGATATCGGCGCGGAGGGCGGCGATCTCGTCTGGGGGGCGTTCGCGCTGACGCTGATGGCGGGTCTGCTGATGGTGAGCAACTTCCGTTACTACAGCTTCAAGGAACTGGGCTTCAAGAACAAGGTGCCGTTCATGGTGTTGCTGCTGGCGGTGCTCATCCTGGTGTTCGCCTCCATCGACCCACCCAAGGTGCTGTTCTTCGGCTTCCTCACCTACGCCCTGTCGGGCCCCGTGATCACCCTCTGGCGCATCCGCCAGCGTCGCCGCGCCCGGCACGACCCACCGCCGCAGGATGACCCGCACAGCGGGGAATGACACCAGGGACTTTAATCGCAGGGGAATGGCGTCAGGAACTTTAACCGCAAAGGACGCGAAGGCGCGCAAAGGGGAACAATGGCCACGGAAAGCCCAGATGTAATGAATACGTAGAAATTAAGTTGTGATGCCGATCCGACCGGCGGCATGAACGTCAATCCGTAAGCCCGCCACAAAACACATTATTCATGTCTGTGTTTTCCGTGGCAAGGTTTTCGGGTTTCTTTGCGCGCCTTCGCGTCCTTTGCGGTTAAAGTTCCTGGTGTCATTCCCCGCCGGTAATGGCGGCCAGTTCGCGGCTGTTTTCGGCGAGGTGGAACAGCGCCGCGACGACGTGGCGATCGTATTTGGCCTCCGACTCGGCGAGCAACTGGTCCAGGGCCTGCCGGATGGGCACGGCGTCGCGGTAGGCGCGCGGGCTCACCAGGGCGACGAAGGCGTTGGCGACGGCGAGGATACGCGCGGTAAGCAGGATGTCCCGGCCGTGCAGGCCATGTGGGTAGCCGCTGCCATCCATCAGCTCCTGCTTCTGGGCGATCGTATCCAGCACCGGCCCCTCGAACTCCAGGCTGGAGAGGATGTCACGGGCGTAGCGTACGTGTTCCTTCAACGCCTCCTGTTCTGCATCGGACAGCGTCCCGGACTTGGTCAGAATCTCCTTGGGTACGAAGATCTTGCCGACGTTGGCGAGATTGGCGGCCATATCCAGCGCCTGCAGCTCCGCTGTCGGCAGCTTCAGTTCGCGGCCGACGGCGACCGCCACGGCGGCGGTGCGCGCCGAGTGGTTGGCCGAATAGGGGTCGTGTTTGTCGACGGCGCGCATCAGCGCCATGATCAACTGGCGCAGCAGGTTGGCACGCTTGCGTTCGGATTCGTGCAGGGCAGTGACGTCATGCAGCACCACCAGGGTGGCATCACCCGAACCGGCCGGATTCGGCAGGGGCAGGGCGGCACACTGATACAGACCCTCGCGGTCGCCGACGATGAACGATTCGGGTCGGGGTTCGGCGTCGGCGGGGCGGCTTACACAGGCCGCCATGCGCTGCGCGGTGTCCGGACCGAAGACACTCGCCAGCGTCTTACCGATCAGATCGGCCTGTGGCACGCCGATGGCGGTCTCCAGTGCACGGTTGGCGAACAGCAGACGGCCATCGACATCGATCAGGAACAGGCAGTCCGAGAGCGTGTCGGTCACACCATGCAGCAGACGTGATTGTGTTTCCAGCAGGCGCGTCTTCTCCTGCAGGCGTTCGGCCATCGCCCGGGCGCGCACGCTGCTGCCGTGGCGCCAGGCGGCGATCAAGGCGGCGCTGATGAAGAACAGGGTGAGCAGAAATACGCTCAGCAAAAAGCGCCGATGGTCGTCGGATTCCTTCAGGGCCTCCTTGGCATCGGTCTTTTGCAGCAGCACCCAGGGTGCGCCGCTCAGCGGCCGGCTGCTCATGAGTACGGGCACACCGCGGTAATCGGACAATTGCGCGAACCCCCCGGGGGCACGTAGGGCGTGGGCGGCGGCGAGATCGGGGGTATTCAGCGCCAGCCGTCGCCGGGTCGGCGGGCTGCCGTCGGCCAGCGGCGACAGATAGACGACCATGTCGTCCTGCGCCCGCACCAACAGGGTCTCGTCGTGTGGCGTGGGGGTGCCGCGATTGGCGAGCAGGGGATACAGTTCGGTGGCCGGTTTGAGGCCGTACAGCACGCCGACCGGGCCGCTCCCGGTTTCCGCCTGCAATCCTGCTACCGCGCCGACCGGCACGACGAAGCCGACGGTGGCCTGACCGGTGGCGTTGAGGCGCAGATCGCGCAGCGCCGGCCGGTTGGTATCCAGGACCTGCCCGATCCGGACGCGATCCTCGGGATCGATCGGTGGCATGCCGGGCGTCGCCACCACGACGCGGCCCTCGTGATCGAGCAGTGCCAGGCCGCGGGTTCCGGTGGCGGGGACATTGGCACGAATCACCGGCTCGGCCTCGCCGGGCATGTGATAGCCGTTGCGCTCCGCCGCGGCATAGATGAGGTTGCGCAGATAGCCGAGCTGCGCGGGTTCGATGGACGGATCGCTGGCGGCGGCCGCTGCCAGTTGGCTCAGATAGAGTTGCAGGGAGGCGTTGTTGGCCAGTTCCTGCAGGCCGCTGAACTGCCGGGCGAGCCAGTCGTCGATGGCTGCGGCGCGCGTATCGGCGACCAGTCCCAGGCGGATCCGCCAGTCGGTCAGGTCGCGATCCCGCTCCAGGTCGAGATAGGAAAAGATCAGCCACAGGCCGCCGAGTACCAGCACGATCAGGATCGTCACGCCGGCGAGTATGGGGGTGCGTGGAGAGCGAGGCAGATTCAACAGGGCAGTCCTTGGGTATTGTTGTCGTTCGTCGGTGCGGTCATAGCCTGGGCGTGTGTATCCACCAGTGCGCTTCGTTGATGGAATAGACCGGCACGTAGTGGATGATGTCGTTGTGCCGGACCACCTTCTCGATCTGATTGTCCAGTATAAAGATCTCGCCGTCCTGATAGACCGCCAGCACGGCATGCGGGATACGCAGGTTGGTATCCTGCAGGACGACGATGCGCAGCCTGTCGGTGTCGATCCCCAGCCAGCGCAGCGAGAACAGCTTGGTGATGGCGTAGTCCTCGCAGTCCCCGCCATTGTAGAGAAATTCGCGCGCCACGGCCCAATAGTCCTCGATGCCGTAGTTGTCGAGGTCCAGAACGTACGTCTTGCGGTTGGCGTACTCATTCACACGCTGCAGCTGCTCGGCACGCGGCAGGCTACGGATGGAATCGAGGAAGGTCAGCCAGGCACGCAGATGGCAGCGGTTGAAGTGTGCCTCATCACAGTCGGCCTCGGGGACGTCGAGCCGGAGATGGCGTTCCAGGGCCGCCAGCCATTGCCGGAAGGGTGCAAGATCGGTCTGCTCGGTCTCGGCATGGCCAAACAGCGCCGGGGGTGTTCCAGGGTTCGCCGCCACGCCAGCGCTCCAGCTGCCCGCCGCGAGCCACATGAGCCCGAGGGCGATGGCCAGGGTCGCGCCTGCACCCTGCCTGCGGCATGGTCGACGCCCCATCATTGCTGGACACCTTGTGGTTTCGGTAACATAGGCCTTTCAAGAACAAGCCGAAGTGGGGGCTCGCCTCCGCCGGATTACACCCGACATAACAAGGGGGAGTCAATGCAAAGGGATATCACCCACGCGGTGGGAGGATCGTTGCTGGGCTTGATCGGTGGCCTGGTGATGGGGGCGGTCAGTGCAGTGGCCGTCGCCCAGACGGATGGGGCCGACGCGGTCGATGCGAACGAAGAACTCTTCAAGAAGGGCATGCAGGCGCTGGAGGATGACCGACTGAAATCGGCCATCGAGGCCTTCCATTCCATTCTGAGCGATCAGCCGAGTCTGCACCGGGCACGCCTGGAACTGGCCGTCGCCTACTATCGTGCCTTCCGCTACGACGAGGCCCAGAGGCTCGCGCAGGAGGTGTTGGACGATCCGACCACACCCCCCGAAGTGCGCGTGACCATCCTCGCCTTCCTGGCACAGCTCAAGCAGGATCAGCAGAGCTTCGCCGTGCGCCACCACGTGGAGCCGTCCATGTCGCTGGGCTACATGTACGACTCCAACGTCAATGTCGGTCCGGCGTCCGACGTGGTGCAGATCGGTGATCAGACCCTGACCCTGGTGGAAGGGAGCGAGCGCAGCGACAGCGCCGTAGTGCTCGGTGCCGGCGTCACGCACCGCTATCAGCCCGGCAAGACCTTCGAGGTCGGTGAGCGGACGGCGCTGTTCCTCTGGCAGAGCGATCTCGGTCTGTACCACCGCGAATACGATACCGAAGGCGAGTTCAACCTGTCGGTGCTGTCGGCGAGTACCGGTCCGGCCTGGGTGGTGCTGCGGCACTGGCGCGCCAATGTGGCGGTGCGTGCCGAGTACATCTGGCTGGGCAATGCCAAGCTGGCGCTGTTCACCTCGCTGAACCCGGCTGTCACCTGGCAATTCAAGGATGGCGAACTGACCTGGGACGCGACCGTCACCGACCGCAACTATGCGGACGACCGGCCCGTTGCCGAGGGCGGTGACGCCGGCCGCGAGGGTACCTACTGGGCGACCGGTCCGTCGCTGGGGCATTACTTCATGCAACGCAAGCTGGCAGCGCAGGTGGGCGTGCGGGCCGTCCAGTTCCGTGCCGACGACGACCGCTTCGGCTACGACGGCTACGATGCCTTCGCCGGCGCCAACCTCAAGGCCTGGACGGGCGGCTCGCTGTTCGCGCGGCTCAGCTACCGTGATCTGGACTATGACGGCGTCGAACCGATACCCGGGGTCGCGCGCGATGAGACCGAACGCCGGGTGTCGATCGGTTTCCAGCACGAGTTCCGCGATGGCTACCTGAACAAGTGGGCGCTGAGCGGCGGGCTGCAGTACACCAAGAACGAATCCAATATCTCGATCTACGATTACGATCGGCGCCAGTTCATGTTGAATCTGGGCAAGACCTTCTGAGTACAGGACGGCACCGCCGAGCGTCGGATTTCTTAACTGGAGGTTATTGATCTGACGCCCGGCATAAAATATATCTGCTTGTTATATAAATATTTATCCTCTGGTCGGCGCCGTCTTTATAGAGCAATAGTCGGATAAACTTACACTTCCGGTTTTCCAGATCCTTAGTGGTTAGCGTGTAACACACTGTTTTAGAAAGGTAATAATCTTTTTTGTGACGTATGGCGCAAAACTTGCTCTCCTCTCGGCAAATCCATTGGCGCGCGGCGTTCCGCGCAGGCCGTGAACAGATACCGGGGGAGACTCGTATGAACTTCAGCAAGTCGTTGCTGACATTGGGTATTTTTGCTGCTTTGGCCGGTATTTCGGGGGGTGCCGCAGCTGTCGCCAAGGATGCGGATGACGATTCCGTATACCGCTGGGGTCGCTGGGCGGTACTGGCGCCAGCGGCGGGGACCGAAGACCTGCTCGCCTTCGCCCCGGCGGGAAGCAATGATCTCGACCGCTGCGAGGCCGCCGCGAACTGCCCCGAGCCCCAGGCGGAGGCCGAGCCGGAACCCACGCCGGAACCCGTCGTTCAAGTCCCCTGTGCAGCGGGTGCGGCCTGCGGCTTCACCCGCATCGATCGGCGCAACCCCGACGGTTCGACGGACGACAGCACCACCGGTCTGTTCGCGCTCGAACTCCAGGCCGACGGTGAGGGCGGTGGAACGGTGGGTTTCCGTGTGAATCCCGGCGAACCCGGCGAGATCGCCTCGGGGGATCTGCCGGCCACGATCGGGCCGACCCGGTTCCGCTCCACGGATCTGGATGATCCTTCGCAGGCCGGTGGCCGCATCGTTGCGGGTGAGACCGATATCGTGGAAGGCTTCTGGCGGCAGATCACCGGGTCTGCGCTGGACGGTGAATTCAGGGTGGGTACCGCCGCGACCGCGGGCGAGATGGCCGCGCTCATGGACCAACTCGACCTTGGCGGCGCGGTCGTCGGCGTCTATGAAGGGTCGACGGCGAGCAGCATGAGCGGCGCGACCGATGTGCGCATGACCATGAATTTCGGTACCTCCGAGTGGACCGGCCAGTTCACGGGCTCCCAGGTCCAGTTCGACGCCGGTGGCCAGATCCAGGATTCGGGCTTCGTGTCCGATGCCGCCCGCTTCAGCAGCAATATCGCCACCGGTACGGTCCAGGGTGCGTTCGTGAACGCCGGCCATAACGCCATCGGCGCCTTCGAGGTGACGGACACGGCCGGTATCCACGATGCTGACGTCTTCAACGCCGGCCTGCAGCCAATGTCACCGCGCTGAGGCGACGCGGGGTGCGTCAAGGTGTACACCCCGCGCCATAGTGGGCCGCTGGCGGCGACGTAGCGACGACTGAAATTTTCAGGCATCTCCCGGCCAGGAAAGACACGGAACGAGAAACCCGCCACAGTGCCTGCTTCCATGCTCTCCCCATACCTCGCAGAGTGGGGTGGTATAACTGCGACACCGCCCCTCTTGGCAGGACGCCAGCACGTGGTTTATAGTCGGGCTACGTTCATTCAGACGGAATCGAGCAACTCCTTCGACATGGCGCACATGCCCCACAAGCCGATCACCTCGCCGCCACGCGCCCTGCGTGCCGCGATCGCTGGCCTGCGCCTGAACCTCCTGCTGCTGCCCTAGGCAGCGCATACCTTTCCCCTTTATTTCATTGAATTTTCCAACGCCCGGCGCGCAGACCGGCACATGCTCTGTTATATTGACGCGCCAGGTGGGACCCCCCGGCCGGACCCGGCGGCCGGAACCCGATGGAGTCAGACAGCTATGAGTCAGCCAGACAAACTCATCATTTTCGACACGACCCTGCGCGACGGCGAACAAAGCCCCGGCGCGTCCATGACCCGCGATGAGAAGGTCCGTATCGCCAAGGCGCTGGAGCGCATGCGTGTGGACGTGATCGAGGCCGGTTTCCCGGTTGCCAGCCGCGGCGATTTCGAGGCCGTCGAGGCCGTCGCCCGCGCCGTGCGCGACAGCACCGTCTGCGGGCTCGCGCGCGCGCTCGACAAGGACGTCGACTGTGCCGGCGAGGCGCTCAAGCCGGCCAGCAGCGCGCGTATCCACACCTTCATTGCGACCTCACCCATCCATATGAAGCTGAAGCTGCGTATGGAGCCCGATCAGGTGGTCGAGCAGGCAGTGCGTGCCGTCAAGCGGGCCCGACAGTACACCGACAACGTGGAATTCTCCCCCGAGGACGCTGGCCGTTCAGAGTTTGATTTCCTCTGTCGCATCATCGAGGCGGTGATCGACGCCGGTGCCCGCACGGTCAACATCCCGGATACCGTCGGCTACAATCTGCCGCAGCAGTTCGGTGAGCTGATCCGGCGGTTGATCGAGCGCGTGCCGAACTCCGACAAGGCAGTATTCTCCGTGCATTGCCACAATGACCTCGGCCTGGCGGTGGCGAATTCGCTGTCCGCAGTGCTCAACGGCGCGCGTCAGGTCGAATGCACCATCAATGGTCTGGGTGAGCGCGCCGGCAACGCCGCACTTGAGGAGGTCGTCATGGCGGTGCGCACCCGCCGCGATCTGTTCTCCTGCGATACCGGCCTCGACACCACCCAGATCATGACCTGTTCGCGGTTGGTGTCCTCGATCACCGGCTTTCCGGTGCAGCCGAACAAAGCCATCGTCGGCGCCAACGCCTTTGCACACGAGTCCGGTATCCATCAGGACGGGGTACTCAAGAGCCGCGAGACCTACGAAATCATGCGCGCCCAGGACGTCGGTTGGGCGGCCAATCGCATCGTGCTGGGTAAGCATTCGGGCCGCAACGCCTTCCGCAGCCGGCTGGTCGATCTCGGCATCGACTTCGCATCCGAGGAGGCCCTGAACGAGGCCTTCGCGCGCTTCAAGGATCTGGCCGACAAGAAGCACGATATCTACGACGAGGACCTGCAGGCGCTGGCCTCCGAGGCGCAACTCGCCGCGGAGCACGAACGCTTCAAGCTGGTGGCGCTCAAGGTCTGCTCAGAGACGGGCGAAATCCCTTTGGCCGAGATCACCCTGGCGGTCGATGGCGAGGAGCTGCATGCGTCGGCCCGGGGGAGCGGCCCGGTGGATGCATCCTTCCGCGCCATCGAGGCGATCGTTGCGAGCGGTACCGAGCTGCAGCTCTATTCGGTCAATAACATCACCAGCGGCACAGACTCACAGGGCGAAGTGACGGTGCGGCTGGAGAAGGGCGGGCGTATCGTCAACGGCCAGGGGGCCGATACCGATATCGTCATCGCCTCCGCCAAGGCCTACATCAATGCCCTGAACAAGGTATTGGCGACGCCGGCGCGCGAGCACCCGCAGCTGGGGGATGTATGACAAGGGCAGGTGCCAGGTTCTAGGTGCTAGGGCCGAGGAGGGGCTGAGGGGTGGTGGCAGAACGGCAGGCTGGGTATCTGCGCGCGATGGGCATCGAGGTGTGGCGGCGGCGCGGTGTGCCGCCGGCGCCCGTGGCGGTGGCCGGGATCCCTACCGATGCCGACGGGCCGGACGACTGGGCGGCGTTGCAGACTGAAGTCGCGGCCTGCACCCGTTGCGAGCTGCACCGCACCCGCACTCAGACGGTATTCGGCGTCGGCAACCCCGCTGCCGACTGGCTCATCATCGGCGAGGCGCCGGGGGCCGAGGAGGACCGGCGCGGCGAGCCGTTCGTCGGCCATGCCGGACAGCTGCTCGACAACATGCTGGCGGCAATCGGCCTCGATCGACAGATGGCCTACATCGCCAACCTCCTCAAGTGCCGTCCCCCCGGTAACCGCGACCCACAGGTCGGCGAGGTCACCTGCTGCGAGCCCTATCTGCAGCGCCAGATCGCCCTCATCCGGCCGCGCCTGATCCTGGCGGTCGGGCGCATCGCAGCCCAGAATCTGCTCAAAACCGACCTGCCGTTGAAGCGCCTGCGCGGGCACGTTCACCCGTACGGCCCGCTGCACATCCCGGTGATCGTCACCTACCATCCGGCCTACCTGCTGCGTACGCCGGCGGACAAGCGCATGGCCTGGGAGGATCTCCAGTTCGCGGTGCGCGTGCTCCATGAGCGTGCGGTGGAGGGCGGGCAATGAGCGCCATCCTGCGATCGGCGGACAGCAAATTTCGTCCCATGGCCGAGGCTGACCTCCCGGAGATCATGGAGATCGAGCGCCGTGCCTACCCCTACCCCTGGACGATCGGTATCCTGCGCGACTGCCTCCGGGTCGGCTACACCTGCTGGCTGTACGAGCGGCGCGGCGTGATCCAGGCCTACGGCGTCATGAGCATCGCCGCCGGCGAGGCGCATGTCCTTAATCTGTGTGTGCGCCCCGAATCGCAGGGCAGCGGCTTCGGGCGCGGGATGCTCACCCAACTGATCGCCCTGGCCCGCCGGCATGGCGCCGACACCCTGTTGCTTGAGGTGCGGCCGTCCAACCCTGCCGCCCTGCACCTCTATCAGAGCCTGGGCTTCAACGAGGTCGGCTCGCGCAAGAATTACTATCCGGCCGAGCAGGGACGCGAGGACGCACTGATCTTCGCACTGAGTCTGTGAACTGCAGGCAAAGCGCCACGGAAAACACGGATCGCCCGCATGCGGCCGGAGGTCAATGGTGCTTGGTTGAACCTTTCTTGACCACAGAAGCACACGGAATGACACGGAAAAGGGCTCATTGTGCAAGGCCCGGAGACCAAACTACGGGGAGATGACCCCGGGTTTACGCTGTGTATTCTTTCCGTGTCGTTCCGTGGCTGACTTGCCGATGCCGTGGCCGGCTCGCCTGCGGTGCGTTTCCGTCGCACCCCCATCGCGTGGAGACGCCCGATCCGGTACAATGCCGCGGCATTCCTGAGCTGCGTACCCCATGTCCGATCTGACCCGTGAAGCGGCCCGCCGCCGCACCTTCGCCATCATTTCCCATCCCGATGCCGGCAAAACCACGCTGACGGAGAAACTGCTGTTGTTCGGCGGCGCCATCCAGCTCGCCGGCACCGTCAAGGGCCGCAAGGCCGCACGCCACGCGACCTCCGACTGGATGGATCTGGAGAAGCAGCGCGGCATCTCCGTGTCCTCGTCGGTCATGCAGTTTCCCTACAAGGGCTGCATGGTCAACCTGCTGGACACGCCGGGCCACGAAGATTTCTCGGAAGACACCTATCGCACCCTGACGGCGGTCGACTCGGCGCTCATGGTGATCGATGTGGCCAGGGGTGTGGAGGAGCGCACCATCAAATTGATGGAGGTCTGCCGGTTACGTGACACACCCATCATGACCTTCATCAACAAGCTCGATCGCGAGGGGCGCGAGCCCGTCGACCTGCTCGACGAGGTGGAGGCGGTGTTGAAGATTCAGTGCGCGCCCGTCACCTGGCCGATCGGCATGGGCAAGCGCTTCAAGGGCGTCTATCACCTG
>JACDJA010000910.1_pt1 | contig 28572 bp, 25 predicted proteins | sample 7449241 | NCBI WGS metagenome assembly JACDJA01 (sample SAMN14253289, study PRJNA609438) | sludge metagenome | isolation source: initial anaerobic sludge | collected 2018-12-20 | reverse complement strand
TCATCCTACAAAGAGTGAATATGCTAGAAAGGAACTCTATTTAGATGGTAAATTACTAAAGAGAAGGGATGTATATCACAGAAATGTTCCTAAGGCATTAGAGGTTCAGTATCTTTTTAATATTCATACTCATCCTAAGCATGTAAGAGATGATGGTAGTAAGTATTACAATTTCTTTTCAGCTCAAGATATTAAGGCATTACTTTCATCTAAAGCTATTATGACTGGAGTTGTTACAGACAAGCTTTGGTTACTTATACGTACAGACAAGACTCCTAGCTTTGTAGAGGACTTAGTTGACTCTGATGTTACTCCAGATTATGTAGAGAATACCTTAAAGATTGGTCTTTACAGGGCAGATTTTAACAAGAAAGCGTATAGGTATTCTCTTTTAAAGAAGTGATACCCTATTTTACAGTTACTGATTTTGCTAAATTCCTTGGTTTATCTATACTATTACCCAACTCTTTAGCTAGGTAGTAAGATATTAATTGGAAAGGTATTACATTACTAATAGCTTTGAGATCGTTACTTTGGGCTACTTGTATAAAGTAATCAAAACAATCCATCTCTTGTTTATCCCCTATTCCAATAGTTAATGCTCCTCTTGCTTTTACTTCTTGTGTAGCAGAGATTAAGTCTTTCTTGTTAATATCGTTTGATACTATTGATATTACTGGAGTTCCTTTCTCTATTAGTGCTATTACACCGTGTTTAAGCTCTCCTGCTGCAAATCCCTCGAAGTGTTTATATGATATCTCTTTTATTTTTAATGCTCCTTCTTGTGCAATATGAAAGTTTTGTCCTTTACCTAGTACAAAGAAATGTTCTTTGGTTTTTAATAGTTTAGATATCTTTTCTATTTTTTTAAGGTTGTTGTTATTAAAAAACTCTTCTAAAGAATTACTTATTAATCTTAACTCTCTTTTAGCATCTAAATATTGTCCTATTAATGTTTTAGCTAATAGATATCCAAAAGATATTTGAGAAGTAAATACTTTAGTAGAGGCTACACATATTTCAGTACCAGCGTTAGACATAAAGAAGGTATCTGAGAGTCTAGCTAATGTTGATCCTGGCATATTTATTATACTTGCTATATATGCTCCTTTATCTTTAAATATTTCTATTGCTTCTAGTGTATCTGCTGTTTCTCCACTTTGTGATATTGCTATTACAGTGTCTTTGTCAGTTATGATATCTAAATATGATTCTGTTTCGTATGATTTAATAGAGAGGGCTTTTTTCTTACTAATACTTCTTAAGTAGTATGCTATTTGATCTGCACTAAATCCTGCTGTACCAGCTCCTATTGTATATATATTTTCTGATTCTTTTAATCTTTTGATTAAACTTAGTAAATCTTTCTGAGAGTACTGTGTTGCTTTTAATATTGTATGTTGTTGTTCTACTATCTCTTTAAGCATGAAATGATCATACTCTTTCTTATCTATATCTATTTCTAGTAGTTTTTCTTCTTTGGGTTCTCTCTTTATATATTTATTATTACTTATATCAAAGATTTTGTATTTTCCATCCTTTATTTCAATCATTTCCCCATTATTTATCTCTACAATATTTCTACAGTATTGATTAAAGGCTAAGGGATCTGATGCTAGGTATATCTCTTTACCTTCTACTCCAAGTATTAGTGGGCTTCCATTTCTAATAGCAAGTATTTGATCTTCTTTACTATCTAGTAGTATTACTGTATTTCTGCCTTTTAATTGCTTAAAAGCGCTTCTAAGAGCTTCTATTATATCTTTTTTACTCTTTAGTTCATGTTCTACTAGTTTTACTATTACTTCTGTATCTACTTCTGTTTCAAATGTATATTTAAGTTCTTCTAAGTATGTTTTTAGTTCTGTATAGTTTTCTACGATACCGTTTTGTGCTATTACAAATCTTCTATCTGTTGAGTAGTGAGGATGTGCATTAGTTATTGTTACACCTCCATGTGTTGCCCATCTTGTATGCCCTATTCCTGTTGTTGTTTGTTCTGTTTTTAATTTAATACTTTCTGGTATATGTCCAATGTCTTTTGTAGTTATTATATTTCCTTTCTCTATTCTACTTATTCCCCAGGAGTCATATCCTCTGTATTCTAATCTTTTTAATCCTTGATGAATTATGAATGGGGCGTTAGATTTTCCCATGTATCCAAAAATACCGCACATATGTGTAGGTCTAAAACTTTAATTACAGTTTGGGAATGTATGTAAGAATCTTTTTGTTTTCTTTGTAGATTCTTTTTAGGTTTATACAAAAACCTGAAGGTATCCGCTGATTACTCGATATCCTTCTCCTCGTAGTATATTTTTAATATACCCAGCCGCTTCTGTTTGTTAATTTCCCTCCCCTATTATACATATCTTAATGAGAATGTTAATTCCTTTTTCTAATGAGTGATGCGTAGTACAAGAGATTTAGTAGGGATGTTAGTAGTGCTGCTATATATGTTGTAGCTGCTCCAGAGAGTACTGATTTTGCTCCCCCTATTCTACTTTCTGATATTAGGTTGTACTTTCTTATTAGCTTAAATGCTCTTTTACTTGCATCTATCTCTATTGGTAGTGTTACTAATGCAAATACGGTAGTTAGAGCAAAGAGCATTAACCCTATTTCAGCTAATCCTAATATGTTTAATATTAATCCTGCTATTATCAATATATATCCTAATCTTGAACCAATGTTTACGATTGGTACTAGGCCTGTTCTAAGGTTAAAGAGTAAAGAGTTAGTATATTTCTGTTGTACATGTCCAAACTCATGAGCAACGACTGCTACAGAGGCTACAGAGTCCTCTAAAGAGGCAGTAGAGATGCTTACCATATCTTTGGTTGGATCAAAGTGATCACTTAGGTTATCTCCTTGTACTTTAATACTTACAGGGAATTGTTCTCCTTCCTTAATTATCTGTGCTGCTTGTTGTCCTGTTATATTACTTCCTGTAGAGAGGTGTGAATATTTTTTAAAGGACGTGGTTATCCATATCTGTGCAATTATGGAGAGGACTAATCCTGGGAGGATATATATGAAATATATTGGATCGTAGAACATATGTATGTATTTAATACTTTAGTATATATATTTTACATTGTATATCGAGGGAAATACAGAGGGTAGTTCCCTACCCTCATATGCTATATATACTCTTTCTTTCTTTTTGTATCTAGTGCTACTATTCCGATACTTCCCAGTATTCCTACTGCTAGTAATATCCATGGCCAGTACTTTTGTAAGAAGTTTCTTTCATCTAATACAGTAAAGTCTAAACTTGTATCTTCTTCTTCCTCTATTTGTATTTCTTGATCATTTTCTCCTAATACAAAGTTATTAGGTAGTTTACTGTCATCTACTTTTACAAAGTATTGTCCACTACATAGTGTTGTTTCCCAATATCCATTTTCATCTGTTATTAATTGTTTTACTGTTTCTTCCATACCATCTGTAATTGTATATACCCTTATTGATATCTCAGAAAATACTCTTTCTCCTTCATCTTTAATACCATCATTATTAGAATCAATGTATATATATCCTGATATTGTAGATGGGTTATCACATGTTTGAGAGCCTTTTACTTCTTCTGTATCTTCATTAAGAATTTCTTCTTCATTTTCAAGTGCTAATGCATCTCCTTCACCACCTACTCCTAATATATCAGCAAAGAAGGTAGTAACTTTCTTAGCTAAGGTTGGTGAGTTTGTAGTTGTAGTAGAACTTTCTGATGTGACTCCTTGTACTGCTCCTACAGAGATATCTATTGTTTCAGTAGTACATATTACTCCTCCGTCTTCACATACTTCTAAGGAGGCTATGTAATCTCCTGCTGTTGTATATGTATGTAAATAGTTAGTTAATATGTTTCCTTGTGCAGGGAGTGTTCCTAGGACATCTGGGGTTCCATCTCCAAAGGAGAGTGTGTATGTCCAATTACTGTCATCTAATCCTGGGTCTATGAATGATCCATTAAAGGAGATACTGTTTCCTGCGAGTATTTCTGTAGTAGAAGATGAGAAGAGTACTGTTGGTTCTACATTTACAATTGTTACTATTACTTCTTCTATACTACTACTATTTCCTGCTTTATCTTTAGCAAAGTAAGAGATTGTATAATCTCCTTCTGGTATTAAGGATGTGTCTGCTACTGTTGTAGTTATTCCATATGTTGTACTTAGTTCTGTTAATATTGTATCTGTTAGGTCTACATTCCAGCTATCTGTACTGGTAGATGGTGTGATACATTCTTCTGATACATCTCCTATATCACTTGTTATTGAGTAACAGAGCTTCTCTATTTCATAATTATCTTCTACTAATACTTCTTTTGTAGGTATTGTAGATCCTTCATTAATTGTAAAGTCTTCTAATGATTGGATTGTTGGGAAGATATTGTCTACAGAAAGAGTCTTATATCCTGTACTTCTTATCCAATTTCCTCCTGTTAGATCTCTTGCTGCAACTTTTACATACATTGTTCCATTTGTCCAACTTGATGGAACTGTGTATTTTGCTTGATAGGTATTTCCAGAAGTTTTAGTCATAGCTACAGATGTAGGTATTGGTCTTGAAGTGTAACTCTCGTTATATGAGAAATCTGCGGATACTGCCAATACTCCATTATTATCAGTCACATCTGCGGTTATTGTTATTGTATCTCCTGCTTTTACAAAAGTTTTGTCTACGATAACATTGGATATGGTTGGAGCTGTTTTATCATATGTTACTACAAATTGGGTAGAGTATGCTGAACAATTTCCTGCGAGATCACAAGCACTGAAGGAGAAAGAATGCTCCCCTTCTCCTTGAGTAAATTTATCATTATAAACTCCAAGGACACTTGAATATGCACTAAGGTTTGTTGGATTCCAAGGAGTATCTTCTTTGAAAGGAGAATCAGTAATCTCATTCCAATATTTCAATTGATATCGTGTTGTGTCTTCTGAAGACGATAAATTAAAAGTAAATGTTTCAGAACTTGTATAGCCGTTTGTTGGGACAGAAATACCATTAGCCGTAAGTGTAGCAGTTGGTTTGGTTGGTGCTGTGTTATCTATTGTAAATTTCATAGACCATCCTATGTGGCTATTTCCAAGACTATCCCAAGGTCGGAAATTAAAATAGTTACCTTCAAAATTCTCATTTATAGGATCTCCATTTTTATATGTTGATGGTACTGTATATATAAATTCAAAGTGTGTACCATCTACTTTATTCATTGTTCCAGATATAAGCTCGTTATTGTTAAGGTTCCATGGATTTTCTCTTATCCATAGTTGAACTTTTTCTACTTCTGTAAGTGCATCTTCTACTTCTATTGCTATCTTTACATTATCTCCAGATTTAGTTAATGAACTTTCTTTCCAACTCCCATTTTTTTCAACAAACATTTTTGTATCTAAAATATTCGGATATGAATTATCAATTTTTATACTAATAACATCACTCCCCCATTTAGTTAAAGTGTTAAGATACTGAGCCGTAATATAGTAAGTTTCTCCATCAATCAATGTTGTTGTATCAAAAGTGCATGTATCAGTTCTAGAGGTTCCAAGCATTGTACCACCAGGAGCTGAACGACATTCATCTATAAATACTTCATAGGGTGCATTTTTCCAAAGTCTTATATAATAGCTACCCATACCCCAATCATCACTTGCTTCTACTTCGACCTCTAAACCACCATTTACATAAGCATTATCTGAAGGAGAATTTATATTTACAATAGGGATAGTGGCATTACAAGTTTCTACAGAATCGCCACCTTCTGATTTAAGCCATGGACAGATATCTACATTGCTTGATACTTTATCTCCTTTTCCAAAACTTACTCCTGAAGGTCCTGTTATATCACCCCACCAGTTTTCTTTCGCATCAATAGTGTTTCCACTATACCAATTTACACCAGATGTATTTCCTTCAAAACTATTTCTATTAACTTTTACATTTTCTCTAACATTGGAAGAACCAATAGCCTCCAATGTATTATCTTTAAATGTATTACCTAAAATATTAACACTATTAAGACCATCTGATCCTATTCCAACATAATTACTCTCAAATGTGTTATTTAAGATTTCTAAATTAGAAGATGGGTTAATATATAAGCCTTGATACCAATCCTTAATCATATTATTTTGTACAAGAATATCCCTCGTATAATATCCAAACATTATCGCTGGCCCATCAGTTTGATTCTTGCCTGTTCCTACCAAGGTATTATTGATAATTTTTTGATTAGATGTTCCACTTTGCTCAAGTGTTCCACCCTTTATATATATACCAGCTTTTTGATTGTGAGCTACTATTGCTCCACTCATTATTTGAAAACCGTCTATGGTTATATTACTAGTATCCAGATAAATTCCTCCATTTATCACAGGTTTCTCATTCTCAACGGCTTTAAGAGTAATTCCTTTATTAATTGAAACATTCTCATTATACGTACCTGGTAGTACATTTACAGTATCTCCATCATTAGCATCATCTACAGCTCCTTGAATCGAACTATAAATTTTATTTCCTGTATATGTAAGAGGAGTATTATTTCTTCGGATGACAGCTTTATCAAATACATTATTTTCTAAAATATAATCCAAATTTATACCAGATATATTATTTGCATTAACCTGAATATCATTATTTGAAAAAGTGTTGTCTTTAATTTCATTATATGTGGCAATATGTCCTTTATTAAAATCTGTAAAGGTCAAACCTATTGGGCCACCCTTAATAGTATTTTCTTTTATGACAATATTTGATATATCTCCATAATATGGTTGTATACTAATTGGTCTATTACAATTTTCAATATAATTATTTTGAATAAGATTATTTGTAATTGAACTACCACTGTAGTTTATAATAACTATTCCATTATCTGAAACAGTAGCCCCATTACCAATTATAATATTATCTTTTACTGTAGTATTAGATGCTGTAGTTACCAAAAGTCCTGTCGCAGACCAATTAGGGTTTGTCAACGTTGTAACTTGAACGAGATTTCCTATAATACTGGAATTGTTCCCAGAAATTTGTATAGAATTCCCATTTATATTCGTTGATATTGGAGCTTCTACTATATTATTTAAAATGTGACTAGTTACTTGTGGTGAAGAACTTTTTTGAGCTATTCCGGCTGCAGACCAGTTTGAGTCATCTGCGATTGTAAATCCATCTACGGTAACCGTTACTTCCGCCTCACCACTAATTTCAACTGCAATAGGAGTCCCCCCAGATTTTATAACTGCCTCGTTTACCCTTCTAGAAGGATCAGAAGCAGAAACTCCAGCATGCGGACCTCTTAAAGTTAAATTTTTGCCTTGAAGTTTCAGGTTTTCATTATAAGTTCCTGCTGCAACATGGATCGTATCTCCATCAATGGCAGCATTAATTGCATCAGTAATTGTTGAATAACATTTTGTAGTTCCACTAGGAGGAGTTATAGAAGCTCCATTACAAGTAGGAGGAGTAGTTAATCCACTAACCACAAAAATCGTAAAATGCTCCAACCCCTCTATATTTACTACATCACTATTAACCTCTACATTCCTATCTACACTCTTATATGTATTACCATCTTCAGTATACTTAACCTCTATCTCTTCACCCTGTTCATTAGGAAGTACTAAATCATATGTAAATGATCCATTACTCATTGTAGAAGTAAAGTTCCATCCATACTCTTCTGTGGTATTTAATTCTGTTTTTTCTTCTTCAGTAAGTACAACCTTCTGTATTACAAGGTTCCCTTCTTCTGTAATAGAGGTAAATCTAATCCTTACCCTATCATCATCTGGATATACATACTCTTTCTCTTCTACAAGAGATACAGTATATACTCCCTCTTCAAAGATGGATGTTGAAATACCCTCTTCTAAGATATCTTCTGATTCATCGATAGGGATTTCTTCTACTATCTCTGTTTGTTCAATATCTAACTCCTGTGCAATTACTATTGCAGGAGATAGGACATTTGGAACAATTAATGAAAAAAGTAAAAGGAAATTTAAAACTTTGGCAGGTGCTTTCTTAAAAGCTTTTCTTAGGGTTATTTTACCCATATATATTAAGTATAAAAATTACTTAATAGAGGAGTGCCTCTATGACTTATAATATACCTGGTGAAATATGAAGTCAAATATGCTAGATATCCCTTGTTAAAAGGAATATTCCAAATCCAATACTACCCCCTATTAATGCAGTATATATCTGCATTAAGCCCATAGATGTTAGAAATATACTTGGTAAGCCAATTGTTTGTACAAGTATATATGTAGCTGTATATAGAAATATTACCTTAAGAAATATTCCAATTAATATACCTAAATTATTTTTCTTTTTTGATATAGAGTAAGAGAGAAGGATATTAGATATCATAATAAAGGGCATTAGATATACTAAGAACAGTGTAGCTCCTCCAAACAGTAAACCTGTACCTGTTGCTACTAATGATGGAGTAAGAAGTATAGGGAATGTTTTTTTGAATCCATATTTTAATGTTGAGTATGTGATTAGTAAGTTAATAGTACTACCTACTAAGAGTTGTGGTTTGGATATTAGCAGAGGTATTAAAAAGGAGAGTGTGTATAGAGTGTAAAGAGTAATTGTATTAAGATTTAATTCTTTACCTAAGAGTGTATGTCTTTTTATATCTGTTAATTGCATATTAAAAGTGTATCACAATATATATTTGAAATTAATATATTAAATGATTAACATGTAATATGGAATTTGATAAAGAGAAAAAGTATTTATGTATGTTAGCTCCCTCCTTTGTCTCTGTATATGAATATCCCGATATAATTTACAGATTAAGAGCATTAGGGTTTGAAAAGGTTGTAGAGGTTACATTTGGTGCTAAGATGACCAATCTTAATTACTACCAGATTCTTAAAGAGGGAAATGATAGAACATGGATATCATCTCCTTGCCCTACTTTGGTTAATGTCATTAGAGGTAAGTATCCTCATCTACTTCGTAATTTAGTACCTGTACACTCTCCTATGGGTTGTATGGGTTTAATATGTAGAAAGCATTTCCCAGGGTATGTTAATGTATTCGTTGGACCCTGTTTAACAAAGAAGATGGAAGCACAGGAGTTAGATACTATAGATGAGGTATTAACTTTTAAAGAGTTAGATGATTTGTTTATTAAGTATGAGATACCTGAGAAGGTTACAGATGCTAAATATGTAAGTACATTTGATAAATTCTACAATGACTATACCAAGGTATATCCACTTTCAGGAGGTCTTTCTAATACCCTTCAGTATGATCATATTCTTAAAAAGAAAGATATTCTTGTAATGGAGGGTATGAGCAATATTATTAAAATACTTGATGGTTTTAAAGATGGGTATTACAAGGATTATAAATTCTTAGATATTCTTACCTGTGAGGGTGGTTGTATAAATGGTCCAGGGATAAATTATCAGTATTCTGTTAAAGAAAGAATTAAGAGAGTAAAAAAATATAAAGAGTATGCAACTAGATATGAGAAGGATTTGGGTAGAACTGGTACAAAGGCAGATGCTGAGGGCTTAGATTTCAGTAGGAGCTTCGAAGAGAAATGATGATTGTGTAACTATTAGCTTATATCCACTATTAAGTTCTACCTGTATTAATTCTGGATCTGTATGTTGTTGTTCTGGTATATATCTTGGTTGTATATCATTTACTGCTTCTGGTTCTAATTGCTTTAATTGTTTCTCAAATCTTTCTAGATTAAATCTATCTATTTTATCTACTAGATATATTAAGTGTATTACCTCTAGTTGTCTGTCTTCATCTATTGCTTCTTTTCTAATCCAATCTCTTTTGAAATCCTCTCTTCTGTTTATTTTGTGTGATATTGCTCTATTTAATTCTCTTACTTTAAGGTAATACCAATGGTTATTGGTCATCTCATATGCTTCTTTTAAGAGTAATTCCTTTGTACTGTAACTTTCTTTCTCATTCATGATAGTATTAGTAATAACTTGTCTAATTATACTACTAATATGAACGAATATATGAGAATTGCTTTAGAGGAAGCTAGAAAGGGGATGAAAAAAGGTCATGGTGGTCCCTTTGGTGCAGTAATTGTTAAAGATGGTAAAGTACTTGCTAAGAGTCATAATATGGTAATTAAGAAAAAGGATGCTACATGTCATGCTGAAATGAATGTAGTAAGAGAAGCTAGTAAGAAACTTAAATCATATGATCTTTCTTCTTGTGAGATATATACTACTGGTCAACCTTGTAAGATGTGTGAGGCTGCAATTAATTGGGCAAAGATTAAGAAGGTATATTTTGGTAATACATACAAGGATGCATTGAATATGGGTTTTGATGATGAGAGAGGTAATAACCGGGGATTAGAACTAATTAGGTTGGATAGTAGTGAGACTTCTAAGCTGATTGATGAGTGGAATTCTTCAGTAAAGAAGAGTACATATTAAAAGAGTTTGACTTTTTTGTTTTTGACCTATAACCTATTCAATAACCTCAAAACATATTAATCATGTCTAAATACATATTTGTATCTGGTGGAGTAATTTCTGGTATTGGTAAGGGTATTTCTGCAGCTTCTATTGCTTTCATTCTCAAATCATATGGGTATAAGGTAACTATGATTAAGGCAGATCCATATCTTAATGTGGATGCAGGTACTATGAATCCACTAGAACATGGTGAGACCTTTGTACTTGAAGATGGTTTTGAAACAGATATGGATATAGGTTCATATGAGAGATTTGTAAATGAATCTTTCTCTAGACCTAATTCTATGACTTGTGGTGCTATCTTAGACAAAGTAATTAAAGATGAACGTTCATTAGCATATGAGGGTAAATGGGTTAGTTTAGATTACCATGTTCCTGATGAGATAATTGCATGGATTAAGGGTGTAGCTAAGAGTAGTAAAGCAGATATTACAATTGTAGAGATTGGTGGTACTGTAGGAGAGGTTGGTAATGGTTTGTTTTTGGAGGCTAACAAGGTTATGAAGATTCAAAATCCTAATGATGTTGTACATGTTCATGTCTCATACTTACCTGTTCCTGGTACACTTGGTGAGATGAAGAGTAAGCCTGTACAGATTTCTACACAGCTTCTCAATGCACATGGTTTACATCCTGATTTTTTAATTGCTAGATCTAAGAGTGGTTTAGATGATGTTAGAAGGGAGAAACTTTCTAGATACTGTTTTGTTCCTGTAGAGAACGTTATATCTGCTCATGATATTGATTGTATATATGATGTTCCAGAGAGTTTTGAGAATGCCAATATGGGTAAAAACATTTTAAAGAAGTTAGGTCTTAGACCTAAGAAAACTCCCTTAATGGATGAGTGGATGAAAAAGATTAAGAGGATGAGAAGAATTAAGAAAGAGATTAATATCGGTATTGTTGGTAAATATTACAAGAGTGGTAAGTTTGATTTAAAGGATTCATATGTATCTGTTTTAGAAGCTATTAATCATGCTAGTTGGGAGCACGGAGTTAATACCAATATACATTGGATTGTGGCTGATGATTTTGATTCAGACAGAAAGTTGCAAGAAAAACTATTGGAAATGGATGGTCTTGTTGTACCTCAAGGTTGGGGAAGTAGAGGTGCGCAGGGAAAGATTAAGGCTATACAGGTTGCTAGAGAGAATAAGTTGCCCTATTTGGGTCTATGTTACGGTATGCAGATGGCAGTTATTGAGTATGCTAGGAATGTAGTTGGTTTGAAAGATGCTAATAGCGAGGAGGTTGATTCTAAGAGTAAGGATTTGGTGATTCATTTAATGGAAGAACAAAAGAAATATCTAAAGGAGGGTAAGTTTGGAGGTACTATTAGACTTGGTGGTTGGCCATGTAAGATAGAGAAAGGTTCTATACTCGAATCTCTGTATTCTAAATACAGTAATGATCTCTTTAGTAGTTTACCTGTTGTAATGGAAAGACACAGACACAGGTATGAGTTTAACAATGAATACAGAGAAATATTACAGAAGAGTGGCCTAATTATCTCCGGTATGAGTCCTGACGGTGTTCTTGTAGAGGCTGTAGAGCTTTCTAAGAGAGAACATCCCTTCTTTGTAGCTACACAGTATCATCCTGAGCTTAAGAGTAGATTTATAGCTCCTCATCCAATATTTATGGGTTTTATAGAGGCTTGTATTAAACAATCTAAGAAGTAGGTATTACTTCTTTATATATACCTTCACATCAACAGTAATAGCCCTACTTTCTGTTAGGATAACGGGATTGATATCTAAGGTATATATCTGAGGGTATGTAGTTAGAATCTTTTGTATACTATCTATACTTTGTAGTAATGCATCTTTAGCTAAGCCTGGTTTTCCTCGATACCCATCTATTAATTGAGAAATCTTTGTCCTATTTAGTGCTTCTTCAATATTTTTTAAAGTCTCTGGTACTAAGAAATGCTCAATATCTCTGTATACCTCTGTATATATACCACCTTGTCCTATGGCCATTAGATGCCCAAATCCCAATCCTTTCTCTTCATATATATCTATTGCTCCATGTCTATTTGCTCCTATGAAAAACTCTGCTTTTGGTTCTATCATCTCTTGTACTAATATATCTGGTGTAGTTTTACCAGTAATTTTTTCAATACTGTTTGTTAACTCTTCAAATTTACTTTGAAACTCTGATACTGTCCTTATATCTAGAAAGAGACCTTTAAAATCCGTCTTATGTGCTAAATCTTTAGAAGTAGCTTTAATTACTACTGGGAAATTCCTAGTGGCAAACTCTGTTGCCTCATCTAAGCTTGCTGTAATTAATTGATTAGGAAGATCTAAATTAAATTCCTTAAAGATATTTTCTGCAATATCATCTGGTAGTACCTCTAGTTCTTCTGTAATTATTTCTTCTATCTCCTTTGTATATTTTCCTTTCTTTTTTAAATCATTAATATCCCTTGTAGAGTATGTCTTCTCTTCTATTTGATACTTTGTGATTTTAGATATGAGTTTAACGGTATCTTCCAAATTGTTAGAAAAGTATTGTCCATATGCTCTTAAAATCTTATTTCCATCTTCTATATCCCTTCCTCCTAAAAAGCAAGAAAATATTGGTTTAGAGGTTTGCTTCTGAATATCAGAGATTAACTTTGCTACACCTGTTATATCTGTCACTAGCTGTGGTGTAAGAATTACAAGCAATGAATCAACATTTATATCATCTAGTAAGATATGTATCGCTTTCTCATATCTATCTAGTAGTGCATCACCAAGTATATCTACTGGGTTATTTACACTCGCAAATATTGGTAAATCTTTCATTAGTTTCTCTTTACTCTTCTCCCCTATCTCTGCCATATTAAGTTCGAATTTTTCTACAAAATCCGTTGCCATTATTCCAGGGCCTCCTGCATTGGTTAATATTGCAACATTTTTTCCTTTGGGTAGCTTTTTTGAAGAGAGTACCTTTAATGTATCAAACATCTCTTCAGAGCTTTCTACTTTTATTAAGTTAGCCTTTTTTATTGCAGCCAATGTAGTGTCGTATGAGGATGCTAGAGAGCCTGTATGGGAAGATATTGCTTGTGCTGCCTTTAGAGAGCTTCCTGGTGCTATTATTACAATAGGTTTGTCTATATCTTTTGCTATTTCTATGAAATCTTTACCATCTGTAAATTCTTCAAGATATATTGCTATTGAGTCTGTTTCTTTGTCTTTCTGAAAGTACTCAATTAACTCATTTTCAGAGATATCTGCCTTGTTTCCAATTGATATTACTTTCGAAAAACCAATATTATCTTTACATGCCATATCCAATATTGCTGTAGCAAATGCTCCTGATTGAGATATGAATGCAGTATTACCATCTCCTGGATTAGATCTTGCAAATGAGAGGTTGATATTTTCACTGTTATTTATATATCCTAGACTATTAGGACCTATTAACCTTATCCCTGCATTTTTTAATTTATTAGTAATATCATCTTCTAACTTCTTACCCTCTTCTCCTGTTTCCTTAAATCCTGCAGATATTATTACTACTGTATTAACTTTCTTCTGTATACATTCATCTACAATTGAGTTAACAAATTGAGAAGGTATTACAATACATACCAAGTCTATGCCATCTTTAATATCCAATATACTAGGGAAGCATTCCTTACCCTCTATTTCCTTATACTTTGGATTAACAGGATATACTTTACCTGTAAAGCCTCCCTCTAAAAGATTGTGATATATTACACTCCCTATCTTATTCTTCTCTTGGGATACCCCTACTATGGCAATACTTCTTGGGGACAGTGTATTATCTCGTATCATGCTATTTAAAAGATGAAAGAAGTGATTTAATATCTACCTGTTTTACTTCATCAACTAGTTCTGTTTTCTTACTTTTTCTGTTTTCTAAATTATTAAGGAAATCAGGTCTGTTTCTGTTTTGATATATTATTCCTGTATATATTTTCTCTGTATCTTTTACTGTAGCTACAGCTTCACTAATCGTACTCTTTATTGCTGATTGAGCTATTCTTTCTTTAAACCAATCGTGATTACTCTGGGGATTGTATGTAGGACAGATTTGCATTACCTCTATTACGCTACATCCTTTATGATTCATCCCCTGTTTTAATATCTCTGTTAATTGTTTAGGGTCATTGCTGTATCCTCTTGCAAAAAATGTTGGATTAAGACTTAATACTAGCTCTCCAATATTAATACTTCCTTCTGCCTTTCCATCTGGGAATGCATACATGGGCTTTTCTTCTTTAGTAGTTGATGTTGCTTGTCCTGTTGTTAATGCAAAGTTTTGATTATTGTGTATTAGGATTGTAATATCGTAGTTAGATCTGATTGCATGTATTAGGTGATCTACTCCTTCGTGAAGACATCCTCCATCTCCAATATCTGCTATTACTTTCATTTTGCTGTTTGCAAGATGTGCTCCTATGGCTAATGGTACAGACCTTCCGTGTAATCCCTTAAACCTATTCCCTTCAATATCATCTACTCCATTCCCATTACATCCAATATCAAAGGTAATTACTATCTCACTAGGGGTAAGATTTAATTCAACGAATGCCTGTTTAAGTGCCATGTGTATTGAGAAATTACCACATCCTGGACACCAAGTATTTTTAATATTTGTATTGTAATCTTCAATATTTACTGCCATTTTAACTCTTTAAAAAATCTAATATATCTTCTACAAAGAATGGCCTGGAATCAAATTTAAAGAGTTTTTCTTTAAATTCATATCCACTTTCTTTTTTAACTAACTGTCCGAATTCTCCATTCTGGTTATTTTCTATTAGTATTAAGCTTTTTCCTTCCTCCTCTAAAGACAGAATCTTCTCAAACTTTAGAGGGTATATATATTGGTATTGTAAATATGCAATATCTTCATTCTCTTTCATTACTTCTAATATTGTATTTTTTGTTGTACCAAAACCTACAAATACTTTCTTTGCATCCTTACTACCCCAATATATTGGTTCAGGTATCTCTTCTTTAAGAGTTAGTAATTTACGCATTCTTTTTTCAGACATTCTTACAATCTCTGCTGGTTCTTCTGTGCTTACACCATCTGGAGTATGTTCATCACTGTTTACTAAGTAAGTGGGCTTTCCTTTAGAGGGTATCCATCTTGGGGATATTCCACTCTCCGTTATCTCATATCTTTCTTTACCTTTTTTAAGACTTCTTTCAATTTTAATTGCCTTTGGTATATCTCTAACATTAAAGAGTGATTCAGCAGACTGTTTTTCTGTGAGAAGTATTACTGGTATTTGATATTTCTCTGCAATATTAAAAGCTCTTTGTATTAGTTCATATGCATCATTTGCATCACTACAGCTTAGTACACATCTAGGGAACTCTCCATGTCCTGTGTAAAGAGCTGCATTTAAATCTGATGCTCCTGTCCATGTAGGTACACCAGTTCCTGGGCCTGATCGTTGTCCTAGTACAATTAGAAGTGGTGTCTCTGTTATACCTGCACATGAGATTGTCTCACTCATTAGGTCAAATCCACCTCCAGAGGTTGCTGTAAATGCTCTTGTACCCATATACATGCTTCCCATTACTAGTTGTGCAGCTGTAATTTCACTCTCTGCTTGTTTAACTAACATACCAGTCTTCATATATGTTTTTCCTAGGGTTTGTAATATTGATGTAGATGGTGTCATTGGATATGCGTAGTATGCTCTACAGCCTGCAGATATTGCCCCTAAGGAGATTGCATCGTTGGCTGTTAGTAGTAAACTGTTAGACCAATTCCCTTTTACTTTTGGAATATCAATATTAAGGTTGTATCCTTTAGGTTTCTCATATGAATATCCTGCTTTTAAGCATCTAATCTCTGCTTCCATATCAATGTTTTTGTTCTTGAATGTATCCTTAACAACTTTCTCTAACACTCTTAGATCAAAAGCTAAAAGACTCCATACATATGAAAGTAGAATGACATTCCCCATTATCTTTGGTGCTTTGTTTTCCTCTGCTATTGCCTCTATATCTATATATACCACCTCTATCTTGTTCTCTTTAATATATTCAATTTCCTCTTGGGTAAAATCAAAGTCATTAACAGAGTGTACAACTATGCCTCCTTTATTTAATCCAAAAATATATTTATGTAAAGCTTCACTAGCTAAAGAGACTAATATGTTGAACTGTTTTGTGGAAGCTAATATTGCAGTATTAGAGAAATCTATTTGGTAAGATGCATATCCTCCTTTAATGATTGAGGGATATTCTCTGTATGCAAAGGTTTGGTATCCAGAATTTTTTATTGATTTAGCAAGTAGCTCTCCTAATGTATTTACTCCTTGTCCTGATTGACCTGCGAATTTAATAGCGAAACGATTCTTCATATTTATTACTGAACAAATTACAAGAGCTTCCATATTTAGAGTATCACTACGAATATATATTGTCAAAATGCTTACAAAAGAGTTAAGGGTGATGTAGAATATGCAATATGAAGGATTTAGTAGATATTACAATTGAATCAGGTGGTGGTGGTGAAGGGCTCATTGCTTTTGATAGCTGGAGAAAGGCTACTGGTGGTAATGGTGGTCATGGAGGTGATGTATATGTTATTGGTAGTACTAACTACCTTGACTTTTCTCATTTAGAAAAGAACTCCAAGTTAAAGGCTGAAGATGGTCAGAGAGGTGAAAAAAACAAAAGAAATGGTAAAAACGGAAAAGATTTAATTATATATGTCCCCCTTGTTACAAAGATATTTAATCCTGATGGTAGTGAGGTAATTACTCTCTACAAAGATGGAGACAAAGTAAAACTTCTAGAAGGTGGAGAAGGAGGGCTTGGAAACTTCTCTCTTCGTGGAGAAGGCTGGGATGGTAAGTTATCTAGAAAGATAGCTCTAAAAGGAGAAAGTAGGAGTTTTAAACTTGAGCTTAACTTAAGAGCAGATGCCATTTTTTTAGGATATCCTAATGCTGGGAAGTCCAGTATTATCAATGCACTAACCAATGCTAAATACAAAGTAGCAGAGTATGAGTTTACTACCTTAGAGCCTCAACTCGCTGTAATGGATCATTTTGTGTTAATGGATTTACCAGGATTGATAGAGGGGACTGTAGATGGTAAGGGTTTAGGTACTAAGTTTCTTAAGCATACAAAATATTCAAAATTACTTGTTCACTGTATTAGTTTAGAGAACAGTGATTTAAAAAATACATACTTAAAGATGAGGAAGGAGTTTGAAAGTATTTCTAAAGATTTAGGTATGATGAAGGAGTTTGTACTGTTTACTAAAGCTGATATTCTTTCTTTGGAAGATTTAAAGGTTTTAAAAGAAGAATTATCAAAAGAGTTTAAAGATTTCTTAGTTATCTCTGTTTACAGAAATGAAGATTTAAAACTTTTAAAAAAAGAGTTAAAAGAGAGATTGAGTTCTACTTCTAATACCACTATCTAAAGCCCTTTGTGCATTCCATTGTAGATCAGGTTTATCATACATACTTGCTACTAGCCATTCTAAATATTCCCTATCTGTTCTTTCTATTTCTTCAAATGTTTTACCCATATATTTACCAAATGACATTTCTCTCATTATTTGTGGTTGTTTAGTAATCAGTTGCATATTTTCAATGTTTAGTTTTGTATTTTCTTTGAGATATGTAAAAAGATCTTTAAGGAAATATACATCGCTTAATGCATCGTGTGCGGTAATGTGTTCTTGATCTTCCTTCTTGTAAAGACCTAAGTAATACCTAAGGTATTGAAGTTTGTAACTCTCTAGATCTCTACCTTCCTCTGTAGTAAGTGCATTTCTAGAAACTTTGAGAGTACATATTGGGTCTAGCACTGTTATTCCTTTCTTACCTAATGCTTCAATATCGAAATCTACATTGTGTGCTACCCATATGTAATTATCTGCTAAATATTGTAGATATTCTTTTATGGAGTCTCCTTTAAAGGAAGGGTCTTTCCCTTCAGACGGAACTTTTGTATCTTCAAAGTACTCGTACTTCTCAATCTGTTCAGGGGTAATGTTGTGTACTGCCATAGCACCAAAAGAGATATCTTGTCTTGGTTTAATGAATACATTCATCCATATATCTGGATTATCAGTAATGAAAGCAATCTGTATTAAGTCTTTGCTTTGTATATCAGTTGTTTCTGTATCTATGTAAAGGAGAGGTTTATGTGACATCTTAAACCTCCTTTAGATCTGCTTTCCTAGCATTCTGATTTATCTTTATCACAAGATTAAGAAACTGCTCTTGTTCTTGCTTGGTTAAAGATTTAAATACCCAATCGTATTTCTCTATTGTTTTAGTAACTAATGTATCTACTTCCTTTTGGGCCTTAGGTGTTAGAGTAATATTTATTACTCTTCTATCATTCCCATCATCACATCTCTCCAACCATCCACTATTAACTAGCTTATCTATCTGTGCAGTAATTGTTGCTGGTGTAACATTAAATTGTTTTGCTAAATCACTAGATTTCACACATCCTTTGTCTTTGATAAAGACCAAAGTTCTAAGCTGTAAAGGAGAAAGCTCTCCCTTTTTATGAGATTTAAGCTCTATGTTTTTTATAAAGTCGAGAGTATTTTGGATTAACTGTCTTTGCAGTGGCACGGAAGTAAAGATAAAAATTTAATATCTAACAGACATTGTAGCATAGGAATATTTGATAGACAAACAAAAAGGTTGATTGATATTTTTTAAGCTGGTATATTAGTTAACTTAATTTGAGTGATATTTATTAATATGGAGATTCCACAGGGAGCTAAATTTCTTTTCATTTCTGTACCTGTAATCTTAGTAACCACTATTTTAATATTTGTATACCTTGGTAAAGAAAGAGATATAGATACTCTCTCTGAGCAAGACTATGAAGCAATCTCAAATGGGAAGGAGGTAAATGAAGTGGAAGATTTTGAAAGTTTAGAAATTGAAACAACAAAAGAGGGAGATGGCCCTATGGCTGTACTTGGTGATACAGTTTCTGTTCACTATGAAGGAACATTGATTAATGGTAGTAAGTTTGATAGTTCATATGACAGAGGTATGCCTTTTGAATTTACATTGGGGAATGGAGAGGTAATTAGTGGTTGGGATCAAGGAGTAAATGGTATGAAAGTTGGAGAAGAGAGAATATTAAGAATTCCATCTGTATTAGCATATGGTCAAGAAAGTGTAGGTACAATACCTGCTGGTTCAGGATTAATATTTAAAGTTCAATTGTTAGAAATCAAGTAATTATATTACTCCTAATACCATTAGAATACCGATTAGAAGCATTAATGCACCTGCAATAAGGTGCATTTTTCTTACATTTTTCTCCTTCCAATCTTTTACATCTTCAGCCTTTTTAGAACCTAGGAATACTAATATTGTGACAACTATCATTGGAGAAACAAATATTAGGTTGTAAAGAAGAAGCATTGGTATTGCATTGATAAAGCCTTGATCTGCAAGTAATCCTCCTAAAATTACATATGGTCCAATAGTACATGGTAGTAAGAAAAGTGTTACAAACAGACCCATTGTAAACGCCCCAGTAGGAGATGTTACTTTAGATATTATCTTATTAACCTTAGGTCTTAAAAAGAGAGGCATTTCTGTACCAATACCACCTGGTTTGTACTTAAAGTAATCTCTTAGTTCTAAAATACCCAATATTATTGCCCCTACCCCTAGTGCTTTGTATATATACAACTTAATTGAAGCTATTGATTGTATAAATTGAAATGCAGTGATGATTAAATATCCATACAGAAGGTACATGATAATTACTGCTAATACAAATGCTAGTCCTGCTAAAAGGATTTGTTTTCTGTTTCCTGGATTGTAAGTGATGATTGCAATTAACATTAAAGCTAATACAGAGATAGCACAGGGGTTTACTGAATCTGCTAAGCCAAGCATTACTGTTTTACCAATTGAAACTCCATATTTCTCTTCTGTACTGCTTGTGCCTGCACTCTCCTTGCTCTCTTCTTTTTCTTCACCATTCCATTGTAGAAGCCAACCATTTATCTCTAGTGCATTTTCATATTGTAAACTACCCCCAGAATATTCTACCCTGGTGGCCTTTTTACTCTTACCTTCTAGATTTTCAATAGCTTGCTCCACAGTAGAAGAAGAAATGAACTGTTTAATTTGAGTATTCTGCTCTTCTGAAAGGTTGGTTAAAGATTTCCTTATAACTACTCTGTCTTTAGCATAGAAAGTGGGATATCTTCTTAAATCATTCAAGTCTAATTGTTCAAAAGAAACAGATGAGCCATCTGCGAGAAATATTGTATCTGCAGGAGCATCCATAATCATTTGGTCTAGTTTATCTAGAATTGGTGTATCTCCAGATTCGTAAGTTTCTTTATCAAAAAGAACTTGAGGAATACCTAAACTTAAACCGTATGAATCTGAATACTCTGAAAGAGCTTGTGAGTTCCCCAGATTCTTGTATATCTCATACTCCAATACAATCATATCTCCACTGTTAACTTTCTTTAAAAGCACGGGAGATACCTTTGCACAGTGAGGGCAGCCAATTCCACCAAAATATACAACGTATTTGTTCTCTACCTGTTCCTCTTGTGCTTGTACATTACTTGTTGGTAAAAATGGTAAGATACAAAGGGCTAGAAAAAGAAGAATTGTAAGGAATCTTTTCATTAGAGCTTCTGTTGTAATATTATATATCTATCTATGAAGACTTTTGAACTATCTAAAAAACAATTAAATGTAGCTGAGAGTATTTTAGATTGGTTTAAGTCGTCTAAATATCAGTATATCACACTAGGAGGATATGCAGGAACAGGAAAAACTACACTCCTTGGATATCTAAGTGAATACCTATTCAAAGAAAGGAAAGATTTAAAGATTGCATTCTGTAGCTATACTGGAAAAGCATCTAGAGTTCTGTACAGAAAATTAATGGATTTAGGATTTTCAAATAGTAAGTGCTATATAGGGACGATTCATCGTTTGATATATAGAGCTGTAGTGGATGACGATGACAATATTATCGAGTGGGAAAAAATACCTGAGGACGATTTTAATTATGACCTAATTATTGTTGATGAGTCCTCTATGGTAACTGAAGATATATGGAAAGATCTGCTTAGTTTTAATCGCCCTCTCCTTGCAGTTGGTGATCATGGTCAGCTACCTCCTGTCAAAGGCACATTTAATCTAATGGAAAATCCTAATTTTAAATTAGAAGAAATATATCGACAAGAAAGTAACAACCCCATTATTAAGCTTTCCGAAATAGTAAGAAAATACGGTACTTTACCATATGAAGAGTTCTCTAAATCTGTTAAGAAGCTTAGAAAGGAAGAAACGGAGACACAGGAATTAATTAGTAATATGTTTAATTCTTTTAATGAGGATATGATGGTGCTTTGTGGTTATAACCGTACTAGGATTAATCTGAACAAAGGAATTAGAGCTTTACACTTTGATACCCCAACACCTCAGGTTGGAGATAGGGTTATATGCTTAAAAAACAACAGAGTTCAGGAGATATTTAATGGAATGACAGGAACTATTTCAGATATAACTAAAGAGTCTACAGGTGGTATGAACTACTATGATACCGAAATCTCACTAGATTATGAGGATACTCCTTTCTGGGGAAAAATATCGATAGAACAGTTTAATTCCACAGAGTTAAAAGAGAAGCCTATTGAAAATTTAAACTATTTCGACTTTGGATATGCACTAACCGTTCACAAAGCACAAGGTAGTCAAGCTAAAAAAGTAATACTATTTGATGAACGTTTCCCCAAGATGACAGACGATGACTACCGTAGATGGCTATATACAGCCATCACACGAGCCGAAGAAGAGCTGTATATTGTAGGATAGGGTCTACTTTTCCCCTGTTGTTATCGGATAAATTGATAGGCCTGGGTTATTTTATTTACAATTTTTTCATTGATAAAAAACCAGGGATATTCACTACAACTTTTACAGTACTCTGCTTTTACGGGGTTTTCTTTAATATATTGTATTACAGTCTTGAAATAAGGTAGTTCTCCTACCTGCAATGCATGATACCTACTTTGAAATACGTGGCCTGTCCAATCATATTTTTTCTTTATATACATTGCATAGGCGGTGTTGATCATATGCATCATTCTTGGTATAGAGTCTTTCTCTATATATTGAACCAATAAATGATAGTGGTTGGGCATTAAGCAGTATGAAATTAACGGAACTTCAAACCATGCTGAATATTTATGCAAAATTTTTATAAAATAAAGATAGTCTGAATATTCTATAAATATTGTATTTCGCTGATTCCCTCGTCCTGTTATGTGATAAGGAAATCCAAATTGGAAATTTCTTGCATGTGCCATTGAACTATTTTAGCCCAGGTCTATTAAAATATCTTGAACTGTCGACCCTTTCATTGACTAGGGTCTACGTGTATAATTGGGTATGGTATTAAATAAAGCAAAAGATGAAAGATTGTTAAGAGAGGCTGCAGAGATTTCGGTCTCTATTTTAAAGCAGTTAGGTAGTGATTTAAGAGAAGGTATTACTCCTTTGGAGATTGATCAGAGGGCTGGATATTTATGTAAGAAATATCACGTTGATCCTGCTTTCAAGCGTGTTGATGGATATAACTTTAATACATGTATTTCTGTTAATGATGTAGCTGTTCATGGTATTCCCAAAGATGTTCCCCTAAAGAATGGTGATTTAGTCTCTATCGACTTTGGTATTGTTCATAAAGGGTTGTATACAGATCACTGTTGGACATGGAGTATAGGCAAGCCAGAGAAGAAGCAAGAGAAGTTACTAAGGGCAGGTAGAGAGGCTGTAGAAAGCGCAGTCAACCTTGCTATTGTTGGTAATCATACTGGGGATTTGGGGCATCAAATGGAGAGTGTAGCTAAGAATTTTGGATACAATATATTAAAGATTTTTGTTGGACATGGAATTGGGAAAACGTTACATGATTTACCTGATGTTCCTGCATTTGGTAAAAAGGGTTCGGGTTCATTACTTGTTGATGGTATGGTTTTATGTGTTGAATGTCAGGTTGTTGATGATACTGGAAAGGTAAAGATTGATGAGGATGGTTGGTCTGCAAAAACAGAAAATGGTGGTGATTCTGTTATGTTTGAGTATATGGTTGTTGTTAGAAAGGATAATCCAGATATATTAACTGATACAAGAGACTGGAGTGTAGAGGTATAAGAGATTTATAATCCTATAGTATTGTGGTATAATTATATATGGGTGTAATACCCATTTTTCTTTTTTTGTTTCAATACATTAAAGAAATAGCTCATTAAAAAATCTATTCTATTTATCTCAGGGTTAATCTTTATGTCTTTTCTTTTTAAGAAGATATATATGGATTAACCCACTTGTGGGATTAAAAAAAGGAGTAAAAATGGAGAAGAAGAAAGTAACTTTTTCAAAAGATCAAGTTAAAGTAATACTGTTTGTACTGCTAGGAATTGCAGTGCTAGTCGGTGTCATCTGGTATGATGGCTTTCAGTCTAAAAACCTTATCTTAGGTTTAAAAGATGGAGAGACTACACTTGCCAGTATGACAAGATATGAGAACCTCCCTTGGGATTATTCTGAGTACAAACTCAGAGCGATTATATTTTGTGGAGGACACAAAATATTTGTCGAGAATGGAAAGAAACTTCCTGTCTCTGATTTCAAAGGATGTGGTTATTCTTTAGCTGGAAACATACAGGTAGAGATTTTAGCCGATATTTGGAAAGGAACAGGTTTTTTTGCTTTTATTCCAATAGAATAGATTTTGGGAGGGTATCCATATTTGTAATATTTATATTACACTTGATACCCTCCTTAGATCTTCTAAATATGAAGATTGTTCTTTTAAAGTCTATCAGCTAGGACTCCTACTGATACGAGAATATTGATATTTATACATATTAGATATTTGTATTCTCGTATTGGCACTCCACTTGGAGTGACTTTAAAAAAGGAGGAAGAAATGGAATACCTGTTGTTAATCCCTATTGTTGGGAGGATTGTAATATCGCTGTTGGGATACAAGTCTTTCGAGTTGGAGGACGAAAGTAAGTTTTTCACTTTTGCACTACCAGGATTTTTCGCACTAGTAGCTCTTGTATTACTAGTAACTCAAATTTTCTCGCTTGAGATAATAGTATTCTTGTACTGCGCAGGAGAATTAGGAATTGCTACAGTAAAGACCAAAGAAGGTAGAATCGGTATTATTCTTGTTTTTATAACAATACTAATCTATCTTGGGATTCTAGGTAACTGACGGACTGAGAGAGTCTTTTGTGCATTTCTATGCAATACATATACAAGAGACTCTCTATTCTTTCTTATATACTTTTTCTAATATTGGTAATATTTGCTTCTTTCTACTTACAACATTGGGTAAGTAAACTCCGTTATTAATAATCTTGTCTCCTATTACCTCCTCAAGTTTTTGTATGTCTTTACCTACTACTAAAAGTTTACAATCTCCTTTTGACAAATCTGTTAACATAACTAAGTGCAGAGACAAGGACTGTGTATCTTTTAATTCATTTATAATCCTGTTTTCATCTATTTTACTAATATCTAAACTTTCTACTTGACTGATAGCAACAATATTCCCTTCTATTTCTTCATATTTAATGTCTCTCATAATGATTTCTTTTGCATCCATATTTTCCCATTGATCTTTTTTATGAAATATCTTCTCAGCCAATTTCTCAATATCTGAGATATTTGACATTGCAAGTAGGTGTTTACCCATCTCTATATCTAATTCTGTAGAAGTGGGAGACTTAAAATTTAGTGTGTCATCAATTATTGCTGCTAAAAGAATTGACGCAATATTTTCTGGAATTGTAATATTAGAATCAATCATCATTTGAGTAACTAGAGTAGATGTAGCTCCACATGGTCTAATTAATATTTTCTTAGGAACAATATCTTCTAATTTAACATCATGATGATCAATAACTTCTAATATATCTGCATTCTCCCATCCTTTTGGTCTGCTCTGTGAGAATGTATGATCTACAAGTACAACATTCATACCTGAGATATCTGGAATAAACTGGGGAAGTCTTGTACTAAATTCGTTAAAAATCCATTCTGTAAGAGGATTTACTTTGTCACAAACAATTGCATAGTAGTTAAAACTACCCATTAAATTCATATATGTTTGATATCCAAGAGCTGAAGCTACAGAGTCTAAATCAGGTCTTTTATGTCCTACAATATATACTTTTTCTTTAGAATTCATATATAGAAATCATAACAGATGGATTTAATTATTAAAAGAATTGGGTATGTATATGGTAGAATAGAAGTTGGATAATTTAATAGTCTAATATTATGCCTGATAGTATAAATAAAATATATGATATTGCCATTGTAGGAGGAGGTCCTGCTGGTTTTTCTGCAAGTATTTACGCTAGTAGATATAAGTTAAGTAATATTGTTTTTGGAAAGATAATTGGAGGTACTATTTCAGAAGCACACAAGGTATGTAACTATCCGGGAGTTTCTGATATTTCTGGATATGATTTAGGTATGAAATTCTTTGAACAAGCAAAGGAATTAGGAGGTGAGTACTCTTCGGAGCATATTATGGATATCACTAAGGAGGGAGATACTTTTAAGTTAGTTACACAATCTGCTAAGGAGTATGTTGCTAAGAGTGTGATACTGGGTATCGGTACAAACAGAAATAAGTTAAATATTGAAAGTGAGAAGAAATTCTTAGGCAAGGGAGTCTCTTACTGTGCTACATGTGATGCTATGTTTTATAAGGATAAAACGGTTGCTGTAGTTGGTGGTAGTAATGCTGCTACAATGGCTGCTTCTTTACTTTCTGATGTTGCTAAAAAAGTATATCTAATATATAGGGGTACAGAGTTAAGAGGGGAACCTATGTGGATTGATCAAGTTGTTAAGAAGGAAAACATAGAGATTATATATACAACTATTGTAATAGGTTTAGAGGGTAGCGAGACCTTAGAAAGGATTAAACTTTCTAGAGAGTATAATGGTTCTGAGTACCTAGATACAGATGGTGTTTTTGTTGAGATAGGTTCTGTTCCTAATGTAGATTTAGCAAAGAAATTGGGTTTAGAGTTGGATAGTATGAACTACATTAAAGTTAATGAGGACCAGTCTACTTCACTAGAGGGTGTTTGGGCTGCAGGAGACTGTACCAGTGCTTCTAACAGGTTTAGACAGGTTGTCACGGCTGCAAGTGAGGGCTCTATTGCTGCAAACTCTATCTATAGCTATCTTAAAAATGGGAAAGTATGTGGTAATAGCACAGAAATATATTAATTCTCTTTTGAGTTAATAAAGTCTACCCACTCCTGTAGGTAATTTGAGCTAGACCATATCTTGTCTTTACCTACTCCGTACTCAATTCTTCCTCCGTAGGACTCTATCAAATCTGCTTCAATTTTTAGTCCACTGTTTGGATCATTCCTATCTTTATCATTTCTATCTCCACCTTTTGTAAAGACGTCCGGTTTAACGACTTCCAATACTTCTGAGCAATTTCTTGCTTGTGGATTCTCATGTACTATTACATAATCTACTCCCTTGATTGCGTCTACTATTTCTGCTCTGTCTGTTGCTGGTATAAATGGTTTCCCTTTTTTATTTATCGCCCTACTATCTCCATCTACAATTATCACCAGTATATCTCCAAACTTCTTTGATTCTAGTATGCATGAAATATGTCCTGGGTGTATTGGGTCAAAGTATCCTGAGGTACAGACAATAGTTTTACCTTTTAGGTCATTCTCTTTTATCTTTGGGAAATCCTCTAGATTGATAATCATGATTTTTTAAATCAACTTATTGAATATTTAATCAGTTATATATCTGAATTGCAATATATTAATTTATATCCCATATACTATATATCACAACCTGTAGTGGTCTCTACTTTGTTAAGATACCGTGTGTTGTAGCCAATAACTTAGAATTTGAATTACTACGGGACTTTGACGAACACAAGGGGTTGCGATAGCCTTGATTACTAAGTACAACATATTGTGTTAATGAGATGTCCATATTGTGCGAGTACAGCCTCAAAGGTTGTAGACAAAAGAGATAACGCGGAAGACTTCTCTACTAGAAGGAGGAGACAGTGTTTAAGATGCGGTAGAAGATTTACAACATATGAGAGGATAGAGAAAGTTGATGTTGTAGTTATTAAAAAAGATGGCTCTTTAGAGAATTTCGATTGTGAAAAGCTAAAGAAGGGGATAAAAAAAGCGGTGGATTTAGAGAAGATAACTGAAGGTGATATTGATAACTTTTGTGAAGAGGTTGAAAGAAAAGTAATGGTTAGTACTAATCCTCTAACTACAACGGATATTGGGAATATGGTACTTGATTGGTTAAAGACATTAGATCCTTTAGCATATATGAGATTTGCAAGTGTATATAAGGATTTCAAAAGCGTTAAAGATTTAAAAAAAGAACTTGAAGAACTAATTTAAAATACAATTTAAACTGCCATGAGAGCTGAAGAGAAAGTTCATTTTAAGGTTAAGAAAAGAGATGGAAGATTAGTAGATTTTGATAGGGAAAGAATTGTTACTGGTGTTTTTAAGGCCGCTGAGAGCGTTGGAGGTAATGATAGGAAGAGATCCCAAGAGGTTACTGATGAAATTGTAAAGAGATTAGTAGAAGAGCACAAAGAGGAGAAGTTTGTTTCTGCTGATAGTATTGCTAAGGTTGTTAAAGAGACTTTAAAGGATATGGGGCATGGTAAAACTGCTGTAGCTTTTGAGCTTTTTGTTGATTTAAAGAACAAAGTAAAGAATATTAAGTCATTAATAGATGCTGAATCTTTGGTTAAGGGATATATAAAAGAGGAGGACTGGAGAGTTAAAGAGAACAGTAATATGGCATATTCTTGGCAAGGACTTAATAACCATATCTCTTCTTCTGTACAGGCTAATTACTGGTTGTATACCATATATCCTAAACATATTTCTAATGCTCATATTAATGCAGATTTACATATTCATGATCTAGGAATGATAGCTACTTACTGTTGTGGGTGGGATTTAAAGGATTTACTTCTGAAGGGTTTTACCGGTGTTCCTGGTAAGATTTCCTCTGGCC
>JACDJA010000907.1_pt1 | contig 28654 bp, 26 predicted proteins | sample 7449241 | NCBI WGS metagenome assembly JACDJA01 (sample SAMN14253289, study PRJNA609438) | sludge metagenome | isolation source: initial anaerobic sludge | collected 2018-12-20 | reverse complement strand
CAGGCAGGAATTGCGCGACATGATTACTTTCAGACAGCTCAATCTGCTGGATGCCAGGTGGCCCATGCGCGGGCCATTCAATGCAATTTTCTGTCGTAATGTCATGATTTATTTCGACAAGCCGACGCAATACCAGATTTTGCAGAAATTTGTGCCTTTACTGAATCGTGATGGATTGCTGTTCATGGGCCATTCGGAGGTATTTCAACACGCTTCTGATCTGATCAAACTCATTGATAGAACTGTCTACAAGCCGGTTATCAAATAACAACAGAGCGGAGCTAGGGGTATGCATATCTTTGCAGCAAAAACAGATCCGATGAATTGCCACGCAACCCTATCCTGCCATGGTTGATCCTCAGTTTGCTTCAAATTTCTATTTTGATCAGCGTTTAAATATTGATGCGGTCAAGCTGTTACCCGGGGAGTACTTTGTAACCACCCGAGAGATGGTGTTGAGTACAGTACTGGGTTCCTGTGTTTCTGCTTGTATCTATGACCAGCAGAGCAGGATAGGTGGCATGAATCATTTTATGCTGCCAAGCAGTGAAAATAGCAGCGGATTCCCAATTGAATGTGCACGTTTTGGCGGTTATGCAATGGGTATCCTGATTCGGGAATTGCTTAAGAATGGTGCGCGCAAACAAAATCTGGTTGCCAAGGTATTTGGGGGTGGCAATGTTCAACCGGCCATGGTTACTTCGGCGATTGGCTCACAAAATGCCAGATTTGTAAAAAAATATCTGGCCGAGTACGAGATTCCCATTCTGGCGGGAGATCTGGAGGGGTTTTATCCACGCAAACTGCATTTTTTTCCCAAAAGTGGCCGGGTATTACTAAAGAAACTGCACGTATCGCATAACGATACCATTGCCAAGCGTGAGAAACATTACAGCCGGTTACTGCTATCCACAGTAAAACCGGGAATATAGACGAATTCTCCTGAATATTGAGGGGTACCCATGAAAAAAATCAGTGTGCTTGTTATCGATGATTCTGCCTTGATTCGTAAATTACTGGCCGAGATCATCAATAGCCAATCGGATATGGAAGTAATCGGGGCAGCACCGGATCCACTGGTAGCGCGTGAAATGATCCGGACATTGAATCCGGATGTGCTGACATTGGATGTGGAAATGCCCAAAATGGACGGGCTGGAATTTCTGGAAAAACTGATGCGGTTGCGGCCCATGCCGGTAGTGATGGTTTCTACGTTGACCGAATGTGGCTCGGAAACGACTTTCCGCGCACTTGAACTAGGCGCAATCGATTTTGTTGCCAAGCCCAAAATGGATATTCGCCATGGCCTCGAAGCTTATGGTAGCGAGATTGCCAGCAAAATTCGCATTGCCAGCACAGCACGTATCCGTCGCCTGGAGCCTGGCGCTGCTGCGAGTGGTAGAGCTTTACAGATTCCGCGCCATCATAGTATCTCAACCGAAAAGCTGATTATTATCGGTGCATCTACGGGCGGTACCGAAGCCATCAAGGATGTGCTGATTCATTTTCCGCCGGATTGTCCAGGTATTCTGATTGCCCAGCACATGCCGGAAGGATTTACCCGTTCTTTCGCTGAACGGCTGGATCGGCTCTGCAGAATCCGGGTAACGGAATCCGAAGGAGGGGAGCGTGTTTTACCGGGCCATGCCTATATTGCGCCGGGCCATTCTCATCTCCTGCTGAAAAAGAGTGGAGCCAATTATATTACCGAGCTGAGTCAGGCAGATCCGGTCAACCGCCATCGCCCATCCGTGGATGTACTGTTTCAGTCTGCTGCACAGTGCGCTGGGAAGAATGCGGTTGGTGTGATTCTGACAGGCATGGGCAAGGATGGTGCAGTAGGGATGCTGGCAATGCATCATGCAGGTGCCTATAACCTGGCACAGGATGAAGCCAGTTGCGTGGTGTTCGGTATGCCCCGGGAAGCAATTGCTGTTGGTGCGGCTGATGAAGTGGTGCCCTTGCAGGATATGGCCTCACACATCCTGGCAAAACTGACTGGTACAGTCAGGCAAGCTGTTCGTATCTGATGTTATTCAAGGTGTTTAGCTAAAAGAAAGTTTTTTATCTGTTTATACTAGCTCACCGAAACGTACATACAAGATAATCAATGGTAAGCCAATTATACTGCGCTCCGGCCCCTTACTAACGAGCGTTAGGCCACTTCTTACAACACGCCGAAACTGGGACCATACATGCTTCAAACCCTGATAGCCCCCATGGCAGCACACGTCGCACTCGCAGCCACCCTCTACTTTCTTCTTACTATTGCGCGGGCTCCGGTCGTATGGGGAATCGGCCGTGGTGCTGATGGCAGCAACCCTTGGGCAGCCTTGGAGCCTCGTATCAGCGCCAATTTGTCCAGCCAGTTTGAGTGGCCTGTTTTCTTTCATGTTGCTTGCTTGATATTTTTTCAAATACAGCCGGACCTTATTGCTGTTGTACTTGCATGGATCTTTGTTGGTGGCAGAGTGCTACACAGTGCTGTCCAAATCTTCACCCGCAATATTCGGCTCAGAGGCATCGTATTTACGGTCAACTTCATTGCCGTTCTCGGCCTCTGGCTCGTTGCCGTTCTGACTGTTGGCAACGGGTCGGTGATCTAACAACTCATTCCAGCCATGATGATCAGCGTAGTATTCCTTATACTTATTTTCAATAAATTCAGTGAACCCTTGCTCCAGTGACCAGTGGGAAAAATGCATCCCCATGACTACCAGCTGAGTAGTGAGCAGAAAAGACAGAAATAATTTAACTCTGACTAACATGGAATGGTACAGTGGCCGAAGTATCTGGCTATGCGTTTGCTGCTGCAAATTCCAGAACCTGTTTATCACGCCCGATACCGGCAACGGCAATGGTTACTCCATTTTTCTGATAACGCACCAGACAGTCACGAGCGGCTATATCACCGTCGATTTCAATCGCATCCCATGATTGGGCATGGCCAGCGTAATTGATAGTCAGGTCGTAATGTACGCTCCAGAAAAATGGCACGTCCTGAAATTTTTTGTTGGCACCCAGTAGATTTTCAGCCGTCACTTGTCCTTGTCGTTCTGCCACCACCCAATGTTCGATACGTAACGCCTGACCGCTTGCTTTATCGCGCCAGCGGGCCACATCACCTGCGGCATAAATTCCCGGCACGTTGGTTTGCAGATACTCGTCCACCAGGATACCTTTGTCAACGTTGAGGCCGGCTGATTCAGCTAGTGTGGTACGTGGTCGCACACCCACACCAAGAATAACGAGATCGGCAGTCAGCTTGTCGCCATTACTTAATGCCACTGATTCAGGTTCAATGGTCGTCAGAGATGTTTCCGTGTGAAATGTCACACCGTGTGCTTCATGCAGGCTGCGGATGAAATTACCCAGCTCGGAACCCAGTACATTTTGCAGCGGACTCTGATCGCGTGACACGACATGCACGGCGAGCCCGCGTGCGCGCAAAGCGGCGGCCACTTCCAGACCAATGAATCCTGAGCCAAGTACTACGACTGTCCTGGCGTTTTTTGCATATTCAATGATGCGACGGCTATCGGAAAAAGAACGCAGGGTAAATACATGTGCGCCGTCCTGACCGGGAATGGGTAGCCGGATGGGCTCCGCTCCGGTGGCCAGGACAAGACGATCGAATGAAATACTGCGATCATCTTTTGTAGTTATCTGATGGTTGGCGGTATCAATATGTTGCACTACGGTACCGAGTTGCAGATCAATGTGATTGTCTTTATAGAAGCCATCAGGTCGCAAAGGCATCCATTCTTCAGGCGCCGTACCGGCCAAATAATCTTTGGACAAATTAGGACGGTCACAAGGTGCATCGGTATCCTCACTTAGTATAGTGAGGTGCCCCTGATAGCCGCGTCGTCGCAACATTTCAGCACAGGCAAATCCTGCTGCACCACCTCCCACAATGACAATGTTTTTAGGTTGATCAGCTGCTGCAATTATCGGTTCGGGTTGTGGTGCAGGAGAGATTATATTACGAACAAAAATACGCTCCCCATCGCGCTCGACTTTCCAGCAAGGCAGTGGATCAAAAGCAGGTGCACCGAGTGCCTCGCCGCTACGCAGTGAAAAACAAGCGTGATGCCAAGGGCAACGTATTGTTGCACCGACAACCAGACCTTCTTCCAAAGGGCCACCGTAATGCGTGCAATGGGCGCCAATTGCCATGATTTCATTACCAGTACGTACCAGTATTATGGATTCATCTCCGACCTGACCGCGCAATAGCTGTTGATCACCAAAATCAGCCAAGGTAATCCCTTGGGTCAGATCGAATCCCATGTTTTCTGTTGTATCTGAAGACATCACAAGCCTCCTTTTAAAAGTGTGGATGTAAAACAACTCAGACAAGTATGGCACATGAGATCTAACAGGTAAAAAGGCGGATCGGAAAAAATCGAAGAGTAGGGCTGAATATTACTGGTAATTTAGGATTCCAGATCCCAGATCTTTACTGGTAGACAGTAATTTTAAAGAACGAGGATTGGTAACCATTTTTTCACACACTCGTCCATGTTGCCAAACCAGTATAATTAATGCTTTTTTAATTGCTCAAGAGGAATTCCGATGCATACCGGTACTACCCTTACCCAATTTATCATTGAAGATCAGCGCCACATTGCGGGTGCAAGCGGTGATTTCACCGCGCTACTGAACGATATCGTGACCGCCATCAAGACCATTTCCAACGCGGTAAACAAAGGTGCACTGATTGGTGTCATGGGGGCGCTGGATACGGAAAATGTCCAGGGTGAAACACAAAAGAAGCTGGATGTGATCACCAACGAAATTATGATTCGCCATAATGAATGGGCCGGTCATCTGGCAGGTATGGCTTCGGAAGAAATGGATGATGTTTATTTGATCCCGAACCGGTATCCACTTGGCAAGTATCTGCTGGTATTCGATCCGTTGGATGGCTCTAGCAACGTTGATATCAATATTTCGGTTGGGACCATTTTCTCGATTCTGCGCGCACCGGTACCCGGACAGGCTGCCAGTATGGAAGATTTTTTACAGCCTGGCACCAAGCAAGTCTGTGCCGGCTATGCCTTGTATGGTTCTTCCACCATGCTGGTGCTGACTACGGGTCATGGTGTCAACGGCTTTACACTGGATCGCGATATCGGTGAATTTGTACTGACCCATCCAGGCATGAAGATTCCTGCTGACACCAGGGAATTTGCTATTAACGCATCTAATCAGCGCTTCTGGGAGGAACCGGTGCAGCGGTACGTATCAGAATGCCTGGCAGGCAGTACTGGCCCGCGCAATCGTGATTTTAATATGCGTTGGGTGGCTTCGATGGTGGCGGAAGTGCATCGTATTCTTACCCGTGGTGGCATTTTTATGTATCCGCGCGACACCAAGGATCCAAGCAAACCTGGCCGATTACGCCTGATGTATGAAGCCAGCCCAATGAGTTTTATCGTTGAGCAGGCAGGTGGTTTGTCTACAACCGGCTACGAACGCATTCTGGATATCTCGCCAGAGAATTTGCACCAGCGCGTGCCCGTGATTCTGGGATCAAAGAACGAAGTTGAGGTGGTGCTGGGATATCACAAAGCCTGACAATACCTGATCGCCCGGGGGAAGCCTATATCTCGTCTTATCCCCGGTTGTGCGGCCGGGTATAATCGATCTCCGGCCCTTTCGGGACGATCCGGGTTGGATTGATCATCGAGTGACTGTAATAGTAGTGAGTTTTGATATGCTCGAAATTTGTGGTACTGGCGATACCTGGCATTTGGTATAACGCACGCAGGTAGTTGGATAAATTCGGATAATCCTCGATTCGCTGTTTGTTGAGTTTAAAATGGCTGTAATACACGCTGTCAAAGCGGATAAGGGTAGTGAATAGCCGCCAGTCGGCTTCGGTCAGCTGATCACCCGCGAGGTAGCGACATTTACTTAGTATGTTATCAATTTTATCCAGTCTGGCGAAAACCTGGTTGTAAGCCTTTTCATAAGCTGACTGCTCGGTGGCAAAACCGGCTCTGTAAACACCATTGTTGAAATCCCGGTACACCACTTCATTAATTGCATCAATTTCATTGCGTAACACCTCAGGATAAAAATCCAGATCATTGCCAGTTATTGCATCAAATGCGCTATTGAACATGCGGATGATTTCAGACGATTCATTGCTGACGATCATGTTGCGTTGCTTGTCCCATAATACCGGTACAGTAACCCGGCCAGTGTAATCCGGTTTGACGTGAATATAGAGCTGGTACAGATATTGAATATTTGCTATGGGATTGTCCTGGGAGACTTCACTGAATGTCCACCCATGTTTCAGCATCTTGGGGTCAACAACGGTAACGCCGATATGTTTTTCCAGATCTTTCAGGAGACGAAAAATCAGGGTGCGGTGCGCCCACGGGCAGGCCAACGATACGAATAAATGATAGCGTCCTGATTCAGCAGCAAAACCACCGTCTCCGGATAGGCCGGGTTGTCCATCTGCCGTGACCCAGTTGCGATATTGAGCATGCTCGCGCACAAATTCTCCATTTTCAGAGGTGTACCACTGGTCATGCCATGTGCCATCAATTAAAAGTCCCACTAATTATTTCTCCGGTTTGTTAGGAAACATTGCTTGCAGAGTGTGATCAAGTGAATACTTGCCTGCACCGTGCAGCAGGATACAAATGCTTATTACCATTAAGATAAGGGAGTATTCGTAGCCACTGTTTGTGATGAAGAAACCGTTTGTCCAATGTACAACAACCATCGCAACCAGCATGATCAGTGCGGTTCCCAACGCTGCCGGGCGAGTCAGCATACCCAGCAACAGTGCCAAGCCTCCAAAAAACTCGCCCGAACCTGCCAGCAATGCCATCAAATAACCCGGGCTGAGGCCGATTGAATCCATCCATTGGCCCGTGGCTTCCAGACCGGAACCACCAAACCAGCCAAACAGTTTCTGCACACCGTGTGCCATAAACGTTCCGCCCGTTGTTACACGCAGCAGCAGTATTGCCAAATCAGTTTTATCATGTGTTTTCAAGATGGCTGAAATCTTCATTTGCGATCTCCTGTTAGTTGTCTTGCTGTTAACTACTTCGATGCATTGCGATGGGCCTTTTGCCATGTGCTGGGAGTATTGTTATCGGGGCTGAGATTTAGCGCAGTGATTTGTAATGATAACAAGATAAGTCTTTTCAAGCGAATTGGTTATTAAGTGGCTGGTATGACTGCAATATAGCCGGTTTATTCATGCATCTTCTGGAAAATGCTGGAACGGTATTCGTTGTAGCATGGGTTTATGGTCATTTTCAGTAGCAGGCTTGATTGGATGTTGAGAATTCAAGATCTAACACAATTCAGCTGTTACCGAACGATTTTGCAGATTCAGCGACGTATACAATAATTTTGTACGCGGATTTTTCTTAACCATAAACTCTAATGGCCAATCTCATCCGGCCGCCCTTCGAGCCTGTACGGAGTTTCCGTACAGGCCTTTTTCATGCGGTACCCTACCGGACACAGCCACTGATTGCGCTGCTATTCATAGTGAGGGGTATTTACCATGGTATTCCTGCGGGTCTAGCTTTGCATCACACGACCTGAATTTCCTGCTTCATGTTGCGAGTCATGCGTAGTACATAGAACAATTCACTTTTATCCCAGGGGGTGAAGCGTGGCAGCTGAAAGAGGTCGCTATTCTGCCGGGCAGCTCCCCATGCTGTTGAAACGGCAGCTTCAAACCCGGCTTCTTTAATCATTTTTATGTGTGCAGGTAGATAGTCTTTTCCCGGCTTGCCATTTGGGTAGGCAAACAGGCGTACTGGCGCGCCAATGATTGCTTCAAGCCTTACCTTGCCTTCCGTTATTTCCATACGAGCAGTCGTATCATCAATGCTCGCAAGTATCGGATGGGTGACGGTGTGGCCGCCTATTTCCATTCCTGCATCGTGTAACCGTTTGACTTGTGCCGAAGTCATCATGAGATTATCTGGTAATTCGGCTGAAATAATGGTGCTAAGTTTTTCTACCTGAGAAGCCCTTGTTTCATGAGACAGATATTTCAGCTTGCCTATCAGAAAAGTTAAAGCTTTCCTCTTTTGTTCAAGCGTGGTAATTACATGAATACCCAGATTGATTGAACTTAGGTCAAGTTTATCCCCTTTGGCAAGGCGTACTGATTCGATGACAGTATCGTTCCACATTCTTCCGCCATCAAGAAAACCAGAAGCAACGAAAAAAGTGGCGGATACTCCATATTGCTGGAGAAGAGGGAGTGCTATTTCAGCATTATCTGCGTAGCCGTCGTCAAATGTGATACAGGCGGCACAACTGGGCAGGGTGCCGCTGCGCAACCTGTTTACTGCCTCGGATAAGGGCAGAACATTGAAGTTATTAACCAGGTAGTTCAAGCCTGTTTCAAACGTCTTTATCCCGCCGCTGCCAAGCAGAAGATCAGGTTCGGGTAAAACACGATGATGAATAACAATAGATAACTTTGCGTTTTTGCCGGCAGGTGAAAACAGTGAGGGCAGTATTTTCATGGGAAACGTATTTGTATTTTGGTCCAACCTCTTTGATAAGGGATCTCGGAATAAGCAAGGATACAGGCAATTCTGCTGTATGAGGTCAGTGTCAGCAGTCATTTTCCATGCTATTTAAGGGATTTACAGTATCTCGGGGGTCATTACGGCTCGCAGGATAATACTTTCTCGCTCATCTTTTTGCTTGCAACTGAACCACCAGACAGAGCCCTTTCGTACACTAAAACCCGTTTCATCCCCTTTTAACAGGAGAGAGGCTATTTCTCCCAGCGTTGGTTGATGCCCCACTACCAGTACAGTGCCTTCTGCCTCAGGCCAGGCAATTGCATTAAGCACTTTGTACGGAGTGGCACCAGTTCCTACTTGATCGCTAGTTTCAAAACGGGTAGTCAGTGCCGAGGCGGTTTGCTGGGTGCGTTTGGCCGGGCTGACTATGATGTGTGTATCTGGTGGCAATTTAGATTTCAGCCATCCAGCCATTTTTTGTGCCTGTTTCAAACCTTTTTCAGTTAATTCACGTGCTGCATCAGGAATACGATCTTCTGCTTCAGCATGGCGCCATAAAATCAGATCCAAGGTTACACTCCTTTTGAATAAACCAGCTCGGGTATTGTGTTGATTGAAATGATGTAAAGCCGACGGTATTGTCGTTATTTAATCGCATTCAGGTGATTTTTTCAAAAAGTGTGCCAGTGAGTGCGGTAAATCCCATGGCAAGTGCCCCCCAGAAAACCACGCGTGTAGCACCTTTCAATATACTTGCTCTTCCAAGATAAGCAGCCAGTGTGCCCAGGGCAGTCAAGGAAAGAAGGGAGGTGGCTGTCACAACAGGGATAATCTGTGATGCAGGAGCAATGATGGTTGCCAGGAGCGGCATGGATGCCCCGAGAGTAAACATGCCTGCCGAGGTGAGAGCGGCGAGAATAGGATTTGCATTGATGTGCTCATGCAGGCCCAATTCATCTCTGAGGTGAGCGCCCAGCGCATCATGTGCCATCAGCTGTCTGGCCACCTCCTTAGCCAGCTCGGGCTTAACACCTCTCCCGATGTAAATATCTGTCAGCTCCTGGATCTCATAATTGATATCCCGGATAAGATGATACTGTTCAAGTGCGATATCTGCTTTTTCTGTGTCTGCCTGGGAGCTTACAGAAACGTATTCTCCTGCAGCCATGGACATGGCGCCGGCAACGAGACCTGCTACGCCTGCCAGCAGAATATCCTCAGTACCCGCATGCGCAGATGCCACACCAATAATCAGGCTAGCTGTGGAAACGATACCATCGTTGGCGCCCAGTACCGCCGCCCGTAGCCAGCCGGTTCGATGCGAGTAGTGAGTGTTATCGTACGTCATAGCTATCTGTTTTGGTGATCTGAAATTAAAGCTTCCTTCAGAATGTTTTTTAGCCAGCGGGAGATATCAATCAGTTCCTGGTCACATACAGCGTGCGCCATCGGATATTCATGCCAGTCAACAGAGTAATGGTAATCGCGCAGCAACTGTAGCGAAGATCGAGCTAATTTAACAGGGACAACAGGATCATAACTGCCATGAGCCATGAATATGGGAGTCAATTGATTGGCTACATGTGCCTCCTGTCTGATCTCGTGAACAAGAGGAAGATATCCTGACAGAACCATAATGCCAGCCAGCTTGTCGGGGTGGCGCAAACCTACGTGCAGCGCCATAGCAGCGCCCTGCGAGAACCCGGCAAGGATAATGTGACTGGACGGAATACCTCTCTGGTTTTCATGTTCGATCAATGCTACGATTGCGCGTTGTGATCTGTACAACCCGGCTTTATCTTCCTGCTTAATAAAATCAGTGTGCTGGATGTCATACCACGCTCTCATTGTATGGCCACCATTGATGGTGACGGGTTGTAGAGGAGCATGCGGGAATAAAAAACGAATTGGGGTCGCTGGTAAATCAAGTGTTTGTACAACAGGTACAAAGTCATTGCCATCGGCCCCCAATCCGTGCATCCACAAGACGGTATATAAAGGATTCGATCCGGTTGCAATATCGATTGCGGAAAGCTGAAGCAGGCTGTCAGACATAGGGGTACGTGAAATTGACGTGGTTGGCTGGTAGCGATAAATTTATCGGGTTCAATATTATCATTGATGAGGAGGCGTATGAAACGCAGAGATTTTTTCAAGTTGGTTGGTACAGGCGCTGCAGCAGCTGTTTTGGCTCCGTCTGTTTCGCGAGCTTCCGCGTTACCGTTGAATCAGGCGAAATGGCGCGGCTATCAATTAACGTACCAGATTACTCTGCCCGCCGCAGGCAAGGTTGCAAAGCTATGGCTGCCGTTGCCGGATACAAATGATACGATTTATCAGTTTACACAAGGAAGTAATTGGAGCGGAAAAGCGACTGCTTCTGCATTTTATATGTTACCCGGTACCTCTTCCCCGGTATTTTTTGCAACCTGGCAAAAGGGTGAAGAACGGGCGGTCAAGGTGAGCAGTATTGTCAAAACAGCCTATCGCACTGCTGATCTGAGCTTTTACCAGGCTCCTGCCAAAGTTTCAATTCCCCAGAATATCAAACGCTATCTGCAGCCTACCAGCCAGATTCCATTGGATAATGCTGTAAAAAAAATGGCACATTCCGTGACTAGCCAGGCTAATGCCCATACTCCTTTGCAACAGGCGCGCGCCATTTATGACTGGATAATTAATAATGTTACCTATGACAACAGTGTGCGCGGGCAGGGCAGAGGGGATATACGGAGCATGCTATCCAGAGCAAGTCTTAGTGGAAAATGCGCGGACATCCATTCACTTTTTGTCGGGCTTGCACGCGCTTCCGGCATTCCAGCGAGAATCCAGTACGGGATCCGCATCGGTGAATCCTCTCTTAACAAAAATCTTGGGAAATCCGGTGATATCAGTACTTCCCAGCATTGTCAGGCAGAGTTTTATCTTTCCGGGTTTGGTTGGGTTCCAGTGGATCCGTCTGATGTGGCGAAAGTCATGGCACTGGAATCTCTACCGAACAACCATGACTCGATCAGTCAGCTAAGAGAAAAATTGTTTGGATCCTGGGAAATGAACTGGGTGGCGTTCAACGATGGTGAAAATGTGGATCTGGGCAAGGCATGTGCAGCCGGCAAGCTGCCATTCTTCCTCTATCCACATGCTGAAATTGACGGGCGACAACAAGATAGCCTGGAGCCGGAATCCTTTTCCTACAAAATTACTTCGGCAACGCTGGTGGGTACCGGCGCCAAACTGTAACTCGGTTATAGCCTGATAATTACCCTGCAAGGAGGGCGTTTATCAGGCATCGGTAAGCAATGGCTGTGCTACTGAACTTGGAAAAAGAACATGGCTGGCAGCTGTTTATACAGCAAGAGTAGCTTCTTCTGAGTCACTGCTGTACGCATAACCTCACTTTTGTGAGATTTTTACGCAATATGTAGAGTATCGCCGCATAGCATCAGTTAGTCATTTGAAAAACGTCCTTCTGTTACTTCACGAATAATTCCTGCGCGAATCGTAAAATCACCAAAATGCTCGTCAGGCAATCGTTCTGTCGCATAGTGACGAAGTACTTCATCAAGCGCTTCAAGAATTGCGGCCTCGCCGATATTTTCACGATAAAGGCGATTGAGGCGCTGGCCGTGAAAACCGCCACCCAGATAAAGATTGTATTTACCCGGTGCGCGGCCGGTAAGTCCAATTTCCGCAATGAAAGGGCGGCTGCACCCGTTAGGACATCCTGTCATTCTGAGCGTAATTGGCTCATCTTGCAGATTGTACCGAGTGAGAATTCCTTCAATCTTCGTAATCAAAGTAGGCAGATAACGTTCACTGTCTGCCATTGCCAAGCCACAGGTTGGAAAAGCGACACACGCCATCGAATTCAGACGCAGCACGCTGTGTTCATTAAAAGCAATCAGTCCCGATCCCACCAGTAATGCATCTATCTTCGGTTTGTCGGCAGTGGCAACGTTGGCAATCATGAGATTTTGATTGGGAGTCAGGCGAAAGTGCCCTTTGTGAACATGTGCAATCCGTGCAATTTTGTCGAGCGTATCGCGGTTGAGCCGGCCGTTCTCAACAAACAACGTGAAATGATGATAGCCATCATCCGATTCTACCCAACCATAGATATCTGCATTGGATGTGAAGTGGTAAGGGCGGGCGGGTTCGAGCAATCCGGCACGATCTTCAATTGCCAGTTTGATCCAGTCCAGTCCTTTATCATCGATTGTGTATTTAAAGCGTGCACGTGACCGGTCAGCGCGATTGCCATAGTCGCGCTGAACTCCCATGACAGCTTCGGTAACAGAAATAAGTCTGTCTGGCGTAATGAAGCCAATAACTGATGCGGTGCGCGGATAGGTATGCGGTACCTTGTCGGTACGCCCCATTCCACCGCCGATTGCTATATTGAATCCCGCTATTTTTCCATCTTTACCCGCGATTGCGATATAACCCAGATCCTGAGCATAAATATCAATATCATTATTGGGCGGGATCACAAATCCAATCTTGAACTTACGGGGCATATAGGTTCGCCCGTAGAATGGTTCTTCCGGTTCAGATGAAGCAATACGTTCTTCACCATACCAGATTTCATGATAGCCCTTGGTCTTGGGAATGACATGATCACTTACTGTTTTTGCCAGTGCTGCCAGTTCTGCCTGCAGAGCCGGAAATTGAGGATTAACCGTAGCCATTACACCGCGTGAATCATCTCCGCATGCAGCAACTGTATCGAGCAATACTTCATGAAGACCACGAATAACCGGAACAATATTGTGCTTGAGCACCCAATGAAACTGGAAAGTCTGTCTGGTGGTCATGCGTAACGTTTCATTACCGTGCGCACAGGCAAGCTCTGAAATCTTCAGCCAGCGTTCGGTTGTGCAGATACCCCCCGGCAAACGCACACGGATCATGAACTGAAAAGCGGGTTCCAGTTTTTGGCGACGGCGTTCATCACGAACATCCCGGTCATCTTGTTGATAAATACCGTGAAACTTCATCAGTTTGATATCGTCGCCTGGTACAGCAGATGTAATACGGTCAAGTAGTCCAAGTGCGATTGTGCCACGCAGGTATTCACTTCCAGCCTTCAGTGCCTCATCCGGGCTTAGGCGCTCAAGTGGTTGGGAAATATCGCAGCTGCGATCAGTGGGAGGGAGTGTGTCTGCCATTTCTATTCTCAATAAACGTCGCGCTGATAGCGCCCATCGCGTTGCAGGTTGCGAAGATACTCTTCTGCTTCTTCGCGCTGAACGCTTGCTTGTTCTTCGATTACGGTGACCAATGTATTGTGGACATCAGGCGCTAGGCGTAACGCATCTCCACATATATAAATATGTGCACCTTCTTCCAACCAAGCATAGACATCGTGTGCATGTTCATGAATGCGGTGCTGAACATAAGTTTTCTCTGCGTTATCTCGTGAGAAAGCGACATCCATTTTTGTCAGAATGCTATTTTTTAACCAGTCCTGCCACTCGGTCTGATAAAGAAAATCCACACGGAAATTGCGTTCTCCAAAAAATAACCATGAACGGCCACCGCCATTTGCTTCGCGTTCTTGCATAAAGGCACGGTAAGGTGCCACACCGGTACCAGCGCCGATCATGATGATGGGTTCGCCATTGGGTGGCAGGCGAAAGTATGGATTGCTCTGAATGTAGACCGGTAATATGGAATCAGCGTTTGCACGATCAGCAAGGTGGCTGGATGCAACACCTGAACGAATTTCTCCATGCAGCTTATAACGTACTGGTGCGACAGTGATATGTGCCTCATCAGGGCAAATCGCCAGGCTGGAGGAAATAGAGTAGAGGCGCGGTTGCAGAGGGCGCAACCCGTCGATAAAACGCTGTGGATCAAGACCTTTGAGCGGAAAAGCGCGAATAATATCAATAATATGATGCTCATGAAGGAATGCCGCACGTTCGACATTATCCATTGCAGTAAAAATATCGGTTGTGCCAGTCAATTCCCCCCAGTGATCAAGAAAACGCAGTGTTGCTGTGGTAATTTCGAATAATTTGCTAAGCGCTTCAAAGAGTGTTGTTACCTGACCCTTTACGGTCAGCGATGTGCCTGGATTCATGTCGAGCGTGGTCAGTAGTGCCTCAACCATCACAGGATCGTTGTTCGCCACGATGCCCAACGCATCGCCCGGCTCATAGGTTAAAGCGGAATCAGCAAGTGATATTTCGATGTGGTGTGTTTCCCGGGTAGAGCCGCGACCCGAGAGAACAATGTTGTCAATGACAGTTGCAGGGAAGGGGTTTCGTTTACCGTAAGCTGAATTATCAGCTTGCTGAGTACTTCCTGTTGTCTCTAGTTGTGATGCGGCGGATGATGTCGCCGCTCTTTTCTCGGCGGTGAGTAGCGCCAGTATATTGCTACTCCATGCAGCAGCCAGTTCTTCATAATCCACATCACAGTCAATGCGTGGCTGCAGCCGTTTTGCGCCCAGTTCCTCGAAACGCTCATCAAGACGTTTGCCGGCGCCACAAAAATGTTCATAGCTCATGTCGCCCAGCGCAAGTATGGCGTAACGTAGTTCAGGTAGTGCTGGCGCCTTGCGGCTTTCGATTAATTCAAAAAACTCCATTCCAGACTGAGGTGGGTCTCCTTCTCCATGGGTGGAGGTGATGATCAGAAGATCCTGCTCTTCTTTGAGTTTGCGAACTTTGTAATCAGCTATGTCAACCAATGTCGGGTTGAGTCCTTGTTCAATAGCCAGTGCTGCCAAACGGATTGCCAGTTCGGTGCTGTTACCGGTTTCACTGATATGAAGGATTGTAAGTGAACGAGCTGCAACTGGTTCTGCTTGTACTACTGCTGCGGAAATACGTGTATCTGGAGATTGAGCCGCAGTAGTACCCTTGTGTAACAAGGCTGACCCAATGCCAGCAAAGTAACCGCTGATCCAATACGCATGTTCAGGTGTAAGAGAAGAGCTTAGTGCTTCGACAAGACGCCACTGTTCTGCAGTCAGAGCGGCTCCTGAGAATTGTGATACCGTCATTTTATTTTATATTTTGGAAGTTTTTCACACGTAGAAATACGTAGAAATGAGATATCCAGCTGGTGGTTGAAATTTTGTAGATATGGCAAATCAATTAAAAACCCGTTTACGCCTGTTTCAGCTTTGCTGTTACAGCACTCTTTAAATAAAGAGTGCAAGCATAGCAACTATTTTTATAATTCAAAAGAATATTAAATTAATTATATATCGTATTTTGTTATATGAAGTATATCTGGATGGCCAAAGAAATTAATAATACTAATTAATTATAAAATAATAGGGAGCGTGAGCTATCCTGGCTCCCGGTCGGAAATTTATTCTTTTATGGTGCTAGTGCTCGCTTATTCAGCTTTATTGTTGCGGGTGTTGCAGGCTGTCAGGCGGAACGTGTATTTCAGCAATATTTATGTTGTGGTGCCGCCTCTAATTTCCGAAGAATATACTGAAATTTTAAGGGGCGGAGTCTACCAGAAAGCGTTCTAGTCATCAATCCGGACAGGGTGGGAGCCTTTTTGTCTATGCCAATTGTTACTACCAATAGCAGTTAGTTTTCAGGATTTCTGAGCAGCCTATTGATCGTTTCTGTATCAAGATGTGTCGCAAACATCTCAATAAAATCGTAAATGTAGTGGCGGATGTAGCTGTTGCGACAGATACCGATGCGAGTAGTACTGGGTTCAAACAGATGTGCGGCATCAATGGCCCGCAACTTTTTATCGCGAGCCGGATCAAAGGCCATCTTTGCCAGAATGCCTACGCCCAAACCGATTTCTACATAGGTTTTGATTACATCCGCGTCAAGTGCTGTCAGTACCACGTTGGGCTTTAGTCCTCTGGATTCAAATGCCTGATTGATTTTGGATCGACCGGTAAAAGCAAAATCGTAGGTAATGATTGTGTATTGAGCGATGGATTCAAGCGTTAACTCCTTAAGTTGGAGTAGTGGATGCCGAGGTGGAACGACGACACAACGATTCCATTCATAACAAGGCAACATAACGAGTTCGTCGAATAATTCGATGGCTTCGGTTGCGATAGCCAAATCGGCTTCACCAGATGAAACCCAGGTGGATATTTCTATAGGGCTTCCCTGTCGCAAGGATAATCTGATTTTTGGGTGGCGTTCGATAAAGCGCTTGATTACAGGAGGGAGCACATACCGTGCTTGTGTGTGAGTAGTCGCAATAACAAATGTACCGCTCTCCTTATCATTAAATTCATTTCCAATTTTTTTCAGGTTATCTGCGTCCTGCAGCATTCGTTGGGCAGTTTCCAGGATCGCAAGCCCTGGCTGAGTGATACTGGTAAGACGTTTACCGTGGCGTGTAAAAATCTCGACCCCCAACTCTTGTTCCAATAGCTGGATTTGTCGACTGACCCCAGGTTGTGAAGTATGCAGAGCATTCGCAGCCTTGGATAAATTCAGCTTTTGTTTTGCAATTTCACGAAGGTATCTCAATTGCTGGAGTTTCATTTATATAACAAACTATAATATATAATTAATTTAATATTCTTTTATATTATAAATATTATTGTTATGCTTGCATATATGTTTAAAGTGCAATGTAAAAATGAGGTCATTTGTGTTGTGTATCATTCGAAGCTATGACAAGTGTAGCGTAGCGTAAGGATTCACATCGGGTTGGCGTGCTTATATAGATTTTTTATGGATATGTATTTGTCAGGTAAAATAACGCTTTATTAATATGGATGAGCAAACATTGCAACAGAAGGTTGAGCAGTTACACAGTTTGTTAGGTAATATCCAGCGGGATTATTCTCCCGCTGTATTTGCCAACAGTTTTGGTGCTGAAGATATGGTATTGACTGATGTAATCGCTCGCCATCATCCGGAAATTGGCATATTTACGCTTGATACCGGACGTCTTCCACAGGAAACTTATGATCTGATACAAAAGACGAAGGAGCGTTATGGTGTTTCCATCCATGCTTATTTTCCTGATTCATCGTCTGTTGAGAACTATGTGACGCAATATGGCCCAAATGGGTTTTATGAAAGTATCGATCTGCGAAAACGTTGTTGCTATATACGAAAAGTTGAACCGCTAAAGCGTGCTTTGGCTGGAAAGCGTGCCTGGATTACAGGAATGCGTCGCGAGCAATCAACCACTCGGGAGGAGCTGAAGTTATCAGTATTTGATAACATTCACGGTATACATAAATTTAATCCCTTGTGCGACTGGACTGAGAAGGATGTATGGAACTATATAAAGCAGCACAATATTCCCTACAATGCGTTGCATGACCAATTTTATCCCAGCATCGGCTGTGCTCCATGTACTCGGGCAATAACTCCCGGGGAAGATATTCGATCCGGGCGTTGGTGGTGGGAAAACCCAGACTCTAAAGAATGTGGTTTACATACTACAAAAGCAGAAACATAAGTTAATGTTCTTAAATCAAAATAAAATGAATCAACAGTCATATTTTACACATTTGGATGCCTTGGAAAGCGAGGCTATCCATATCATGCGAGAAGTTGCGGCAGAGTGTGCCAATCCGGTACTGTTGTTTTCAGGGGGCAAGGATTCGGTTGTTTTGCTGAGACTGGCTGAAAAAGCCTTTCGCCCGAGCCATTTTCCTTTTCCGTTGATGCATATCGATACGGGCCATAATTTTCCGGAAGTAATTGAATTTCGGGATTATCGGGCCAAACAATTGGGAGAACGCCTGATTGTACGCAGCATGGAGGATTCTATTCAGCGTGGCAGGGTCATATTGCGATCCAAAAACCAAAGCCGCAATCCTTTTCAGGCAGTTACTTTACTGGACGCCATTTCAGAATTCGGGTTTGATGCCTGCATTGGCGGTGCTCGCAGAGATGAGGAAAAAGCACGTGCGAAAGAACGTATTTTTTCGTTTCGGGATGAGTTCGGTCAATGGGATCCAAAGAATCAGCGCCCAGAATTATGGAGTCTCTATAATGCGCGAACTCACCCTGGAGAAAACATCAGGGTTTTCCCTATCAGTAACTGGACAGAATTGGATATATGGCAATATATCGGCCGGGAACAGCTGGAAATTCCATCTATCTACTATGCTCATGAGAGAGATGTAATTGTGCGGAATAGTAGTCTGCTGCCGGTGTCGTACCTGGTTCAGCCCGAGGCGGGGGAAAGTGTACAACATATGATGGTGCGATTCCGTACGGTTGGTGATATGAGCTGTACCTGTCCGGTCGCTTCTCAGGCCAGGGGTGTCGAGGAAATCATCGTGGAAACAGCATTAACACGAATTACTGAGCGCGGGGCAACACGTATGGATGATCGCACTTCTGAGGCATCAATGGAGTTGCGTAAACGGGAAGGTTATTTCTAGGACAGTGTTCTGAAATAACACCCGGTTTTAATTTTTTATCTTCATAGGTTTTTCTAGGACATGGCTGCTGTTGAAAATATTGAACCCGATCATGCCGAGCTGCTGCGATTTATTAGTGCAGGCAGTGTAGATGATGGTAAAAGCACGCTGATAGGTCGTTTGCTGCATGATTCAAAATCCATCTTCGAAGATCAGTTGAGTGCTGTTACCAAAACCTCTAACAAACGCGGGATGGAAAAAATTGATCTCTCGCTTTTTACTGACGGATTGCAAGCAGAGCGGGAGCAGGGAATCACTATTGATGTGGCGTATCGTTATTTCAATACACCCAGGCGCAAGTTTATTATTGCGGACACACCAGGCCATGAGCAATATACGCGTAATATGGTAACGGGTGCTTCTACTGCCAATCTTGCAATTGTTCTTATCGATGCGCGCAAGGGAGTTTTGACACAATCCCGGCGGCACGCCTACCTTGCCAGTCTGGTTGGCATTCCTCATCTGGTTGTGGCAATTAATAAAATGGATCTGGTTGGCTATTCCCAGGAAATCTTCAAGCAGATTTGTGCTGAATTTGCTGTGTTTTTACAAGGGCTGGGGTTTCGTTCCATTGAATATATACCAATATCTGCGCTACTTGGAGATATGGTCGTGGAACGTGGTGACAACCTTGACTGGTATTCGGGCAAGCCATTATTGGATTATCTGGAATCCATTAATATAGAACACGATATCAACGTACTGGATTTTCGCTTTCCGGTACAGTGGGTATGTCGTCCGCAAACGGAAGAAATGCATGATTTCCGTGGGTATACGGGTCGAATCGAATCCGGAACAATACGCGTGGGGGATGCAGTAACAGTATTACCATCCGGATTAACATCCCGCATCAAAGAAATTCTTTTATATAACGACAGCTTTGAAACCGCTTTTGCGCCACAATCCGTCATCTTGACCATTGAAGATCATCTGGATATCTCGCGTGGAGATATGCTAATCAATGGTGGAGAGCCGCCTCAAGTTACCAGGGAGTTTGATGCCATGCTCTGCTGGTTATCCGAACAAGCATTTGACCCCGATCGTAAATATATTATCAAGCATACCACTCGTATCGTTAAAGGATTAATCACCCGAATTGACTATCGAGTTGATATAAATACAATGCATCAAGAGCCAGTTAACATTTTGACAATGAATGATATTGCTAGAATTGGAATGAAGGTACAGCAACCACTCGTCATTGATGCATATGCCAAAAATCGGGGAACCGGTTGTTTTATTCTGATTGATGAAGTCAGCAATAATACTGTGGCAGCCGGCATGATTTGTATCCGAGAAAGCTGATTACATTTTCTAAACCGAAAATTATTCCAGTCAATAAATACCTGCCATCTGTTTATTCCTATTTTTGTATTAGAAAAATATCCTGGATATTTGACTAAAATATATGATTGATTCTCAATCAATGCACAATTATTCCTCAATAATATCTGACCCCAGGCTTGTCCTTGAATTTGGCATGTCCTTTCCGGAACTGTATGAACGAGTTGGCCTGGTTAAACTGGATCAGATATTCCTGAGTTTTCTTGGAGAAGGTGATCCCAGATTATGTGATCGGCTGATTCAGGCACGAAAGCATCCAGGGCAACTGTCACCCAAGGATGAATCCGCTTTGCTGATTGAAGTGGCTCCCTGGCTGGAAGACTTTGTTGCGATATTGTTTGGCATTAAAAGTGAGGTTAACACCTTAGCTGCGCGACATCATGAACTGGCCCCCCTTTATTTCTGTAAACGTCAGTTTGTACAGCGGCGTGCCAAAACCAAGGTGAGTGATGAGATATTGCAAACACTGAATGGCCTGGAGCTGGAACGAAAGTTGGTGGAAGAATTTGGCCAGCCTTTTTCGGAGCTTATTTTTGCATCTCATGTTGCTCACTGGATGACGGATGAAGCAAATTATTCGGTACAGCTTGAGCTTGCGTTGCATTATGCCGCTTGGGCGTTGCGTACATCTGCAGGGCAAGTGCATACTCATCAGGGTATTTTATTCAAATCTCCACGTAAACTGGATCCGAAACATCTGCTGTCATTGGAGAGTGATGATTGCAATGGATATATGATGCACCGTCTTGATCATGTTCGGTATCGTGAAGGTTTTTCACTGACAGATCATGGAACCGATTTGACAGGCGCTCTGGATGAGGCGAACTATTGTATCTGGTGTCACGAACAAGGCAAGGATTCCTGTTCAAAAGGATTCTTGCAAAAATCAAAAGAAATTCCAGAAGTAAAAACCTTTAAAAGAAATGATCTGGGGGTGTTACTTGCCGGCTGTCCGCTGGAAGAGCGTATTTCAGAATTTCACAAGCTTAAAACCCAGGGGGTTGCGATTGGCAGTTTGGCCATGATCGTGCTGGACAATCCGATGTGTGCAGGAACCGGGCACCGTATCTGTAACGATTGCATGAAATCATGCATTTATCAGAAACAGGATCCCGTCAATATTCCCCAGGCTGAAACACGCACACTTAAGGATGTACTCGAATTACCTTGGGGATTTGAGATTTACAGCTTGCTAACGCGCTGGAATCCGCTTAATTTGCACAGACCCTATCCCAAAGCGGCAACAGGCAAGAAAGTGCTGGTGGTTGGTATGGGGCCGGCAGGCTACACATTGTCACATCATCTTATGAATGATGGCCATACCGTAGTGGGTGTGGATGGATTAAAAATAGAGCCTTTATCAGCCAATATCTCTGGAATAGATATAAAAGGCGAGCGTAATTCTTTTATGCCGATTTACGATGTCAAGCAGTTAAGCGAAGATCTAGATGAACGATTGCCTGCCGGGTTTGGTGGTGTAGCTGAATATGGTATTACAGTACGTTGGGATAAGAATTTCCTTAAACTGATCCGTTTATTACTGGAACGTCGTTCGGAATTTGCTCTTTTCGGTGGTGTGCGCTTTGGAGGCACGCTGACTGTCGATGATGCATGGCAGCTAGGATTTGATCATATTGCACTAGCAGCAGGCGCTGGACGTCCAACTATTTTGAATATACCCAACGGATTAGCTCGAGGCGTGCGAGCTGCATCTGACTTCCTGATGGCGCTTCAGCTAACGGGAGCTGCCCAGAGCAATTCTATCGCCAACATGCAGTTGCGTTTACCGGTGGTCGTGATAGGGGGTGGATTGACAGCAATCGATGCTGCAACAGAAGCGCTGGCTTATTACCCCATTCAGGTAGAAAAATTCCTGAAGCGCTATGAAATATTGGCAGCAGTACAAGGAGAGGCTGTAATACGCGCTAGTTGGGACATTGAAGAGTGTGAAATTGCTGAAGAATTTATGAGTCACGCACGAGCTATCCGTAATGAGAAAGCTCAGGCGGGACAGGAAAATCGCGAACCTCGTGTTGCGGCATTGCTGCAATCCTGGGGTGGCGCTATAGTTGCTTATCGAAAACGATTGATCGACAGTCCTTCCTATACGCTGAATCATGAAGAAGTAGAGAAAGCGTTGGAGGAGGGTATCTATTTTGCCGAAGGCCTGACTCCATTGAGGATTGATATTGATCAATGGGAGCATGTTCAATCTATCTGTTTTGTTGTTCAGGCAGTGGATGAGGAGGGTAATTGGTATAAAGTGAGGGAGGTAGTTCAACCTGCTCGAACAATATTGGTGGCAGCTGGAACCCAGCCGAATACTGTTCTGGCACGTGAAGACTCACAGTATTTCAAACTGAATGGACACTATTTTGCTTCTTATGATGAACAAGGTCAGCCTGTAGATGTCATTAAAGGTAATCCCAAGCCTGAGACGCCCGCGGTATTATTGAGCCACTCTAGTGATGGACGTTTCATCAGTTTCTTTGGTGACCTGCATCCATCTTATTCAGGTAATGTGGTTAAAGCAATGTCCAGTGCCAAACAAGGTTATCCAGTGGTCAGCCGAGTGCTTGCTCAGATTGATCCCGTATCAGTACAAACCGCTTCTCAATTTTTCATTGAAATTGGAGATGAGTTGCGCGCTACCGTGCATAAGGTGGAACGCCTGACACCAAACATCATAGAAGTTGTCGTTCATGCACCTTTGGCTGCTCGTCATTTTCGCCCTGGGCAATTTTATCGTTTTCAAAATTATGCTTCATTTGCAAGAAGTTCTGAGCACACTCGTTTGGCTATGGAAGGAATTGCCCTTACAGGCGCTTCAGTTGATACCTCGAAAGGTTTGGTATCATTGATCGCACTGGAAATGGGTGGATCTGCAAATTTGTGCTCGTTACTTCAACCTGGTGAGCCGGTTATTTTGATGGGGCCAACCGGAACACCAACGGAAATTGAATCCAATGAAACTGTTATATTGGTTGGTGGCGGGCTAGGTAATGCAGTATTGTTCTCGATTGGTGCTGCTGCCCGGGTTGCTGGTTGTAAAGTATTGTATTTTGCGGGCTACAAAAAATTGGCTGACCGCTACAAAGTGGCAGAAATAGAAGCGGCAGCCGATACCATTGTTTGGTGCAGTGACGAATCACCAGGATTCCAACCTTCTCGTCCAGGCGATTTGAGTTATGTGGGTAATATTGTGCAGGCAATGGTTGCTTATGCCAATGGTGAGCTGGGTCATACACCGATTTCCATGCAGGCTGCCGACCGTATTATAGCAATCGGCTCCGATCGCATGATGGCAGCAGTTGCTGCTGCACGGCATCAGCAACTGGCACCTTATCTTAAAGCCGGACACTTTGCAGTGGGATCGATTAATTCCCCGATGCAGTGCATGATGAAGGAAATCTGCGCGCAATGCCTGCAACCTCAAAAGAATCCCGAGACAGGCGAGATTTCATACGTTTTTTCCTGCTTTAATCAAGATCAGCCATTGGATCTGGTCGATTTCGGTGGATTAGCTTCACGTTTGCGCCTGAATAGTGTGCAGGAAAAACTGACAAGTCACTGGATTGGACATTGTTTGCAACACAGTAATAATCATGCATCTTAGTCAGATATCATGAATGCTGCCAAAATCAATCTGTTTTAAATTGATTTAGAATTTGGTATTAAATTGAATGAGTGTGATGGATTTTGCTGTGGTTGTCAGTACGACAATTTTTGATTAATGAATTAATAAAATAACAAGGGAGAACATCCATGCACATAGGCATACCTGCCGAAACGCGTGCAGGAGAAACACGCGTGGCGGCTACGCCAGAAACCGTCAAGAAATTGGTTGCCAAGGGACTGCATACTGTTCTGGTGCAGGCAGGAGCGGGCATAAACGCCAGCATCCCTGATTCCGCATACCAGGAAGCAGGTGCAGTAATCGTCTCCGGTGCTTCGCAGTTATATGAGCAATCCCAGATCATACTGAAGGTTCGGGGCCCTGAAGCCAGCGAACTGGTTCATATGAAAAAAGATGCGATACTGATTGGTTTGCTTGCACCTCATCTTGCAGAAGAAATTGAGATAGTAGCCCGGCATGGTGTCACTGCATTCGCGATGGAAAAACTACCCCGTATATCACGGGCCCAAAGTATGGATGTGCTGTCTTCTCAGGCCAATATTGGTGGTTACAAAGCAGTTATTCTGGCTGCTAATGTATACCAGAGATTTTTTCCCATGCTGATGACGGCAGCCGGTACGGTTAAAGCCGCACGTATGTTGATTCTAGGAGCTGGTGTGGCTGGGTTGCAGGCGATTGCAACAGCCAAACGCTTGGGTGCAGTGATTGAAGCATTTGATGTGAGGCCAGCAGTCAAAGAGCAGGTAGAAAGCTTGGGAGCTAAGTTTGTGGAAGTTCCATTGACGGATGAGGAAAAAGCTAAAGCAGAGACTGCTGGCGGATACGCGGCTGAAATGTCGGAGGATTACAAGCGTCGGCAGAGCAATCTGATTCATGAACGTGCCGCTGCTGCAGATATTATCATTACAACTGCTTTGATTCCGGGTCGCCCGGCTCCCATCCTGATTAGTGAAGAAACAGTCAAGGCGATGAAGCCCGGCTCGGTAATAGTGGATATGGCCGTTGAAGCAGGTGGAAATTGTTCGTTATCAGAGCTTGGCAAAACTGTAGTTAAACACGGCGTGCATTTGGTTGGCATAGCAAATCTCCCAGGATTGGTGGCGACAGACGCCAGTGCGTTATATGCACGTAATCTGTTAAATTTCCTAAATCTAATATTGGATACACAGACTGGCGAGCTTAAAATAGATCGCGAAGACGAGATTGTCAAAGGAAGCCTGGTCTGTACGGCTGGAGAAATTATAGGTAAATCATAAAAGTCGGTTGTATTGTTTACACATAAAATTTATGAATCTCTATGAGGAAAACACATGATTGGAGAAATTGATCCAACGATCATTAACCTGACAGTATTTGTCCTGGCAGTTTTTGTTGGCTACCATGTGGTGTGGAATGTGACACCTGCTCTTCATACCCCCTTGATGTCAGTAACAAATGCAATTTCCAGTATCATTCTGGTCGGAGCAATGTTGGCAGCGGGCTCAGCTGAAGCGGACTGGGGGGCGTGGTTAGGGGCTGCAGCCGTGGTCTTGGCATCCATCAATGTATTCGGTGGATTTCTCGTTACCCAGCGTATGCTGGAAATGTTTAAGAAAAAAGATAAAAAAGGACAAGCCTAAATGTCTGTTAACTTCATCGCGCTGGCCTATCTGGTAGCGGCTGTATTTTTTATTCTTTCACTCAAGGGATTAAGTTCGCCCACTGCTGCACGTCGTGGCAATCTACTTGGTATGTTGGGGATGGGTATTGCTGTAAGTACAACCCTGACCATTACTGGAAACTGGGTGCTGATTTTAAGCTGTATTGCTGTGGGTGCAATCATCGGTTCAATTGTGGCGCAGCGTATTCAGATGACTGCAATGCCTGAACTCATTGCGTTCATGCATTCGCTTGTTGGACTTGCTGCGGTATTTATTGCAATTGCCGCTGTCAATAATCCGGTTTCATTCGGTTTGCCGGAAATATTACCTGCTGGTAATAAACTTGAGCTTTTTCTGGGGACTTTCATCGGTGCCATGACATGGTCTGGATCCGTTATTGCTTTCCTTAAGTTATCCGGGCGCATGAGTGGCGCACCGATTATCTTTAGTGGCCAGCATATGGTTAATTTGTTGCTGGCAATTGTCATGATCAGTTTTGGCTTATGGTTTTTCTTTAGCGAAACAACGAACTGGACTGCATTTTCTACAATGACAGCGGTTGCCTTCCTGTTGGGTTTTCTCATTATTATTCCAATCGGTGGTGCAGACATGCCGGTTGTGATTTCCATGTTGAACTCATATTCGGGATGGGCTGCAGCAGGAATTGGTTTTTCGCTTGGGAATCCGATGTTGATTATCGCCGGATCTCTGGTAGGTAGCTCTGGCGCAATTCTCTCTTACATTATGTGTAAGGCCATGAACCGACCATTTCTTTCTGTGATTCTTGGTGGTTTTGGCAGTGATGGAGGAAGCCAGAGTACTAGCGATGGGGCACAGAAAACCTACCGTAGCGGTAGTGCAGATGATGCTGCATTTTTGTTGGGGAATTCGGACAGTGTTATTATCATTCCCGGATATGGACTGGCCGTGGCACGTGCTCAGCATGCCGTTAAAGAATTAGCATTGGCACTGCATAAAAAAGGAATCAATATTCGTTTTGCCATTCATCCTGTCGCAGGTCGTATGCCTGGCCATATGAATGTACTGCTTGCAGAGGCTGAGATTCCCTATGAGATGGTTCAGGAAATGGAAGAGATCAACAGTGATTTTCCGAATACCGATGTCGTACTGGTATTAGGCGCAAATGATGTAGTCAATCCGGCAGCAAATGTTCCAGGAAGTCCTATTTACGGAATGCCAATCCTGGAGGCATATAAGGCACGTACAGTAATGGTTGTCAAACGCAGTATGGCTGCTGGCTATGCGGGCTTGGACAATGATCTCTTTTATATGGATAAGACCATGATGGTATTTGGTGATGCCAAGAAAGTCGTGGAAGATATGGTTAAAGCACTTTAATTAAGTCGTAGTGTTATTACTCTAATAGCCCGATAGCTGTTTCTCAGATTTATTTCTGGAATCCAGCCACTCTCGGGCTGTTTTTTGTGCTGATGTAAGTTGTACTCTACTGAGTGAACGCATGGCTTTATCGCGTGCCAATGCTGCCTGCTCTATACCAGCTGCAGCAGCCAGATTGAACCATACATAACTTTTTTCACTATCCATTTCTACGCCTTGGCCAATTTGATAAAGCAGGCCGAGTTCATACTGCGCAAGAGGATGATTTTGTTCGGCAGCCAATATGAACCATTTTGAAGCTTCAGAGAAGTCTTGAAGTGTTCCTTTACCAGTCAGATATAGTAAACCTAGTTGATATTGGGCGTCAGCGCTGCCTTTTCTGGCTTTTTCAAGGAAAAGGCTAATCGTATAGAATCGATTGTCACTGAGGTTTGGTACAGAATGAGATTCTTCACTTCTGATCGATTCAAGATTAATTTTCTCTCCGCGCGCAATTGCCTCAGATAGCGTTGGTTTCGGTGATGCAATAACTGATGGAGATTGAGGAGAACTTCGAAGTAATTCTGCAGAAGACGCTTGTGGTTGAGATTGCAGGTCATTTCTTATGGATTCGTCAGTAGAAAACCCAATCCAGATTAATGTTCCCAGCAAAAATATACTACCGACACTTATTGCAGCCACAAAACAAGTATCATTATTTCGACCCCAGAAGCGTGCCTTGCAGTCACGACAGCGATAGGGAGAAAGTAACAAGTTTGAAGGAGTACGCTCACCTGGCCTGAAACGGGATTTATGCGTCCGGTTACTACCACACTGAGTACAATTAATAGTCATAATACTAAGTACTAAGTTAGAAATACAGATATTAATAAAATAGCAAGTTAGACTTGTATTCTATCAGCACATTTCTAATTTTGATCAGTAATAGACAATATGCAGACGATTGCATACAGAAGCAGCACTGGCTGAATCTAACTGGTTAGATTGGATCCAGCCACATATTCTTACCCTGATACAGGAGGTGTGTTGCTTCCGACTCTCGATGCCTTGTTGTTCTCAGTTATAAAACAACCCTGCAGACGCATATTTGACGGCAGGCCAGATGACAAGCTATTAAATCTGGCTCTGCAGCCAGTTCTGAAGGCCAATATTTTGAATTACGTCTTGCTGTGTTTCCAGCCAGTCGATATGCTCTTCTGTATCTTCCAGAATTTCTTTAAAAATTTCACGTGAGACATAATCCTGTGCTGTTTCACAAGCGGCTATCGCACTTATGAGAGTTTCCCGACCTGCACGCTCCAGCTCAAGATCACAAGTGATACATTCTTGTGCATTTTCACCGATCATTAATTTCCCAAGTTCTTGTAAATTAGGCAAGCCCTCAAGAAAAAGAATGCGCTCAATTAATTGATCTGCATGCTTCATTTCTTCAATAGATTCTTGGTATTCATACTCACCGAGCTTGTTAAATCCCCAGTTTTTATACATGCGAGCATGAAGAAAATATTGATTGATAGCAGTCAATTCGAGCTGTAGCTGACGATTTAACCAGCGAATTATATCGGCATTACCTTTCATGATTTTCTCTCTCCGGATGATTAGCCTGCAAGCTTCAGTAAGTCAGAAGGACTTCAGGAGGGTCTTGCAGTAGTTTGTTGAGAAAGCTCCTGGTTCAATACCTTATCCAAGGTTACCTTGGCGTGGCAAGCACAAATACCACATTGACCGGTAACGCCCAAGCAGCTCCTTAGAT
>JACDJA010000906.1_pt1 | contig 28655 bp, 27 predicted proteins | sample 7449241 | NCBI WGS metagenome assembly JACDJA01 (sample SAMN14253289, study PRJNA609438) | sludge metagenome | isolation source: initial anaerobic sludge | collected 2018-12-20 | reverse complement strand
TAACATTCTGGTCTGTTTCGTGCCAGAGCCACTCATTTCCAGATTTGGCAACAAGATGTTTAAAGCCCAAGTGAGTTAGAACTTCCAATCGGGGAGCGTATTTTAATCTTTTACAATTCCAAAAGGAGTCCATTTCTTTTTTTGCTCCCGGGTCTGTTTCCGTATTGCCAAGTTTTTGTCAATAGACTCCTGATTTTTATAACCACGGGGATGGTCTAAGTGAAGAACAACCGCATTATAACGAATCTGTTTGCTCTTTATACCCAAATTGGTCAAGCGCTCTCCAAGTTCTCGATCCTGTCCTCCATACTGCATTCGCTCATCAAACCCATTTATTGCAAGGATATCATCTTTCCAGCCCGAGGCATTATGGCCATTCCAACTGGCATTGGTAGGAGTGAAAGAGTTAAGAAGAAATGCCTTTAGGGGTCCCGAACGGAGCTTGTTGTTCTTAAACGACTCTTCAAGGCCATTTTCTTTTAACCAGGAAACGTCAAAGCACCTTTCCGTATAGATGTCTTCTTTTGTAATTGTTTTTGAAATATCCATGGGCAACATAAAATATCCACCCGAAAGAAAATAACCTTCCTCGCGATATTTCACGTGCTGCTCCACAAAATCCTTTCGCGGAATGCAATCTCCATCGCTCATGATAATATATTCCGTATTACATTGGAGAAGCGCCTTGTTTAAAATCTGTGATTTTTGGAAGCCCTTATCCTCATGCCACACGTGCACAATGGGATAAAACACTTCGCTTTTCATCCGTGCAATCAACTCCCGAGTATCCTCTTTGGATCCATCGTCCGCAACCACAACCTCAAACTGCCTATAGGTTTGGTTGTTATACCCATATAACACTTTCTCTAACCATTCGGGAGAATTGTAGGTGCTGATGACAATGGAAGTATCCAATAGTTTCATGCTGACAAAGATAAAGTTATTTACGGAGTTGAATTACGCTCCAAAAAGTAGTAATTTAGAAAAAAATATGAAAGGCAATAACGAAGGCAAATCTGAAAGAACACATAAGACCAGCTCTTTCCAATTTAGTGGAAGGAGACTATGGAATCCTTGATCATATTGTTCCTATACCACTAATTCGGTTTTAAAATGCTTTTTTATGGGAAGGAAATATTCGAGAATTTAAAATCAATGACATCAAAACTAACAGTAATTATCCCCACTTTCAACGAAGAAGCCTATCTTGAAGACGCGCTCTTCTCAGTCAAATTCGCCGATGAAATTATCGTGATAGACTCTTTCAGCACCGATAAAACACCGAGAATCGCAAAGAAATATGCCACCAAGTTTCTGCAGAGGAAATTTGATAACTTTTCAAACCAAAAAAACTTCGCTTTAAAAGAGGCCACGGGCGACTGGGTGCTGTTTGTAGATGCCGATGAACGTGTAACCCACTCCCTTGAAGCTGAAATAAGGGAAACTATTCAAAATCCACAGCACAGTGGATACAAAATAAATTTCCCTCATTTTTATATGAACCGTTTTCTGTACCATCACAGCGATGATGTTTTGAGGTTGGTAAAACGGGAAGGTGCAATATTCTCTGGTTCGGTACACGAAAAACTCCACTGCGCGGGAACCATAGGAAAATTGAAAAACAAAATGCTTCATTTTACCTATAAGGGGTTGCACAATTATATTACAAAAAAGGAGGCATACGCTTGGTTTCAGGCCGAGCAGCTTCACAAAAAAGATAGAAAAACCAATTGGTTCCATTTGTTTTTTAAACCGAGCTATAGGTTTTTCCGTTCTTTTGTATTAAAAGGAGGGTTCCGCGATGGGGTTCCTGGAATGACTGTTGCTGCGGTAAATGCTTACGGTGTCTTTCAACGCTATGTAAAGCTGATGTTGCTCCAGCGGGGAATGCGGTAGCTTCTATGGCCCACAAGGGAAGCCGCCAAGGAGTACAGTTCTTTTAAATGCCTTCACTGCCATGGAAGGCCAAGAAGGGAATTAAAACAATTTTCCAAATCTAATTTTCTGTCTGAATTTTAAAGAGGTCCATTCTCCTTTTACATCTATTCGCTGTATTTCGTAAGGTTTGGAGAAAGGAAATTTATTTATCCTGTTCCCTATTCGCAGACCGTATTGTATTCCATTTTGCGACAATATCCTGTGGAAGATTTCTTTTCGTGTTTTTTCTTTGGGAAACTTACCATACGGGTAAGCGATGACCGGAGCAAAATTGAGTTCATTTTTCGAAGTAAATTCCAGGCTGCGCCTTGTATCCGCTTCAATTTCAGCATTGGTAAGTTCCGAATACTTCTTATGATAATAGGAATGATACCCCAATTCCACGATTTTTGGATCTAAGGATTTAAGCTGCTCCACCGACATCACATGTAAGGAAGAAGTGTTCCAATCATCTGTTTTCCCCAGAAAGTTCAAAGGGGCAAAAAAAGTAGCTTTCAGATAGTACTTTTGGAGCAAAGGCAGCGCAAGCTCCATTTGACTTACATAACAATCGTCAAACGTGATTATTATATTTTTACCTTTGGACAATTCCTTCAAATGTAACAGTTCGCGAAAATGGTAGGTCCTGTACCCATTTTCAGCCAAATGATGTAACTGTTTGTCAAGATTTTCGGCCGATAGGGTCAAACCCTTGCCATCCGTAGGGGTAATATGATGATACATTAATATCGGAAGTCTTGACATAGCCTAAATAAAATTAATACTGGTAAAATTCTTACTTTTACGCAAATTACAAATCGTTTTTGGAAAACCCTATAAAAATCTCTGCTCTCGCCATAACGCTCAATGAGGCACAAAACATTGAAGGCTATTTAAAAAGACTTTGGTTTGCAGATGAAATTATCATTGTAGATTCGTTTAGTACGGATAATACTGTAGCCTTGGCCTCAAAACATGAAAGAGTAACCGTTTATCAACGGGAGTTCGACAATTTCTCGGCACAAAAAAACTTCGCTATTTCAAAAGCAAAAAACACTTGGGTTACGTTTTTTGATTTAGATGAGGAAGTGACCATGCCCCTGGCCAAGGAAATTCTAAATATGGCAAAAAGACCAAAGGCCATAGCCTATTTTGTGAAACGCGATTATAACTTTATGGGAAAGCGCATTAAATACAGTGGTTTCCAGACCGATTATGTTATCCGTTTTTTCAATAAAGACCATTGCCAATACAATTCAAACTTGGTCCATGAAACCATTGTTGCTGATGGCAAAACAGCGAAATTAAAGAACACCTCGCCCCATTACACCTATAAATCCTTTGACCACTATACTGGAAAGTTGCACCAATACAGTGAATTGCAAGCCCAAATGCTTTATAAAAAAGGCAAAAAACCAAATGTATACCATTTTTTCTTCCGTCCGTGGTACCGTTTTTGGCACCAATACATCATCCGATTGGGAGTCCTCGATGGAAAGGAAGGTTTTATTTTGGCATACGTAAGTGCTTTTTCTGTATTTAAGCGATATGTGAACCTGTGGCTGTTATATCGAAAAATAGATTGAGGAAGAATATAAAAGAGATCCATACATTTAAAATAAAACATCTTTCAAATTGAAACAAGTCTTCTTAGAGTCCCATAATCTAAAAAATCCATATTCGGGTTTTGGCCAGTTTAATTTCCATCTGATCAAAGCTCTTTCCGAATTTCCGGATGACCGGTTTGAAATCGTACTGAACGCAAAGAATGTTCAAGAGCTGAAGAATGAGTTTGGAGATATCTTCAAATACCGTAAATATCATTCGCTTACCCGCCACAAACCTTTTAGAATCAAGAAAAAGTACGATCTATGGCACTGTTTGAACCAAAACATAAAAATAGAACCGTTTTTTGATATTCCTTATCTGTTAACAGTGCACGATATCCATTTTGTAACCGAAGGAACCACAGAGCAACAGCAAAAACTAAAGAAGCAGTTTACCCAAAAACTAAAACGCTGCAATGCCATTACCTACATTTCAGAGTTTGCGAAAAAAGATACCCACGCACATTTTAAGGTTCCTAAAGTTCCTGAATACGTAATTTACAACGGCAACACCATTACCGATATAAACCTACCAATAGATTACCAACCTTCTATTGTTCCGCCAAAACCTTACCTATTTTCAATTGGGGACTTCAGCGAGCGTAAAAATTTTATAAGCTTGGTGGAGATGCTCGAGTTTTTGCCAAATTACCATTTGGTCCTCTCTGGAAATAACACTTCCAGCTATGCCGAAAAACTCACCATAACAGCACATCGCCTAGGGCTCCAAAATCGCGTTTTACAAACTGGGAAAATCAGCGATTTAGACAAAAAGTATTATCTTCAACACTGTGAAGCTTTGGTATTCCCATCCTTGCGAGAAGGGTTTGGCATCCCGCCCATCGAAGCGATGAGTTTTGGGAAACCGGTTTTCCTTTCAAACAATACTTCACTCCCCGAAATAGGTGGCGAGCACAGTTTTTTCTGGAACCATCACAACCCTAAATATATGGCTGAAGTAGTGACTGAAGGAATGAAAAAAGTAAATCAGGACCGAAAATTTTATGAGCAATGGTATAAAGAACGTGCCCATAGTTTCAGTTGGAAAAATACCGCACAACAATACATCAAGGTGTATAAAAGCCTCATATAGCTTTTTAGTTAGGACGGCAAATGTTATAATTCGGGGGTTTTGAACTCACACTGAAATCAGTAATTGTATCTTTGCCAACAAAATTCGAAATTCGTCGCCCTGCAGCCCATAAATGGATATAGCCGTAATCATAGTAAATTACAACTCTTCAAAGTACACGTTAGAGTGTATAAACACGGTAATTGAAAAAACTTCTTCTACGTTAGCATATCAGATAATTGTAGTAGACAACAATTCAAAGCCCTCGGAATATAAAATCTTAAAAAACAGCTTTCCCCATAAGGAGAACATTTCGCTCCTCAGGAGCGATATCAACACAGGTTTTGGGGGTGGTAATATGTTCGGAGCCCAGTTTGCAAATGCCGATTATCTTCTTTTTTTGAACAATGATGCCATGCTTTTAAATGATTGCTTACATATTCTTTGGGAATTTATGGAGGCCAATCCGCAGGTAGGGGTGTGTACTGCCCAGAATTTTAACGAACACCACGAACCCGTACCCTCTTTTGATCACAACAAGGGACTTCTACGCCTTTTGTTCGGAAGAGGTTTTCTGGAAAAGATCAATCCAAAGAAATATCCTAAACGCAAAGAGACCTATACACAGCCGTTGGAAGTGAATTGGGTAAATGGAGCTTTTCTTTTTTTTAATACCGAGGTTTTTGCGAAAATAGGAGGCTTTGATACCAATATATTTCTTTATTGGGAAGAAATGGATTGTTGCCACCGCCTAAAGAAATCAGGATATAGCAGTGTATTGGTGGCGGATGCGAAAATATTGCATTATCAAGGGGTAAGCACAGGAGTGTCCAAACCGATGAACAGAGAGAGCTATATCTCTTATTTATACGTGCTTCGGAAAAATTATGGGTACGCAAAATATATGCTTATCAGAATTTATTTGACTCTTGTCATTTTCCTAAAACCTAAAAAATGGTATTTACTGCCTGTCATTTTAAAAAGCAATAACCTCACCCAATCCCTAAAACAGAAACAAGAAATCAATTTTTTATATGAAAGATGAAATTGAAAAGGCACTCATAGCACTCAAAAGAGGCGAGCTCATTCTCTACCCAACAGATACGGTATGGGGAATAGGCTGCGATGCCACCAATGCTGAAGCTGTGGAAAAAGTTTTCAAACTTAAAAACAGGGATGATAAAAAATCCCTTATTTGTTTGGTCAGTGATTTTAAGATGTTGAATGAATATGTGCAGAACGTGCCTGAGGTAGCTTATGATATTTTAAAATATGCTGTAAGACCCACAACTATTATTTATGATGATCCCATCCGCGTTGCCGAAAATTTGATCGCTGCGGACAATTCCTTGGCAATTCGGGTGACCAAGGATGAATTCTGCAAAAAACTCATTCAAAAACTTCGCAAACCATTGGTATCTACCTCAGCAAACATAAGCGGTTCCCCCACCCCACAAAGTTATGCCGAAATAGACCCTTTAATTTTGGACGGCGTGGACTATATTGTAAATTTGCACCGCGATAAAAAATCGGGAAAACCTTCGGCAATTATCAAGTTGGGGAACGATGGTTCGGTTAGTGTGATCAGAAAATAAGGAGGCAAACCAAATGACAAGACAAACCTACATATCGGCATTGGCAAACCCAATCTTTCGAACCATTTCAAAAGCATCCAGAAACCTCCACCTTGAAAGCTATGTAATTGGAGGCTATGTTCGCGATTATATCCTAAAGCAGGGTGAGGCCAAGGACATTGATATTGTAACCTTGGGAAGTGGAATCGAGCTTGCCCAGGAGGTTTCCAGGCTCTTGCCAGGAAGGCCCAAGGTATCTGTTTTTAAATCCTATGGCACGGCCATGTTGAAGAGTCGGGGGATAGAGCTCGAGTTCGTAGGGGCTCGTAAAGAATCCTATTCCGAGGAAAGCAGAAACCCAGAGGTGGAAACCGGCACTCTGGAAGACGATCAAAACCGTAGGGATTTTACCATAAACGCCCTAGCTCTAAGTCTATCGGAAGAAAACTTTGGAGAGCTCCTGGATCCCTTTCGTGGGATAGATGACCTTCAAAAGAAAATCATCCGCACTCCGCTGGATCCGGATATCACCTATAGTGATGACCCCTTGCGTATGCTTAGGGCCATTCGCTTTGCTACCCAATTAAATTTTACTATTGAAAAGGAATCGCTTGAAGCGATCAGCAGAAACGCAAAAAGGATTAAAATCATCTCCAAGGAAAGGATAGTTGATGAGCTCAATAAAATCTTGCTTTCTAAAACTCCTTCAAAAGGATTTGCACTTTTATTGAAGACCGGATTGCTTCCTTTTATATTACCTGAGCTGGTAGCACTCCAAGGCATAGACGAAATAGAAGGTCAGCGCCATAAAGACAACTTCTGGCACACCCTGGAGGTTGTAGACAACATTGCCAAAACTACGGATGACCTCTGGCTCCGATGGGCGGCATTGCTCCACGACATAGGAAAAGCTCCAACCAAAAGATTTGATGAAAAAATTGGCTGGACCTTCCATGCCCACGAATTCGTAGGCTCTAAAATGGTCTATAAACTCTTCAAGCGCCTAAAAATGCCATTGAATGAAAAGATGAAGTTTGTCCAAAAAATGGTATTGATGAGTTCCCGTCCCATCGCATTGGCTGCCGATGTAACAGACAGTGCGGTGAGGAGGTTGATCTTTGACGCTGGAGATAATGTGGAAGAATTGATGACTCTTTGTGAAGCAGATATTACCACCAAAAACCCGAGGAAGTACAAAAAATATCGTGCCAACTTTCAATTGGTACGTGAAAAATTGGTGGAAGTGGAAGAACGCGATAGGATTCGAAATTTCCAACCGCCCATTGGTGGGGAAGAAATTATGGAAACCTTCAACCTAAAACCTTCGCGAGAAATAGGTGTTATAAAAGAAGCGATAAAAGAGGCCATTTTGGAGGGCGAAATTCCAAATGAATATGAGGCGGCAAAAGAATTCATGCTTAAAAAAGGCGCTGAACTTGGATTAGTAGCCCTAACCTCTAAATTGAGAGAAGAAAAGCGATAAGAAATAGGGGCAGCCAGCTAAAAACGGTCAATGCTATTCAGGCATGCTCACAAACTGATAACCGATAACTTACAACTACAATTCGTGGCAAACAAAGACAACAAAAAAGTAATTTACTGGCTCCTTACCGGGTGCTTTTTAATTTTCGTTATGGTGGTGGTAGGAGGGATTACCCGACTCACCCATTCGGGCCTATCCATTTCCAGTTATAAATTAATAACCGGCACCATCCCTCCCTTAAACGAAGCCCAATGGGTTGCCGAGTTCGAACATTACAAACAATTTCCCGAATATCAAAAACTTCACAACCACTTTGATTTAGACGATTTTAAGGATATCTATTTCTGGGAATATATCCATAGGATCTTGGGACGATTGCTGGGAATAGTTTTCATAATTCCCTTCCTGTATTTTTTGTTTAAAAAGCAGCTCTCCAAACCAACGATAAGAAAATGTTTGATCCTGCTTTTCTTAGGAGGTCTCCAAGGCTTTTTGGGTTGGTATATGGTTAAAAGTGGGCTCGTTGATAGGCCCAGTGTAAGCCATTATCGCCTGGCCATGCACCTTACCACAGCATTCATTACCTTTGCGTACACCTTTTGGGTGGCTATGGATCTATGGTATCCCATTAAAAAGAAGGTCGATAAATCTATGCGAAACCTGATTCGCGTAGGCATGGCGGTGCTCCTCATCCAAATTATTTACGGAGCGTTTGTTGCCGGGCTATGGGCAGGGATGATCCATAATTCCTGGCCTCTTATGAGCGAGGGCAAACTGATACACGAAACCGTGTATACTGAGCTTTCCCCTATGTGGCGGAACTTTGTGGAGGGAAAAAGCGGCGTCCAATTTATTCATAGATATATGGCTTACATCGTAATGGCCATAATTTTTTATATTTGGTTTCGGGCCCGAAAATTAGAGCTCACCCCACCACAAAAGAATGGGATAAATCTTTTGGTGATATTGGTACTCGTTCAATTTACTTTGGGAGTTTTCACTTTAATATTCCAAGTTCCTGTCACTTTGGGCGTTTTACATCAAGTGACGGCTTTCTTTTTATTGGCCACAATGACCTTTGTTTTAAATCGTTTCACCAAATAAGAAGTTCATAAATAAAAATAGATATCCGGAAAACACCGTATTTCTAAAAAAACTATAGTTTTATTGCTTAAGAAATCAGCATACATTTTAAGTACCTTTGCAATCCAAAAAAAATGACAATGATTTATCGTTTCAGAATTATTTTAGATACCGACGAAGACGTTTTCAGGGACATTGAAATTGAAGCATCCGCCACACTGGAAGACTTACACAATGCCATTACCCAGTCATTTGGTTTTGAGGGAGACGAAATGGCTTCCTTTTATAAGGCCAACGAATTTTGGGAAGAAGGAGAGGAAATTGCCCTTTTCGACGTGGGCGATGAACCGGGAACCGTTCGAATCATGAATGAAACCCTGATTGAAGACGTAGTTTCGGAAAACGAAACCAAATTAATCTATGTGTATGACTTTCTAAGTATGTGGACCTTTATGGTGGAATTGGCAGATATTGCCGAACCCGAGGAAGGCCGCTCTTACCCAAACTTAATGTACGTGCATGGCCAAATTCCTGCAGAGGCACCAGAAAAAGAATTCACCTCGGAAGCCATGAATCCAGATGACGATTTTGAGGAAGATTTTGACCTTGATCCCGAAGATTACGAAGACCTGGGCTTTGACGAAAACTGGAATTGATTTTTAAAGCCTGGCTGAAAGCCAGCAGATAAGTTCTAAACTGCTATCCGAAAAGGCCAGGCCTATCCATACCAATCTGAAACTTTCTTACATCTTAATCGCTAAACCAAGAACAATTAATTACGGACAATTGCTAATCGATATCCCATAACTTATGATAAACTTATTCTCCACCCACATAGCTTCTCTTTCTATCCATCGCGTTGGCAATAAAAGCAGGAACGAAGAGATATTCCTGTCTTCTGAGCCCTACAAGCTGGAAGACGAACTCACGCCACTGATAAAAGAATTCTTTTTAAAGCCCTTTCGGGAAAAGGAGGAAAATTATTTTAAGTTTTCACACGAAGCCGATTTGGAGTTCCACGAACTATTCAATATTGCATCCGCCATCTTTGACAATCCGGACAACATTCACGAGGGAAGCAGAAAAATCACCACGCATCTATTCAATCAATCAGAACATCCCCATATAAAAAGTGGCGAGGTATATGTGGCCTATTTGGAGAACGTGCAATTAGACAATGAGAAAATGGATGCTATCGGAATCTTTAAAAGTGAACTAAAACAGGATTTCCTTCAGTTTTCAGAGACAGAAACCCAATTAAAGGCCTTGTTGCAACACGGAGTAAGCCTCAATAAACTCGACAAAGGCTGTCTGATATTCAATACGAAAAGAGAAGAAGGTTATAAAATTTTATCGGTAGACAGCAATCGTTACGACACCCGTTATTGGCTTGAAAATTTCTTGGGAGTAGAACCCTTGGCCGATGACAATTTCTACACTAAGAAATATTTAAAATTCTGTCAGGATTTCGCAAAAGATGTGGTTTTACCGGCAGAAGATAAGAAGCAGGAAGTAATGTTTATGAATCGGGCGGTAAACCATTTTGCCAAAAATGACAATTTTGAAGAAACTGCCTTTATGAACGAGGTTATAGAAAACCCAGATTTAATCCCTGAATTCCGCCATTACAAAACAGAAAAAGCTCCAAAATACAGTATTGAAGATTTAACCACGTTTCCCATTGCCAATACAGCCGTTTCTGCAGCCCGTAAAAAAATAAAGAATGTCATTAACCTCGACACTAATATTCAAATCAAATTAGATTTTATCAATTCAGAAAGTGCAGAAAAATTCGTTGAAAAAGGTTGGGACGAGGAAAAACAAATGTATTACTATCTAGTGTATTTCAATAAAGAAGAAAAAAGCTAAGAACGCAATACAAAACAATGAATGGAGAAGAGACCAAAAGTTCTTTAAGGCTCTAATTCTTTTTTAAAGACGGCTCATAATCGACCGTCTTTTTTTATTTGGAAATTGTGTATTTTTAGACAACGTAAAACAATTCATCTTGAAAAATCTCCTATTCCTGTTTTTATTGGTTTCAGTCAATATTTCGGCACAAATTGTGGGCAAAGTGACCGATTTAAAAGGCGAACCACTCCCCTTCGTGAATATTTATCTAAAGAACAGTTATATAGGCACCACTACAAATGACGATGGCAATTACTCTCTGGGAATCTCAAAAAAAGGGGATTATCAAATTACCTTTCAGTTTCTAGGTTATAAATCGGTAACCAAGTCTGTTGCTCCTTCCACATTTCCATACGTTCTGAATGTATCTCTCGAAGAAGAAACTACGCGTTTGGAGGAAGTAGTTTTGGAAAACAAGGAAGACCCGGCGTATAGAATCGTTCGAAAAACCATTGCACAACGGAAGGAAAATCTGGAAAAATTAAGTGAATTCACGGCAGATTTCTATTCTCGTGGGCTTTGGCGGGTCAAGGATATCCCAGAAAAAATATTGGGACAAGAGGTTGGGGATTTTGATGGGGCATTGGATTCCACACGGGCGGGCATTATTTACCTTTCAGAAACTATCTCGGAAATAGCATATCAAAAACCGGATAAATTCACAGAAAAAATCATTGCGAGCAAGGTAAGCGGGAATGACAACGGCTTCAGTTTTAACAGCGCGCAGAGTGCCAATCTTTCATTCTATGAAAACACCATTGACCTCAATGCGCCCTTAGTATCCCCTATCGCAAACAATGCCCTCAGCTACTATAAATATAAACTGGATGGTGTTTTTTATGAAGGTCCGAAGCTTATCAATAAAATCAAGGTCATTCCCCGTCGTCCAAAAGATAGGGTATGGCACGGATACATCTATATAGTGGAAGACGATTGGCAACTATACGGTGTAGAACTTTCCACCACCGGCGCTGCAATCCAAATTCCCTTTGTTACCAACTTAACGGTAAAACAGAACTATAAATACGATTCCAAGAATAATTTTTGGGTAAAAATATCACAGACTATCGATTTTGGATTTGGTCTTTTTGGAATGAAAGGAGAGAGTCAATTTATTGCCGTATATTCCAATTACGATTTCCAGCCCGAGTTTACCAAGAAATCCTTTACGAATGAGGTACTATCCTTTAAAGAAAATGCCAACAAGAAAGACAGTCTCTTTTGGAGAGGGATACGGCCCGTACCTCTTACCGACGAGGAATTAAAAGATTACATAAGAAGAGACAGCTTGCAAGAAATAAGGCGGGCCAAACCCTATCTGGATTCTTTGGATGCCAAATCAAATAAAGTGGGTTTTATGTCGCCTCTCATGGGATATACTTATAAAAATTCCTATGAAAAATGGTCTCTCGGCTATGATGGGCCTTTGACAAAAATTAACTTCAACACCGTACAGGGCTGGAACAGCAGAGCCGGCTTGACCTTCAGAAAATGGTACGATGAGAACCAAACCAACGTCCTCTCGGCTGTTGTGAATGCAGATTATGGTATTTCTGAAGATCGATTACGTGTTTCTGGCTATATTTTGAGAAACTATAACTGGAAAGACAAGCTACGTTTCTGGCTTATGGGCGGAAGTAGAATTGCTCAGTTTAATGGAAACGAACCGATTTCACCTTTTATAAATTCAGTTTCCAGTCTTTTCTTTGAAAGAAACTATATGAAGTTATATGAACTCAACTATGCCCGCTTAGGATATAGTCAAGAAGTTTTTAACGGTCTCCATCTCACCGCCTTTGTGGGTTATGAAAACAGAAAACCACTTTTTAACCATACCGATTATGTAACCATCCCCAATAAAGATGTAAGCTATACCAGTAACAACCCCTTGGCACCACACGATTTTGACCATGCTGCAATCGCCGAACACACAATTGTCAAATCCAGATTAATCGCCAAGATCAATTTTGCCCAAAAGTATTTCTCCAATCCCGATATGAAGTTTAACATCGGCGACAATAAGTATCCAACTTTAAATATAATGGTTGAAAATGGGGCTGCCGCTTCGGAGAGTCAATACGATTACACCCAATTTGAAGGTGGGTTGGACCAATCGATCTCCCTGGGGAACAAAGGTGAGTTTTTCTACAACTTAAAAGGAGGAACTTTTGCCAATGGCGATGGGATTTCCTTTGTGGACTATAAACATTTTAATGGCAATCAAACTCGAGTGGGCACCTCCTCAAATTATACCGACGTGTTTAACCTCATGCCTTATTATTCGTTTAGCACTAACAAGAGTTATTTTGAAGGTCATTTGGAACACGATTTTAAAGGGTGGATATTGGGGAAAATTCCAGGTATCAATCAATTAAACTTTAATTTTGTAGTGGGCGCACATTTTTTGGGCACCGAAACAAAGAAACCCTACTCCGAATTTTCCGTTGGCTTGGACAATCTTGGATTTGGCAAATTTAGATTCCTAAGATTAGACTATGTGCGTTCCTATTATGATGGGGAAGGTAAAGGCACATTTGTTTTCGGTCTAAAATTCTTAGATGTGGTTGGGCTTTAAAACGATATCTACCCAGTACGGGGTTTAATTTTAGGCATTCAATTTCGGCATCGCCCTTTAAAAAATGATTACTTATGAAAACAATTTTAAAAGTATTATTGCTTTCCTCCCTATTCACAAGTTGTATTCCCATGCAGAAAGTTCCAAAGGATGCAACGATGACCGATTTCTTCCACTTTCAGAAGGCCAAGGATTACGACAGCACCAAATGGGCCGTGTTTTTACCAGGAACCGGGGGGTTGCGAATTTTTAAAGACACCACGCATTATTACAATATTGCGGAAAAGCTGAACGAGCAGGGTATTTCTGTATTATTGGTCGATAACGTGGCGGCCTATAAAGCCTCCAAGCGCAAGGTAAAGGAAGAAGAACCCGAAAAAATTCTATGGATACTGGGCCAAGCCATACATTGGGCCGTAAAGAAACAATATATCAATGCAGATTCCAAAGGAAGTGTGGTAGGATGGTCCCGAGCCGGCCTTGGAGTAATTCCACTGGCCAACGACAGGGCTCTGTTGGATTCACTTGGTGTTAAATCCATCGTCCTCTTCTACCCTGCCAACGGCTTTGAAATTGACCTCCGGCCCCAGGTGCCAGTACTGGTGCTTACAGGAGGAAAAGACAGAATAGTCAAGGTAGCCGACATTTTAGATCATATGGTTGCCGAAAACGTGACCATCAAGGTTTATGACGATGCCTATCACGGTTTTGATGTAAAAAGCCTGCGAAAGGGGAAATATTTCCGATATATTCCCTTTATCAGCAAGAAGATTTACCTATTAAAGTATAACGAGGAAGACGCTGCCGACGCGATAGAGCAAATGATTCATTTTCTAAAGTCAAATTAAAGGTCTAATCCTTCTGAACCCCTCTTACTGGCGAAAAGTAAAAAATTAATTTTCAGTTTTTAAGTAAGAGGGTTAATTTTTATCCTCCAATAAGGGAACAAAGCGAAATTCTCCAAACTCTTCCTTCTCAAACTCAGTTTCCGATTTTCGAGTAAATACAGTCATGGTCTGTACATCTTCCCCCACCGGAATAACCAATCTTGCGCCAATTTTCAACTGTGCCAGCAATGGTTGTGGAACGTACGGAGCACCAGCAGTAACAATAATCCCATCAAAGGGAGCTTCATCCTCTAAACCAATATAACCATCCCCAAAAACAAAACGCTTGGGCTTATATCCCAATTTCGGTAAAAATAATTTGGTTTTTTTAAAAAGCTCGTGCTGTCTTTCCACGGTGTATAACACGGCCCCCATTTCCAATAAAACAGCGGCCTGATAGCCACTACCGGTGCCAATTTCCAAAATCTTACTTCCTTTTTTTACCTGTAAAAGCTCCGTTTGCCGAGCTACGGTATAGGGTTGCGAGATAGTTTGCCCCGCTGAGATAGGAAAAGCCTTGTCGACATAGGCGTGGTCCAAAAAACCAGAATCCATAAAAAGATGACGTGGAATTTTCCCTATGGCATCCAAAACCCCTTTATCCTTAATGCCTTTTTTTTTAAGGGTTTCCACCAGTCTTTTTCGCATTCCTTGATGAGTAAACGTATCTTTCACGAGTATAGATTTAAAATGTGAAACTTGAAATATTCAATCTTACAAAGTAACCAATTTTGTAGGGCAAGCACCAAATATCCTGAGCCAAATTGCAGATATTAGAGACAGCGTAACATGGCACTTCCCAAACCACAGTTTTTACACGCGAGCCACTCACCATTTCATAAACTCATAAACTCCTTTAAACTCTGCCCCGAAACTCTTACATTTGTATAAAACACACGTCAATGCTAAAAGCGGGAGTTCTCGGGGCCGGGCACTTGGGAAAAATTCACCTTAAACTACTCACACAGTCTGAAAAATACGATCTGGTAGGATTCTATGATGCAGACCAAAACGCTGCAGAAAAGATTGAAAGGGAATTGGGCTACAGAAGTTTTCCCTCCATGGAAAGTCTTATTGCCGCTTCCGAAATGGTCGTGGTGGTGACCCCTACCGTCAATCATTTCGAATGTGCCAAGAAAGTGATCGAGGCGGGAAAGCATCTTTTCATTGAAAAACCAATCACCCAGACCGTAAAAGAGGCAGAGGAAATTCGCGACTTGGCACACCGACAAAAGGTGCGTGGACAAGTGGGGCAGGTGGAGCGTTTCAATCCTGCATTTATGGCTGTCAAGGATAAAATAAGCCATCCCATGTTTATTGAGACTCATCGTTTGGCGGAGTTTAATCCACGGGGAACAGATGTATCTGTGGTATTGGATTTGATGATTCACGATATCGATATTGTTTTAAGTGTGGTACAGAGTGAGGTAAAAACAGTTAGCGCAAGCGGTGTATCGGTTCTCAGTGAGACACCCGATATTGCCAATGCCCGCATTGAATTTAAAAATGGCTGCGTCGCCAACCTCACTGCCAGCCGTATCTCATTAAAAAAAATGAGAAAAGCGCGATTTTTTCAGCGCGATGCATATATTTCAGTAGATTTCTTAGAGAAAAAATGTGAAGTGGTAAAAATGAAGGATGCTCCTGAGGAAATCGATGACTTTGCCATGATCTTGACAAATGCGGAGGGAGTGAAAAAACAAATTTATTTTGAAAACCCCACCATAGAAAACAATAATGCCATCTTAGACGAACTGGAAAGTTTTTACGAGGCCATCGTCCAAGATAAAACCCCTGAAGTATCCTTAAAACAAGGAACAGAAGCCCTTCGTGTTGCCATGTTGGTCATTGAAAATTTTAAGTTGATTTAAAAAAGACGTCAGACTATCTATGGCTGGGTGACCAAAAGACCTTCCTTGTAATCTATATACCACTTAATTTGGCAAAACAGTTGTGATTTATACACTCTCTATTATTGAAATTAAATTTTTATCCTATCTATCGGAACTAAAAACCCATATCTTTTAACTTATGAAAAAAATAGCAGTAATTGGCGCAGGTACAATGGGCAATGGTATCGCCCATACTTTTGCGCAGTTCAATTTTGAAGTACATCTTATCGATATCAGCCAATCCTCTTTGGACAAAGGAATGGCCACCATCACTAGGAACTTGGACAGAATGGTGGCCAAGGAAACTATTAGCGAAGCAGACAAGACCAACACATTGGGGAATATTACTGCCCATACCAATCTAGAAGATGGAGTTAAAGCTGCCGAGTTAGTGGTGGAAGCGGCAACTGAAAATGTAGATTTGAAGCTAAAGATCTTTCGCGATCTAGATTCATTTTGCCCCCCACAAACCATTTTAGCCAGCAATACGTCTTCTATTTCCATTACTCAAATAGCCGCGGTTACTTCAAGACCAGAAAAAGTTATAGGCATGCATTTTATGAATCCCGTTCCCATTATGAAATTGGTGGAAGTGATCAAAGGGTACAGCACCAGCGAGGAAACCTTTAGAACGGTGGAAGAACTATCCAAAAAACTGAACAAAGTTCCCGTGGAAGTAAATGATTATCCCGGTTTTGTGGCCAACCGCATTTTAATGCCCATGATAAACGAAGCCATTGAAACCCTTTACAACAAAGTAGCCGGGGTGAAGGAGATAGATACTGTAATGCGACTGGGAATGGCACATCCCATGGGGCCTTTGGCCTTGGCAGATTTCATCGGGTTGGACGTTTGTCTTTCTATCTTGAAGGTAATGTACGAAGGTTTTAAAAACCCCAAATACGCTCCATGCCCCCTTTTGGTTAATATGGTAATGGCCGGAAAACTGGGAGCAAAGAGCGGTGAAGGCTTTTATGACTACAGTGAAAACCGGAAAGCAGAGACTGTGTCTTCACAATTTAAACAATAGGGCCCTTACGATCATCCAAAATTAGAGCGATACCCATAATCTTCAACTTACAACATTGGCAAAGATAATTCCATTCAAGGCTGTTCGCCCCACCAGAGACAAGGCAAACCTTCTCGCAGCACGTTCGTACGATAGCTATACCAGCGCCCAGATAGAATCGCGTTTGCGTGATAATCCGTTTTCATTTTTGCACATTGTCAATCCTGGCTATAAATTTCAAAAGGAAATTTCGGGTGTAGAGCGTTACGGGTTGGTACGCAATCGGTATCAGGAATTTAAGGAGGATGGCATTTTTATTCAGGATGAAAAACCTTCCTTTTATATCTATAAGATAGTAAATCGCGATGGCCTGAAATTTCACGGGATTGTAGGAGCGGCCAGCATACAGGATTATGAAGATGACGTAATCAAAAAACACGAGGAAACCCTTGAGTATAGGGAGTTGGTCTTAAAGCAATATCTAAAAACAATCGGTTTTAGCGCCGAAGCAGTCCTTCTTACCTACCCTGATAACGATAGTTTGGAAGCCGTTATCGCAAAAGTTATGGCCAATCGGCCAGAATATGAATTTACCACCACCTATCGCGACACCCATTATCTATGGAACGTTGACGAGGAAGAAATAGTAAAGAAAATTCAGGAAGTTTTTAACGGAATACCCTCCCTGTATATCGCAGATGGGCATCACCGCTCAGCTTCCTCTTATTTATTGGCGAAAGATCTAAGAGGGGAAAATCCTCACCATACCGGTGAGGAGGCGTATAACTTTTTTATGGCCTATCTCATTCCAGAGAGTGATTTAAAGATCTATGAATTCAATCGCCTTGTAAAAGACCTCAACGGTTTAGAAAAAGAGGAGTTTCTAATAAAATTGGATGAATACTACAGAATTGAAAATCGGGGATTGGAATATTACAGGCCCACCAAAAAACATCATTTCAGCATGTACCTGGATGGTGAATTTTATTCCCTTTATTTAAGGAAAAAAAAGTACAAGATAACGAATGCGCTGGATGCCCTTGACACACAAATACTATACGTAACCATCCTAAAGCCTATTTTGGGAATAATTGACCTGCGCAATGACCAGAGGATAGAATATTCACATGGCAGGAGAGAGCTGGCCTATGTCCAGACTGTAGTGGACGCGGGCAATTTTGCGGTTGGATTTGGCGTTTTGCCTATTAGTACCCAAGAACTCAAGGATATAGCAGATGAAGGGCTAAAAATGCCTCCCAAAAGCACCTATATCGCACCCAAGTTGAGAAGTGGAGTTACCATTTATGAATTTGGAGATTAAAAAATTATATAGAAAGAGAAAAATGAAGAAGAATATTGCAGAAAATCTTACAAAACTTAAAAATGAACTGCCTCAAAACACTACCTTGGTGGCAGTTTCAAAAACGAAGCCCATTAGTGATTTAATGGAAGCTTACAACGCTGGACAGCGAATCTTTGGTGAAAATAAAATCCAGGAAATGGAGGATAAGTTTCACCAAATGCCCAAAGACGTTGAGTGGCATATGATAGGTCACGTACAGCGCAACAAGGTGAAATACATGGCACCATTTGTCAGCTTGATACACGCTGTGGACAGCCTGAGGTTGCTAAAAGAAATTAACAAGCAGGCAAAAAATAATGATAGAACAATCAATTGCCTAATACAGGTAAAAATAGCGGAGGAAGACAGTAAGTTTGGTATGTCTGAAGGGGATGCCGTTAAACTATTATCATCCGAAGAAATCAAAGACCTCACAAATATCAAAGTCATCGGTTTGATGGGAATGGCTACGTTTACTGATGATGAGAAACAGATTTCCGAAGAATTTGGGCGATTAAAAAAAATGTTTGATTCGCTAAAAGAAGAACACAATTTATCTATATTGTCCATGGGAATGACTGGTGACTATAAATTGGCAACTGCGAACGGCAGCAATATGGTTCGAATTGGCAGTGCCATTTTTGGAGAACGGGAATACCCATAGGAGTTGATTGCGAATCAAAAAATTAATATAAGAACAACATAATTCATACTTCAATAAGTGTACGCAGTTTTAGATATAGAGACCACCGGTGGAAAATACAATGAGGAAGGAATAACCGAAATTGCAATTTATAGATTTGATGGACACCAAATCGTAGACCAATTTTCAAGCCTGATAAACCCAGAACGGCCCATTCAGCCTTTTGTGGTAAATTTAACAGGTATCAACAACGACATGCTTCGGCAAGCCCCAAAATTCTACGAAGTAGCCAAGCGTATCATCGAGATTACCGAGGATTGTATCCTAGTGGCACATAATGCCCTTTTTGACAACAGAATATTAACTACCGAGTTTGATCGCTTAGGCTATTCGTTTGAACGGGAGACCTTGTGTACCGTAGAACTTTCCAAAAAGCTTCTTCCAGACATGCCGTCCTACAGTTTGGGGAAACTGGCTCGCACTTTGGGTATTCCCTTGACCGATCGGCATCGCGCCCAGGGAGATGCCAAGGCTACCGTTTCTTTATTTAAGATTCTATTGGCGAAGGACACCTCCAAAGAAATAATAACCCAAACGTTGCAAAAGGATCCAAAGCGTCAAATAGAGCCAAAATTGCTCGATATTGTAGAAAGTGTTCCCTCTGATTTAGGAGTTTACTATATGCACAACAACAAGGGCGAGATAATTTATATCGGGAAAAACAAAAACATCAGAAAAAAAATTATCCAGCATTTCACCAACGACAATCAAAAATCAAAAAGGATTCAGTTAGAGGTCAATTCAGTGACTTTTGAGAAAACGGGCAATGAACTCATTGCGCTTCTCAAAGAATTTGAAGAAATCAAACAGAATAGACCAAAGTATAACAAAATGACGTCGCTCACAAAATTTAGACATCAGCTGGTCATTTTTGTCGACGACAATGGATATATCAATCTAAAAATTAAAAAAACCGACGGGAGGAAGAAAACTGTTGCTGCCTTCCAAAACTACCATCAGGCCAAAACGGCACTTTCCAAAATTACAGAAGAAAATTTGTTCTGTCCAAAGTTAACTGGAATAGAGAACCCTGATGGAGACTGTTGTACCCACTTCCCTTTGGGCCAGTGCTATGGAGCTTGTGTGGAGAAAGAGACTCCTACGGAATACAATGAACGTCTCAGACTTTTTTTAGAAAAATTGGACGTACATAACAAATCCATGCTGGTCATCGACCGAGGTCGTGAAATGGATGAGCGTTCAGTAATATGGATTGAAAACGGAGTTTACAAGGGATATGGTTATTACAATCTGAACCATCAAATCAATACCCGCGAGATTTTGACGTCCATCATCAACTCTGCCAAAAAAGACAGAGATGCCCTTTATCTTATTCAAGATTACCTGCGTAAACACAAAGTTCTTAAAATAATAAACCTTTCCCCAACATCGGTTTATTAAAATGGCATTGTTCGTTTTTATCAAATAAAATCTAAGGTTTGGAACCAATCAACAAACATAACTGGCGGATCCGTATTCATGAGATTATCTATGAAGCGGATACCCCTATGGGCAAATTATTTGATGTAATCCTGCTCATTTTGATATTGTTGAGTGTGGTGGTCGTGATGCTCGAGAGCGTTTCCCACATCGGCATAAAATATTACTTTTTGTTTCACATAATTGAATGGATAATCACCATCCTCTTTACCATTGAATATGTTGCCAGGATCATCACCGTAAAAAAGCCCAAGAAATATATTTTTAGCTTTTATGGGATCATCGATTTTCTTTCAACCATTCCATTATACGTTTCTCTTATCTTAGCGGGGAGCAACTATCTGATTACTGTCCGGGCATTACGTCTTTTACGGGTGTTTAGAATTCTAAAGATAACTCGCTACATTGGGGAAGGAAACAAATTGAGAAAGGCACTTGTCGAAAGCCGGGTAAAAATATTTATATTCATATTCGCGGTGCTAATCGTGGCAGTTATCTCCGGAACCTTGATGTATCTTATCGAGGGTGAGGAAAGTGGATTTAATAATATTCCCGTAAGTGTTTATTGGTGTATTGTTACCCTTACCACTGTAGGCTTTGGCGATATCGCACCTGTAACGCCCATCGGACAGTTTTTAGCCACTTTAATCATGATCTTGGGGTATGGCATAATTGCCGTTCCAACCGGGATTGTCGGTGCCCGATACATTAAAAGCAGCAGTGAGGATTATGCCCATCTAAACACGCAATCCTGCCGTAACTGCGGAACCGAAAGACATCGGGATGAAGCCAAGTATTGCTATAATTGTGGTGAAAGTCTTTACGACGAAAAAATCCCGGAGACAAATGGAAAATAAGCCTTTGCTCATTTGTGTAGTTGGTCCCACGGCCATCGGCAAAACTTCCTTGGCCGTCGAGCTTGCCAAAGCATTTTCTACGGAAATAATCTCTGCCGATTCCCGTCAGTTCTTTAAGGAAATGTCTATTGGAACTGCGATTCCCAGTGAAGAAGAATTAAAGGCTATACCCCACCACTTTATTCATACCAAAAGTATCTTTGACACCTATAGCGTGGGAGATTTTGAAAAAGAAGCTGTTGAATTGATAGAAACCAAATTTTTTCCCTCCTCCGAAACCAAAAGAGCTTTCACGAAATTGGTAATGGTTGGTGGTTCTGGGCTATATATAGACGCCGTGGTAAAAGGTCTGGATAAATTCCCACTCATACTTCCAGAAATTCGGGCGAAGCTTAATTTGGAGCTAAAAGTATCAGGTATCGAGCAGCTTCAAAATAGATTGAAAAAGGTAGATCCAATTTATTTCTCAGAAATAGATCTTCACAATCCACACCGGGTTATTCGGGCCCTTGAGGTATATGAAAGTTCAGGGAAGCCTTATTCTTCATTTCTGAAAAGAGCGCCACGACATCGGAACTTTAAAACCCTGTTTATCGGCCTTAGTGCCGAAAGAGAAATAATCTACAATCGGATAAACAAAAGAGTTGATAAAATGATTGGTGCAGGCCTGATTGAAGAGGCGAAAGACCTTTATAGCTTTCGCGAGCAAAATGCATTACAGACTGTTGGCTATCGCGAGCTCTTTGAATGTTTCGACGGAAAAATCTCTGAGGAAGAAGCCATTTTAGAAATAAAAAAAAATACAAGGCGCTTCGCAAAGAGGCAAATTACTTGGTTCAAAAAAAATACCGCAATAAAATGGTTTCCCCACCAAACCGAAGCCATAGAAATCATTAGGTATATCAATGAAAAAAACGCCCACTGAGGAGCGTTTTTTTACACATATCCTAAATAATAGAAGTGTTAGTTGTCCACCTCATCTTTAACGACCAGACGGAAACCTTCCCCATGGATATTGATAATTTCCACTCCGTCGTCCTTGCTCAAGTATTTCCGCAACTTGGCAATATAAACATCCATGCTCCTGGAGGTGAAATAATTGTCATCCCTCCAGATTTTGGTAAGGGCCAATTCCCGAGCCATGAGATCATTTTTGTGCAATGCCAGAAGTCGGAGTAATTCGTTTTCCTTCGGAGATAATTTTATGGGATCCTCTTTTTTATAGGTGAGGAAACGCAACTTGGAGTTCAAGAAGAAATTTCCTATCTGGAATTCAAACTGCTTGCTATCGGCAATGGAATCGGTAGCTTTTCTCTGAATAATGGCTTTGATTTTCATCAATAACACCTCACTGTCGAACGGCTTATTGAGATAATCATCTGCTCCCACCTTATATCCCTTCAGCACATCTTCCTTCATCGCTTTTGCGGTGAGAAAAATAATTGGAATGTCCTCATTTTTTTCACGGATCTCCTTTGCAAGGGTGAAACCGTCCTTATAAGGCATCATTACATCAAGAATACAGAGATCGAAGTCGTCCTTTTTAAACTTTTCAAAACCCTCCATTCCATTTTTTGCGTGCGTCACGCTATAATCGTTCATTGCAAGATAATCTTTCAATACTGTCCCAAAGTTGGGATCGTCTTCCACAAGAAGAATCTTTTTGTTTTCTGTTTCCATAATCTTTAAGATATTAAGTGTAGTTTTAGAATAAATGTGCTGCCTTTTCCTCTTTCACTTTCCACATAAATTTCTGCATCGTGATCATCGAGAATGCTCTTTACGTAGGCAAGGCCAAGGCCATGACCTTTAATATTGTGAATGTCGCCGGTATGTTCGCGATAAAATTTTTCGAATATTCTGTTTTGGACCATCTTACTCATTCCTTGTCCCTGGTCTCTAATTTTTAGGATAATGCTATTTTTTACATTTTCAGAGTAGATATCAATCTTAGGCTCTCCGTCAGAGTATTTAATCGCATTGTCCAAAATGTTTACAACAACATTTGTGATGTGTGATCGGTTGGCAAGTATGGACGTTTTTATTGCCCCAAAATGTGTTTTGATGTATCCTCCCCTATTCTCCACCATTAAGTGTACGTGGTTTATGGCATCGCGAGTTACTTCTATTAAATCTACCTTTTCTTTTGGCAGATCCAGTTCGTTTTTCTCGAGTTTAGAAATCCGTAAAACATTCTCCACTTGCGCATGCATTCTCTGATTTTCATCGCGTATCATACCTAAATAACGCTCTAAAAACTCCTTGTTGTCCTTTACCTTTGGATTCTTCAAAGAATCCAAAGCTAGGTTTATTGTGGCGATTGGCGTTTTGAATTCGTGAGTCATATTATTGATAAAATCACTTTTAATCTGCGATATTTGACGCTGTTTATAAATCTGTGAAATGGCACTGGCATAGGCCAAAACGATAACTGCGGTAAACACCAAGGAAAGGATAGCCATTCCCAAAATACTGTTGAGCACCAGCCTTTGCCTACCTGAAAAATCCACGTACAGCTGATAATTATTTTTAGTGTCATTTACAAATAAAGGTACTATATATGTGTCTTCTGGTATCAACTCAAAATTCTTTGAACGTACTTTTGTTTCCAAATTATTACTGTAAACTGCAAACTCAAAATTCGATTTCAACCCACGGTCCTTTAGTTCGGTGGCGATCAAATCATTGATTTCTTCTGCCGAAACTCTTTTGTAAATCGGCGAGAGTGAGGTTACTTCCCCTATGAAATTTTCAAATTGATTCTGTTCATAATCCTTAAGCCTGGAAAAGGACTCAATTCGAGTCTCCGTTTTCGAAACGCCATCCAAACTTTCGGATATCGTTGTTTTTGTCTTTCGGTTGGTTAGCTTCCTAAATTGGATGCTGTCCATATCATTGTCAAAGAGCCCGGAGGATAATTTATAATCCTGTTCTAAAATACCATCGGTAAAAACATAGGTCTCGTTGGTAGCCTTATTCTGGATTTTATAAGCAAGTTCGGTAAAAGTGGCATTGTCAGGTATTTCTATGCTATCCACATAAGCACTGTAAACCTCATAATACGCTTGGATTTCTCTCAGTTGGATTTCCTTAGCTACCGAAAGGAGTACCTGCCTAACGTTAATAGTAAACTGATCCTGCTTGGTTTGATATGCATTTGAAATCCAATATCCCTGTACAAATACTATCCCCAGCAACGAGAGGCTCATAAGCGCAATGAGCAGTACGAATAGCTTTTTGTTCATATCCTCAAAAGTAAGATTTTAACATTTAGCCAATCGACCATTTAACCAAAAGTTAACAAAAGAAAGAAAAATAGCTCAGAGTAAGGCTAAATGTATGGTCTCCACCTGTTTATGGGTATCGGAAAGATTTTCGTTCTGGATAATAAAATCGGATAAACCCCTTTTCTTCTCATCGCTCCATTGATTGTTCATTCGGGCCAATACCTCTTCCCTTGATACTTGATCTCTCTCCATAACACGCTTGATACGCTCTTCTCGGGGAGCAGTCACTAAAATAACAGCGTCACAATTGGAGAAACTACCACTTTCAAAAAGTATAGCGGCTTCTTTTAATACATAAGGGGCTGTCTGGACCTTGGCCCATTGCAAAAAATTCGCTGCCACTTTAGGGTGAATTATGGCGTTCGCTTTATCCAAGAGGTCTGGGTTGTTAAAAATCCTTCCCGCCATATATTTTCGATTTAGTATGCCATTTTGATAAGTTTCTTCCCCGAGCAGGGAAATAAGCTGCTCACGGATAGTATGAGAGGAATTCATTAATTTTTTTGCCTCGATATCGGCATTGTATACGGGAACACCATAGGAGGCAAACATTTTAGCAACTGTTGTTTTTCCACTTCCTATCCCTCCTGTTAGACCTACTATCTTCATACCTTTTTGTTCAAGAAATTTATGTGGTGTACTCTTATTTAAAAATCAAAAAATCGATCTTCTTAGGCTCAAAGACGATATTCATGGCTCCTTCGGGCTTTTTAGCCAATTTGGGCAGCATGAAATTTTCCTCTCGATTGCGTTGGGAATAATCGCAGACCACACGAAAGTTTTCAGGTGAAACATCCGAAAAGTTTTGAACTGCCATATCAAAGGATACGGATATACGTCGTGGCACGAGTTTCAATTCCACTCCCGGAGGCAAATTTATTACTTCAACGGGCAGGATGAATTGACCTTGTGAAAATTCGGCCACCGACCATTCCAATCTTACTTTTTCAGGCTTTATAGCGACCACTGCCTCAGAAGGTGGCACAACCCCGACAATTTCTGAAATATTTTTTTCTATATTTTTCAATATCAACTTTTCAGTGGTTATTGAGTCAATATCCTTAAGACTTTCCTGAGGGCCCAAAATAGTCACCGAATCTGGAACCGACCTAATACTGTCTATAGGTTTGAATCCCTCTTTGAAAGATATTTCGGTTTTTGGCCAGACGCGCACTTTCTTTAAAACAATTGGATCCAATTTCACTTTCAGCTGGTCTACCGAAAGATTCTTTATCTCCATATACTTGTTAAAACTCGAGCTCAGCTTTCGTATTAATTCATTATGTGAAATAGTAAAAACATATTTATTCTTTTCATAATAGTTGGTTACATCGATAGTTAAGGTTGGTTTTTTAAATTTGTAAAACAAGATTTCAAAGCCATTCGCAGTTAGATCAAAGTTGATTGCCCTTAGATTGTCCTCGGAAAGCGCCGTGGTCTCTGGCAGGTTTTCATATTTAATTTTAGCTTCAACGGTAGTGGTGAACTCTCTACCGAATTTTGTGAGAATCCAAAATATACTTGCTACGACGAGGAAGAATAGAAACAACTTCATCTTCCTTTTTGAATATTTATGAAAGAACCCCTTTGCCATACATTTTTGTTTTCGATTCTAAATTTACTTAAAAAATAAGAAGGGAAATTGTTTCTCGGGTTCTTTGTTCAAAAGACCTATAAAAAAGTAGGACTGCATAAACCCCAAGCCATACCCAAAAAACTGAACAAACAAGGCGACAACGGCCAACAGGCCAATGTATACACTCTTGTTTTTAATACTGGCATCTATCAAAATAGCCAATAGATAAACTGCCAACGGGACAAGAAATAAAAGCGTGGAGAAAACACCAAGGAGTACCGAGAGGACAACAAAAATAACAAAAAGGCTGGGAAACCAGAAAGTGATCTTGGAGGAAGTGGGGTGCCAATGATTCAGAATAGGTCGAACAAGTCCAAATTTTCTTACTTGTAAATAAAACTTGTTCCAAGAAATTCTCCGTTTATGATATACAAAGGCATTTGGAATAAAAACAGTTCTGTACCCACACTTCAGTATCCGTTGTGAGAGATCTGGGTCTTCTCCGGGGTGGATTTTTCCAAAACCCCCGGTCTTTTCAAAGACTTCCTTAGAAATTCCCATATTGAAGCTGCGCGGCTCAAATGTCTGCAAAGGCCTTTTACTTCCCCGAAGTCCTCCCGTGGTCAAAAAAGAGGTCATTACATAGTTTATGGCCTTCTGTAAGGAAGAAAAATCAGGATGGGCTGTGTCGGCACCTCCAAAACAGTGATAAAAGGTTTTACCGAGAAAATCATTCACCGTAGAAAGATAATGGGATGGCAGTAAGCAATCGGAATCGAGAATGACAAAATAGTTGCCTTTAGCCCGAGACATTCCATAATTACGTGAATCTCCTGGTCCGGAGTTTGCCTTTTTATGATATGAAATAGAAAGCTGTGATTCAAATTCAGTAATAACACATTCGGAAGTTTCAGTGGAACCATCTTCCACTATTACCACTTCAAAGGGTTCTTGAAAATCCAACGCGGAAATACTTTCTAACAGCTCCCTAATTTCTTGAGGCCGATTGAATACAGGAACTACAAAGGAGTAAGCGATCATTGGGCAAAGTTAGTCAAAATAAAAAAAGCCATCCTCTTTCGAAAATGGCTTTTAAAATTCGGTCAATAAAATTATTTCTTCGTAATCTTATAACTTCCAGTTTTCCCATCAACTACTACTTGCATTACATACGTGCCTGTTGCGAGTGCTCCCAAATTAATATCAGAAGTGGTGGCGCCCACATTTACGCTCATCACCTTTTGGCCCAAAAGACTAAACAAGGTTACAGATTCTATGTTTTTGTTAGCCTGGAGGTTAATCATACCCGTGGTTGGGTTTGGATAAAAGTTAAAACCGGCAAGCGTGTTATCGGCTACACTCAATGCATCATTCCCGAAGGAAAGGTTACCAAAAAGCTCTCCAGCATCAGCCTCTCCCTTTATCTCAATTTTTCCAATTGCGATATCGGAAATCAATCCAAAGAAATTTTGAGTATCTGGAGTGTTGGTTACATTAAAGATATCCAAAAAGCCGCCACTGGTATCAAATACACTTAATTCGGCATTTGGAACTCCTGATACAAATAAATCAAATCCAACTGCATATGCACCGTCGGGCTCAAAAGTTAGAATAGTAGTATCGGCAAAGGTATTGGCGCCCACTAATGTAATCGTGTTGCCAATGGCACCCACACCGATATAAATAACATCACCACCCGAATCTGCGGTAACATTAAATCCATCTACCAGCACCCCTGCGCCAAAACAACCGTCTCCCGCACTACTTATCTCAGGACCACAAGGTGTAATAGCCCCTGGACCAGGCCCTCCCGAGAAGTCCTCATTAATCAATACACCAGGATAGTCTGCTTCGAAATCAACTCTATCATCATATGAGGTCAAAGCATTTATCCCCCGCTGACTGCTAATTACGGAAGGAGTGGAACTCTCCTGAACCATAACTGTGCCTGGTGAAACTTCCGAGAAGCTCTGCGCATTCATCACCCCTATTGTGGCGATAAAACAACCCAAAATCGTTGTAAATTTTTTCATGGTTTTTATATTTTTAGTTAAACTGCTGTAAAGATACCTAAAAACCCAGAAATTGGACAAATCTTTCCATGACTAAAAATAATCAAAAACCAGAGAAACATCCTCTCGGTTATTATTTGGGACCATATTTTTCTAATCTTCCAGTAAAAAAATAAGGGCTACCCTTTAGGTAGCCCCTATTTAGAAAGGATTACTTAGAAAGATTAGTTTTTCATAATCTTATACGTACCAATTTTTCCATCTACGTTCACCTTCATAATATAGGTTCCAGTAGAAAGAGCAGACAAGTTGATATCTGAAGTGGTGGCTCCAATAGCGGAGGTAAGCACTTTTTGGCCCAATAGGTTATATAGGGATACAGATTCAATATTTTTGCTCGCGCTGAGGTTGAGTACGTCGGTTGTTGG
>JACDJA010000903.1_pt1 | contig 28740 bp, 30 predicted proteins | sample 7449241 | NCBI WGS metagenome assembly JACDJA01 (sample SAMN14253289, study PRJNA609438) | sludge metagenome | isolation source: initial anaerobic sludge | collected 2018-12-20 | reverse complement strand
GTTAGGCGAAGAGGTAACTTCCATACTGTTTTCAAACATGAGCATAGATGCCATAACTGAGATCTCAAAATATATAGCTGCAAATAGAAGTATAGAAAAAAACTTAGCCCTAGCTATACTAGAAGAGTTTTATGCCATACTGCAATCTGGACAATTTATAACCTCTGGTGGTTTGGAGTATGCAAGAGAGTTGCTATATAAAACACTTGGCCCTGAGGAGGCTAGAAAGATACTAGATAAACTGACAAAAAGTATGCAAGAGACTCAAAATTTTGCATATCTATCTAAGATCAAGCCTCAGCAGCTATCGGATTTTATCATAAATGAGCATCCACAAACTGTAGCTTTGGTTTTGGCACATATGGATCCAACTCAAGCTGCTGATACACTGCAATATTTCCCAGATGAGCTTAGAAGTGAAGTCTCTATGAGGATGGCAAAACTAGGTGATATTTCACCATCTATCATAAAAAGAGTTTCAGCGGTACTAGAGTCTAAACTAGAGTCACTAGCCTCTTATAAAGTCGAAGTTGGCGGACCTAGAGCGGTTGCAGACATATTTAACCGTCTTGGTGCTAAAACATCTAAAGAGACACTTGCTAAGATTGAGGAGAGAGATGAGGAGATGTCAAATCTAATCAAAGAGATGATGTTTACTTTTGAAGATATTGCTAAAGTTGATAAAACAGCAATCTCTGAGATACTAAAATCTGTCGATAAAGCGGACTTGATGTTGGCTCTAAAATCTGCTCCTGAGGATCTAAAAGAGAAATTCTTTGCTGCTATGAGTGAAAAAGCTAAAAATATTTTTGTTGAAGAGATGCAGTTTATGGGTGCTGTTAAAATGCGTGATGTTGAAAATGCTCAAAGAAAAATTGTTGAAGTTGTCAATGCACTAGCAGAAGCTGGAACTATCCAGCTAGGGGCTGCATCTGATGAGATGGTAGGCTAAGATGGCAACTATAGCTGATACTATAAATAAAAATAGCCACAATATAAATAGATACGACTTTAAGCCACTTTCGTTAGATATTGAAGATCTCGAACCCATAAAAGATGCAAAACCATACATAAAAGATGAATCTCATATTGATACTAGCGAGATAAGTCAAAGCTCAAAAGATTCACTCATAGAGTCACTGCTTAAAAAAACAGATGAGATGAGCTCTAATTTTATAAAACTTCAAATGAAGCTAGAGAGTATGAGTGAAGAGCATAAAAACGAACTCGAGAAGACAAAAAAAGAGTCATACGAATCTGGCATAGAAGCTGGGTTAAATGAGGCATCAAAAAGGGAGTTAGGAGCTTATGCAAATGCTACAAAAGAGTTTATTAACTCCATAGATAAACTAGATAAAGCAACGCAATCTTTTGATGCCTCAATGGATAAAATAAAACAAGAGCTAGTAAGCGTAGCTCTTGATATTGCAAAAGAGGTGATAAAAGTGGAGTTGTCGACTAACTCAAATGCAGTTGCACTCTCTTTGGCAAATGAGATTATAGATGAACTAAGAGATAGCACAAATATAACATTAAAGGTAAATCCGCAAGATTTTGCTAAAATAAGCTCATCTTTATCGCATTTGCAAAATATAAAAGTAGTTTCTAGTAGTGCAATAGCTTTTGGCGGCGTCGTGGCTTTGAGTGACACCTCAAATATTGACGCACAGATAAAAAAAAGATTTGATAGAGTAAAAAAAGTAGCATTAGGTGAATGAGTTGATAGATGTAAAGAGTATGAGTATGGCAGAGCTTGAGAAGCTTTGTAAAGATATAAGAGAGAGAATTTTAGAAGTTGTTAGTAAAAATGGTGGGCATCTAAGCTCAACTTTGGGTGCAACAGAGCTAATAGTGGCGATGCATAGAGTTTTTGATAGCAAAAAAGATCCATTTATATTTGATGTTTCGCACCAAGCTTATGCTCATAAGTTGCTAACAGGCAGATGGGATAGCTTTAGCTCACTTAGAAAATTTGGCGGACTTAGTGGCTATACAAAACCCATAGAGAGCGAAGATGACTACTTTATGGCTGGACATAGCTCAACTTCAATTTCACTAGGTGTTGGTGCTGCTAAAGCGATAAGGCTAAAGGGTGAGAGTGGCAAAAGAGTACCTGTTGTTATGATAGGTGATGGCTCACTTAGTGCAGGGATGGCTTATGAGGCTCTAAATGAGCTAGGCGATCGAAAATACCCTATGGTTATTATATTAAACGACAATGAGATGAGCATCGCCCAGCCCATAGGAGCCATAAGTCGGATGCTAAGTTCTGCTATGGCTTCACCGTTTTACCAAAGTTTTAAGAAACATACTGAGAGTATAGTTGATAACTTTGGTGATGGTGCTAGATATATGGCAAAAAGAATGGAGGAGTCACTAAAACTCATAACTCCTGGTATTATGTTTGAGGAGATGGGACTTGATTATATAGGTCCTGTTGATGGACATAATGTTAAGTTGCTTATAGAGATTTTACAAAAAGCAAAAGCTCTTAAAAAACCGGTTATAGTTCATGCACAAACCCTAAAAGGTAAAGGTTATGAGATAGCCGAGGGTAAAGAGGAGAAGTGGCATGGAGTTGGTCCTTTTGATTTAAAAAGCGGAGAGAGTTGCAAAAAATCAAGCACAAAAAGTGCCACACAAATCTACACCGAGTGTTTAGTAAAACTAGCTAAAGATAACAAAAAAATAGTCGGAGCAACCGCAGCTATGCCAAGTGGAACAGGGCTTAGTAAACTTATAGAGCTTTATCCAGATCGCTTTTGGGATGTTGCTATAGCCGAACAACATGCAGTAACTTCAATGGCGGCACTTGCAAAAGAGGGTTTTAAACCATTTTGCACAATCTACTCAACTTTTTTACAAAGAGGTTATGATCAAGTTATACACGATGTTTGCTTGATGGATTTGCCTGTTGTTTTTGCACTAGATAGAGCGGGAATAGTCGGCGAAGATGGTGAGACTCATCAAGGTGCTTTTGATGTTAGCTTTTTAAGAGCCATACCAAATATGACACTTTTTGCACCAAGAGATGAGAAAAGTTTTCACCAAGCTATGGCATTTGCCGCACTTTATGAGCATCCATGTTCGCTTCGCTACCCAAGAGGCTCTTTTGGTTGTTGTGATCTACCAGAATCTGTGGAGTTTGAGTTGGCTAAATCTCAACTGCTTATCTCAAGTAAGAGCGATACACTCTTTATAGGTTATGGAAATGGTGTAAATAGGGCTTTTGAGACGATGGGCTATTTGGATAGCGAAGTTAGTTTGCTTGATCTTAGATTTGTAAAACCGCTTGATGAAGATATGCTAAAAGCTATGGCAAAGGTTCACAAAAAATGGTTCATATTTAGCGATAGTGTAAAAATGGGCGGTGTTGGAAGTGCATTACTTGAGTTCTTAGCACAAAATAACATAGACGATGTTAAGTTAGTTAGTTTTGAGTATGAAGATAGTTTTATAACACATGGTAACACTCAAGAAGTTGAAGAATCACTCGGGCTTCGCCCAGAACAATTAGCCACTAAGGTAAAGGAGTATAATTAGTTTTGCCACCAAAGAGGTGGCTAAAGATTATAGCTTATCGCTATGTTTTGCAAGATAATCAGCAACTCCAGCAGTATCAGCCTTCATTCCCTCATCACCTTTTTGCCAACCAGCAGGACAAACCTCACCATGCTCATCAGTAAACTGCATAGTATCAACCATTCTTATCATCTCATCGATGTTTCTGCCAAGTGGCAAGTCGTTGATAACCGCATGTCTAATAACACCTTTTGAGTCTATCAAAAATGAACCTCTAAGTGCGACTGACTCACCAAAAAGTACATCATAATCTTTTGAGATCTGTTTGCTAAGATCAGCCACTAGTGGGTATTTGATCCTACCGATACCACCTTTTTCAATAGGAGTTTCTCTCCATGCAAAGTGAGAGTATTGGCTATCTACAGATACACCTATAACATTTACGCCACGAGATGTAAACTCATCCATTCTATGACTAAAAGCGATGATCTCTGATGGGCAAACAAAAGTAAAATCTAGTGGGTAGAAAAATAAAACTGTACCCTTTTCTCCAAAGTTTTGAGATAGTTTAAAATTCTCGACGATGCTTCCATCTGCTAAAACTGCTGTTGCACTAAAATCTGGTGCTGGTTTTGTTACTAACATATTTTTTCCTCATTTTAAGTTTATAAAATTTTAACGAAGCTTTACTAATAATATAATAATTACCAAACCCTAACTTTAAGCTTTATAGCTTCTTAAGATTAAGTAGCTGCTCATGGAAGTTATGCAAAGGCTAAGTGCGATTACAAAAAAACCACTATCTTTAAAGCTAAGTGCACTAGAGGATACTATAGAGCCCATGCCAAACTGCATAACACCAATGATGCCACTAGCGACTCCCGCATTTTTAGAAAAATGCTCAAGTGCCATCGACATAGCATTGCCAAATATAAATGCCATCATTGCCATAAATGTAGCTATAAGTCCTACAACCATCACAAGCGATGGGTCTTTATGAAGCTGTAAAAAAAGCACTGCAATTATAACTTGAACAAGGATCGCATTTTGGGTAATTTTTTTTATATTATATTTTCGCAAAAGAGAGATATTTAGTTTTATCATAAACATCAAAATGATAAAATTTATACCAAAAAAGAGTGGAAAAAGATCAGTTGAGATCCCAAAATACTCTATGTATATAAATGAAGTTTTAGCGATGATTATAAAAAATCCGCCAAAACTGATGGCCAAAACCATCATAACTTTTAGTGCGTTTGTGTTTGATAGTACACTTTTGTATGACTCCATGATGCCTTGTTTTGTTGGAGTAAAACTCTCTGGGAGATCTTTATATACAAAAAACGCAACCACTAAAGCATATATGCCTAAAAACACAAAAATCCCCTCCCAAGGGTAAAAATGTATGATAGTTGAGCCAAAAACAGGAGCTAAAAGCGGAGCTAAGCTTCTAACCAATCCAATTAGCGAAAAAACTTTAGCAGCTTCTTCCCCGTGAAATCGATCTCGCACTGCGGCGGCGGCATTAACAACCGTTATGCCTCCAAAAAATGCCTCTAAAAAGCGGTATATCCACACTTCATATATACTTGAGCTAAATATGATCAAAAAGCTAAAAAAAGCGTACCCCAAAAGTCCAACAACTGAACCTCTCACTCTTCCATATTTATCTGAAATGGCTCCACCAAAGATCTGTCCAATGGCAAAACCACTTAAAAATATAGAAAGAGATAGCTCAACTTTATGAATATTTACATCAAAATATGAGGCTATTTGCGGTATAGATGGTAGATATGTATCTACCCCCATTGGGGCGACTGAAGATAGAATTGATAGCAGAGCTATTAGGTATATGTGGTTTATTGCTTTTTTCATCAAGCTAGTGTAACAGATTTTTAGATAACATTACATCTACTTTTAATAATCATAAAGTAAAAACATAAAAAGGAATAATCGATGATGAAAGAGTATATATTTACCTCTGAATCTGTAACAGAAGGGCATCCTGATAAGATGGCTGATCAGATTAGCGATGCTATTTTGGATTATATTATAGAGCGTGATAAAAATGCCAGAGTAGCTTGTGAAACTGTAGTTTCAAATGGTTTTTGTTTGATAGCTGGAGAGTTAAAAACTCACACTTATGCACCTATGCAAGATATTGCAAGACAAGTTATACAAGAGATAGGCTACACCGATGCGACTTACGGTTTTGACTACCGCTCCGCGGCTGTTTTAAATTGTGTAGGAGAGCAGTCGCAAGATATAAGCAGAGGTGTTGATATATCGCACAATGAGCTAGGAGCTGGTGATCAAGGGCTTATGTTTGGGTATGCTTGTAGTGAGAGTAAAACATATATGCCGCTACCTATATATCTAGCACATAAGCTAACAAAACGCTTAGCTGAAGTTAGAAAAGAGGGGCTTTTAGCTTATCTTCGTCCAGATGGAAAAGCACAAGTTAGCATAAAATATATTGATGATAAACCCCATAGCATTGACACGGTTGTAGTTTCGGCTCAACACTCACCAGATGTGACTCAAGAGAAGATCAAAGAAGACATCATAAAAGAGGTGATCGAGTATGTATTGCCAAAAGATCTTTTGCATAAAGATACCATCTATCACATAAACCCAACAGGAAACTTTGTCATAGGTGGGCCACAAGGCGATGCTGGGTTAACGGGAAGAAAGATCATAGTAGATACATATGGTGGAAGTTGCCCTCATGGTGGCGGGGCTTTTAGCGGAAAAGATCCAACTAAAGTAGATAGAAGTGCCGCATATGCTGCTAGATGGATTGCTAAAAACTTGGTTGCTTCTGGGGTTTGCAGTAAGGCTTTAATACAGATCGCTTATGCTATTGGTATATCTAAACCTGTATCTATAATGGTGGATACTTATGGTAGTGCAACAGTGCCTGAGAATAAAATCCAAGAGTGCATAAAAGACCTCTTTGATCTTAGCCCAAAAGGGATCATAGCTTCGCTAGATCTACTAAGACCCATATATAGAAAAACAGCAGCTTATGGGCACTTTGGTAGAGAAGATAGTGAGTTTACTTGGGAGAGATTGGACAAGGTTGAGGCTATCAAAAAGTATCTTTTATAGTAATGAAAATAGTTATCAAAAACCCTATTTTTAGGGGTTTTGCGTAACAATTTAACATAAAATAAATTTTAGGCCATCTTTTTTAGCTTTATTTAAAAATCTTTGGCTAAACTTTGCTTGAAAATATAATTTAGGAGAAATAAAATGGCAGTTATAATCGGTGACACATGTATAAATTGTGGTGCTTGTATAGATGAGTGCCCTGTTGAAGCTATAGTTGATGAAGATGATAATCCAACTGGTGCTGATATTTACTATGTTTATGGAAATAAATGTGTAGAGTGCGTAAGCCATCATGATGAACCAGCATGTGCTACAGCTTGTCCAACAGAGGGTTGTATCACTTGGGATGCAGTAGGGGAGAGTCCAAGTCATCGCGAAGATATAGGCGATGATATGAGAGGAAATGGAACTCCTTGCGTTAACTAAATAACTCTTTTCTAAGCCCAAGATTATGGGCTTAGAAACAATTTTTATAAAATACTCACTCTTTTAAACTTTCTCAAACAATTCTTTAGATACAATTTCGTTCATTTTTTAAGTAGGAGTTCCTATGGAGCGTACACTATCTATCATTAAACCAGATGCAGTAGCAAAAGGTGTTATAGGTAAAATATTAGATCGTTTTGAGAGTAACGGACTAAAAATAGCAGCAACTAAAAAAATCCAACTGAGCAGAGCAGATGCTGAAGCATTTTATGCGATCCACTCAGAGAGACCTTTTTTTAAAGATCTAGTAGAGTTTATGATTAGCGGTCCTGTTGTAGTTTCAGTACTTGAGGGTGATGATGCAGTTGCTAAAAATCGTAAACTAATGGGTGCTACAAACCCAAAAGAGGCAGAAGCTGGAACTATTAGAGCTGATTTTGCACAAAATATCGATGCAAATGCAGTTCATGGAAGCGATTCACTAGAAAATGCAGCTAATGAGATAGCATTTTTCTTCGCAACTAGAGAGATTTGCTAATAGCGTGAAGATAGAGCTTAGAAAAATCTCTAAAACTCCATTAGATTTTGATGTAAAATCTGATAAAATAGCTTTTAAAGGTTTTTTGCAGTATGATTCAAATCGTTTGATTTTGCTTCGAGCCTCTTTGGTTGGAAGTTTAGATATGGTTTGTGACATTTGTGGTAGTGATTTTGTGTTAGAGTTAGATGAAGGCGTAGAGTTTTTTATATCTGATGGCATCTATAAATCCAACCAAGATGAGTTTTTGGATGTAGTTGAAATCTTTAACTCTTTTGTTGATTTAGATGAGATTTTAAATAGCGAACTAGAGTCCATAAAAAGCGACTATCATATATGTCAAAATTGTAAAAATGTTAGTGAAGATTTTCAATTCACTATAGAATAATATTATAAGGAGAGTAAAATGGCAGTACCAAAAAGACGAGTTTCTCACGCTAGAAGTGCAAAAAGAAGAACTCATTATAAAATAACACTTGCTAAACCAGTAAAAGATAAAGATGGAACATACAAACTTCCACACTTTATCAACCCAACTACTGGTGAGTATAAATAGTATATGATAAAAATAGCTATCGATGCTATGGGCGGGGACTTTGGCCCTGCTCCAATTGTTGAGGGTACAATTTTAGCTCTTAAGCTAAAAAAGTTTGAACCCATACTAGTAGGTAAAAAAGACGAAATTTTACCTCTGTTACCTAAGCGTTATAGAGATAAGATTTCTATAGTTGAAGCTTCGGATGTTATATCGATGCACGATAAAGCTGCAGATGCTATAAAACGAAAAGAGAGTAGTGTTTATAAGGCTATAGATCTTGTGAAAAATGGTGAAGCACAAGGATTAGTTTCAGCTGGACATAGCGGTGCTACAATGACACTAGCTACTCTTAGATTAGGGCGATTAAAGGGTGTTTTAAGACCAGCTTTAGTTACGCTTATGCCCACAAAAGGCTCCAAAAAGTCACTTGTTTTAGATGTTGGGGCAAATGTCGATTCTAAACCTGAACACCTAGTTCAATTTGCCATTATGGGTGATTGTTATGCTCAAAAGATGTTTAAAAACCAAAAGCCATCGATCGGACTTTTAGCAAATGGCGAGGAGTCAAGTAAGGGAAATGAGCTTACAAAAGCAACATTTAAGATCCTAGAGGGCTACAATGGCTTTAAGGGAAATGTTGAGGGCAATGATATATTTAATGGTAGTTGTGATGTTATAGTTTGTGATGGATTCGTTGGAAATGTGATCCTAAAGGCATCAGAGGGAGTTGCTTCTACCATTAGTGGGCTTATAAAAGACTACATAAGAAAATCACCTATTGCAATAACAGGTGCACTTTTGATGAGAAAAGTGTTTAAGCTACTTAAAAAACAGATAGATTATGCAGAGATCGGTGGGGCACCGCTTATGGGTATAGATGGGTGTGCTATAGTTAGCCATGGAAAAAGCAATCCAAAAGCGATTAAAAATGCGATATTTCAAGCTATAAACTATGTTGATAATAATGTAAATGAGCAAATAGTAAGCACAATCGAAGCTTTTTGCAAAAAAGAGGTTGCTCAGTGAACTATGCAGCCCTTCGCTCCATAGGAGCATATGTTCCATCAAAAATCTTAACAAATGAGGATCTATCAAAAATGGTAGACACCTCAGATGAGTGGATAACAAAGCGAACGGGCATAAAAGAGCGCCACATTGCAGATGAAAATGAGTTTACTAGTGATATGGGAGCAAAAGCTGCACAAATTGCCATCGATAGAAGCGGCATAGCAAGAGAGGATATAGATCTTTTGGTCTGTGCAACAATTTCGCCAGATTATTTTTGTATGCCATCAACTGCTACTATCATAGCTTCAAAGCTAGGATTAAAAGATGTAACCGCTTTTGACATCTCAGCGGCTTGTACAGGTTTTGTTTATGCTCTTAGTGTTGCAAAAGCTTTCATACAGAGCGGTATGAAAAAAAATGTACTTATAGTTGGAGCTGAAAAACTATCCGCTATAACAGATTATAGTGATAGAGGCACTTGCATACTCTTTGGTGATGGAGCAGGAGCAGCTATGATTTGTCTTACTAATGACAAAAATGAAGCCATCATAGATATACATACGGGTAGTGATGGTAGCTATGCAGATTTGCTTATGAGTCCAAATGGCGGAAGTGGCTCAGCTCATGATAGTCTTGAATCTCAAAAATGTTTTATGCAAATGAAGGGCAATGAGACATTTAAAGTTGCTGTTAAAACATTAACAAATGATGTCATAGATATTTTGAAAAACAATAACATTGACTCAAAAGATATTAAACATTTCATTCCGCATCAAGCAAATTATCGTATCATAAAAGCAGTTGGTGATGCACTAGAACTTAGCGATGAACAAGTGGTATTAACTGTTCACAAATATGGCAATACTTCTGGTGCTTCAATACCAATGGCGATAAATGACATATATGAAAGTGGAAGATTAAAAGCGGGTGAACTAATGCTTCTTGACGCTTTTGGCGGTGGTCTTACTTGGGGGTCTGCCCTTTTACCTTTTAGCCCTAAAAAATAGTATAATATAGCCAAATTTGTTTTTTGGAGTTTACTATGAGTAAAGTACTAATCCCCCTAGCCACAGGCTTTGAAGAGATAGAAGCAGTAAACATCATAGATGTTTTAAGACGAGCTGAGATTGAAGTTATAGTTGCATCACTAGATGATGAGCTTTTAGTTTTAGGAGCAAATAACATAACCATCAAGTGTGATCAAAGCCTAAAAAACATAACTGCCGATGAGCTTGATATGATCGTTTTACCAGGTGGTTGGGGCGGAACAAACCTATTAGCTGAAGATAAAAAAGTTCAACAGCTACTAAAAGATATGGACTTAAGTGGCAAAAATATTGGTGCTATTTGTGCTGCTCCATTTGCACTAGATAAAGCAGGTGTGTTAAAAGATGCTTTTACTTGTTACCCATCAGTTGAGCAGCAGATCCAAAATCAAGGTTACAAAGGTGTGAGAGATATGGTTGTGAGTGATCAAAATATAATGACATCTCGCGGCCCTGCAACTGCTATTTGTTTTGGATTAGAGATCGTTAAAAAACTAAAAGGTGAGCAGAGCTATAACTCTCTAAAAGAGGGGCTTTTAGCAACTTATTGTTAAAGGCTCTTTGCACTAACATAGGCTGAGCTAAATGCCCAGTGTATGTTGTATCCGCCAAGTTCTCCCGTTACATCGACAACTTCACCTATAAAGTAAAGACCACTAATTTTTAGTGACTCAAGAGTAAAAGGGTTTAACTCACTTGTTAAAACGCCGCCTTTACACACTTCAGCTTTGCTAAAACCAAAGTTTCCAGCGGGTGCAAACTCGTAGTTATGTAGCTTTTTTAAGCTCTCAAAGTCGCTTATTTTGTTACATGGTTCATCTTTTATGTTAAGTGCCTCAAGTAGTGCTTTTGATAATCTTGATGGCAAAGGCATAGTAGTGCTTAAGAGTTTTTTACTACCTTTAATGAGCTCATATATACTTTTTTGTGGTAAAAAATCTATGCTTATGCTACCTTTTTGCCAATACAATGAAGCAGAGAGAACTGCAGGTCCACTGATGCCTTTGTGAGTAAAAAGTAGATCCTCTTTTATGGTTTTAGCTCCAACTTTTATGGCAACTTGTGTGCTAATGCCACTTAGCTCTCTCATCCAAAACTGCTCTTTTTGCAGAGTTAGTCCAACTAAAGCTGGTGCAAACTCTTTTGTTTTTATACCAAAATCTCTAGCGATTTTTAATCCAATATCACTAGCTCCTAGGCTACTAAAACTCTTAGCCCCTGAAGCTATGATGAGTTTTTTTGCATAAAAATTATCAAATGTGCACTTTATGTGAAAAGTATCACCATTTTTTTTAACTTCCAAAACTTCACTATTTAAAAAAATATCGCACTTTTTAGTCGCTTTTTGTAGTTTTCTTATAAGGTCATTTGCTGAATTTTTGCAAAAATAGTATCTATCTTTTTTAAGTGCAATCTCAATATCGCCCATAAAATCAAGCATATCTTCCAAGCCAAAACTATCTAGAAAATACCTAGTAAAACCATCATCAGCTAAAAAATGCTCACTAGATAAAAAAGCATTTGTAAAATTACACTTACCGCCACCACTAATGGCAACTTTTTTTGCCAAAGAGTTGTTTGCCTCAACTATGGCGATGCTACACTTTTTAGGTGCATTTAGTGTGAAAAACAGCCCACTTGCACCACCGCCTATTATTAAAATATCATATATTTTCATAAAGCAAATTATACTATAATGTTGCCACTACAAAAAATGGAACAAAGATGAACAACAAACTCCACATAGTCTCGCTAGGATGCACAAAAAACCTAGTGGATACCGAAGTTATGATGGGACGATTACAAAACTACGAACTCACTCAAAATGAATCTGAAGCAGATGTGATCATCGTAAACACTTGCGGTTTTATAGATGCTGCTAAAGAGGAGTCGCTAAATACGGTTTTAAGTCTTCATCAAGCAAGAAAAAATGATTCACTTCTTGTGATGGCTGGGTGCTTAAGTGAGAGATATAAAGAGCAACTTCAAGCCGATATGCCAGAGGTTGACATCTTTACAGGTGTTGGCGATTATGATAAAATAGATGAACTTTTAGCGCTTAAAAAATCAAGATTTAGCAGCGATGTGTACCTCATAGATAGTGCCACTAGAGTTGTAACAGGCTCAACTTATCATGCCTATATAAAGCTATCTGAGGGGTGCAACCAAGTTTGTAGTTTTTGTGCCATACCATCTTTTAAGGGGAAGCTAAAATCAAGAACTATTGAGTCTATCGCCAAAGAGGTGGAGTCACTTGTGGCTAAGGGTTTTTGGGATTTTACCTTTGTTTCGCAAGATAGCTCATCATATCTTAGAGATCAAAATGTTAAAGATGGGCTTAGTTTGCTTATAGATAGAATGGAGCTAATAGATGGGCTAAAGAGTGCTAGGATTCTCTATCTCTATCCATCTACAACCTCTATGGGACTGCTTAAAAAGATAGCTTCAAGCAAAGTTTTTCAAAACCATTTTGATATCCCGATTCAGCACATAAACAACGATATGCTTCGCACTATGAAGCGGGGTTTTGGTACTGATGAGACACTAAAACTTTTAGATTTTATCAAATCACTCCCAGAGTATTTTTTGAGAACTAGCTTTATAGTTGGGCATCCAAAGGAGAGCAAAGAGGCATTTGAGCAGATGTGTGAGTTTGCTTTAGATTATGGCTTTGATAGGATAAATGTATTTGCCTACTCTGATGAAGATGGTACAGCAGCACACCAAATGAGTGATAAAATTGCACCAAAAACCATAGAAAAAAGAGCCCAAATCTTAGGTGATATAGCAAAAGAGGTGGAGTTAAAATCGCTTCAAAATGAGCTTGGTAAAGAGGTTGAAGTGGTAGTTGATGGCATTAGTGATGAGCATGAGTATATATATAGTGCAAGAAGATTGCTTTGGACACCAGATATTGATGGTGAGATCTATATAACCAACAAAACTTTTGATGAAGATATAATCTTTGGGCAAAAATATATAGCAAAAATTGAGCAGATTTTAGGTGATAAACTCAGTGCAACTCTCATTGGAGCCTAAGATCTTAGCTCACCTAAAACAAAACAAAAATCTACTAGCTTTCTCAGGCGGAGTTGATTCTAGTGCACTTTTTTTTCTACTTTTAGAGCGAGGTGTGGTGTTTGATATTGCTATAGTTGATTATGCCACTCGTCAAGAGAGCAAGGATGAAGTTGCATATGCTAAAGAACTTGCACAAAAACATAACCTAACTTGCTATGTTCATCAAGCCGCTAAAATAGAGAAAAACTTTGAAGCAAAAGCAAGAGAGATGCGGTATGCTTTTTTTGAAGATTTGGTAGCAAAACACAACTACCAAAACCTTTTAACAGCTCATCACTTAGGTGATAGACTTGAGTGGTTTTTGATGCAATTAAGCAAGGGTGCTGGGCTTTTAGAGTTAGTTGGTATGCAAACATTTGAGCCAAAAAATGGCTACACTCTCATAAGGCCACTTCTTGGCTTTAGCAAAGATGAGCTAAAAGACTATCTTGATAGCTCCTTTTTAAAATATTTCATAGATAGCACAAATAGCGATGAAAAATATAGGCGAAACTACTTTAGAAACAACTTCTCAAATCCACTTTTGAAAGAGTTCCTAGGCGGCATCAAGCGAAGCTTTGAATATATGCAAGAAGATAGAGAATTGTTGCTAGATAAAGATGTAAAGATAGAGCATATTGAGGATTTTACATATATTGAGGCAAAACCTTTTACAAGGCAGGGCATTTACCATATAGATAAGCAGTTAAAAACTAGAGGTTTTATGCTTAGCTTCACACAAAAAGAGCAACTAAAACATAAAGCAAGTGTGCAGATCGCAAGGCAACTGATAGTAAATCAAGACAAAAGAGGTTTCATCTTCATAGTTCCATACAAAAGGGTTAAGCCCCCACTCCCAAAAGAGTTTAAAGAGGAGTGCAGAGTCTTAAAACTAGAGCCATCTATAAGATATTACCTTTATGAAAATAGGGATATTTTTTTACTCATTAAGGGGCTTTTGGGTTAATTTTATTTATTAGCTTAATATAGTTTAAAAGGCTTTGTTTTAGGGGTTTTCTTAGATGAATTTAGATTGCTTTAGAGTGATTAGTGGTGGCCAATCTCGGAATCGAACCAAGGACACAGTGATTTTCAGTCACTTGCTCTACCGACTGAGCTAATTGGCCATTTAAAAGAGATGGAATTATACTTACTAGGTACTAAATATTAACTTAAAGTGTTAAAAATAGCTCAACAACGCTATCTTGCTCAAGTTTTTTAACTTTTTGCTCAAGTGTATCAACACTCTCATCGCCACTTAGTTCAAAACTTTTTTGCAAAAGAATCTCACCTTTGTCATACTCTTCATCAATTTTATGAAAAGTCATACCACTTCTATTCTCTTTGTTTTTTATGATGGCTTCATGAACAAATCTTCCATACATTCCCTCACCACCGTAGTTTGGAAGAAGTGCTGGGTGAGAGTTTATGATAAAATATTTTTGTACAAGACTTTTTGAGAGCTTTTTCATATAGCCACTAAGTAGCACTAGATCGCAACCATATTGTTGCAAGAGGCTATCTATGGCTTCGTTTGGGTTGGTACTATTTGCTGCATTTATGACAAAGCTATCTATGCCATAGTTTTTTGCACTCTCTAGCACCGCCGATGTTGAGTTGTTAGATATAACCACAACCACCTCAAAACCGCTTAGTTTTTTACTTAAAATCGCCTCTTGTAAAACTTTAAATGTTGAGCCATTATAAGAAGCTAAAACCCCAACTCTTTTCATGCTAACTCCTTAATGGTTGATCTAAACACTTCGCCTCTATGAGCATATGAGCTAAACTCATCAAGCGAAGCAGCAGCGGGTGAGAGCAGTGCTATTTCGCCTTGTTTTAAAACTTTATCTATAGTTTTTATAGCATCAACTAAGTTTTGACATTTTGTAAACTCTACACCATACTTTTGTGCTAAAGAGCTAAGTTTTTCTTTGTTTGAGCCAATGTTATATATGTGCAGCTTTTTATCTTTTATGTACTCAAAAAGTTCACTAAGATCTACCCCTTTGTCATCGCCGCCCAAAATTAGGTGTAAAAAACTTCCTCCAAAGCTATCAATGGCGGCTATGGTTGCATCAATATTTGTCGCTTTTGTGTCATTTACCCATACTCTGTTTTTAGCATCTCTTAGCTCTTCTTGCCTATTTGCTTCGATAGTAAAAGAGTTTATGTCCTCATAAGAGATCTCATCAAAAAGTATCTTGCCAACACTCATAGCCAGTAGTGCATCTAGTAAAAAAGCACCCTTAAATTTGATCTTTGTGGTGTCTATGCCAAAATAATTCGCTAAATCATCACTATTTTTATAAGGTACTAAAAAAGCATCTGTTTTTATGTTAGCAAACTCTTGCGGAACGATGGCTATTTCACCCTCTCTCATACTTTTAAGTGGTTTTAATTTTGCATCAATATAACTTTGCATAGTGCCATGCCACGATATATGATCTGGTTTTATTGGTAGTAAAACATAGATATTTGGCGATGCTTTGTTGGTGTAGTGCATAGTAAATGAGCTAGTCTCAAGAATCCATATAGAGCTATTTTGAGGCAGATTTGCTAAAGGTAAACCTATGTTTCCACCCGCTATGGCACCTCTGTTTTTTAGTAAAAACTCCATCATTTGAGTAGTTGTGGTTTTGCCATTTGTACCACTTATCCATACTTTTAGTGGGGTTGTGTTTGCAAAATAGTCATATTCGCTTATGAGATTTTTAGCTTTTTTTATAAGCGGATTTGATGGCATTATGCCAGGTGATGGGATCTCTAAATCGGAGTACTCTTCAAAAAACTCACTAGGCGGTTTTACTTTGTAGCCATTTTTATCCCTAAAAGGTTTAGCACATTTATCATCATAAAAAGTTACATTTGAAAAATGTTTTGCAAGAGCTTTTGTGGTGAGCCCATAGCCAAATAGACTAACTCTCATTAGCGAAGCTTTAGTGTGATGAGGGCTATAATATTTGATAGTATAGCTATGATCCAAAACCTAACTATTATCTTATTTTCCGCCCACTGTTTCATCTCAAAATGGTGATGAATTGGAGCCATTAAAAAGACTCGTTTTTTTCTAAGTTTATAGCTTCCAACTTGCAAGATAACAGAAAGTGTCTCTATAACAAAAATAGAGCCTATTAGTAAAAGAAGGATCTCGTTTTTTGATATGATGGCTAAGTAGCCCAAAAATGCACCAAGTGTTAGTGAGCCACTATCTCCCATAAAAACTTCAGCAGGGTGGCAGTTGTGCCATAAAAATCCGCTTAAAGCCCCTATGAGTGCACTTGTAACAACTGCCACTTCACCGATATTTAGGCTTGGCATTAAAAGGTATGAGCTAAGATTTGCATTTCCTATGATGTAGATGATGATGCTAAAACTCCCAAGTGCCGCGATAGATGGAACTGTAGCTAGTCCATCTAGTCCATCGGTTAGATTTACCGCATTTGAAGCTGCTATCATAACTACAACCCAAAAGATAATGGCAAATAATTTCATATCTACAACAGGGTGTTTGTAAAATGGAACATAAAGATTTGCATTAAAATCACTTAGCGAGTACAAAACAGTAGCAATAATTAGTGCAAAAAGAGTCTGTAAGGCTAGTTTTGTTCTAGCTTTTAATCCAGCTAGATTCTCATTTTTTTTAACCTTTGCAATGTCATCAATGTAGCCAATGGACATAAAAAGCAAAAGTACAACTATGGCTAAAATAGCATAAATATTGGTTAATTTTATGGTTAAAAGTGAGGCGATGATAGTTGAGGTTATAAAGATAACTCCGCCCATTGTAGGGGTTTTTGCTTTGCCTTGATGAGTTTTTGGAGCCCACTCATTTATGGGTTGAACACTCGAGCTTTTTTGAGCCCATTTTATAAACTTTGGCATAAAATATAGTGTGAAAAAAAGTGCTAAGAAAAATGCAACTCCAGCACGAACGCTTATGTAGCTAAAAAGATGAAAATTAAATAGTTCATAAATATAATACAGCAAAAAAATCCCTTAAATAATACAAAAATGCAATTATAGTATAATTGTGTAAAAATTTGAGGATAAATATTTGAGTAAAAAAGCACTACTAATCATCACTGATGGTATAGGCTACAATGAAAAATGCAACTTTAATGCCTTTTGCAATGCACACAAACCAACATATGACAAACTCTTCAAAAATGCACCATTTTCTTATGTAGATACTTATGGGCTAAGTGTTGGACTTCCACAAGGACAGATGGGTAACTCTGAGGTTGGACATATGACCATAGGAAGTGGCAGAATTTTGTATCAAGATTTAGTCAAAATTTCACTCGCCCTAGAAGATAAAAGCATAGAGAAAAATAGTGAGTTTTTAAAACTTCTAGATGCTTCAGATAGATTGCATCTTTTAGGACTTATGAGCGATGGTGGGGTTCATTCGCACATTGATCACTTTATGGGCATAGCAAAAATCGCTTCAAAAAACTCAAAAAAGGTGTTTTTACATCTAATTAGCGATGGCAGGGATGTTTCACCAACTTCTGCTAAGAGTTTTTTAAAGATGGTTGAGAGTGAGTTAGATGAAAATATATCTATTGCAACACTAGGTGGTAGATTTTACACAATGGACCGTGATAATCGTTGGGATAGGGTAGAGTTAGGCTACAAAGCTATAGTAGAAGCTAAACCAAAAACCCCAATGAGCCCAGTTGAATATATTGATAACTCCTATGCAAAAGATGAGTTAGATGAGTTTGTACTCCCTTGTGCATTTGATGGGTATGATGGCATAAAAGATGGCGACTCATTTCTTTGCATAAACTTTAGAAGTGATAGAGCAAGAGAGATAATCTCGGCTTTAGCAGATGAGAATTTTAGCTCATTTGCAAGAGAGAAAAAAGAGATATATCTAGCAACTATGACTGAGTATGATAAGAGCTTTAACTACCCAGTGCTATTTAAAAAAGATACACCACAAGATACTCTAGCAGAGGTTATAAGCAAAGCTGGACTAAGACAACTTCACACCGCAGAGACTGAAAAATATGCACATGTGACATTTTTTTTAAATGGTGGAATTGATGAGCCATTTTTAAATGAGAGCAGAGTTTTGGTGCCATCTCCTAAAGTAAAAACCTACGATATGCAACCACAAATGAGTGCTCCAGAGGTTTCAAAGGCTGTTTTAGATGGTATGGATGAGGGATATGATTTTATAGTCGTAAACTTCGCAAATGGCGATATGGTTGGGCATACAGGAAACTACGAAGCAGCCATAAAAGCAGTTGAAGCGGTAGATAAAGAGCTAGGAGCTATACTGCAAAAAGCACAAGAGCTTGATTATGGTGTTGTTTTGACATCAGATCATGGAAATTGCGAAATGATGAGAGATGATGAGGGTAATGTTTTAACTAACCACACAGTTGGCAAGGTTTGGTGCTTTGTTATAGCTGATGGTGTGAGTGAGGTTAGAGATGGCGGGTTGGATAATATCGCCCCGACAATTTTAGAGCTTATGGGGCTAGAAGTTCCATCGCTTATGAGTAAAAGTTTAATCTAAATAGGAGAGAGTATGAAATTTAGTGGTAAAAATGTTTTAATAACAGGAGCAAGTAGAGGCATAGGAGCTAGTATAGCAAAGGTTTTAGCATCTTATGGACTAAAAGTTTGGATAAGTTACAAAAGTGGTGCAAGTGCAGCAGATGCTCTAAAAGATGAGATAGAAGTAGCGGGAGGCAAAGCCGCTGTTATAGGGTTTGATGTAAGTGATGAGGCAGCTTTTGTGGATGCTATAAAAACCATAGTTGACGCTGATGGAGAGCTTAGTTATTTGGTAAATAATGCAGGAATTACAAATGATAAACTAGCTCTTAGAATGAAAAGTGAGGAGTTTAGCTCGGTTATAGATGCGAACTTACTATCGGCTTTTATAGGTTGCAGGGAGGCTATGAAGGTTATGAGAAAAGCTAAGTTTGGCTCAGTTGTCAATATATCTTCAATAGTTGGCGAAACAGGAAATGCAGGACAGGTAAACTACTCAGCTAGTAAAGGCGGACTTATAGCAATGACAAAAAGTTTTGCACTAGAGGCTGCAACAAGTGGTATTCGTTATAACTCAATCACACCTGGATTTATAGCAACCGATATGACAAATACCCTAAAAGATGAGATAAAAGATGCCTTTATATCTAAAATACCACTTGCTAGATTTGGCGAAGCTAAAGAAGTTGCCGAAGCTGTAGCGTTTTTACTAAGCGATAGTTCAAGCTATATAACAGGGGAAACTCTAAAGGTAAATGGTGGTATGAATATGGCATAAAGTTGCCATAGGTTAATTTATTTAAGTAAATTATGTTATTATTACAGACATTTTAAATATGAATTAGGAGCTATGATGGCACTTTTGGAAGATATTAAAGCGGTAGTAGTTGAACAACTTGGTGTAAATGCTGATGAGGTTAAAGAAGAATCAAAATTTGTTGAAGATTTAGGTGCTGATAGCCTTGATGTTGTTGAGCTAGTTATGGCTTTAGAAGAGAAGTTCGATATAGAGATTCCAGATGATGAAGCTGAGAAGATCAGAACCGTTAAAGATGTAGTAAACTACATAGAGAGCAAGTAAGTATCCTACTCCACCTTTGGCGGTGGGGCGATATTTTTTATTAGATTCAAAAATTTTGAGTTTAATAAAAGATATTGATATATTTTGGAGTTGTTGATGAGAAGAGTTGTAGTAACTGGTATAGGTATGATAAATGCACTAGGAAATGATAAAGAGAGTTCATTTAAGGCTATTTGCGAGGGTAAGTGCGGAATAGGTAAGATCACACTATTTGATGCCACAGATTACTCAGTTCAAATAGCTGCTGAAGTTAAGGGTTTTGATCCATCTAGTGTTATGGAAGAAAAAGAGGTAAAAAAAGCAGATAGATTTATACATCTAGGACTAAAAGCTGCACAAGAAGCGATGGCTGATGCTGCTTTTGGCGATGGCGTTGATTTTGAGAGATTTGGTATAAGTGCTGCTTCTGGGATTGGTGGTTTACCTGCTATTGAGAGAAACTCTATTATACTTGAAACTAAAGGGCCAAGAAGAATTAGCCCATTTTTTATACCATCAGCACTAGTTAATATGCTAGGCGGATTTATATCGATAGACCATAACCTAAAAGGACCAAATTTAGCGAGTGTAACCGCTTGTGCTGCTGGTACTCATGCTATAAATGAGGCTACTAAAACCATTATGTGTAATGGTGCTGATAAGATGTTAGTTGTTGCAGCTGAGTGTGCCATTACGGGTGCTGGGATAGGCGGTTTTGCATCTATGAAAGCACTATCAACTAGAAACGATGAGCCACAAAAAGCTTCAAGACCATTTGATGCTTCAAGAGATGGCTTCATTATGGGTGAGGGTGCGGCAGCTCTTGTTTTAGAGAGTTATGAAGATGCGGTTGCTAGAGGTGCTAAGATATATGCCCAAATCATAGGTTTTGGTGAAAGCGGTGATGCTAATCACATAACCACACCATCACTAGATGGTCCAGCTAGAGCTATGAGAGCAGCTTATAATATGGCAGGTCATCCAAAATTAGACTATGTAAATGCTCATGGAACAAGCACTCCGATTAATGATAAAAATGAAACAGCTGCACTAAAAGAGCTTCTGGGTGGTAAAGAAAATTGCCCACCGATGAGTTCTATAAAAGGACAAATAGGACACTGCTTAGGTGCAGCAGGTGGGATTGAAGCTGTAACTTGTTTGATGGCTATGCGTGATGGTGTAATCCCACCAACTATAAACTATGAAAATCCAGATGAGAACTGTGATCTAGATGTTGTTCCAAATATAGCTAGAAAAGCGGAACTTAATTGTGTTATGAGTAACTCATTTGGTTTTGGTGGAACCAATGGAGTTGTAATCTTTAAAAAGATATAAGGATTTTTCTTGGCAACCTATTTAGATTTTGAACAAAAGATTAAAAGACTTCAAGAAGATGTGATCTCTGCTAGAGTTAGACATGATGATGGTGCTGCTAAATCTATGCAAGAAGCCCTAAACAAAGAGGTTGAGAAAACTTTTTCAAAATTAACACCATTTCAGCAACTTCAACTAGCAAGACACCTAGATAGACCATATGCTCTAGATTATATCAATGCACTTTTGAGCGATAAGTATGAGCTTCATGGCGATAGACATTTTAGAGATGATGCCGCAATACTATGCTATATGGGTTATATTGGTGATGAAAAAGTCATAGTTATAGGTGAACAAAAAGGTCGCGGGACTCAAAATAAGATAAAAAGAAACTTTGGTATGCCTCACCCTGAGGGGTATAGAAAAGCTCTTAGAGTTGCAAAACTAGCTGAAAAATTTAATATTCCACTCATAATGCTCATAGATACTCCAGGTGCATATCCTGGTATTGGAGCAGAGGAGAGAAACCAAAGTGAAGCCATAGCTAGAAATCTTTTAGAACTTTCACAACTAAATACTCAAAGTATTTCAATAGTTATAGGCGAGGGTGGAAGTGGTGGTGCATTAGCCATCGGGGTTGCTGATAAACTTGCGATGATGAGATACTCAGTTTTTAGTGTAATATCTCCCGAGGGGTGCTCAGCTATACTTTGGAATGATCCAGCTAAAGTTGAAGCAGCCACAAACGCTATGAAGATTACAAGTGGTGATCTTAAAAAATTAGGGCTTATAGATGATGTTATAGATGAGCCACTAATTGGGGCCCATAGAGATAAAGATGGTGCAGTAGCCGCTATGAGAGAGTATCTGCTTAGCTCCATAAAAGAGCTTCGTTCAATGAGTGATGAGCAAAGAATGGAGTTAAGATACAACAAGCTAACCGCTGTTGGGGCTTTTAGTGAATAATTAGGAGCTAATCCTATCATCATCTGTTGCTAGAGGATCTACTAAGATTTTATCTAGCATTTTTGCATGTTTGCTAAAGTGTATTAGGTCCTCAGCACTTTTTATATCTTCATCTATTTTTAAAAGTGATAGCTTAAAAAGCTCATAAGTTGCCACCACATCGCACATCGCTCTATGGTGTTTGGCTTCTGGGTGGAGCTTTAAGAGTCTGTTTAGATATGGCAAGGCATATCTGTACGCTGGTATGCTTCGCTGAGCTAGATCTATGGTACATAAGGGGCGGTTTAGTATGGGTTGTAACCCAATTTTTTGCATACTTTGCGATATAAAATTATAATCAAACTTAACATTATGAGCTACAAAAATATCATCTGATAAAAAGAGTCTAAAATCGTACAAAACATCTTTTAATTTTGGAGCATCTTTTGTGGCATCAGCATTAATGCCCGTTATTGATGTTATGTGCTCATTTATGTTGTTGCATTTAACTAATGTATTAAATCTATCTATAATCTTACCATTTTGTACTTTTAGTGCCGCTATTTCGATGATCTGGTTCTCTTGAGCATTTGAGCCGTTTGTTTCAATATCTACTATATTAAAAACACTTTGATCTAGTGGGGTTAGTTTTGATTTGAAAAAGTAGTTATTAAACTCCCTCTCAAGGCTCAATCCTTGCGATTTCCAAAGTTCTAACATAAATTTTATATCGCCATTTATCGCAAGTGAGAGTGCTTTATCATCAATACCGTTTGTTGAGAGTTTATGGATGATTTTTTGATCTAAAAAACTATTTTTTGGCATTTTTTATAAACTCTATAACCTTTGTGTGATCTTTTAATCCATAGCTCTTCTCAACTTTGCTACTAACATCAACCCCGTAAAATCCATACTTTTTTAACTCATCAAGCATTGGGGCATCCAGCCCACCAGCTAGTATGATTTTTGAGCAATCCACTCCATTAAACCACTCAAGATTGACCCTCTTTCCGCTTCCGCCATACTCATCGCTAAAGGCATCTACCAATCTATACTCATCACTATATTGCAAGATGTCCTCTTTTTTTGAAGCACGAATCACTTTTATGTGCGGTACAAAAATGTGCCTATATAAAACATCTGGTGCCTCAAAGTGTATCTGTGCCAAAGTTGTTCCAGCTTGCTGCGTATAGGAGTTTATTATTTGTGCATCGCTATTTACAAAGAGTGCAACTTTTTCCACAAATGGCGGAAGTTTTTTTATGATTTTACTAGCTTCTAATGGCGATATAAATCTTTTTGATTTCTCATAAAATACAAACCCAAGTGCATCAGCCCCAGCATCTATGGCACACATCGCATCATCATAATTTGTTATACCGCAAATCTTTACTCTCAAGCTAAACCCTTAAGCTCTCTATCGCTTTTTTTCTATCGCTTTGGCTAAATATATAGCTTCCAGCTACTAGCACATCGGCTCCGGCTTCTCTAAGCAGTGGTGCATTTTTATCATTTACCCCGCCATCAACTTCTATAAGACAATTTGGGTTTAATCTTTTTCGCATAATATCTAGCTCTTTTATCTTAGGTATAGCACTATCTATGAAGCTCTGTCCGCCAAAACCAGGATTTACACTCATAAGTAAAACCATATCAATCTCGGCTAGTAGATACTCTAAGCATTGTGGCGGTGTGTGAGGGTTTAGCACAATTGCAGGCGAGATGCCATATGAGCGAATCTTTTGAGCCAATCTATGCGGGTGTTTCTCCTCTTCTATGTGAAAAGAGAGATATTTTGGTTTTAGTGGTGCAAAAAGTTCTACAAAAAATGTATTATTCTCAACCATCAGGTGTATATCTAGTGGTTTTGTGGCAACTTTAGCGACACTACTAACAACCACAGGTCCTATGGTTAAATTTGGAACAAAATGCCCATCCATCACATCTACATGGACTAGATCACATCCGCTAGAGCAGATATCTTCTATATCTTTTTGTAGATTTGCAAAATCAGCCGATAAAATACTTGGTGCTATTAACATAAAACTCCTATCTTGTTAAGAAAAATAAAAATGTATCGCCATTAAATTCAAGTTCAACTTCTACACCTTTTCGCTCACCTATGACACTCATGAGATCATCAATATTTTGGTAGGTTCTAGGAAGTGTGATGTTTACCGCAATGTTGTTGTTAGCAAGTAGGGTTTTTATGCCACCACCTACGATGTTTACGAGTTCTGCTAGGGTATCTAAGATCAGATCTATATCATCGGTATCTTCGCCTATCAAAAGTGAACAAGCCTTCTTTGCTATATTTTTTGGAAAAACAAGTATAACCATACCATCTAGTGCACCATAATAACCAATAGAACTAGCTAGTTTATCATCTTTGTTTTGGATCTTTAGCTGCTCAACTGCGGCACTTTTTTTGATCGCTTTAGCATTGCTCATCATCTCTAGTGTGCCAACAGTTGCATCTATAAACTTTGGAAGTTCAACTATGTTTTGTTTGTTGATATTTCTTTTTAGTTTGATGTTTGCACTGCTTCCGCCGCCTAGCTCTTTAAGTAGCTCTTTATCTAGTAAAATGTCATCTAGCTTCTCAAAAAACATAATCCCCGCATCTTCTAGAGTGTTTTTAAAAGTTATTGGGGTTTTATCAAAACTCATACCAACAAAACAGATAGTAGCATCATATTCAGCTGCAGAGTTTGCTAATTTTGAGAAAAAATTTAGCCCTTGAGTGTTCATACTTATGGCTTTTGTGGCATCAAAAACAAAGAGTCTAAAACCGACATTTAGTGAGTTTGTGTGATACTCTTTGTTAAAAGATTCTGCTATTTCGGTATCTAGATATGATGAAACGGTGTAGATTATGGCATTTCCTGAGACTCTAGTTGCCACTTTTTGCCCTGTTGAGCCTAAAAATGTTAATTCAACCGTGTGTTCAAAAGAGGATTTTTTTTGTAAAAAATCTTCATTATCTTTTGCTACTATTGGGTTGTGTCCATTGTCGTGAAGCTCTATGGCTATGGCTGTTCGCTGGGATTTATCGTTGCTATAAACTAGCACATTGTATGATTCTGAGTTAAAACTAGGAGTAAAAAGATATGCCATCTCTATGGTTTTAAAGAGTGAAAATGGTGTGTTCCCATCATAAAATTTTACAATGGAGTCAAACTTATTTTTATCATAATCGCAAAAACCAACGCTTATTTGCTTCTGTTTTTTAACATTTTCAAAGAGTTTTATAAAAACCTCTAAGCCATTTTTATTGAAAAATATAACTTTTTTTAGTGAAACTAAAACCATCTCAATATTTAGACTTAGCAGGTATTTTATATCTTCGCCGCTAAAGAGTAGTTCAGTGCTTTGAGCATCTAAAAATCCTTGAGGTGAATATAGGGCTATTGAGTTTTTTACACTAGGTCTCATGAGAGCTCCAAAAGTGCTGCAAAATCACTATATATATCACCAACAAAATCGATGTTAAACTCTATAAAGTCATTTAATCCAGAGTTTGCAAAATCCCTTTGGCTTAGTTCATAAAAAAGTAGTAGATGCATCCATTTGGCTAGAGTTAGTAGCTCTTTATCTTCGCTTGTTTTTGTGCCATCTGAATAGAGAACTATGTTATAAGCTTTGCTTGGAAGCTCACATTTTTGGGCGATTTGAGCCGATATATCAAAAAGATCCATACCTGCCAATCGCTTTAGTATGGTGTTATAATCTAGGTTTTTTACCTCTTTTAAAAGTGTCACCTCTTTTTTGTGTAGTTTAAAAAGAGCTTCAGCTACTATGATACTAGCAGGAAGCAAGGCTATGGAGCTAAATATCTCTTTATCTTTTATGTTTATATGGTTCAAGATAAGCTCCCATCTTTTAGATAGATTAGCTTGAAGTGAGTAAAACTTTTTTTTATCTAGGGTGAAAAGTTCCCATTTATCTGGAGATAGTAGCGAGATCATATAGCTATAGACTATCTGATTGCTCATAGCAACACCAAATATAGCAAAGATTTGAGTTATATCTTCAACTCTATCTCTAAAGCCATAAATTGGACTATTGACTAGTGTTTTTAGATATGCTCCAAGTGCCATATCGGCTTTTGCAACTTGGGCTGCTTTTGTTAGCTCACCTCTTCTTAGCAGTGAAACAGTCTCTAAAAGCACAGTTGGCGGCGGTGGAATTTTGCTTATATAGCTATCTATCTCATTTTTTGTTATCATAATATGTGATTTTACATACTACTATATAAAAGATAGATAAAACTACCCTCTTAAGCATAGCTTTTGTTTATCACTGATATAATTCGCAACTTTAAAAATACAAAAAGGAATTTAGCATGGCAAGAAAATGTGCTATTAGCGGAAAAGGTCCTATGAGCGGAAATAATGTCTCTCACGCTAAAAATAGAACTAAGCGTCGTTTTCTTCTAAACCTAAGAACAGTTAGAGTTACACTAGAAGATGGAACAACAAAAAAGCTTAAAATTTCAGCTAGAGAGCTAAGAACACTTAAGAAAGACTCTTAGGTCCTCTAGGCAAAATGGATGAATCTCTTAAAGAGGATTCGTACTTTTTTACACTGGGAGATCTCTCCCAAACCTCACATAACACTCAACAATGAGCTATATGCTCAACTTTTACCATTTAGAACACCACTTATACTCATACAACTTTTGATGCTAGTTGGCGGTTTGGGTTATTACTATCTTGAACCTAGTTATTCTCTTATGGATGGGATATTTCAAGCTGGTTATACATTTACAACCGTTGGTTTTGGATCTATGAAAGAGGGTGAGTTTTCACCTGCGGCACAGATTTTTACTATAACTTTGATAATATTAGGTTTTACTACTTTTACTTTTGCACTTGGTATTGTTGTTGATGTTATTAAAAGAGGCGAATTAAAAAGCATACTAAAGGAGAGAAGAATGTTATATAGCATAGCTAGGCTAAAAAAACATTTTGTTATATGCTACCACAATGACTACACACTAGAGGTTACAAAAGAGCTTAGAAAAAACCATATACCATTCATCGTGATAGACCCAAGAGATGAGATCCACGAATGGGCCATAAAATATAACTACAACTACTATCTTCAAGCCGAACCGCACTCTGAAATGGCAATGTTAAAAGCTCAACTATCATCGGCCAAAGGGCTTATAACACTATCTGATTCTATGAGTGATAATATCGCTCTTATAGCAACAGTTAGGCTTTATGAAAAAGAGCTTAGCCTTGATGATCCTTACTATATCATCTCATCGGCCGCTAGTGTAAGTGATATAGATAAGCTAAAAAAACTAGGAGCAGATACTGTTGTAGCACCAACTAGGCTAACTGCCCAAAGAGTTAGTGCGATGGCTGCTAGACCAGATATGCAAAACTTGCTTGAGGAGTTTTTATATAAGAGTGATAACCCCTTTACAATGGAGGAGATTGAAGTTCCAAAATATAGCTGGGTTGTGCTAAAGAAACTAAGAGAGACTCACATTAGAGATATAACAAACACTTCAGTTGTTGGTATAACTAAAAAAGAGGGTAGATTTATGGGTATGCCAAAGGGAGATACACTCATTAGTAGCGAGTGTAGATTGCTAGTTATTGGTACTCAAAAAGATATTCAAGCTACAAAAGATTTAATCAAAAAAAGAGAAAAACCTAAGGAGTTGATGTTTGCATAATATTATTTTAACCAATGGTGGAGTCTGCCAAAGCGAGGGTTTTTTTGCCTCTGGTGTTAGTGCTGGACTTAAAAAAGATGCTGCACTAGATGTTGCATTTATATATAGTGATGAGCCCTGTGAGGTGGCATCTGTTTTTACAACAAACAAGATGAGTGCCGCACCAATTAGACACTTTAAGCATAAAGGGGAGTTTAAGAGTAATTTTGTGCTCATAAACTCTAAAAACGCAAATGCAATGACGGGCTTAAAAGGTATAGAAGACATTAATGAGATCTTAAAAAACGCCCCAAAAGAGGCGATAAACCCAATTATGAGCTCAACTGGTGTGATTGGTGTTAGAATCCCAAAACAAAAAATCATAGATAGCATAAAGCTTTTTGATCTTAGTAAAAAAGAATCAAACCTAGCAGCAAAAGCTATAATGACAACAGATAGCTTTGCTAAAGAGATCTCTTTTAGGGTTGAGCTTGATGATGGTAGCTCTTTTAACATTGGTGCTATTGCAAAGGGTGCTGGGATGATAGACCCTGCTATGGCTACGATGTTATGTTTCATCACAACAGATGCAAAAGCTTCAAAAGCCCAGCTGCAAGAGGTGTTAGATGAGGTTGTAGAGACAACTTTTAATGCCATAAGTGTAGATGGTGATACTTCTACAAATGACACTGTTTTAGTTTTGGCAAATGGTAAAAGCGGGGCTTTTGATAAAGAGGCTTTTAAAGAGGTGCTATTTAAAGTTATGCACTTTTTGGCTCTTGAGATGGTTAGAGATGGTGAGGGTGCTACAAAGCTTGTAACTTACAAGATAAGCGGTGCAAAAAACAGCTCTGAGGCACAAAGAGCAGCTAAAGCACTATCTGATTCACTTTTGGTTAAAACTGCACTTTTTGGTGAAGATCCAAACTGGGGAAGAATAGCTTCAACCATAGGTTCTTGCGGTGTTGAGGTTTATGAAGATAG
>JACDJA010000902.1_pt1 | contig 28744 bp, 19 predicted proteins | sample 7449241 | NCBI WGS metagenome assembly JACDJA01 (sample SAMN14253289, study PRJNA609438) | sludge metagenome | isolation source: initial anaerobic sludge | collected 2018-12-20 | reverse complement strand
TTGGACGGACCGAAGATCGCGTAGGCCACCAGGCAGGCGATCGTCGTGTACAGCCCGGTCACCGCGGGAAGGCCGGCGAGCTCCGCGTAGGCCATGCCCTGCGGGACCAGGATCGCCGCCAGCACGACGCCGGCGACCAGGTCGGGGCGCAGCCAGCCCCGCTCGTAGTGCAGCAACGTGACCAGGCCGGGCGTCCATCGACGAGCGGTCGAGCTCGCCGCGACATCGGGCGCGGTCGTCATGGCGCAGTCGTCATGGCGCGGTCGTCATGGCGCGGTCGTCAGGAGCAGGGATTCGATGGGCGGGATCGTAGCGGTGCGGTCGGCTCCGGCTGTCGAGTCGAATCACGCCCACATCACGCCCCGATCCCGGGATCTGACGGAGCGGGCGATGAGCTGTACGACAGCGCCCGGAGTGCACGATGCGGACGACCATCACCAAGAGGCCGGCCGCCCCGTTGAAGAATGCAGCGTGCTCAAGGATGCAGCGTCGTGAAGGATGCAGCGTCGTGAAGGGGTCGATCCTATGAAGAAGACCGCGCTCGTCGCTCTGGCGATCGCCCAGTTCGTGATGGTGCTCGACCAGTCGGTCATGAACGTGTCGATCAGCCAGCTCGTCGAGGACTTCGACACGACGATCCCGACGATCCAGGCGGTGATCACCCTCTACTGCCTGGTCATGGCGATGCTGATGCTGACCGGCGGCAAGATCGGCGACATCATCGGACGTCGTCGGGCGTTCGTCATCGGTCTGATCATCTACGCGTGCGGGTCTGCCATGACCGCCCTCGCTCCGACCGTCGTCGTGCTGGCGCTGGGCTGGTCGATCCTCGAGGGCATCGGCGCCGCGCTGGTGCTGCCCGCGCTGGCCGCGCTGATCGCCGGCAACTTCGAGGGCGCGCAGCGCAAGGCCGCCTACGCGGTGATCGGCGGAGTCGCCGGAGCGGGAATCGCCATCGGGCCGATCCTGGGCGGCTGGGCCACGACCGAGCTGACCTGGCGTGTCGTGTTCATCGGCGAGGTCGTGCTCGTGGCGCTCATCCTGGTGCTCACGCCGAAGATCGGCGACGCGCTCCGTGACGGACCGGCACCCCGGCTCGACGTCGTCGGCGCCATCCTGTCCGCGGCGGGCATCGGCGCCATGGTCCTGGGCGTGCTGCAGTCGAGCACGTGGGGGTTCCTGACACCCAAGGACTCACCCGTCGAGCCGTTCGGCTTCTCGCTCGCCGTCTTCGTGGTGATCGGTGGAGCGCTGCTGCTGTGGGCATTCGTCGAGTGGTCACGCCATCGCGAGGCGTCGGACAAGGACCCGCTGGTGCACCTGCGGTTGTTCTCCATCGCGCCGCTGCGTGCGGGCCTGGTAGGGCTCCTGACCCAGAACCTCATCCTGATGGGCGTGTTCTTCGTCGTCCCGCTCTACCTCCAGATGGTGATCGGGCTCGACGCGCTCGACACGGGCATCAGGATGCTGCCGATCTCGATCACGATGTTCCTGTTCTCCGCGATCGGGTCGAAGTTGTCCTCCAGGGTCGCGGTCCGCACGATCGTGCGAGCCGGCCTGATCACCTCGACCATGGCGATCGCCGTGCTCCTCGCCACCGTCGACCCACAGCTGCACGACGCCGGCTTCGCCGTGTCGATGGCGCTGCTCGGCGTCGGGATGGGCCTGATCGTGTCGCAGCTCGGCAACGTGGTGCAGTCCTCGGTCGACGCATCGGGCCGGGGCGAGGCCGGCGGGCTGCAGTACACCGGCCAGCAGCTCGGGTCGTCGATCGGCGTCGCGCTGATCGGAGCGATCGTCCTCGCCGGGCTCACCAACGTGTTCATCGACCACGTCGAGGACGACGAGCGCATCGCTCCCGCCGTGGCCGAGCAGGTCGGCATCGCGGCGGGCGACGGGGTCGACTTCGTGCCGTCGGACGACCTCGCCGCGGCCATCGAGGAGACCGGCATCGACGAAGCCTCGGCCGCGGCCATCGTCGACGACTACGAGTCAGCGCAGCTCCGGGCGCTCAAGACCGGCCTGCTCGTGACCGGCGTCCTGGCCCTGGCTTCGCTGATGTCGACTCGCAACCTGCCGGCGGCGCTCCAGCGACAGGACGGGGACACCTCCGATCCGGCAACGGCTGCGGCCGCCGGATCGAGCTAGCGCGTCCACCTACAGCGGGATCCCGAAGCCGGTGCAGGCAGCGGTGAACCCCGGCGTGTTCGGACCGAGGACGTTGAGCACGTTTGCCAGTGCCGGTCGGTCGAACGCCATGCCGACGTGCCCGGTCGTGTCCGCGGGGCACTGGTCCTGGATCAGGATGTTCGTCACGTTCGGTCCGCTCAGGAAGGCGTTGGTGTACGGGGTGACCACCTCGTCGTTGCGGCTCGCGATCACGGTGTAGCGGGGGCCGGCGACCACGTCGCCGTCGACGAACAGCGCCGTCTGGAAGGCGCTGCCGATCTGCTGGTCGACGAGCGACGGAGTGGCGACACCCAGCACCAGGTTGGCGATGCCGAGCAGCCCGAACACCTCGCCCAGGTGCGTCAGTCCGCTCAACGTCGAGCCGTGGTTGCTGGGAGCGAGCTGCACCATGTTGTGGACCTTGGCCGCTCCGCCGAGTCGCTTCGTCCAGTACGTGCCGATGAGGCCCCCCTGGGAGTGCCCGACGAAGTCGATCTTGGACGCACCGGTGGCGTTGAGCACCCGGTCGATGAACGAGCTGACCTCGCCGGCAGAGCTCGTCACGCTGTTGAGGCCGTTCGCCCGACCGAAGACCGAGAGCAGGTTCTCTCCGTAGTTCAGTGCGAACACGCAGTAGCCGGCGTTCTTGAGCATCGGCGACAGCACCGCCCAGTTGAAGCCCAGGTTCTCCACCGTGCCGTGCACCAGCACCACCGGTCGAGGGTGCGCGGCGCTCGGCTTGCAGCTCCAGTCGTTGGCACCCGGCGCCTGTCCGGGCGACAGCACGTAGGCGACCAGACCCTCGGCGATCCCGCCGACGGGCAGAGGTTGGGATGGCGGCGGCGCCCCACATGCCGCAACGGCGAGCGCGGCGAGCGCGGCGACCGCCGTCAGCGCACCTCGCCGCAGCACGGCGCGTCGCCGAGCCCGTGTTCTCGAACAACCCGGTGCGGTCGAACGTGCTGGGTGCGCCATGGTCCCCCCGTGTGCGCCCGAACCGTCCCGCTCGCCGAGACGTGCGGCGAGCTTCGCGCCCGACCACACCAGGGTCAACGACCCATCGTTGCCGCGCTCGCGCAGGAGTTCTCAGCTCGGGACGACGACGTGTCGAAGAAGTGCGAACCCGATCGAGGCAGATCGGACCTCCAGGACATGACCGACCCGACGACTCCACTCGACTCCAGCGACCTGTTCTCGGACGAGCGCGTCCGCCTGCTGCTCGACGCGGCGGTCGACGCGACGATGCTCCTCGATGACCGGGCCCAGATCGTGTGGGCGAGCACCGGCACGGAGCACCTGCTCGGGCGCACCCTGGAGGAGCTCCGGAAGGTCGCTCCGCTCGATCTCGTGCACCCCGACGACGTGGGAGAGGCCGCACGCCTCCTCGGACGGCTCTTCGACGGCATCGACGGCGACGACCCCGCCGTGGTCCGCGTGTCGACCGGCGACGACCACGTGTGGGTCGAGATCAAGGCGACCGCCATGTTCGATGTCGCCGGCATCGGCGGCATGGTGCTCACCGCCCGGGACATGAGCTACCGGCTCGGCCTGGAGGCGGCGCTGCGGGACTCCCACCGGCGCTTCGAGTCCCTCGTCCGTCACAGCAACGACGGGATCGTGGTGCTCGACGCCAACCTGAAGTTGACCTACGCAGGACCGTCGATCGAGCGGCTGAGCGGCTATCCGCCGGACGTGCTGACCGGACAGGACGTGTCGTCGGTCGTCCTCGAACCGGGACGGACCGAGCTGCTCGCGGCGCTGGACCGGGTGGTCGCTGATCCGGACCTCGTGGAGTCGCTCCGGGTCAAGATCAGGCACCGGTCGGGCGAGCGGCGATGGCTCGAGGTCCGGGTCTCGAACCGCATCGACGACCCTGCGATCGCGGGCGTCATCGCGAACCTCCGCGACGTGACCGATGTGGTGAGAGCAGAGACCGAGGCGGCGCAGCTCACCGAGATCTTCGACCTCACCGACGACCTGGTCGCTGTCGTCGATGGAGACGGGAAGCTCCAGTACATGAACCCGGCGTGCGCCAGGTTCTTCGGCCTCGACCCGACCGCACCGCCGATCGGAGCGGTGTGGAAGGTCGACGAGCTGCTCCCCGCTCCCGGCGAGGGATGCCTGCTCGGCGACCACCGGAGCTGGAACGCCGAGGTGGTGATCAGCAGCGCCGACGGTCGAAAGGTGCCCTTCCGCATCCAGATCATCGCCCACGACGTCGGCGATGGCGTCACCCGCTACTCCGCAGTCGCCCACGACGTCAGCGAGAGCAAGCGGCTGGAGGAGTCGCTCGAAGCGCAGGCCCTGCACGATCCGCTGACCGGACTTCCCAACCGGACGCTGCTCGAAGCGCGCCTGCGCGACCAGCACGAAGAGCGACGATCTCTGCTGTTCATCGACCTCGACCACTTCAAGGTCATCAACGACAGCCTCGGCCATGCGTTCGGCGACCACCTGCTGCAGGCCGTCGCCGACCGGCTGGGGTCGCTCGTGCGAACGACCGACACCGTCGCCCGCTTCGGCGGCGACGAGTTCGTCATCCTGTGTGTGGACGCATCCGGGGATGGCGCGGCGCAGCGACTGGCGCGTCGGATCGCGGCGTCGATGGAGGACCCGGTGGTCGTGGACGGCAGCCCGGTCCACGTGAGCGTGTCGATCGGCATCGCCGACGAACCGAGCGATGGCACCACGGACCCCGTCGCGCTCATCCGCGACGCCGACACCGCGATGTACCGGGCGAAGTCGGAGGGTCGCGGACGCACCGTCGTCTTCGACGACGAGCTCCGGCGACGGGCGGTGGAACGCCAGCGGATCGAGTCCGCGCTGCGCGACGCGCCGTTCGACGGGTCGCTTCGGCTGCACTACCAACCCATGGTCGAGTTGGCGACCGGTCGGCTGACCGGGGTCGAGGCGCTGGTGCGTTGGCACCACGGCGGCCGGCTGCTCGGTCCGGGCGACTTCATCTCCATCGCGGAGGAGACCGCCATGATCGGCCCGCTCGGGGCCTGGGTGCTCGACGCGGCGTGTGCGGAGCTCGCAGCGTGGCACCGCCTCGACGGCTGGGACCACCTGACGATGTCGGTCAACGTGTCGGTCCGCCAGCTGCAGCACGACGGGTTCCAGGACATCCTTCGAGACGTGCTCACCCGGACCGGGATCCGAGCCGACTCGCTGACGCTCGAGATCACCGAGTCGGTCCTGCTGGACGACACCGCCATGCACGGATCCCGGGTGCAGCGGCTGCAGGACCTCGGCGTCGGCCTCGCCATCGACGACTTCGGCACCGGCTACTCATCGCTCACCTACCTGGCCCGGTTGCCGGTCGACGTCGTCAAGCTCGACCGCAGCTTCCTCGAGGCTGCAGGCGTCGACGACGGCCGCAACCGGATGGTGTCGGGGGTGCTCGACCTGGTGCGAACCCTCGGGCCGCGCTGCGTGGCCGAGGGCATCGAGTCCGAGGAGCAGTACCGGCTCCTGTCCGAGCTGGGCTGCGAGACCGCACAGGGCTACCACATCGCCCGGCCGATGCCGGCGGAGGACCTCCTCGAGCTGCTGACGCGACTCGATGCCGCCCAGCCGTGGCCCCGCGCCGGCAACCTGGCCGGCACCGCCAGGGCCTGAACCCGGGTCGACGTCGCTACTGTCATCCAGCACGAGAGTCGCCACGGCGGTCCGCCGGCCGGGGTGAGGTCGACAAGGAGGCCCCGATGGAAGCGAACTGGTATCCGGATCCGAGCGCGCCGGGGGTGTTGCGCTACTGGGACGGCCAGGCGTGGACCGAGCACACGGCGCCCGACCCGGCCGCCGCAGCGACGGATCCGGCCCCGACCTCGCAAGAGGGTGCAACGCCGGACGCCGCGACGGGACCGGCGCCACAACCGCACGCGCTCCCGACCTCGCTTGCCAACTCGACCTTGTTCGCCGACAACATGGAGGCGCCGACCACCGGTCGGATGACCCGCCAGAACCCCGCGGTGATCAAGGCGACGCTGTCGGACCAGCCGCTGCTCGTAACCCGCGGGGCGATGATCGCGTTCCAGGGCGACATCTCCTTCGCCTATCAGGGCTCGGGTGGCGTCGGGAAGTGGATGAAGGCGGCGGCCACGGGCGAGGGCGTCAAGCTGATGCGCTGCGAGGGAACCGGCGAGCTGTTCGTGTCGCACGGCGGCCACAAGCTGCACCTGCTCGACCTCGCGGCGGGCGAGCAGCTGTCGGCGTCATCACGATCCCTGCTCGGCTTCGACGCCACGATCAGCTACGACATCCAGATGATCAAGGGCGGCATCGGAGCGATGGCCGCCGGTGGGCTGTTCAACGTCACGCTGAGCGGACCCGGCACCGTGATCCTGGCCTCGGACTGGCCCGTCGTGTTGAACACGTCCGAGGCCCGCACGTTGGTCGACCCCAACGCGGTCGTCGCCTGGACGGCCGGACTGGCGGTGACGCCCCGGTCGTCGATGTCCGCGGGCGCGCTGATCGGCCGCGGATCGGGCGAGGCGATGCAGCTCGAGTTCTCACCCGGTGGCTACGTCATCGTCGAGCCGGAGCCGGTGTTCGGCTCGCCCTCAGCGTGATCCGACCGTTCGGCCGAGAGCGACCGTCTAGCGTCCTGGCGTGGCGTTCACAGTCACGATCGGTGAGCTCAGCGACCGCACCGGCGTCGCCCGGTCCGCGCTCCGCTACTACGAGGACCAAGGCCTGATCCGGGCTGACCGGGCGCCGTCGGGCCATCGACGGTACGGCAACGACGTCATCCGGCGCGTGTCGTTCATCCGAGCCGCGCAACTCGTCGGCCTGTCGCTCACCGAGATCGCCGATGCCCTCGCGTCGCTGCCGTCCGATCGGGCGCCCAGCCATCAGGAGTGGGCCGACCTCTCGGCGAGCTGGCGCGATCGGCTCGACGACCAGATCGCGATCATCGAGCGACTGCGGGACCGCCTCGATGGATGCATCGGCTGCGGGTGCCTGTCGATGTCGTCCTGCGGACTGCTCAACCCCGGCGACGTCGCCGGCGTGGGAGGCCCCGGCCCGAGATACGTCCTCGAACCCGACGCCGGGGCCGGGCGTGACGCCAGGGCACGACAAGAGGATCCTTGACCTCAAGTCGACTTGAACCCTTACCGTCGTCGACATGAGCACCACCACCCGACCCACCGGCCGCTCCGCCATCCACGCATCGGGCGATCCCGCAGCGACGCTCAGCCGTCTGCTCGACGCCGAGCTGAACTGGGGACCGATCGCCAGCGGCGGCTACATCTCGCACCTGGCGATGGGACTCGTCGCTGCCGAGCGACTGGGCGCGTCGGCCGAACAGCTCGAGCGCCACTTCCACGTCACGACCAGCGGCAGCTTCCTCATCCCACGGGAACGCCCGCAGGAGGTCATCGAGCTCAGCACCGAGATCGAGCGCCGAGGCATCGACGCCGTCGTCACCGAGCGACTGCCGTCGATGGTCGGCCATCCCGGCGCGCAGTTCCTCCACGCCGCGATCCGCCTCGACCTGGCGATCGACTCGCAGCATCCGGGCCAGGTGGCGAACGCGCTCATCAACTGGTCCGACGACGCAGTGCCGCCGGAACCGGACCTGGCCGGCCACGGCGATGCGTCCTTCGCCGAGGTCATGGCCCTCGTCGCGAACGGCGACCGCGACCACGCCCTCGACCACCTGCACGGGAGCGACGACCTGCTCGACCAGATCAGCGACTGGGTCACCGCCGTGCACGACGATCCGGGCGACTTCGGCACCCTCCACTACGTGACGGGGACCCGGGCCGTGCGCGCGGTGGTCGGGTACCTGGACGACGAGAACCGACGCACCATCGAGCGACGTCTCGCCCAGGCTCTCGTCGGGTTCACCGACCGGTTCGGCTTCGCCTCCCCCGCGGGGATCGACGAGCTCGATCGGCGCCGTGCCACGCCCGTTCCCGACTGGGACGAGCTCGGATCGCTGGCTGTGCGGTCACAGGACCCGCACATCATCAAGCTGACCTATGCGTGCCGACTCGAGCACGAGCGCGACGGCGATCCGCTGCACCAGTGGGTCGCCGCCCGCCAGACGGGCGTGGCCTGAGCGCTGTCACCGTGATGGCTCGACGCCGAAGTTCGGCCGCTGCGCAGGCGAACCGCTCTGTCCCGAGTACCGTGTTGGTCGGATACGCCGCGAGGGCGTCGTCCAGAACACAGTGAGTAGAGACCAACGTGACGACAGGAACCGTGAAGTTCTTCAACGCAGAGAAGGGCTTCGGCTTCATCTCTCGTGAGGGTGGAGACGACGTCTTCGTGCACTTCTCCGCAATCCAGGGAGACGGGTACAAGTCCCTCGACGAAGGCCAGACCGTGGAGTTCGAGGTGGGCCCCGGCCGCAAGGGTGACGAGGCGCAGAACGTCCGCGTCATCTGAGCTGAACCAGCTCGTGTGAGAGCCGTCGGTCCTTCGGGGCCGGCGGCTCTCGCCGTTCTCGGGACCGTTCCCGGTCGACACCCGAAGGTGGGCCGAGTCGTGCCTACGCTGCGGGGGTGCCGCTCATCTACGCGTTCTCCCACCGCCATCGACGGTCGCCGATGGAGCTGAAGGACCGCCTCGGGGGCAAAGGGGCGAACCTCGCCGAGATGACATCTGTCCTCGGGCTTCCCGTACCACCCGGCTTCACGATCACCACCGACGCCTGTCGCAGCTACATGGACAGCGGCTGGCCCGCCGGCCTGGACGCGGAGCTGGACCGCCACCTCCGCCGCCTCGAGGTCGCGACGGGCAGGACCCTGGGCGACCCCGACGACCCGCTGCTCGTGTCGGTGCGCTCGGGTGCCAAGTTCTCGATGCCCGGGATGATGGACACGGTGCTGAACCTGGGCCTGAACGACCGCAGCGTCAAGGGCCTGGCCGGCAGCGGCGGCGGCGAGCAGTTCGCCTACCGCTCCTATGCCCGGCTGCTGTCGATGTACGCCAAGGTCGTGGCCGACCTCGACCCCGAGCCGTTCGACGAAGCGCTGGAGCGCGCCAAGGACGACCGAGGCGTCGCTGACGACAGCGAGCTCGACGCTGCCGGATGGAAGCAGCTGTGTCGGGACTACAAGTCGGCGATCCGACGCGAAGCCGGCCGACCGTTCCCACAGGATCCGCGGGCGCAGCTGCGCGCTGCGGTGGACGCGGTGTTCCGATCCTGGAACGGCGCGCGGGCCATCGCCTACCGCGAGCAGGAGCGCATCTCCCACGACCTCGGCACCGCGGTGAACGTCCAGGTGATGGTGTTCGGCAACCGCGACGACGACTCCGGTACGGGCGTCGCGTTCACCCGCGACGCGGCGACCGGCGAGGACGTGCCCTACGGCGACTTCCTTCTCAACGCCCAGGGGGAGGACGTGGTGGCCGGCGTGCGGATCACAGAGCCCCTCAGCGCGCTCGCCGTTCGGTTCCCGGAGCTGCATCGGGAGCTCCTCGGCCACATGCACGCGATGGAGGCGCACTACCGCGACATGCTGGACCTGGAGTTCACCATCGAGCAGGGCACCCTTTGGATGCTCCAGGCGCGGGTGGGCAAGCGCACGGGCGCCGCGGCGCTGCGCATGGCGGTCGACATGACGGCCGACGCACACATCCGCCTGAGCCGCGCCGAGGCCGTGCGGCGGGTCACGCCGGAGCACCTCGAGCAGGTGCTGCACCCGCGGCTGGGCGACACCGACCTGCCGGAGCTCACCACCGGGCTCGGAGCGTCGCCGGGCGCCGCCGTGGGTGCTGTGGTGTTCAACGCGGAGGACGCCGTCACCGCGGCTGCTCGCGGCGAGTCGGTGATCCTGGTCCGGAAGGAGACGAACCCCGAGGACATCCACGGCATGCTCGCCTCGTCGGGCGTGCTGACCAGTCGCGGTGGGCTGGTCAGCCACGCGGCGGTGGTGGCACGCGGGTGGGGCAAGCCGGCCGTCGTCGGAGCAGACCGGATCAGGGTGGTCGGCAACCAGTTCCGGGTAGGCGAGGTGACGGTTCGCCAGGGCGACACGATCTCGATCGACGGCTCCAGCGGTGAGGTCATCCTCGGTGCGGTCCCGCTGAGCCTGCCGGAGCCGACTCCGGAGTTCGACACGATCCTCTCGTGGGCCGACGCTGAGCGGCGGGGACACCTGGCCGTACGTGCGAACGCCGACAACGGGTCCGACGCCGCCACCGCCCGCCGCCTGGGCGCCGAGGGCATCGGTCTGTGCAGGACCGAGCACATGTTCCTGCGCGAGGACCGTCTACCGGTCGTGCGTCGCATGATCCTGGCCCGCACCGAATCGGAGGAAGCCGACGCGCTCGAGGAGCTGCGACGCGTGCAGCACCTCGACTTCCTGGAGCTCCTCGAGGAGATGGACGGCCTTCCGGTGACGGTGCGGCTCTTGGACCCGCCCCTCCACGAGTTCCTGCCCAAGGTCGAGGAGCTCGACCTGAAGGAGGCGCTGGGCACGATCTCCGAGGACGAGCGGCGACTTCGACAGGCGGCGCTCGACTGGTCCGAGCAGAACCCGATGCTGGGGATCCGCGGCGTCCGCCTCGCGGTCATGAAGCCCGGTCTGTACGCCATGCAGGTCAGGGCGCTGCTCGATGCGGTGCGGGACCGGGTCGCCGCCGGCGGCAGGCCGATCGTCGAGGTGATGATCCCGCTCACCGTGTCCGGCGACGAGCTCGCCCTGGCCCGCTCCTGGGTCGTGGCGGCGGCCGAGGAGCTCGGCATCACCTCGACGCTGCTGATCGGCACGATGATCGAGACACCACGCGCCGCGCTCGTCGCCGACCGCATGGCCAAGGTCGCCGACTTCTTCAGCTTCGGCACCAACGACCTGACGCAGATGACGTTCGGGTTCTCCCGCGACGACGTCGAGGCGAAGATGATGCCGCAGTACGTCGCGAAGCAGCTGCTGCCCGGCGACCCGTTCGACTCGATCGACGTCGACGGCGTGGGCGAGCTCGTCCGCATGGCGGTGCAGCGCGGCCGGTCGGTCAAGCGGCGGTTGAAGATCGGCGTGTGCGGCGAGCACGGAGGCGACCCCCGGTCCATCGCCTTCTTCCTCGACGCGGACGTCGACTACGTGTCGTGTTCGCCGTACCGCGTGCCGATCGCCCGGCTCGCCGCAGCGCACGCCGTGATCGGCATCGACGGCGACACCCGCTGAGGAACTGCACCTTCTCGGCACCGGGCCCGGGGAGTACCCTCCGTCGTAGGTGGGTGGTGCCACGACTGGGGTGGCACCGGAGGGAGCACGATCATGGGTCGCAGCACAGCGTCGACGTCAGTGCGACGTGTCCATCGAGGTTCGCTGACCGCGATCCTCGCCACGGCGCTCGTGGTGCTCGGTGTCGCCGTCACAGCACCGAGGACGTCGGCGGCGGCAGCAGCAGTGCCGCTGAGCACGGGCTCGAACGCGTACGGCCAGCTCGGCGCGCCCGGAGTTTCGTCACGCACGAAGCCTGGTCCGGTGTCGGTGCCGGGAGCGGTGATGATCGCGAGCGGCCGCGACCACGCGTACGCGATCGACGAGAGCGGCGCCCTGTGGGCCTGGGGCCTCAACGACAAGGGCCAGATCGGCGACGGCACCACCACCAACCGCGCCACGCCCGTGAAGCTCGGTCTCACCGGGGTGGTCTCCATCGAAGCGGGCCACTACCACGGCATCGCGATCCGTTCCGACGGCACCGTGTGGACGTGGGGCTACGGGGCGCTCGGCCAGCTCGGCCTGGGCACCACCAACAACCGCACCGTGCCGACGCAGGTCCCGGGACTCACCGGCATCGCCCAGGTCGCTGCTGGTCGCGACATGAGCTACGCGGTTCGTGCCGACGGTTCGGTGCTGGCGTGGGGTTCGAACGCGCTGGGAGAGGTCGGCGACGGCACGACGACTCGCCGCAACAGCCCCGTCGCGGTGCCGGGCCTGACCGGCGTCGTCGAGATCTCCGGCGGCCGCAACCACGCGCTCGTCCGCCTCTCGAACGGCACGGTGCGCGCCTGGGGCGACAACCAGTTCGGCCAGCTCGGCGACGGCACCCTGGTCAAACGGTTGAGCCCGGTGACGGTGCCGATCACCGACGTGGCCCACGTCGATGCGGGCGCTCATCACAGCGTTGCGGTGCGGACCGACGGAGCCGTCCTGACCTGGGGTCGCGGCTACCGCGGGCAGCTCGGCTCGGGCTCCACTGCCAACCGGACGAGTCCCGCCGTCGTCGCGGGCGTGCCCGCTGCAGTCGAGGTCGGCGACGGCCGCGACCAGACCTTCGCCATCACCGCCGGTGGCGACGTCTGGGCCTGGGGTCAGAACACCTCCGGCCAGCTCGGCGACGGGACGACCACGGTGCGTTCGTCCCCGGTGAAGCTGTCGATCACCGGCATCGTTGCGGCGCAGAGCGGTTCGGCCCACACGATCTTCCTGCCGGGCACGACCTCCACCGGCGGCACGACCACGAGCAGCACGACCACGAGCAGCACGACGAGCAGCACGACGAGCAGCACGACGAGCAGCACGACCACCACGACCACCACGACCGTGCCCCAGCCCGCCGGCGACATCGCGCATCGAGCCGCGACCACCGCTTCGGCCAACGCCGCGTCGACGGCCGTCACCGTGCCGGCGTCGGTGCGCGCCGGCGATCAGCTGGTGCTGTTCGTGTCGCTGAACGTCGTGGTGAGCCCGACAGCCCCCGCCGGCTGGACCCAGGTCGCGGACGAGGTGCACACGACGAACGACCTGCGGACCAGGGTGTTCACCCGCGCCGCGACAGCCGCCGACGCGGGCAGCCGCGTGACGGTCGCAACCGGTTCGGTCGTCAAGACCGACCTGGTGCTCCTCGCGTACAGCGGGGTGAACACCGCCTCGCCGATCGCCGCTGTGGCGACGGCGGAGGAGTCGGTGACGGGGAACGCCCATGCGACGCCGGCGCTGAGCACCGTGCCGCAGGGAGCCTGGGTGCTCAGCTACTGGGCCGAGAAGACCTCGACGTCCACCGACTGGTCACCTCCGGTCGGCCAGACCCAACGAGCCGAGTCGGCCGGCTCCGGCTCGGGGCGCATCGTCACCCTGGCGACCGACTCAGGCGCCGGGGTCCCGGCAGGCCCGTGGCCGTCGAAGGTTGCGACCTCCAACTCGGCCGGCCGCAAGGTCACCTCGGTGTCCATCGCGCTGAACCCGGCCTGACAGCAGGGGCGAACGAGCCCCGGCATCGGAACATGCGCACGATCGTGCGTTCAGTCGGTAGGTTCCGGCGATGTCGTCCGATCCACTGCCGGGAGAAGCGGCGTGGGCGGAGCTCGTCGAGGGACTGCGCGTCGCCGGTGATCGGATCGCCGCCGACACCTCGGAGCTCGGTCCGGCGGAGCAGACCGATGCCTATCGTGCGCTGCTGCGGGCGCTGAGCAACCAGCTCGGTCGGTTCGAGGTCGACCGCGACCGACCGGAGCTGGTGCCGTTCAACGGCTGGCGCCAGAAGATGCTCCTGGACAACCCCGACTTCCGCTACTGGGTGGCCGACGTCAGCGGCGATCGCCGCTACCGGATCACGGGCGCGCTGGGCGACGCCGTGTACACCTCGATCACGGCCTACTCGTCGAGCGCACCGCTGACCGCAACCGCCACCGGACGGATCGACAGCGACTCGCTAACCTTCGACGACGACGGGTGCTTCAGCCTGACAGCGTCCCGTGAAGCGCCCTCCGACGGCGGCGACTGGCTGGAGCTTCCCGAGGGTGCGGCGGCGGTGTGGGTGCGTCAGTTCCACCACGATGCATCAACGGACAGTCTCGGCTGGTGCCGGATCGATCCGATCGACGCCGTGCCGGCGCCGCCGGCGATCGACGCCGGCCGCATCGCCCACCGACTCGTTCGACTCGGCACTGCGATCTCCATGTTCCCGACGGTCGTCGCCTCGTCGATCGACCACGACCTGGAGCACCCGAACGAGGTGCGCCACTGGTCCGAGATGGCGGGCGGGGCCGCGTTCACGGAGCCGGGCATCCACTACTTGCGCGGTTCGTGGATGCTGGAGGACGACGAGGCGCTCGTGATCGAGGGCGATCCGGTGCCCTGTCGCTACTGGAACGTGATGCTGTACAGCCGGTTCCACAACTCGCTCGACTACCGGGCGCGCACGGTGTCGGTCACCGACGCCACGGTGGCACCGGTCGACGGCCGGTACCGCATCGTGATCTCGGCCGCCGACCCGGGAGGGCGCGGCGACTGGCTCGACTCGGAGGGCAGGGCGTTCGGGTTGTTCGTGTTCCGCTTCCTCCAACCCGAGCGCGCACCCGAGCTGCCGAGCGTCCGCCGGTGCCTCCTCGCCGAGCTGATGGCCGAGCGATGAGCCTGTGGCGGCCGGCCCCGCTCACCGAGGCAGCCGTCGCGGCGCGTGCCGCTGCCGAAGCCGACAGGGCGGCCCGACCGGACCGCTACGAACTCGATCCCGAGACCATCGGGCATGTCGCCGCTCGAGGCACCGACGGCGAGCACCGCTTCGACCGGGGATGGAGAGAGGGGCTCGAGCAGTACCTGGGTTCGGCGCGGGAGGACGGCCGGCTCAACGCGCTCGGGGTCTCCATGGTCACCACCACGGCGATCTCGCGGCTTCGCGCCGGCTCGACCATGTGGCGCTTCGGCCAGGAACATCCCGAACAGGCCGATCGACCGCTGCTCCCGCCGATCTTCGTGACCGGTGGATGGCGCACGGGCACGACGTTCCTCTTCCGCCTCCTGTCCACCGACGCCCGCCTGAGGGCGCCGCTGCCCGCCGAGCTCGCCAATCCCTGTCGTGTGGCGACGATGACGGACGACGAGCGCAACGCCTACATCCAGGCGAGCTCGACGCGCCACGACCTCCTGCACGCGCTCAACCCGGAGCTGCGCAGCATCCACAACTCGGGCGCATGGCTGCCGGAGGAATGCGGCCTGGCGATGGGCACGGACCTGCGCAACTGGGCGTTCCCCTCGACCACGCGCCTGGACTCCTACTCACGATGGCTGGCCGGCCAAGACCTCGAGCCGGCGTACGCCAACTACCGCAAGGTGCTCCGGGCCCTCGATGGTGCTGACGGACGACGCTGGGTGCTGAAGGCACCGCCGCACATCGCCGAGCTCGACAAGCTCACGGCCGTGTTCCCTGGAGCGGTGGTCGTCCAGATGCACCGCGACATCGTCGAGACGGTCGCCTCAGGCGCCAGCCTCTTCGCCGTGTTCCGCTCGACCTACAGCGACGAGGTGGACGCCGTCGACGTCGGGCGTGCCCTGGTCGACCAGACCGAGCTGTGGTTCCGTCGAGCCGACGCCGTCCGGTCCGCGGCCGCAGTCGAGCCCGAAGACGAGCCCGAAGCCGGCACCGAGGGGGCGACGTTCGTCGACATCGCCTACGAGGACCTGGTCAGAGATCCGGTCACCGCCATCACCGCGGTGTACGCCGCCGCCGACCTGGAACCGCCGGACGATCCCGATGCGCTCGTCGCCCGATACCACTCGACCCAACCCCGCCACGTGCACGGCACCCACCGCTACGCCGCCGCCGACTTCGGGCTCGACGACGGTGAGCTGCGCGAGCGCTTCGCGTTCCTCGGCCGCTGACCGCTCCGGCTGACCGGCGGCGCGGTCAGCCCTACATGCGGTCGGTCTCGTAGGCCCACATGGCGAGCTCGACCCGGTTCCGGGCTCCCAACTTCTGCATGAGGCTCGCGAGGTGGCTCTTCACCGTGCTGATGCTGATCGAGAGGTCATCGGCGATCTCGGCGTTGGTGCGCCCACGTGCGACAGTCTCGAGCACCTGCTCCTCGCGCTCGGTGAGCGGGTCCAGCGGCTGACCGGGCGGCTCGGCCGACGACCTGCCGAGCTCGGCGAACGTCGACAGCAGCCGAGCGGTCACGCTCGGAGCGATCAGGGCGTCACCACTCGCGGCGGAGTGCACGGCCTGAGCGAGCAGCTCCGGGCCGGCGTCCTTCAGCAGGAAGCCCCGCGCGCCCGCCTTGAGCGCGCCGTGCACATACTCGTCCAGGTCGAACGTCGTGATGATGACGATGGCGAGCGGATCCGCCACCTCCGGGCCGGCCAGCCGACGCGTCAGCTCGATGCCGTCGAGCTCGGGCATGCGGATGTCGAAGAGACACACATCGGGGTGCAGGCTTCGGGCCAGATCGAACGCCTCCCGACCGTCCGCCGCCTCCCCCACCACCTCGATTCCGGGCTGGGCGTCGAGGATCATCCGCAGCCCGGTGCGCACGATGTCCTGGTCGTCCGCAACCAGCACCCGGATGGTCATGCCCGCACGTCCCGGCGAGGGAACGTGGCGTCGACGGTCCAGCCGCCACCGGCGTCCGGTCCGGCGGCGAACGTGCCGCCGAGCAGCTTGACCCGTTCGGCCATGCCGATGAGCCCGAAGCCGGGCATCGGAGCCGGTCCCGCCCCGGCACCGCGTCCGTCGTCGACGACGGTGACCCGGACGCGGTCATCGTCCCCCTCGACCCGCACCCGCACCTCCGCCGCCTGGCGAGCGTGGCGCAGCGCGTTGGTGACCGCTTCCTGAGCGACGCGGTAGCAGGCGGTATCGACGGGGTTCCGGAGGTCGTCCACCTCGCCGGCGACCGTCACGACCACACACGGGCCGGATGCACCGCCGCGCTGCTCGAGCCGGTGCAGGTCGCGCACGCCCTGCTGGGGTCGCAGCTCTGCATGACCGTCGGTGCGCAGCGCTCCGACCATCGACCGCATCTCGTCGAGCGCTCGGGCCGCCTCCTCCTCGATCACCGACAGCGCGTCGAGTGCCGCTTCGGGGCGTCGCGCACCGACGACCCGGCCGGCCTGGGCCCGCACCGCGATCGCCGAGACGTGGTGGGCAACGGTGTCGTGCAGCTCCCGGGCCAGCTCCTCGCGTTCGAGCGACCTCAGCCCCGCGACCTCCTCGACCCGGAGCTCGCCCGCATATCGGACGGCGAACCCGACTGCGCACGACAGGAGGATCACGACGACGCCGCCGATGAGGTCGCCCACCGGGGCGCCGCCGACCGCGGTGAGGACCAGCGGGACCGACATCACGAGGAGTCCGATGCCGACCTCCCGCACCGACGCCCACCTCGTGAGCGTGTAGGCGAACACGAGCAGGAACAACCCGGTGTGGAGCCCTTCCCACTCCACACCACGGAGGAGGGCCACGACGTCGACCGCGCTCATCGTCCCGAAGGCGACGACGAGCGCAAGCAGCGGGTGGACTCGTCGCCACGGCAGGAGCAGTGCGACCGCCACGGTGACGACCAACGAGGTGGCGGGCCAGACCAACGGGTCGCGGACGATGGTCTCGACGACTGCCACGACGACCACGACGGCGACGAAGGACCAGTCACGCCAGGTCGGTCCGGGCGGATCTGCCGCCCGTGGTGCCGCCCGGTGCCGACGGCTGGTGTCGAGGACCACGGAGCAAGGGTAAGGGAACCGCTGCCGGGGCGAACCGGCCGAAAGGACGATTCGTGCACAGCCGAACTGTCGGCACGGAAGTGGCCACGTTCCTGATGTGCGATCGATCCGAGATGCAGAGGATGGCTCGATGCCGACCTCGCAGATCGCCGCCCGACCCGACCCACGAGCATCCGCTGATCGACACGCTGCGCTCGGACGCCTCGGCGGATGGTGCTTCGACCATCGGCGAGCGGCCGTCGGGCTCTGGTTCGCCGTGCTCGTCGTCGTGATCGCCGCGGCCGGAGCGGTCGGGCCCGCGTTCGCCGACAGCTCGGCGGTGCCCGGGTCCGACAGCGAGGAGGGCTTCGCGGTGCTGGAGCAGCACTTCCCCGATCTCGGCGCCGGTGGGCTGTCAGGAACCATCGTGTTCCGGGCCGAGCAGGGTGTCGACGATCCAGCCGTCGTCGCTGCCATGGAGGATCTCTTCGGCTCCGTGAACGCAGGCTTCCCAGACGGTGAGGGCGTGCCCCGAGCGCCGGGAGCGACGATCATCTCGCCCTACTCGGACCAAGGTGCGGGCCAGATCGCAGCGACGGGTCCCCTCGCAGGTCGCCTGGCGTTCGCGCAGGTGAACCTGTCGGCCGATGTCGACGCCACGCAAGCGGCCGAGATCGGCCGGTTGATCACCGAGGAACGCCCGACGATCGACGGGCTCGACGTCCTGGCGGGCGGCCAGCACCTCACTGCGATCGAACCTCCGCAGAGCGAGTTGATCGGCATCGCCTTCGCGATCATCGTGCTCGTCGTCGCCTTCGGCTCGGTGCTCGCCATGGGACTGCCCATCGCCGTGGCGCTCGGCGGCGTCAGCATCGGCATCGGATCGATCGTCCTGCTCACCCGGGTGGCGACCGTGCCGGAGGACACGATGCTGCTCGGCATGATGGTCGGGCTCGGCGTCGGCATCGACTACGCCCTCTTCATCGTGACCCGGTACCGAGAAGCGGTCCGCTCCGAGGCGTCGCCGAGGGACGCCATCGTGCTCACGATGAGCACCGCCGGTCGCGCCGTCGGCCTCGCGGGCGTCACGGTCGTCGTGTCGATGCTCGGGCTGGTGCTGGTCGGCATCGGCATGCTCTCCGGCATGGGCGTCGGCGTGTCGGTGACGGTCCTGGCCACGATGTTCACGTCGATGACGCTGCTGCCGGCGCTGATCGCCATGACGGACCACCGACTCGAGGTGACGCGCTGGCGTGGCCTCATCGCTGCCGGCGCAGCATCGCTCGCCATCCTCGGTCTCGGCCTCGGCGTCGCCCCACTCGCCATCGCCGGCGTCGTGCTGACCGTCACGACGTTGCTCGCGAGCCGGTGCGTGCCCCAGCTGCACCGTGAGGTCCCGCACCGAACCACCCGACCGGTGGAGTCGACGTTGTCGCACCGCTGGAGCCGGACCATCCAACGCCGCCCCCTCCTGTGGGCAGTGTCGGCGGCGGCCGTCCTGGTCGTCCTGGCCGCCCCGCTGGCCGGCATCCGCATGGGATGGACCGACGAGGGCAACTTCCCCGACGGATCCGACACCCGTCAGGCGTACGACCTGCTCGCCGACGGCTTCGGCGACGGCCTCAACGGCCCGTTGATCGTCACCGCGACGGCCGGAGAGGGCTCGGACGGAGAGGGCATCGACGAGTTGCACTCGCGACTGGGCTCGACCCCGGGCGTCGCTGCGGTCAGCCCGCCCGTCGCCGACGACCCCTCCGACCCCGCGGCCTACCTGATGACCGTCATCCCGACCTCCGCACCCCAGGACGAAGCCACCACCGACCTCGTCCGAACCCTGCGCGATGAGGCGGTTCCCGCAGCGGCGGACGCCGGGCTCGATGTGCACGTCACCGGCGGCGCTGCGACCAACATCGACGTCACCGAGTACCTGGGGGACCGCATGCCGCTGTTCTTCGCAGGCGTGCTCGGGGTGTCGTTCCTGATCCTCATGGCGGTGTTCCGCTCGGTGCTGGTCCCGCTGAAGGCCGTGGTCATGAACATGCTCTCCATCGCCGCCACCTACGGCGTGGTCGTCGCCATCTTCCAGTGGGGGTGGGGCAACGCGCTGCTGGGAATCGAGGCGGGACCGATCAACCCGTTCATCCCGCTCATGCTCTTCGCCATCGTGTTCGGCCTCTCGATGGACTACGAGGTCTTCATGCTGTCCCGCATCCGCGAGGAGTACGACCGCACCGGCGACTCCACGACCTCGGTGGCGGATGGCTTGGCGTCGACGGCTCGGGTCATCACCGCCGCCGCCGCGATCATGGTCGTCGTCTTCGGGTCGTTCGTGTTCGAGGACATCCGCGAGATCAAGGTCTTCGGACTGGGACTCGCCCTTGCTGTGCTGCTCGACGCGACGCTGGTCCGCATGGTGCTGGTTCCCGCCACCATGGCGCTGCTCGGCGACCGGAACTGGTGGATGCCGCGCTGGCTCGACCGGTTGATGCCCAGCGTCACGATCGAGGCACCGATGTCGGACCGACCAGCGACGTGACCGGGCTCGACAGGAGGACCGCACTTCATCGCTCAGCCGACGTCCGGACCCACGCCGTCGGGAGCATCGAGGTCCGCGTAGCCGCCATCCGGCCAGTGGACGGTCGTACGGAGCCCGACGAAGGCCCCGAACAGGTCGGCCTGCCCCGGCCCGGGCTCCCGGGCGTCGCAACGCCTGGCCCGCAGCGTGATGCCATCGGAGATGAACTCGACCTGCCACTCGCACCCCGGAGCCCACAGGATCGGCAATCCCTCTTCCTCCTCAGAGCACCAGTCCGGGAACAGCTCGTAGAGACGCCGCAGCACCTCGGCGCGCCACTCATCGAACGCCCCCTCCGGCGCAGGTTCGACGTCACTCACGATCTCCTCGACCGAACTGGTGAGCGCCCCGACGTCGAGGACGATCTCCATGCCACCGTCGTAGATCCGGGCGATCGCGGCCTCGGAAGACTCTCCCGGCAGACGAGGGATCACATCAACGGTCACTCCCATGTGCAGCACTCCTCCAGATCGCCGGACCGGCAGCCAACACCACCGGTCACGACCTGATGATGCACGCGGGGTGTGACATCGCTCCGGCGAGCAGCGAGGGTTGTCAGACGAGACCCCTACCATGGTCCGGTGATCGAGGGGAACAGCGTCGAAGGGACCAGTGTCGAAGGGATCAGCAGCGAGGCTCGGCCGTCGTTCGCGGATCGGCTGCTCGACGGCGAGGAGCGGGAACGGCTGCTCGCGCTTCGGGCCGCGACGGGTGAGAGCGCGGCGCTGCACGTCGCTGTTCTGACAGCCCTTGCGGAAGCGGCGCAGGCCTACCGGTTGCAGCTCCGCACTTCCGAGATCAGCTCGCGGCTCGACCACACCGAGCATCTCGAGCTGGACGAGCGAGCGGTGCGGGCATCGCTGGATCAGCTTCGTGAGTGGCGCTGTGTCGACTGGGTCCAGGACCCGTCGGTCCGGGCCCGCTCCATCGAGGAGTACGTCCGTCGTCACGAGCTGTGGGAGCTCACGCCGATCGGCGCAGCGACCTTGCAGGCGATCGAGTCGGTGCTGGGGGCGAGCGACGAGGCGGGTTCGTTGCAGCGCACGATGTTCCGACAGGTACGAACCTCGCTGGATCAACTCGCGACTGCGATCGCCCAGAGGGACGCCGCCGGGGTGTACCTGCAGTTGCGGGACCTCGACCTGGCGCTGGGGCAGCTCGCTGCGAACGCCCGCGAGTTCTACGCCACGATCAACCGAATCGCCCGAGAAGAGCGGCTCGAGGACCACGTCTTCCTGCTCTACAAGGACCAGTTGATCGCCTATCTCCAGAGCTTCCACGACGACCTCGTCCGCAATCGGGCGCTCATCGCCGGTCAGTTGTCGACGATGGACGCCGAGCATCGGTCGTCGCTGCTGACGTTGGCAGTGGAGGGAGACGACTCGGTCGGCTTGTTCGGCCCGCGCTCGGACTGGGAGCAACGTTGGGACGGCATGCTCGACTGGTTCGTGCCGGGGCGGGCGGCACGGTCCGAGGTCGACGCCCTCGCCGGTGCCACCACAGTCGCGATCCGCGAGTTGTTGACCCTTCTGCGCCGGTTGACCGAGCAGGCCACCCGTCCGGTCAATCGAGCAAGCGAGCTGCGCGAGATGGCCGCTTGGTTCGCTCGGTGTGAATCCGACGGCGACGCTCACAGCCTGTTCGACGCTGCGTTCGGCTTGAGTGCGGTCGATCACCTCGGTCTCACGGTGCCCGACGTCGAGTCCGACGGCCCGTTCGCGAGCTGGTGGGATGTCGATCCGGTCGATGTCCCGCTGTCGCTGCGGGCATACGGACGACGACCGGCGAGAGGAGCCACGGCGAAGCGGCGCGACTACTCCGCAGCAAAGGCGACGATCGGCGCGGAGCGAGCCGCTGAGGCCGTGCGCCTGGCCGACGCTGCCGCTCGGCTGGTGTCGCTCGACCTGTCCCGAAGTCGGATCGGCTCTGAGGAGTGGCCCACGCTCCTACGGTTGTTGGACGAGGCGCTGGCTGCGCGAGATCTCGGACCCGAGTTCTCCGCCACGGTGCGGACGACCGACGCCGTCGTGCGGATCGAGTCGGCCGACCACGACACGCGGCTGCTCGCACCTGCAGGTTCGCTCGTGCTGCACCGCTGCAGGATCGAGGTGCTTGCGGCATGAGTAGCCGCCTCGCCGTCCACCTGGCGCCCCACCAGCTGCCAGAGCTCCAGCGGGCCGCCAGAGCGCTCCTGCGATCACCGCTGCTCACCGCTCGTGACGACGAGTTCCGCTTGGTGCTCCGGTGGGAGACCGTCCTGCGCAACGAGTTCGGCCAGAAGCTCGGCTACCGGCTCGATGTGAGCAGGTCCGCTGCCCGGCTCCTCCGCCGGCCAGCATCGACCACCGACACGAGAGGCGCGTACATCGAACGCAACGGCCGGCATCTGGGCCGATGGGGCTACGTCTATCTGTGCCTGACCTTGGCCGCGCTGGAGCAGCCCGGCCACCAGGTCGTCGCTTCAGAACTGCTCGGGCGCATCACCAACCTGGCCAGGGGCGACGAGCGACTCGCTCTCGACACGACCGAGTACTCACAACGTCGCGCCTTTCGCGACGCCGTGCGCCACCTGGAGCAGGTCGGGGTGCTGGCGGTGCGCGACGGCGACGTGGAGTCTCTGCTCCAGGAGGGCGAGGTGCTCTGGGACGTCGACCGCGACGCAGCAGCGATGTGCATGGTGGCGACGCCGTCGATCTTGCGGTCGGTGAAGTCGGTCGAGGACTTCGTCACTGAGCCCCTGCCGAGCGGCATCGAGGCACGGCGGCGGCGTGCGCGACACCTGCTGAACCGACGCATGGTCGATCAGCCGGTCGTCGTCGCCGGGGATCTCGGAGGCGACGAGCTCGAACTGGCATGGAGGAACCGTCGCCGCGAGGCGGAGAACATCAGCCGTCTCACCGGCTGTGAGATAGAGCTCCGCCGGGAGGGCATCGCGCTCATCGAGCATCCGATCCACCCGATGGGCCGGTCACGGTTCCCCGGCAGCGACAACGTGTCCCACGCAGCGCTGCTGTGGCTCACCGAGTTGCTGCACCGAGCAGAGCCGATCGAACCCGCCGACTGCGTCGATGACACCCAGCCTGACGGCGAGATCGGCGAGGAGCGCGTGGAGCCCTGCACGCAACCCGATGTCGGGCCACCGACGGGTGACCGTCTGGTAGCGGCCGACGACGTGGACGCTGCGTGGACCGCGGTCCTGGACCAGCACGGCGAACGCCTCGGCAAGGACGCACGAGAGCAGCCCGACCGGGTGCGGACGGCTGCGGAGTCGGTGCTCCAGCGCTTCGGACTGGTCGAACCTGGCCCACGGCGTTGGCGGGTTCGTGCCGTCGCCAACCGCTACCGGGCCGAGCCGATCTCCTCCGCGACCAAGCCTGCGGCCGGTCCGACAGACCCCTCTGAACAGCAGGCGATGTTCTGATGCGCTGGAAGCCGTCACGGGCCGGGATCCTCAACGTCTGGGAGTACGACGACCAGACCTTCGACTTCGGCGATGGCCGCCTGGTGCTGCGTGGCCGGAACGGGTCGGGCAAGTCCAACGCGCTCGCGCTGCTGTTCCCGTTCCTGCTCGACGGAGTGATGAGCGCCGCACGCATGGACCCGATGGGCGGTGCTCGGTCGATGAAGTCGCTGCTGCTCGGTCGCGACGACACCGAGAGCGGCGGGTACCAGCACCAATCCGGTACCGGCTACGTGTGGATGGAGTTCGAGCGGGGCGACGAGCGGTGCACGGTCGGGGCCGGCGCCGCCGCAACGGTGCACCGCGATGCCGACGTCTGGTTCTTCGTCACCAGCGAGCGGGTCGGCCACGGGTTCGACCTCACTGCGGGCGACGTTCCACTCGGCCGCCGGCAGCTGGCCGAACGCTTGGGCAACGCTGCGGTGTTCACCACCGCCGAGGACTACCGCCAGGCGGTCGACCGCCGCCTGCTCGGCCTGGGGACCGCCCGCTACCGCTCCCTGGTCGACCTGCTGTTGACGCTGCGTCGACCGCACCTCGCCGGCAAGCTCGACACCGAGCACCTGTCGGCGACGCTGTCGGCCGGTCTGGGCGAGCTCGACCCTTCGCTCATCGACGACGTCGCGCACAGCTTCGACGACCTCGATGCCATGCAACAGGAGTTGGAGGGACTCACTGCATCGCTCGAAGCCGTCGAGCGATTCCTGCCCGTGTACCGAGAGCATCTGATCGGAGCTGCACGCGCACGGGCAGAAGCTGTGGTGTCGACTGCCGACGATCTGCGCCGGGTGGAGCGCGACCAGCGCACGACGTCTACCCGGCTCGATGCCGCACGAACTGCCGAGGCGGTCGCCGTGGGGCACCTGGCCGCAGCGACGACAGCGAAGGCTCAGATCGAGGCCCGGATCACCGCGATCCTGTCCTCGGACGCGTACAAGTCCGTCGCCGCGCTCGACGAGGTCCGCAAGTCCGCGGAGAACGCTGCGCTCCATTCGGAGAAGTCGACGGCACGGGCCAACGCCAGCGCAGACGAGGCGGTCATCGCAGCGAACCGACGGGACGGAGCTGCGACCGACCTGACGGGCGCCGAGTCCGAGCGACACGAGGCTGTCCGCACCTGGAACGACCTGGCGGCCGTCGCCGGGATCCAGACCGGGTTGCCGCCCGACTCGTTCGACCACGACCGGGCGATCGCCGCGGTGGCCGAACGTCGAACCGAGCTTCGGCGCGTCCAAGAGCTCGCAGACGCATCCGCCCAAGCTGCGACCCGTGCCCAGGTGGCCGTCCAGACCGTGGAGGACAGTCGCCAACGGGCCGAGACAGCAGGACGCGAGCGCGACCGAGCAGCGGAAGGGGTCGAGCAGGAGCGAACCGTGCTCGCCGAGTTGTGGACGGCGTGGTGGGGCGACGTCGTTGCGCTCGTCGAACGGGTACGGACCGAGACCACACCGCTCGACGTGTCGAACTCCGACGTAGTCCCCGCAGGCGAGCGCAGCGAAGCGCTCGAACCAGCGGAGACCACCCCGCAGGACGAGAACCTCGAGGACGACGACCTCGTCCGGTTCCGCCGGGCCGACAGCTGGCTCGGCGACGTCGACACCGCGATGGCCGTGGCCGTCCAGCGCGCAACCTCGGCTGCCGACGATCAGCGGGAGCGAGTGACCAGCCTCGTCGGCGAACGACGACAGGTCGCCGAGGAACCCAACCCAGGTCCGCCACCGAAGCCGACTCGTCCCGATGGGGCCGACGACCTGGTGGCCGGAGCGCCGTTGTACATGTGCGTGGACTTCGCCGACGCGCTCGACGAGGCCGATCGGGCTGGCCTGGAGTCCGCGCTCGACGCGGCTGGGCTGCTCGACGCTCGCATCACAGCAGCCGGACTCCCCCACGACTCGCTCGACGCCGCGCTCGTGCCGCAGCAGAACACGACCGCCGACGGTCCCACGCTGGCGGACGTGCTCGACCCGACACCGACTGCAGGGCTCGACGCCGCTCACATCAGCGCGGTGCTCCGTGCGATCCCACTCGACAGCGATGTCGTGCAGCTCGGGAACGACGGTCGCTGGCGGCTCGGACCGCTCGCCGGCCGCTACCTCCACGACGATGCCCGCTACATCGGGCATGCGGCTCGTGAACGTCGACGAGCAGAGCGGCTCGCGGCGCTGGACGATCAGATCGCCGAGGCCGAGACCGAGCTCGACGAGCGCACCGCCCGAGCTGCCGACACCAAGGCGCGACGATCGGGGCTGGGCAAACTACGAGCACAGCAACCCCCGACCGCGTCCCTGATGACTGCCCTCGACGAGCACCGTCGCCGCTGCGACCTCGCAACTCAGGCTGCCGACCTCCACGAAGACGCAGTCCGGGCCGCCGATGCGGCGAGCGCCGCCGCCGAGGCCGCGAGCACCGACCTGCACCGTCACGCCGTGGCAGCGCGCCTTCCGACCACCACAGCCGACCTCCGGGAGATCGCCGACGCACTCCATCGAGTCGACGGTCAGCGCACGCAGATCGAACGCAGAGAAGACGCCTGCGGCGTCGCACGGCGACAGCTGAGCGAGTCCGAGCAGTTGCTCGAGCAGGCGGAGCGACAAGCGGCCACCGACGCAGCCGATGCGGCAGGCGACGCTGCGCGGGCGAGCGCTGAACTGGCGCGGTTCGAGGAGTTGCGCGCCACCGTGGGCACAGATGCGGACGCTGCCGTCGCCCGGCTCGCTGACGCTGAAGCCGAGCTCACCGCAGCCGACGACCGCGTCGATGCCGCTCGTGATCAACGGCGACAGGCCGAGTTGGATGCAGTGAAGCTCGAGGAGCAGCTGGAGGGCCTCGCAAGCCGGCGTGATGCCGCCGCTCGTGATGCCACCTCGACGGTCGAAGGCTTCCAGGTCATCTGCGCGCCCGAGATCGCCGAGGTCCTGGACATCCAGGGCGTCGGACCCGGCTCTGGCGAGCTCGATGCTGCACGACTCGTGATGAGCGAGACCGCACCGCCCACCGACGACGCCACCAACCGGATGGAGCGGGCCCACCGCGAGATCCTTCTCGACGGGCTCCGAGCGGGACACGATCCGAGCATGCCGAAGGTCGATGGCATCGATGTCGTGCGTGTCGGCACCGCCGATGGCGAACTCCCCATCGGGACGCTGGCACTCCAGCTGCGCGGGGAACACGACCGAACCGCGCAGCTGCTGTCCCAACAGGAGCGGGAGATCTTCGAGACCCACCTGCTGACCCGGATCGGCGAGTCGCTGCGGGCGCTGCTGCTCGAGGCCGACGAGTTCCAGCACCGGATCAACGCCGAGATGGCCAGCGCTCCCACCGAGAGCGGGATGGTCGTCGAGCTCAAGTGGGAGATCGCCAGCGATGAGGCGGGCCTGGCCGATGCGGTGCGCGCGCTTCGGACCGCACCCGAGATGCTCGGCCCCGAGCGCAGGGAAGGGCTGCGCGAGTTCTTCATGCAGCGCATCGCCGACCTGCGGGTGAGCGACCCCGGGCGCAGCTTCGCAGAGACGCTGACCACCGCCCTCAACTACCGGTCGTGGCACGCCTTCACGCTGTTTGCACGGTTCTCCGACGGGACCCGACACAAGGTGACACGCAAGTTCTACAAGGGCCTGTCAGGAGGTGAGGCCGCGTCGCTGCTGCACCTCCCGCTGTTCGCCGCCGCTGCGGCTCAGTACTCGGCCGGAGCGGTCGACGGTCCACGTCTCATCGCGCTCGACGAGGCGTTCGTCGGCATCGACGACCAGATGCGCGCCCGACTCATGGGCCTGCTCACACAGCTCGACCTCGACGTGCTCCTGACCAGCCACGAGTTCTGGGGCTTCTATGACACCGTCCCCGCACTCGTGCTGTACGACCTCACGCGACGGCCACCGCTCCCCGGAGTGCACGCCCAACGCTTCGACTGGGCCGCCGGCATCGACGACGACCCGATGACGCAACCGTGAACCCGACCGAACCTGCCGGCCACCCGCTGGACCGGCCCGAGCTCGCCCGCCTGTGGCACACGGCGCGACGCCGCCTCGAACGCAACGGCTGTGTCATCTCCTCGTCGCCGATGGAGCTCGACAACCTCGACGCAGCCGAGCTCGACTCCATCTGCGCGCTGCTCGGGCAGCGACGTCCCGCCGAACCCAAGTTGCGCGTCCGACTCGACCACCTCGACTCGGCGCTCAGCGGCGCCGGACACGACGGCGGGCTCCTCGGAACGCTCGAGGCGATCTCAGGGCCCATCGCCGATCGGCCCGCCGCCCGGGCAGCGGACCTCGAAGCGCGCACCGCGCTCTGGTCAGCCGCAGCAGCGCACCCGGCCAACGACATCGACGGGGTGAGCGACTGGATCGACTCGCTCCGACGCCGAGGTCGCATCACCCGCGTCGCGACCGATGATCCCATCAGGCTCCTCGTCGAGGCACTCGACACGATCCAGCTCGTCGCAGCGTCCCGCACCGTCGGCGACCGCCGACCGCACCCGCTCACCGTCGTGGCCGCATCCGAGTTCGGCGACGCCCATGCGCTCGACTCCGAACGTCCACTCGGCGCGTTGGTGGCCGACGGTGTGACCACGCTCGCAGGAACCGACGACCTGCGGGCCGCATGGCAGTCCTTCGGCGTCCAGCTGGATCAGGTGAACAGCTCGGCGCTCACCTACATGCTCCCCGGACGGCCGGGATCGATCCTCGCTGCGGCCAGTGCCCACGGACAGCCGCTTCGGATCACCCACCGCATGCTCGACTCCGACCTCGGACTCGACGTCGACGTGATCGAGCGGGTTCGGGTCTGCGAGAACCCGACGATCGTCGTGCTCGCGGCGGATCAGCTGGGGCGGGGCTGTCGTCCGCTGATCTGCACCGACGGCATGCCGGCATCGGTGACCGGCCGACTACTCGCGCACCTCCGGTCGCATGGGTGCGAACTGCTCGTGCACGCCGACCTCGACGCTGGTGGCATCGCCATCGTCAACCACCTGATCAACCGCGTCGACGCCACGCCGTGGCGCATGACATCGCACGACTACACCGAAGCGCTGGCCGGGCCGACGACCGATCTCACCAGCGCCGTCGGGCCCACACCATGGGACCCCGACCTCGCCGTTGCGATGCAGCAACAGGGTCGCGGCGTCCATGAAGAAGCGATCGCATCGATCCTCCTGGCGGA